>Ga0302188_10000090_pt1 | contig 67909 bp, 52 predicted proteins | sample II_Bog_E2_1_FD_198783 | JGI IMG/M metagenome (GOLD analysis project Ga0302188, IMG submission 198783) | Peat permafrost microbial communities from Stordalen Mire near Abisko, Sweden - II_Bog_E2_1 | ecosystem: Environmental > Terrestrial > Soil > Wetlands > Peat | place: Sweden: Abisko... | reverse complement strand
AAGAAGAAAAGCGGGTTATCAATAAGAAGGGTCGTGAAGCTCCGCGAATGGATGGAGGAGACGATGATGACATCATTGAGGAAAACCCTAAGGCTGCTCTGCCTCCCAAAAAGGAGAAAAAAGAGAAGAAAGAGTATGGATTTTCATCTAAAAACGAAGAGGATTCATGATTCACCATATTTGAACCATTTATGATGCATAATTAATTAAGATGTTTCCTGTATCACTCTTTGAAGGTCAGTAGCATGATGTATAATTTTCTTTCAGCATCCCAACTCTCCACGAACTTCTCTTCCGTTTGGTCCAGTTCTAGAGCAGGTATCTTAAAAGCAATTGTAACATAGGGTTACGCAGCGAAGAGAATAAATCTGAAATCCTTATCTGGACTTTCTATCTTCTGTTCATAGGCTGACATAAAGCGATATTGTGGCTGGATTGATGGATCAATCTGTGGAAACTCTATCTCAAACATTATCTGTTTCTGCCCCTCTTCACTAACCTGTTTCTTAAAGCGATAAACGGGCTTCCCAATCTTGATGGTTCTCATTTTCGGGGCTACTGTCTTCGTCACTGGCTGGATGGCAGTGTCTCTAGCTTCCCTTGCAGCCCTTCTTGCCAAATTTGTTTGATGTTTTTTGCCCTGCGTATGTGCCAAGTAGCTTCCCTCGTTGGAGTGCAATGTAAGACACAATCTGCATTAATATGTGCCAATATGATTTCTCATAAAGTAAGGATCTTTAGAGATGTCAATGGTTTCCATGCACAACTTCCTGAGGCGTTATCGTCGTTAAACATTTGCGTCCTCGTAGCTGGATACTCCTACGCTCCCAATTCTTGCGCCTGCTCTGTGTTGTCTATCGACCATTATATAAGAGTTTAAAGAATTATTTTTGAAATACAAGCAATTTATTATTGTTAATTATAAATAATTGCATATATGCGTTTCCTATACAATTTATTCCTTTAAATGACAGTATTAAATATTCTGACTGATTTCCTTTTAGAAAACTGCTTTGTAATTACCATTATTGGCGAATATTACAGTTCCATTATCCAAATTAAGTAATGAATGAATATATTATAGCAAGTAAATGCAAATCATTTATCCTTTTTCAAGCCCCTATTTTTTTCAAATTTTTTGATTCTATTGAATTGATCTTTTATAATTATGTCCTCAGTTGTTTATTTTAATATTTTGTTATCTTTTATTTAAGTTAATTGATATCTTTCTTATCATAAATGGGATAATTACTGTCAAATTCTCTTTGACGATTTTCAGCTAATAACTGTTAAACTTTTTCTTTGAAGATCATCGTCTACAAACGAAAAGGGTTTATTGATTTAAATTTTTATAGTGGTTAATTTTATTTAAGGTCAGTATTATTATCTTTAGTTTTGTTTAAAATATCTTTGAATTATCCATCCTACAATTACTTTCTTTTACCAAATAGACTCTGATAAATTATTACTAAAATTCGAAAAATAGTCAAGCCCAAACAAATTACCATGAGTGAGGTAATGACTATCATAATTATCAATTCCACTTTCTCATTCCTTAAGGAATCGACAAAATCCCTTAAGATTATCCAAAAAATAAAAAGGGCAACTAGTGTTTGATTTAAAAGCACGCTGATATTGCTGCAGATCTTCATATAGGGAGGGTAAAAAGCGAGCCAAACTACAAAGATAGTCGAAATAATAAGTAGTATTTCCTTTCCAATGCTGATGCTGCTTGAATATATGATAGTCAGAGTCATTATCATACAGAAAGAATAGGTGAGATAGGCTGAAACATATTTGCTAAGATATTTTTTTCTATTGACTCCAAAGGATATTGCCTTGAGTTCAGATTTCACTATGATTCTCCACTCTTTAAAAAAGATTATAGCAGTTGAAAAAAACGTTAATAGCATAAGAACAGAAGGGGCATATACACTATGTATAAAATTGAAGGGACTGAGCTCCCTTATGTTTACTATATTGGTGGTGAGAACTATCAAATAAAAAAATCCTATTGTGAATACGAAGATTATGCGATTATAAATGAAATATTTTACTTTATTGAAATTGATGAAAGTGCAATATTTTTGATGTTTCACATTTAATTGTTAAATAAGTTTCTCTTTTGTTTGTCCTTTTTCTATGAATTAGGAAAAAACCGGCTTTTTTAATACTGAAGAATATTATTGAACTTTTGGCTCAACTGTTATCATTTTTACGATGAGTTCACTGGCAGCGATTGATAAATATGCTAAGATTATAACTCCGAACAATACAGCAAAGGAAATTAAATTATTATCTTTTTCATAAGAAATTTTGTTATAATTAAAAAGATAAACATTACTCTTTTTATCCATTTAGTATTGAAAATTCAGCATTGATAATGTTAACTCACGAAAAACCATCAGGGATTCAGAGTAATATTCAGTGAGAACGTGAGTCAGGAATATCATCTGATACATATTCGCAATCTCAATGCTTATCATCTTTCCAAACCAAATTCCCACTATAAAAACTCCAAGCATTATGAAAGAGGCGATCTAAAAAACTAAAGCAATTTCCTTGTGGTATTGGCTCATATTTTAAATAATAAGCAATACTCCTCTGGACTTGATTTGAAATGTCAAATTTATTGAAGATTGCTTTACAAACAAAGTTGGATCCAAGTCAATTGTTAAATTTGCCATTTTGTTCTCTAGATCAGTGCTGTATGGAATAATTAACTAGAGGAGACCATTGAAGTAGCTAATGCTTTTAAAGGAGAAATTAGCGTTGCAATTAAAATGAAGAAGAGACGAAAAGTTCATCTTATCAAACAATCCTATGGCCGGAGTAATTTGGAAGATGAATTTACCCTCGTTGAGAAAATCAATTTTATCCATGTCCACAACTGTAAGAGTAATGTCATTGAGCACATAATAACATGTCGATTCATGAGTTTTGCTACCGCCAAGGCAGTGAAAACCAGACTCAATTGTGCATGTAGAAGTACATCCATCTCCACTCACTGTATTTCCATCATCGCACTGGCTTGTGAAAACGCGACTATCACCACATACTTCAACACAAGTTAGGCCAGAGAGTACAAAGCCATCAATACAAACACATGTCTAATTGACCAACATGAAGTTTAGTTCTATGTGACATCCCAAACATATGGGAAGGCGGTTGATTCTGGTTGCCATAATGCAGCCGTTGACCATGATACAGACCCCAGTAACAATGTTGGTTACACAAATACATTCTCCATTCTAATAAGAGAATTCAGGGGAATAGCAGGCCGTACATGTGGCTAAATGATCAGAGGTATAGGGCATAATCTGCTAAACAACTCTGCACCCAGCTTGTAATGTACACCCTCCTTGAACTAAATCTCCTAAATAGCATAGTGTGCATTGAGTCAAGTTGCAATTATGACAATTAAAAAAGGCGTTCATGCACAACTTGCATAAATTTGGTTGTAGAAGAAAGTACATAGGCATACAAGCAGTGCAATTTTAAGGAGAGGAACAAACATAACAATTTTATACTGAAGGTACGCATGGAGAGCAAAGAGATGAGTTTATTGAATAATCAACCATGAAATGCTAAATGCACTGCTTGAAGCATATCCCACTGTAAAGATAATTGTTAGCTATTGGACGAGAGCTATGTAAGCTTCCATTAAGTTGATAATAAATAAAATAGGAATATGATATATTATTATTTGCCCATTATAACCAAAAATAGTTGAGTCCAATGAGGCAATTATGTTGATAGTTTAAGCCAAAAATATTAGTATTGATATTAAAATTAGGAAGTGATGAATCTGCGTACAAATAAGTATATGAGAGTGAAGGCAAAAATGATGTTTTATTGAATAATGTAATTAAAACTCTTGCACTAATTAAGGGATAATAAATAGTACTTATAAAAGAGATATTTCCTGTATTTGTTCCTATATTTAATTGCTGTAAGTATGTGTTGACCAATTAGCAATTATAACAGGAAAGAGATGAATTTATTTAACTTTGAATCGAAGTAAACTGAATTACGAAGATAAAATCCTGAGGATTTGAAAATATAAAATTTGAATGAAATAAAATGTTGTTGTAATACATGTTCACAGGACCGGAAAATGCTAAAGGCATTAAATACTCTGAATAGTAAGATAATTACTGTCATTTATAGTGTCAACATTGTTGTTACAATCACCTCCCACCAGCAACGCCACAAAATCTGAATATACTATGCTGGAATTTACATCTGGTCTAAAGTCTATGATGCCACCATAAGAGGTTACGTTGGTAAGTTAGGCATCAAAACTCATTCCATTACTACTACTCATATACTGATAGCCTGCAAAAGCAATGCCTAAATTTACAATTGTATTCATTGATTGCCCCCATGAGAAAGAGAAATTATATCCAGTTGGGCTATAGAATTTATTTGTAGAATTTATCGACCATAATGTTATTTTTTCTATTTTAGGCTCAAAGTACGAGTGTACAGACAATTAATGCTATTGTATTGTGAAACACTGAGGCAAAGAATAAGAGCTAAGATTATGTAAAACGCTATTGATGAACTTTCTTTGACCATAATCACAGCCAATAACCTAATTAAAATAATATCTTTATTGAAATGTTAATTTTTTATTAGATTAGAACACTTAGTGTTAAACTTTAATTAATCCTTAAATATTAACTTTTGGGAATATTAATTTAATACTTTGCTGTTTGTAACATGTATAAAGATAATTAATGAAAGACATTAAATATTAGAAATTGTATTTTTAAGATGTTGGGATTAGTTCAATATTCTTTTTAAACCATTCATCATTAAAATTTATATTAATTTGATGGGTTGATAATATAGATGATTTTATAGTATACATAATTCTTCATTAAGGGGATATAGGGCAAAAGATTAATTTAGCAAATATATATACAGATCATTAAATTTAAATACCAAAATGTATTTTTTTGAAGAAGCTCTAATGATGTTGCAAGTAAAGATAATAGTATCGAACTTAAATAATTCAAAATAGCGATTTACTTTTAAAAACCATCCTTCTATTGTGTGGTTTAGTCATTTAATATTATCTTTAAGATTTTTCTTTTATCACATTCATCACAGATTTCTTTTTTATTATTTTGCTCTTTTATAGTTATTGAATTTCATATTTAGATATAAGAAGAATTTTATAATTTATCTATTTTTTTTTTTGAATATCAATACATTTCCTTTCAATGATATTTATCCAAAGTAAACTCCTGTAAATTTGCTATATATTTTTTGAGAATTCTCTCGCAAAGTGAGGCTGGCTAATTTTCTTAATTATCTTAAAATATTGATGGTAATGATAAACAAATTCTGAATATTCTTACATTTTTTAACGATAACTCAAAAAGAAATGATGGAAGATATTATTGGTTGCTTATTAAAGAGTAATACTATCTTTAGATCATCAGTTTAGTAATTAATTTGTATCCATGAACAAGGGCGACCATGTGAATGTTTTAAAAATTAAGGATTAGTATATTTGTGTTGTTTGGTAATTATCTAACCTATCCTTGACTATTTTTTTATACTGATTTGAACATTACATGACCAATATATACAATGAATATTGGTATAATTTTGAACTTGTAAATGCGAATTAAAAAATATCTTTTAAATATATGGATTGTTAACTAATTTTGCTGTTGTCTCTATGATTGATTTTTTCAATTTACTATTTATAACAATCAATAAGTTGATGATATATTATGAGATCAGTATTAAAAATTTTTTGCTATTTCTGTTAATTTGAAAATAAAATATTACAAAAAGTTGGAATTATTTATCAGCAAAAATAGTTGTTCAAAATTATAAATTATTTTTAATCTATAACTCCAAAAAATACTATTAATCTTAACCGCTATATTTGGAGAGTATAGCTATATAGACTAATGAGTATTACGATATTAATAAATTGGTAAAATCGAAATCGAAATCTTCTTAATAAATATAATAAATAAAACAGATGATCAACTCCTTTTTGTTCATATTGCTTATGCTTTAATGAATGAAAATTATTTTATAGTATAAAGAAGCATTACGCTTTAATATTCTCGATTCTATATTTATATGACATGCCGGCTCGATAACAGAGTCGATAGAACTCTATTTCGTGTGAATTATTCAGTTATTCAGTCATTCAGCCATTAAAATTTCTTTTCCATTTGATTAACTTTCAATAATTTTTTTAAAATGGTACAAACAACTTATTTTTGCAAAAGAGAGTAATCTTTTTGAGATCTATACTCATTCTTTTATATCTCTGATAATTTTTTACTTTTTTTTGCGGAAGAATTCTTGTTAAATGCAATTAATCTTGAAACAACCTAAACTGCTAAATTTGGTTAAAGTTATTCTTGAAAAGTTGAAAGAGAACCAGAAATAATATTGTGTTATGTTAATCAATTGAAATCTTTGAAAAAGCAAAACAAAATAATAAATAATAATGAGAGTTTTTCTAAAATTTAAAATAGTTTAATTCGCATTTTTCATCATCTAAAGTCTATAAAAGTGTAATATCATTTGTTTTTAAGCACGGGCGATAATTTATTATTGATTATTGCGATTGAAGAATAAAATGGGTAACTGAAGTGTTCATAAGGATTTTTAAAAGATTTTTAATTGATAACCAAATATTCGACTGCTTATTAGTCAGTTTTTTAATAACTGACTCAATTTTCACTTTTTATGCTTCCAATAAGGAGATTTTTTTATCATTATCATCATTCAACATAGTTCAAAATTCATAGCCAGTTCCAGTGAACATATAAATAATAGTACCAATGCCCAATATTTTAGTAAAAATCATTTTCCCATGAAATCTAATGGTGCAAATACTGAATAAAGTCCTAAAATTCATTTTTCTTATCATCTAGATTCATTTTTAGTTTAAAACTTTTTTTTGAAACATCCGCAAAATTCTTTTCATCGGTATTCAATAACAAAAAGACAAAACGGCATGATAAACTCAACTATAACTTGTATAAAAATTTGCAAAGTCAGTAAATCCTTAACGATTATTAATCGTTATGGTTGAGGAGCTTCAATATAATTAAATTGTATATCTATTACTAAACAAAAAAACAGAAACATGTTTACTTATGACTGTTCACTATCTCCCTTTGTCAACTATCAATCATTGCCTCTCAATTCATATGTCCCTCAGCAGTTCTATTATTTTTTGCCAATTTAATCTTCCCAACAAATACTGTATAATGGTGGAGAAAACATATACGACAATGTCAAATTATTTGAAAATTACAGTAAAGATACCTTAATTATTGAGTCAACTTAAAATTATTCCTCACATTCAATAAAGAATAGCAATGAAAACAAAATCAAAGCCCCAACATCGAAAATTTCTTTTGGCTCAAAAATCAATAAAGTGGATGAGACGCAGCTGAGCTAGTTAGGACAACAAAAAGAAGGTAGAAATGCAAATTCTAACCTCCTAAGGATGTTTTTTAGAAGACTTGAACTGGAACTGGAAAAGTAGTGTTCTATATTATATACTGTATTTTAAAAATACTAACTTTCCATTACCCCAAAGGAGTTCATTGAGTGGCTAAAAAGTAGTAAGATCGACTTTAGGAATTATATTAGAGTGCCTACAATCAAGAAAATGTTCATTGGAACTAAAAATACTAGCGTTTACTCTAAAGTTCTCAGGATCTTATTTAAAGATTTCCTGAATAGAGAATCGATAATATGTTATCATACATCAAGAAAAATAAAAAAGGATTCGATGACGTCTAACTATCAGAGTATTCGAGAGATATTTAATGAAATTTTGTAGGTTGTTCCAAAGAAGAAATAAAACTCTTGATTGTTTTCAAACTTAATTATCTTTAATAGTCATAGTTAATTTAAAATTAAACTCTTCAAGGGCAAAAAGCACTGAGAAGTAGAATTTTATCGCTGGAAAGTATTACTATACTTTTAGTTTATAAAACTAGTTCGTTATATTGATTGTTATTTATTTTAGATCAATTTCAATTAATTGAAATTTATTAATTATTTGTTTCAAAACATAGGGAAATTAAATTGAATCTAAAATATCAATGAATTAACTCTCCTTATTTTCCTGAAAAAATGATGAAAAATTCAATGCTTTGAGCTAAAATATTAGATTAAAAAATTTTGAGAGAATATACTCAAACTATCCTATAATTTTTATTGCCAATACAGAAGTTCTTTTTCTAAAAATAGCACTCAAGGATATGAAAATTCAGAAAAACATGTTAACAATTGAAATGAATGATTAATTCTATTTTAGAAGGCAATAAATTTGTTTTGATAATCTTCTTCATGGTCAGCCCCATAATTTGATTTAATTTATTTAATCACGATGTTAATGGTAATATAGTGAAGAATAATTTGGATGATAGAATCTGTTTGAAGCTGGCAAAACTTCAACATTAAATAGAATTGTTGTAAAATCATAAATATTAAAAGGATTAATAAAATAAAAAGGCTGACTAAACTATAACATTAATTTTTTCATTTACAAATATTATTAGAGAACATTTTGATATTCTCAAGGTCATTATAAAATCCTAAATTAATAAAGATAATTTTATTGTAATGAAGCAGATTGACCATCATCTAGGCTCGTAAAATATAATCCAAGCTATTTACAGCTTCAGAAGAAGGAATTAAAGGCGTTTCAATTAACTTAAATATAATTTTCAATGTAAATAGTAGACAAATTAAAAAATAAATCTTGACTAACTTCCATATGCTGTTATTTTTTGTAAATTAAAAAATTCCAATATGCTTTTTTAAGGAGATTGCTGATTTATTTTAGAACATTTCTCATTAATAAATACAATTAATCCGATTTAGTTCTTTTTTTTGTTTGTTTATACTATTAAACGATCTTAATTTTGAATTGTATATTTTTCTCGACTCAGCATGATATTTTATATGAGCATAACAAGATCTTCTCCTCCAAACACCTTTCAATTTTAGATAACTGTAATTGTATTTAATTAGTCTATACATCTGAAATATAATGCCAATCATATTTTCTTAGATTGCAATAATATAACTTCAGCTGATTCTTAATTTATCGGGAAGATTAAGAATATTGATTTGTGAAATCTGATATTTTTGACAATTGATTGGTTAACCATTTAATTTAAGATTTGAATTTTCGAGGGATGAGGCTTTATTATGTTAAAAAGATATGACATAATGTTATAATAGTCATGATATCTGTTATTATTTATGTTCATCTTTATTTTGGCACATTTATCTGTAAAGATATTTTAATGAATAAATGAAGACTTTTCTCTTACAATAAAAAATCAAGTCGTGGAATTATAACAAAATTTGCAATCCACTCACTAATCATTAATTTTTATGCACAAGAACCTTTTCTATACAATTAACAATACTTAATATTTTGTTTAAAAAATCTTATATCTTCTGAAAAAACTTGCAGTTTAAAATATTACATAAGTATTATCACTCCACACGTCCACCCTTGAAATCCTCCAGGATTTCGAACATTAGGAAGGTCAGAGTGTTAGCAATTGGTTTCTTTATTAATCGTGGGGCTAAACCGTTTGTCCATCCTCCTTTGCTCCTGAGTTTTTTTAATTAAACGATAATCAGATGCTCAGAAAACTCATGCTTTTCGTAGAGACCAATCGTCTGCAATTTAGCTCTAATAATTTCAAAAGGATGAGTAATAGCCGTTGCCATCATGCCCGAAGTAACGCCTGATAAAAATTTATTGTAACCAAGAGCTTTGAGCTCTTCGTAGAACATATAATGAAACCCTCCGAAAGTACCTTCCTTTAAACAGCTAGATAATCCACCACTGAAAAAAGCTTTCATTCCCTCTCGCTGATAAATGTCCTTGACTGCAGACCAGATGCTACTGTAACCATGAAAGTATGCTATTTAGAAGCGGGTTTATATAACGTTAAGAGGATTTGTCAGGAAGGTACTAATAAGCCTAGAAATAGAAGATACGAGAAAATTTCGCCCTGGTGACATGTTTGGTTATTCAAACTATCTGAGCCCCGCAAAATATAGATAGCAACCAAAGGCAGCTTTAAGTGTAGCGGCGACCATACCCTTATAAAATCCTTTGGTTCCATCATTCGAGTAAATGTACTTGCAAGAAGTGTTGATATTTGCAAACACGCTGCTATGTGAGTATTGTGATTTGAGTTAGCGAGGAGGAATCATCAGCGCCATTTTAATATTCTAGAAGGGCTGCAGTAGCAGGGTAGTGGCCACTCCACTCATCATTCCATATACCCCTTTTTCGTTAATCATTTTATATTATTCTCATTTAGCATTTATTTAAAATGTTGAGTCAGCATCGAATATAAGAATATTTGATTAGAGGTGTGAAATGTAGAGCTACCACTATGATAATATATAATTATAATGAGAGGAAAAAAAGGAGCTATATTCATGCAATATTTCCTGAAAAATTCGCCACGTTCTCTTTATAAGAAGCAAGTGAGGATTTTTGCTCCTTTGCTAGGCAAAAGATAATCTCCTTCCATCATGAGTGATAAAGAATATGTCTAATAATTTATAAATCGTACAGAGATCTTCAGATATTATCCTAAGTCTCATTCAGCCACATAGAATCAAAATAATTTTCACGATATCTTTTAGAATTCTTCAATTTCACGAGAAGAAAAAAAGTTGACACCTGCCAAATAAAGTGAGCGATTATTGATGGCTATTAGTCAATTAGCTGGCTCAGGGAAGGAAACGTTGATTTTATATCAAGAGATGGAACAGCGATTGGCCATTGCTTCTTCTGAGGTCATAAATGAAGTTAAAAAACGGCTCATTTATTTATTCAAAGTGCTACTCAATCGTAGAGATAAGCTTCACCCTTCCAGCTTATAACTTTAAGTTAACACGCAGTTAAGTCATGCTATCATACAATCCTTTTACAGGGCTCATGAAGTTTGCCAGTTGAAGTCAGATTTAAAAAAGCTGGAAGCAATGGAAAAGTTAACAAAGGCCAAGGCGAATCAAAAAAATGGTTTGAAGGAAATAGCTATGAATGATTTCCAATAAATTTGTAAGAATTCAGAAGCCTCAGCTAAAACTCGATTTGAAGCGTTAAAGGTTCTCTGTATGGACAGTTAAGAAATCGGAGATACAACAATTTTGGAGTAGCTTCTAAGAGAAATGAAATAACGAGGAGAAAAAGAATATGAATAATATTTAAATGAAAGTATTGAAAGAATTAAAATCGGAGATGTTAATGGAGAAAACAAGAAGACGCAATGATTTGAAGAAGTATTATTAAGATTGTAATTAAAACTATAATAAAATAGAATGGTTTCTTTTCAATAAGTAACTTTAAAGCTGTTTATTTCTGAAAAAATATGATACTTAAGATTGCCGCTTAATTTATGATGAAACAAAAGTAGTTTTTAATATAAACAATTTCAAACAGCAATAAAATAAATGATGTTTTGTTTCAATTCTAAATAAAACTCGTATTTAAAAATATAATAATTCATTACTAAAATTTACATTATTACCATTATTAAACCTAATATTGTAGTTATTATATTTTTTTATAATCATTACCTGCGTTTTTTAACCATTAAGCATTAGACCTTTCTAGTGGACCTATGCTTTCACCCATATCAATTATATATTTAGTTCCTCATCATTAAATTGATCATATTCATATTTCTATTAGGATCAAAATCATTAAGGTTTCACACTAACGCAACATATTTGGACCATGTATGAGAAATTTTAGTATCAATTTTACAAATCATATTTTTATGATATTTTAGAGTTCTAGTTAAAAGCTTAGTTTAGAGGAAATACTGTTGTATTTCTTTAGTGATGAATATTTTTCTCGACTGGGTGAAAAGGTTAGTCTGAAAAATTAAATATATCTATTTAAACCAGATATGGCGTTTAAATTTGCAATTATTTATTAATGCTCAAGCTTTTAGTTATCCTACTAGCAAGCGTTTCTTTGCTAGCTCAGACCAATGGCCCTCAAATTCTATATATATCAAGTTCTCCCAGCTCAGTCGTTAATCCAGCTTACTCAAGTCTACGAGGAGGAGCCTTGATTTATATCAAAGCCATCGGCCATGACCCAATAGCAGGCAATAACTTGATTTATGTGGGCAATTTTCCTTGCATAATTCCTTCAGATGGAGTAACTAATACCTTCATCACTTGTCAAACGACTGACTCTGGATCATAGACAGATATTTACAATCTGCAGGTAAGCCTAATTGCTTATGGAATGTTCTTCAGCACTTATTATCCCAATGTAGTGCACTATACTCAAGGTAATACACCTTATCTCACTTATATTTTTCCTTCTGCAGGCTTTGCTAATTTTACTGTCAACTTGGATGGAACACACAAGATTAGCAACTTAGGAGATGGTAGAGACATGGGAGATGTGGTGGCAATCAAATTAGGAAAAGATATCTGTAGTAGGTTTGACGTGGTTCAGTCAGCTATTAATCCTTGGTCATTACAAATGATTACTTGCATATAATCCAGTTCACAAGAAGCAGGTAAGTATAATGTTTCAGAGCAATTAACACCAGGATTTGCTGAAAATAATCAAATAATGAGAAGAAGCTCCTTAATAAAAGGATAATATTTTTAGTTTACGGCACTACCCACCATAACCTCAGTTTCACCATCATCTGGAAATTTAGGGGGACAAAAGATTACGATTCAAGGTACAGGGTTCTCAGTTAATCCAGCCAATGTCTCGGTAACAGTTGATAGCAATGTTTGTCAAATCACAAGTTCTTCAGCAACACAAATTTCCTGCACTTTAGGAGCCAGAAATACTTCTCTTAGTTCCAAACTTGTGACAAACTCAACAAATCAGACAAATTCATATTTTTCAGGAGTCGGTCTAAATTATGCTCGCTACTCAACATCTGGATCGATAAGTCAATTCGTAACTGCTGTGCGAGGCAATAATACAACTTTTTTAGGAACTCCACTTTAAACAGGAATCAGAGCGGAAATTAGGGAGCCTGATATCCATGGCTCGTACTATGGGCAGGTTTGGAGGGGCTATTTCACTCCACCTGTAACAGGTAGTTATAATTTTAGAGGTTTAGCAGATGATGTATTTGCCGTCTACATATCCAGCAATTATGGTTCAACTGACCCAGCCTCTTCTCCCCTGATTTACTCAAATACCTACCAATTTTTTTATGACTTTTATTATGGTTATCGCTCGACTGCTGAAGGAGCAACAACATTACAAGGAGGAAAAAGTTACTTTATTGAAGTATATCATATTAATTATGGAGGGGGTGGATATTTTATTTTTACGATAGATGTGCCAAATTCAGATACTACTTTACCCTTTCAGTCTTATGAGGTTTGCACCATTATGACCAATACTACTGTGCAGCCTGAAGTTATAACATATTCAATGGTGGGTGGTTCTTCAGGCTACATAAATGTACACATGTATCGCGTAAACGCCAGCAATGGACAAGTTTTATATGATGTCAATCAAAATGTTTCCTACGGGTGTACAGCATCAGTATTCCAGTCTGCTCTAAACTCATTTGACTCCTTTTCCAGCTATCAAATATCCGTCCAACGCAACATTTATAATAGCAGCAATCAAACAACCACTAATATAACCTCAGCTGTTAGGATAGATTATGTAGTATCTATATATTTGCTAAGACCACCAAGTGTCCAAGCTCAAACATTTATTATTAGTTACCATAACTATACAGGAATCTTCGTTGCAACTCCTACAACTCAGCACTCTCCTCTTATTAATGGAACGTGGACCTTAACTGTTGGGGGAGTTACCATTGATCCTTATACTAACAATAATCTTCTTCCTTTTAATGTTGATCCCAGTTATATTCAATCAGGTTTGCGATCGATTGTGGGATTTGAACAAGTTCAAGTCGAACAATATTTTCCCAATGCATACGGATATGGTTATGGCAGTACGTGGCTTATCAAATTTATTGGCTACAATGCAGCTGTGCCTAATATGACTGCAAATGGGGCAGGATTAACTGGGGGTGCGACCTCTCCATCCGTGGTTATCACAGTGCTTCATCCCTATTCGAGTGCAATAACATTTTAAGTTGACTATCGTTTTCTAAATACTTTTAGCTCTCTTCCCAACATTATGGTGACAGTCAACGGAGTGCCATCAATCTGTTTGACAAACTGCAGCTACTCTTTCATCGATGCTTCCCAAGTAAATACATTATCTCTAAACTCATCAACTCTTCATTTATCCCTGAATAGTAGTGCATTGGTAAACGTGAGTGCGACAGATATCACAATCACAGTGAACGGATTTACTTGTACTCTAAACCCTTCAGCGCCTCTTTCCTCTCTGACTTGTACCCTTCAACTGAATAATGGCAGTACTACTCCCATCCTTCTCGCTGGAAATTTAATTCCTCTGATTTACATTAAACTCATTGGTTTTATACAGCTAGCAAACGGAGTCAACCCCATCCTAATTCCTTTGATTGCAACTTCGCTTTCCACAACTACAGGAGGCAATAATGGTGGATATCTAGTCACACTCAACGGTCAAGGATTTCCTTTACAAGCATCTCAAGCGTCTATTTTAGTTTGCTCAAATATAGCAACAATCAAATCAATTACTAATACTCAAATTATTTTTTACATGCCTTCTTGCAGCAGCATTGGCGTCCAAACTGTTAATTTAACAGTTGGAAGCTTGACTAATACTAATCTGTCATTTGCATACACCAACAGTAGCTTATCCGCCACAACTCCTACCATTATTTCTCTCAGTCCGACAACTTCTAACCCTGGCCTCAAAGCAGTAATTAAAATAACTGGAAATAACTTTGGAACGGACATTTCGCTTGTAAATGTTTTCCTTTCCAATTCTTCAGGTAAAGTATATCAACTAAGCATACTTTCCTTCAACAATACTTATATTACAGCAGGTCTTTCAGGAGGATTGCCTGGAAACTTTATTCTTCAAGTTGGTTTACCATCAACTGTTGGTGATTCAATTGCTGCAACATCGGGATCAAATTTATTCTCTTACATGGTCAGTATCAACTCTATTTCTCCTCAAATAGGCTCCATCAGTGGCGGTACTCTCATCACTATCACTGGACAAAACTTTTCACCAGCAACTTCAGATACCCTTGTTTACATAGGAGATACACTTAATTGGTTTTGTACAATTCTAAACATAACTACGACTCAAATTCAATGCAGAACCCCAGCCATTGGAATATACTCTCCAGGTGTCGCCCAAAGGGTTGTGATATCGACGAAATTAATAGTACTGAATACTTGTAATGGAAACTGTAATTTCACATATTTGAATGCTGGAAGCAGCCCTAATATAACCAACATATCAGCCAGTACTGCTACAGTTCAAAATATAACTTTGACTGGCACTAACTTCACTAGTGGAGGAACTTTTAGTGTCTGCAAAGTCAGTCTGACAAACACTGATTCGAAGGTAGTCACTATCCTGCCAACCATATCATGCTCCGATACGAGTGCTGTATTCGCCGTGCTTAGTACTGTCATTGCGGGAAATTATCAAGTTCAACTTCTTAATGATATAGGAGAAAGTAATTCTAAATCATTGGTGATAAACTGGGTACCTGGAAATCCCAGCTATAGTTACGGAGGGTCAGTTGCTGGTTCAATAGTAACCTTCACTGGTGGTTCAGGCTACCCTTCTTCAATTGCAAATCCTTTCTATATAGTTGTTACTTCTCCCACAACAACTTATGTAACTAATATATTATCATGTTGTGTAGGAAATAACCTAACAATGTTGATTCCCCCGGCTCCTAATACTACAACCATAACTATTACATTTAAAAGCCCAGCCAACCCTTCAAGCCCGCCGACCAAAACATACACTTCTTATCTTTCAAAAACTCCCATTATTTCTATCGTTTCTGCAAAGATAATTCCTATGGGTCTGAGTACAATTCAAGTGAACAGGACCAGTACAGCTACAAGTCCTATTACTGGAATAACTTTAGTATCTACTACCAATCCAGCGATGGTGACTACAATTAGTAACTGGACAACAAATGGAACATTAACTTTATTTAATGCGACTTTGGCCGCAGGACCATATCAAATATTGATAAACTCGGCATATGGCTATTATCAATGCAATGATACTCTTAATGTTCAGATACCGTCTGGTATTAATGGCAGTTCACAAGTTGCTTCATTTGCGGGAGGTATTTATACCATTTCCGGTAACCTCTCTCCATCTAGCTTTATTCTTGTTAACAATTTAAAGGGAAATATTGTCAGCTACAATTCTAGTGCAACTACTTATCAAATTCCTCCTCTAGTCACAGTCAACTCTAATGCGGCATTTGGTTTAGCTGGTGTATCTCTTATAAACATGGGACAACTGACCTACTTTAGTGATCAAAATGCATCCATTTCAAATGTAAGTGCAGCCTTCGACGGACTCATAAATACTATCTACGGCTCACCAAATGTTCAATGCTGGATTGGCATGGATATTGGTAATGGTCTATATGCTTATATTCAAAGAATTCGATTTTTCCCCTCACTTCAATGGAGCAACACTGCTAATTACATTCTCTATGCTACATTCTAGGGTTCTAATGATCAGAGTACTTGGACTACCCTCGGAATAATAGATCAAACAGTTCATAGCGGATTCAACACAATAATGAGTCTGTCATCGAATCCCTTCCGGTACATTCGCTTTAGACATAACTCTACTTCGTTGTGTAATATCGCTGAGATATAGCTCTACGGTATTATCTATAGCAACACGAATGTTAGTCTCATATCTCAAATGTCCAATGTTAACTATCAAGATGGTTACAATAGTTATACAATTACAAATGGTATTGAATATAGGTCAGATCATACTCCAACAGTTCAATCAGTGACTCCTCCTTATGGTACCATTCTTGGAGACTACAATATTACTATTAATGGAACAAATCTCGGCTTTGATATGCCTAATGTGCTCATAGATGGTATCCAGTGCTCTATAGTCAATTATGGATCTAATTTCATCTTATGTACGGTTGGTGCTAGACCAAAGCTACCTACATCCAATACTTTCAATGTTTCAATAGGTTCTAAATTGGCCATTATCCAAAATGGATTTTTATATGTTTTAAGATGGAGCGATAGTTATACATGGGGAGTTGACCTACCTCCCGTCGATGGAGACTTGGTCTATGTGCCTCAAGGCATGACGCTGCTGATAGACCAAAATACTCCAGTGCTGGCCGGTATTGCTGCGCAGAATGGAACAATCATCTTCTCCAATGATACTGATCTCGTAGTACAAGCAGGCTTTATTACAGTCGTTGGTGGGCGCTTCTTGGCTGGAACTGAAGCTAGTCCTTATCATCGGCAGCTTACTTTTATATTGTATGGAAATTATTATGGTACGCAGCAGCCCATGTTCGGTAATAAGGGAATCGGTTGTCTTGAATGCCAATTTTCCATGTACGGAATTCCCCGCAACCCAACTTGGACTACTATTGCAGCTACCATTAATCCAAGCGATACTACTTTCACAGTCAGTCAAGATGTTGATTGGCAAGTGGGAGAACAAATTGTAATTGCTTCCACAAGTTTCTTACATTACTAGGCTGAACAGATGACAATCACTGCAATCAATAATCGTACAATCACAGTCAATACACCTTTTCTTTATAAGCACGTTTGCGTTATAGAAAATTATGGAGCATCAGATCACTTGGTAATGCAGGCAGAAGTCGGACTATTGACTAGAAACATTAAAGTAATGGGCGATACTGCCACATCGCCAATCGGAAAATATGGGGCTCATCTTATGCTGGCTGGACAAGCTATCAATGGGTTGGAAGGACATGTTGCCTATACCTAATTTTATTACTGTGGGCAACCTCAGATTCTTGGCCGTTACTGCATCCACTTCCACATGAACGGTGAGGTTCCTACCTCCTATGTGAGAGGTAACTCTGTTCATGAATCTTTTGCTCGAGTGGTTACTATCCATGCTGTGTATTTCTTGACTGTTGAGTTTAACGTGGGATACAGAGTAAATGGACACAATTATTTTGTGGAGGACGGTATCGAAACTAAGAATGTTATTCGCTACAATTTGGCAATCAGCTCACTAACAGTGACCAACATGCTTCAAACTGATATCTCGGTGGCTTCCTTCTGGGTAACCAACCCAACTAACGACTTTTATGGTAATCATGCTGCAGGCGGTGACTTTTATGGTATTTGGTATGAAATAAAAGCAAATCCTGATGGTCCCTCAGCCACCAATGATGTGTGCCCTATAGGTAATCCTCTTGGCAAAGTATATAACAATACAGCTCACTCCAATATTCGGTTCGGACTCAGAATCTTTAAACTTTATTCCAGACAATATCCCTGTCAAAATATACGGAATGACTCCAATGCTAACCCTTGGGCTTTTAATCCCTCCATAACTTCAAATTTTACAAACTTTACACTTTACAAAAATATGCAAGATGGAGCTTTGGCTGAACAAGCAGGTGATGTTGTCTTTGATCAATTCGTCATTGCTGAGAATTATCACGCTGGCGTTGAATTCTACATGGCCAATTTTACTCAAAAAAACGTGATGGTAGTTAATTCTGTTATCATTGGGAAGTCTCAAACGAATGCAGCTAGTGATCCTACAAATTACACGCTGGGGATGGCAGGACTAATTACTCCTCGAACTGGAGCGAGTAGTTTCAGTAACATTCGCTTCTATAATTATCCTGCAGGAAGTATAGCATTTATCACATGTTCTCAGTGTGATGCTGTTTTGCTCTTTACAAATATTGGCACATAAATCTTTGTCCAGCAACTTACCTTCAATCAGGTCAATGGCAGCTATTTGAACATGCTGGGTCTCAATCGAGATATGATTTTTGATGCAGATGCGTCCATGGCCCCAGTGTTTGATGGTATTAACCGTACATCAGGGACAATCGTCAGCAATTATCAGCATATTGCTGCTTTTGAACAGAACCACTGTGTATCAGCTACCCAGCCAACAAAATGGGACAATACCTTAATGTGTGATCAATCAATTACTATTCGAAGGGTCATGTTCACCAACTTAGCAGTACCCAACAACTTTTTTCAACAGCCAATGAAGGCAACAGTCTTGAACACTTTCGACTAAGTTGTCAGTCCCAATATCAGCAGCAGTCTTTATACTTCAATTGTTTCTTACTATCAATTGACTGAGCCAAAGGTCGAGCTTCCACAAACTTGGTCTCTTCCTTATGTAACTGGTCAAATTTATGCAATTTGGTGGGGCAGTGGAATCGATTTTACCAACATGGCAATATCTTCTACTTCTCTCTTTGCTGCTACCGACCAAGGCGTTCTCTTTAAATTTAATTATACCACCAATAGAGAACTTTACAGCGTAGGACCTATAATAGGCGGTACACCCTTCTCTACTTTAAACCAAGTATCATAATCTAGTGGATATCTGGATCCCTCAAATTGTTCAAATGGAGATTATTATCATAATAACGATAACTCCGCGCTTAGAATGTTTACGATATGCCAAAGTGGAAAAAACAAGCCACTTTTTGAATATACGCAGGTTAATGCTATCTATTGTAAGTTTATGTGCCCAGCAGCAGCTGGATCTTTCGTTAAGTAAAATTTTATTCGCCGCTGGAGTAATGCTACACAGTGGCCAAACGGAACAGTTCCTCAAGCAGGTGATAATGTAACTGTAAATGGTAATTGGACAGTGCTGATGGACGTTGACCCCGCCCCTCTTGCTTATCTGATTATTGATGGAGATCTAGTATTTGATGATACACGCAATGTGAATATTACAGCTAATGCTATTTTCATTCGAGCGGGTAATGTAACTGCTGGTAACCCGAGTGTTCCCTTTCAACATACTTTTATTATTCAGATTAATGGACTTAAACAAGATGCCGGATATGTTATTGATCCAATAGTGGCTGGTAATAAATTTTTTGTTGTTACAGGTTCTCTTAATCTCTATGGAATTGCTCCTAGAACTATTACAACCTATCTTACACAAATAGCCTCAAAAGGTTCATTAACAATATATGTGGCAGCCAGTCTAGACTGGGCAGTCGGTGATACCATCGCCTTAGCTCCTTCATTCTCTAGTGCGCTTGAATATTAATCTGTTACTATTCAGTCAATTAATTCTAATGGTTCACTGACTATTACCCCAGCTCTCAATTATACCCACTTTGGTGCCAGTTCTATAACCATTAGCAATAGTTATGGTCAACTGGATACCAGAGCGCAAGTAGGCCACCTTAATCGTAATATTCAAATAGTTTCTGGGCCAGATATAGGATGGGGATTTAACATGATAGTTTACGGTTTTATGGATGGAACAACACATAGAGTGGGAAATGTTAATCTTATGGGAGTACAGCTGCTCAATGGAGGACAGTATGACACAACAAATTCTGCTCTTGTGTTCCTCAACACTGTAAACGGAAACTATACTTCTACGATTGTTGGTACCTCCTTTGTCAACTGCAAGGCCTACTGCGTCAACATAAACAATGCCAATAACATAACAATGACAAACAACGTTTTCTATAACGGATGGGTGTTTGGAGTTCAAGCCCAAAATATGCTTTCTTTTACTTTCACTCATAATTTGTTCATAGGTATTGTTGATAGACCTAGTATAGTTGCGAACTAGGAACTTGTAGCTTGTTTTGCAGCTTATACCTACATTGATCCTGTAAATGACCAAGTTTTTATCAATAACAACATCTGTCAGGGATCTGTTGGTCATGGTTTTGCACTTCCACATATTAAGTGTACTGAAATCAATAATCATACAATGGGAAATAATACTGTTGGTTCTTGCCTCATTGGTTTCATCTTCGCCAAAATAAGCGGAGACTGTCAAGCTGCTTCTTGGATTCAAGTTTATGCTTGCCAAATCGGTCAAATGGCTGCTCCTCCAAATACTAATACCCTCATCTATTCTAATTTCGTGATGGCTGATAACCAAAGAGCAATGAGTTTAAAATTTGGAGCCGATTCGTCAACCAAAAATCATACAGCATATCTCTACAATTCTTACATCACAGCTGTGTCTCGTCCTTCTTGTGCTGTTTGCTATGGATCTTCTGCTACTATTTGCTCAAACGTTGTGGGAGCCAATATGTTTTCCGTTACTGCTAATGGATAAATTTTGCCTGGCAAATTTGGAGTTAACTATGATGTCTTTTGCAAGTAATAGGTCTTTGACTGTAAAATATACCTCTACAATGTAATTTTTGACTCTTATCGTCAAAATTATTCAGGAGCATTAGCTACAGTTTGTTCGAATAACTTTGTCTTTCGTAGTTATGATGCTGCCTTTGATTACACTGCTGATCACAATCTTTTTAATTGCACCTGCACTAACTGTGATACTGATAGCTATATTAACTGCACAAAGAATTTGGCAAATCAGTTGGGCTGGCTCGGCGGATGCGGAGATATACTTTGTACTGGCAAATCAAACTATCTTGTGCATGATTTCAGTGGTTCTTTCTTCCCTTTCAAGGGTGTCATCATTCCAAATAATCCAATGATCGGTAATAATGAACTTAACTGCACTTATTCAAGCATAATGAATGGACACTTATGCGAACGCTAAGATTTTGCTACTTTGGAGTATCAGTCAATCGCTACTGATTATAATACTCGCATAATGTGGCCAGTCAATTTAACTTACGATGGAGCCAACTATACTACCTAAACCAATGGCTATCGTGAGTGGAATTGGGTTGGATTATAACCTCAAAATACTCGAATTGGAAGATTTTACTCAATTGTTAGACTACAATCAGTTTATAACATGACTTTTACTGCCTAGCCTCCTGTTGATATGTAATTCCAGATAGAAAGACGAACACCACTTGGTAACAACTCCAACTACGTCGTTATAAAACTCTATTATCCTCTTCCCAATTCTATTCGCTCTCAAGTAAATGGAGTAACAATGACACCTATATTGATTACAGATAGTGGTCTTTCTCGACAGTTGAATACCTCGTTATGTGGTGATAACATCTACTTCTATACAAACTACACTATCCATTTTGTGGTAACTGAAGATTTAAACTGCGTAGTTAGAATTTCTTTGACTGACAGCATTCAACTTACAACCCACTTTGCCATGAGCGCATCTCAATTTTACACAAATAGTATAATGTCTTCCTTCATTGATAACCTTTGTGCTCTTCTCCAAATCACAGATACTTCTCGAGTTAAGATTGTGGGTGTCTTTACGGGGTCTATTATTGTTACAACAGTTATCTCTCCTCCCGCTAATTCAACTGTCAGTAATGGCTCAGATCCTTCTTTATCAGCTACTTCTGCTGCCATAGCTTCAGCAATAAGCAATGGTTCTTTAGCTGCAACTCTTTCATCAGCTGTAGGAAACTTTACAGTTCTTTCATTATCAAGCGTCCATTCGACTCCACCAACAAGCAACAGCAATAGCAGTTCTAATTCTAACAGCATTACCAGCAACAGCAACAGCAGTAATTTCCAAATTATGGGAGTAATTATTGGGGTTATAGTTGGTGTAATTTCAATTGGAATGATTCTAACAATATTTTGTTGCATTCGTAAGAGAAGAAAAATTACGGAATATGTGAGAACAAAGGATGAATTCCATCAAGAAGAAGAATTTTAAATAGAAAGGTCGAAAAACGTTTATAATTTCAGTAACGATCATAAAAAATAAAGCAAAATCTCTAATTAGATAAATAAGCTTTCAGTTTAGAACCTCAATATAGTGCGGCCCGATGATATACGTCTTGATGTGTGAGTCGCCTTTAACCTATTATCCATTACTATTATTTATTCGATCATTGTTGATATAATTGCTATTTTTTAAGTTTAGATATTTTCAATAGATTCGAGATTGAGAATATTTTATATTTTTATCGATATCAATGCAAGATAGCTAAACGCAACAAGTTACTGGAATTTACGTTTGCAAGGGAAAAATTGAAATTGTTTTATACTAATCTTACACTGGGAACATTCCGCCTAATGTAGATTAGAAAAAAATCACTGAACAAATACTAAATCGCAGGTTTGGGATCATGGAAAGAACACATGATACTCTAAAAATTCAAACTGAAGGAGGTGTTATTATCAACTTAGTGCATTCATGTGGCAGGAAATGGGAGCAAGTTGGTACTTTTACTAGCATTGACACTATTTTATAAAACTATCCTTCAACCTCATATTAGTACGGAAGTAAAAATAACACAAGAGCATTAATATAAAATATTAATGTTACCAAATGGAATAGAGGAACCAGAATTTACTTTCCATTGATGCAGCCTCATGGAGATAATCCAAAAACCTTCCATAAAGGAACTTCCATTTATACTCGTGGGACAGACGATTAATAAAGCAAGACCAGTAAAACCTTTACACATCGATATGTAAACTCTGATTTTAAAGAATGTTGTGGGTGTGTATGGAAAGATTGCGAACTTCCGGTCTATGTTAGGAAACTGTGAGTGATGGGCAGCATTATTTGTACTATAATTATACAAAAAGAATTAAAATATGAATTTATTAGGAATTTGTTAATATATTAAGATCAGCAAAAGACAGTCTTAGAAAAGACAATCAACCCTTGATAATATTTATCTTGAATTATTTATATTTTTTGTTCAATTTTCGATCCTTTTTTGACTTTTATATTTCATTATAATTAGTGATGGTGCAAACTTAAAAGAAAGACGTAGTTAGACCAGAAAAAACAAACAAAATCCATAAAACACTGAGAGAAAAACTAAGAAAGCGAAGATAAGTGCAAAAACTCCGCAAAAAAGAAAAGAGTGAGCAGAAGAAACAATACAACTCTGAGGAAGAAAAGTTGAAATTTTTCAGCAAGGCATAGAACAAGTAAGATTGCTATAAATAACTCAAACTCAAAAAGATAAGAAAGTATATTGAAGAATTCATTAATATCTACGAGGACGATCTTGATGAATTTTATCAAATGTTTAAAACTTTCGATGACGGAGGCTTCATTGATATCTCTGAGTTAGCAAATAAAGCACTCATTAAATGCTTAAGACAGTTATTCACCTATTTGCCTTTGAAAATTGAAAAAGGATAGTATTCGAAAATTAAGGCATCTGAAATAAGTTTGGAGAAATTCATGAAGCAAAAGGTTAGTGAATCGATTTAAAATTATTTATAAAATGGGAGCAACGCTTAATTTTAATTGTAATCTTCTAACGAAGATAATGTCGAGAAAAAGGGCAAAATTTCTCATAAGAGAATCGTTCCCAAAATATAAGAGAGTAATTAAAATTATGAAGAACTTCAACTCTATAAATAAATTAATAATAAAGATTAGCCAGTAGCTAAGACACTAATTTCTGAAGCATAAAAATGTAAAATTACTTAAATATTGATTCAACAATTGAAAAAAGCTACTCAATTAAACCAACATCATATCTCAAAAGAATAAAGATAATTGTCTCAAATGTTTTAAAAAGAATCAAAAAATAAATAAACAATGACAGCTGCTTCAAAAATTAAGTTGAACCTCACTCAATTTAAAAAGCCAATAAATGATAAATCAATGGAAAAGATAAATAATGCCTCTACCTTATAAAAGATAGAATAAAGAATTTTAATAAGCAAATAATTAATCGAGCAAAAATTAAAATAATCTTCTCAAACAAAGAAAACCCGGAAAGGAGATGTGTAGAAATCAAAAAGTTCATTTTTCAATTTTAATAGCAAAAATTATCATAATTTGACAGGAAATAATGAATTTATATGATAGTTTAACAGTTCTGTGCTTCATAATTTTGTATGACTTCATTATCAATTATTAATTATTGCTTCAGATGAAAACAATCAATAAGATTGGATAATCGAATGAGGAAATTGTATTAATTTCAATAAAATGTATCTTATATGAGATAATTAGATTATTGATACAATTTTGCATATTGAGTTAAATTTCCTTTAATCTAATGATAAATAGTTTATACTTAAGGTGAATTTTTCAATTGAATAATTTAATTGATGCTTTGCTTTATTAAATATAAATTATTTAGCCCTTTAGTATAAACATTATTATTAGAATTGATGGGTAATCAACAAACTGCAAAGGACAACATCACGAAAGAGGACTGGGAAATAATCAAAATAGGATTAAATCAAAATGAAATCTGGCGAAACCGCAAAGATCATCAGCTATACATTGAGGAGTATCATTTAGAATCTTATTAAAGATAAAAATTGGATGCAATTAGAGATCTTTATTTCATACGTAAAAATCATTCAAGATGGGTATCTGCTTATTTTTTCATCGAGGATTAGTCTGATTAATATTGTGCCTCTAGATTCAGTGTGAAACTGTATCTTGAGAGGATACAGAGGAGGCTCACTGAACTTCATAATGTTCCTTTTTCTGACTCTTTACACTTATTCGATCAGGCATTGCATGGTTATTGGGAATTTGCAAGGAGATTTGGCTGTTTTGAAGTGCAAAGATAATATATGGGCATAAACGATCGTGGAATACTGAAAACATGGGCAGGACCTGATTGGAAGTAAATGAGCGTAATTGGAGGTAAAATAAGTCAATAAAAAATGGTTAAAAGTATCATATAATCCGTATAGGCTAGCATTGAGCAATCAACTTTGCCTGCAGCTTATCCAACATTTAAAAATTATCTTTATCGTGCGAATAGTAGTGTAAATTTTTAACAAGCTGTAGAATAACTCTATAACTATGCAAAAATTACTAATGGAGGAGTGATATCCTCGTCATTGAATTTCAAATTATTTCAACCTTATCAAACTGTTCAAAATTATACTACAACTCCACCGTTGAATGGAAGATAATTTTTATCATCCAAGATATCAACTCCATCATATCGTGTAGCTTCGAGTATTCAGACTACCATAAATCAACGACCTCAGCTGTCCTCCTCCAATGTGTTTTCTGTACCAATCCAACAAAAAAAGGTAAATGTTGGTCGAACCTAGAATTATAAAAACTAGGCACCAATTCGAATGACTCCAATACCTCATATAACAATTTCAAATAAAGTTTCATAATTTAAATAGTCACCTGGAATACAAAGACAAAGTATTCATATACCTGCTAAACAAGATAGAGTGAATAGATTAATACAATTTTCTACAAATCAGAGACAGTGGCCCATGAACGGTCCTCTTCAAGTACCTCCATCATCATCAATTTCTCAAAGGTCTCCTCGATTTTAAAATTAAATAGCCACACATTCTATCTTAGTCCCTCAAGCCCCTCCTTCTGGAAGCATTGTAGCATTCAGAGCTTCTAAATAGCACTTAGCATCAAACAAATCAATAAAAGGAAATTTTTCTGAAAGCAAAAGTATAATAATGCAGCTTTACCTTTCTCATGACAATATGAAGCTAAACCCCAATGATATTCCTGAGGAAGAAACTAAAAGTTTTGGAAATATTAAAAAATCATAAAGCATTAAAGATGAAACTGAAAAGCAATTAAATCCTATCTTTGAAGGAGACATCCCATAAATCTAATAATCTCCTCACAAACAAAAGGAACCAATTTATATTGCTCAATCTCTGAAGGATGACAACAAATTAATATTTTCCAATAAACCAAAGATTACTTATGAATTCAATAAAGATAAGAGTAATTATGCCTCAATTAGTCACGATGATGGCAAATCTTCAGAAGATTTCTTAAAAAAGATTAGAGATTTTGGCACATACTCAACTGTTTACAATAAATTTTAAACCAATGATCATAGATTCAATTCAAGTTAATTTAATGGCAATATTTCGACTGAATTTGGAAAACATAACTAAAGTAGAACAGGCAGCTCTTTTTCTCCCCCAACTCTCACCCCCCAAAAATCAGATTTTTAACATCCAATCGAGAGTAAACAATCTTAACCTCCCCCATATTCCACCTATAAATACGATTTGGAATTCCCAGGTTTGCAGCAATACAAAAAATGATGCTTTGTATATTGCAGTTATTATAAGAATATCCATTTAATTAATTCATAAAGTATCATCCTATTTTGCCCTCAAGAGTATTGATTTCAGACCGAATCACTGTAATCTAATTCGTTATCTTTTAGAAAGTCTTTTCGTTGCCTTTGACTCGCTGATTCATATCATCAATCTCCTCTGATAATTTTTTAATGCGGTCTCCATTGATTGAATTATTGGAAGCATTACTTTCAGCTCTTAAACTATTAATTTTGATAGTTAACTCATTCAATTGCTCTTATATCTCCTTCTATTTTTCTACATTTTTGGTTATATTCAACTGCAATTTGTTTTCAAGGTTTACCAGATCATCCTTTTCTCTCCTCTCTAAATCCCCAACATTTTGCCTTAGCTCTCGAAATTCATATTAATTCTCAGTTTTAATATCCTAAGTAATTTTTTTCACTTTATTAATCCATAGTTACTTTCGAAGACAATTTATCTAAGTCTTTTCAACTCTTCTTAGTTTACTCCTTCATCCTTCTCATCCAAACCGGTTATTTTTTTGCTGAGTAAATCTTTATTATCTTCAATTCCTGCTTTTAAAAGCTCAAAATATTGGTTGGTATATTCCTACAATTTGCTAACTCTGACAGTTAAGTCATTATTCTTTTTAAACACCACTGTTTCAACAAATTACTTTTACTATTTTAGTCTTGCTTAAAGGTCGGTATAAAACTCGTCAATTTCTCCATTCACTTCGTTTTTCAATTTTTAAAAATCTTATTCAATTGCAGTGAGTCTACTTTAAACATTTTTTCTATTTTGTTCGGTGTTTTGTAAATGGTTGCGAAGCTGTTCTGCTAATTTGGTAAATACACTTTTCATTTTACTATATTTTTCAGTTACCACGTCCACAACTTTCTTTATTTATGCATCAACGTAATGACTCAGTTGCCCTGCTCTTTAAGCTGATTCAGTCGATATTTCTCGTATGGAAAAGCTTAGTTTTTTATTGGAAGTAGAAAGTGCTTCCTTCAGATTGTTTACATCATTCACAATCTAATGAGCAATACTACTAGTTAACTTCTTTAAATCTATTTGCGTACTAAGTCTTACCTCAATCTCGGATTTTATCATCTCAGTTATTTTTTATACTAGCTATCCTTGATGGTTTTTGTAGAGATCATATTCTTTTCGTAAACTCTATTGAACTCGCTTGATCTCTCCTCGAAACAAGGATTATTGTTCCTTGCGTCTGCCTCCTTAGGCTTGTAATTAAGTCATTAAACTTCTGAACTGATCTTCCATAGCCATATGAAGTGAGCGAATGCTTTCTTCTTTTTTAAGCAGCTCTGCCCTAACCAAGGCATCCATTGTATCGTATTTAGCTTTTGTTTCCATTTTTTCACTCATCTGTTTTTCTGATGATATTCTCTCGCGAAGGTCTAAGTTTTTTTTAATTTATTAATGAGATCTTATTCTTTCCTCATGCTCCATCATTAATCGGTTGACAGTTTCTTGTACTCTATTCTCCAGCTTGCTCTGGAAATCTGCCTGCATATTTCTCAGCAAAAGTTGTAAATCCTCACCGAGCCTATCGTTCTGCGCCATCAGTCTTGATATTGCCTCCTTATCTTTTACTTGTTCTTTCTATATAATTGTATAATTACTCCAAGCATAAGAAGATTGGACTCTGAAGTGGTGAGTCTCGACATGACTTTATCTCCTAATTAATTTAAAACATCACTTCCAGAGGAAGTTCTTTGAGACATTATCATTAAATTTTTCTAAGAATTAGAGAGTTTATTTTCCAGTTATTGATATTTTGTTTCATAGCCTCTGCCCATACTTCCAATGTATTCTGACATTTTTTCGACAGTATCTCCTAATCTTACCATTTCCATGAATAAAACAGTACTCTTTTCCTTTTATTTACTCAGTTGCTGGAGAGCATCTGAACTATTCCTTTCGCTGGTTAACGATTTAATTACGTTAATCTAATTGGATTGATATTACTGCTGCTTTCTAACATCTTTAATTATTTCCTTTAGACTCATTACATCAGTAGAGATCATATTAGAGTTATCAATTTTAGGTACTTATTTCATTACGAAATTTTACAGCTCGTTTAGTCTAATCATCATTTTACTTTATAAATTGTTATGTCTTTCGTCATAGTATCTCACAATTTGATCCAATCGTACACGAATTGACTAGACTTGGGTATCATCCTATCGATTCACTCCTCTAGTCTCGTTATTGAGGGGAGTTCTTCTTCTTGGAATTCTTTTGTCCAATTCTTCAGGAGTAAAAACATCTTCAATCGGAATTTATTGTCTTTATCTCGAAGGTGGTTTGGGATTTGTATTTGAAGAATTAATAATTGGAATAATTGGAACATTTCGCTTTTGAGGGTTTAATGGCTAGAGAGCTTAATGGCGTAAGAGATTTGCCACATTGCGGCTATTATTACTGGCGAAGGACATGCTTTTAAATTAAAATTATATAACTTCTAAGGATTGTGCAATAAAGTTACAAATTAAATATTCAAAGATCAATTGCAAATTAAACAGCTCACAATCTAAAAGCAATACTATATAAAAGAAAAAAATAATTAAAATACACCAGAATACTTAATGATTAATTAATGATTTAAATAAAGTCAAACTTATAATCACAATCAACGTCTAATTTGACGGAAGGTCATAAAAGATTTGAAGTCGTGTTGAGAATTTACTTACTGCTATTAAATTGTATGTGCAGTTTTTCCTCTTGCTTGTTGTCGGCCTTCAGATATTTTGGAATTGTTAATATTTGATACTTCTTTCATTTCCATAACTTACAGATTTGTAGTCGTTTTAGCTTTAAATTTTGATAATTTTAAAGAGTGATTGTTGGAAGAGTTTTATATGTTATGGTGCAAAATTATTACATGTTTTTTTGGTTTATTGTTGGAAGTTTATTATTATTTATAGGCTTTATTCTTTTTACTTTCTTGTATTTTTCCTCTTATAACAATATAAATAAAGTGTATCTTCTTGCAAATGGAGCTTATCATTTCATGAAGTCCCTCGATAATAAGGATAAATACTGCAAAGATTGATATTGTTAACTTGGCTCCGTCGTTGTCAATTACATAGAGCAGGATAAAGCAGATATGAAACAGAATGAATAGTAATTTTTGGAAAATATTGTTCTTTTTTCTTTTTGAGCTGTGAATTAGATTAATCAGCGATAATATGTGAATTACGCTGACAACTATAAAAAAATATATGGGTGAACTATTACAAGCCAGCAATGGAATTGAAAAAGAAAGCAAAGCATACAAAAGATTTTATATGTTTTATTCAATGAACCATATACTTGCATTGCTATTAATTTAAGATTTTAGCAGTATTTCTTTGGTTTTTTTATCGTGAACATTTGTTATTTTCATATTTATTTTCTTCGGCCTTGCTTTTTTTAGATTCAAATAGAAAAAAGGTATAATTATGACCATTCCAAATAAGATATAAAAACAAAAAGAATTTATCCTATCTTAAAATTTGTTAAAACCTGAATTTGGGCCTGAAATCATGTAGTAAATAGGAAGCAATGTCGTTGTAAAAGTAGCCACGAACTATTATAGAAATGACATGATAGGATTATCTTCAAAGATCTAAATTTGACATTTAGAAAGGCCATAATTAATGGCCTTATACACTGTTAAAATGAGAACAACAGAATATATATAAAGAATAAAAGCTTCACTAGTAAAAGCAAAAAAATCTGTGGTAACGTTTCCTAATTAAAATTTATAATTATTCGACCTATCTCCTAAATCCAGTCCAAAAGTTGCATGAATACCAATAGCTTAAAAAACTGAAGAGTTAAAAGCTTTAAACATTATTATGAGAATATTGGACATGAAAAACGGCATGTTGTTTATTGGTAGGAAAAAATAGATGCTTAGTATATTCCAGTTATTTATCAATTTTAGAAAGAGAAAGAGAATGCCACATACATTCAGAAAATTTGCAAAGTTGGATAAAATAACCAGCATAAAATGAACTATCTATGTACTACTTTGCATTAATCCTTTTTCCATTCCAGAAAAACATATATCCATGTAATTAGTCAAACTTTAGGGCTAATAATAGCAACTGAGACAATTGTTATCTTTATTGAAATAACCATCAATGCAAGTCAAGCAACCGCCAGTATAAGGGTCACAAGATGAGCAATTTTAATTGCATGGCATGCACAATTGCTAAGTTTGATTATAATAATTCATATTTAAGCAAACTAGCATTGGATAGCTTGAGTTGAGACTATAATTATTACTGGAGTTGATATTTAAATAAGAAACGATAGAGTTAGCTGAGTTGTACCAAAATAATGTTTATGAACTGCTCATGACCATGGAAACAGCCATATTTGATTTATTGCTCATGTTAGATCCCAAATTTTATTGCGTTAACAATCCGGATGAAAGATTGTATGAAAAAATATTTCCATTGGTGTCAGTTGCTAATAAAAATTGATCGTCAGTAGTACTCATGAATTAAAAGATGCTGATTCCTTCTAGTAAACTACTATATCTTTGGAAAATAAAAGTGGTAGAAGGTAAAAATGAATTAACAGTTGAGTTTGTTCCTGATGAAACTTTGGCAACACTTGAGGAAATAGTTTTAGAAGTATTATAAAGGTATTATTTAATAGTTCCATTTAAATTAGTTGTGTAAATTTTACTCACATTTTAATTTAAGTAGATGTATTAGATGTGAGTCAAGGACAAATTAGAATCAATGATAATTTAGTCCTCAATTACGCCCAAATTGAAATCGTATAAAACCAGATTTCCATTTTAAGTACCTATTAAACATTTGGTAGAGTTTTGAATGCATTTAATGGATACGAAATTATCGCTATTTGAGAAATTATGATATAATTGGATACCAAGTGATTGCGTGATGTAATTAAAAAATTCAATGTAAATTTAGTTTGGGCAGAGGATAATCCCCATTTGCGAGCCATTGCTGAAGACAACAGCATCAAAATCTGTGAAATTACAGTTAAGACTTATATTATATCCCCAATTTTGCAATAAATTATAGTATAATAACTGTTGGTTCGAGCTGATTAGACTAATGTTATCGATTAATTTGATATTTGTCGCTTTCGATAATCCCCAGTACATTTATAGTGTCTTTGGGTAATTTGTTGCTGGTACTGCTGACAAACCTGGAACTCTCAAAAGTGATGGATTTACTACATTTCCTGATGAAGCTGTATAATTATACCAAGAGCCATTGCAATTCTGATAAATTGCTATTGAATTCGAGCTGTTTGTTGGTGAACATGCCAATACATTAATGCAGGACATAGTTCCAGGAAGATGATCTGGTGTCAATGGGCAAGCCTGAGAAATCCAGATAATTGATATGAAAACAATGAGCATTGCTCACAATCACAAAGTCTAAAGAAATATTATGTTCCAAGGCATGTAGCTTTGGTATTAGACGTTGGAAATAGATTGCATGGATATATATTATTTTAAATAACTCTGCATGAAATTTGTCAATGAGATATACATACTTTAATTTGTTTTTCATAAATTTAATACTCTTGGATTTATTTAATTGGTAGCATATCTCTAGATATCGTCAGTATTCAAGTAATTTTTGTACAGATTTTCATTATAAATATAGAATACAATGATCAAACAAAAAATAATATCCATAGTAATAATTCTCTTTCTATTTGGACAAGGAAATTCTGATTCTGTATCATGCAAGGCAATAGACCAACTCACTGATTAGGACATATGGTACACTTATTTTATAGTCAGGACCTTATTTTCGTTTTCAGTATTCGACACTTATTTCATTTTTGCAATTGGAACCCTTTCAATAGTATTAACTGTTCTCGCTTTATTAACTTGGATTCCTCATACAACTTTTGTAATGCCTGCTGACATTGTTTTCATAGTCTTAATGGCCTCATTGGTTGGCAATCTCAGTTAGCTAATACAAGCTAGTAAATTGAATTTAATTTAGTCTACTATGTACAAAATGAAGGTCCATCTCCCCCAGATTCATTTTAACAAGTTTGCAGTGGTTTTGGATTCTTTAGTATGTTAGGAGATATAGTTTCACTTTACTATAATGCATTTTTCTGTATTTCATTAGCCTATTCCATTCATCATACACTTCGAAAACCTCTTCTAAATCAGTTTAGATCTCATATTTTATGTTTTGTTGCTGTGCTGATGGCAATTTTGATAATAGTCTTTACCTCAGATTCTAAATACCCTCTCAAAGGAATTTGTATTTATCAAGTAACTAATACAACATCTCTTGGTCTTTTTCTATTTCATTTAATTATATTCATTATTTGTCTTTATTCTCTAATCAAGTTCAAATCAAGAATACCAAAAAATACTTTTTTTCAGCATCAAAGTCATTTTGGTTATTATTACATATACATGATCATTTTTTCAGGAGTGGAAGTAGTTAACTCTATCATTTATCTAGTCGGGAAAGTCAGTTGCTAAGCTGAAGTTAATAATATATTTCATATTTTAAAGGCTTTATATTCCATAACTAAAGTTATCAGTGTGCTTCTAACTTTTGCAACAATCATTCTCAGATTCAGCCACCCTATTTTTATCATCAAGGTCAAAAGAATTTTAAGAATTAAATCATCCTCTAATTAATAGAATATAAAAGAAGAGTAACTTTCATGGATAAATTCTTTAGTTCAATCTATCAAAGGTTCATAAATACTGTCCTACATTGAGGCGATAATGATTAATTATATCGAGCATTTTAGCAAATAACCTCAAAAGTTAACACCTTATCATTTTCAGAGACAGTATTCTTTTTTACTTAATGAGGATATTGCTGAGGATTATATTCGTAGAAGAATCACCAATCGAGAAAGCCATTTTGCAAGACAACTCTCAGCTGGCTTGAGAACTCTCACATATGAAGTTCTCATTTATACCCCTGAATTCTACAGCTGGTTGTTCAAGGCATAACCCTTGAATTTATTTCAATCTTTTGACATCAGAAAGAATTTATCTATAGTTAAAGAGGAATCTTACGCTGCTGGTGGAAAGAGTGGATAATTCTTTTTTGGGACCTATGATAATCAATTTATTTTTAAGACAATTCAATCTGAAGAAGCTGATGTATACTTGAATAAAACTCAATAATTTTATCAATACTTTTGCGATCATCCTGATACTCTCTTAATAAAAATAATGGGTTTGTATCGTTTTACCAGAAAAGATGTAAAAGAAGAATCATCATACTTAATTTTAATGAGAAATTTAACTATGAGTCCTAAAAAATATAATCTACGAGTTTATGATATCAAGGGATCTGAGTTTAACCGATCTGCTCTGGCTTAAAAATCCCTAACTATTGAAGATGCTAGCAACATGAGAAACCTCACTTTGAAAGACAAGGATTTCTTAACAATCGAGAAAAAGATTTAAATCGATAGTTAGAAAGGAGCAAGACTCAAGAATATACTAACAAGAGATATTTAATTTTTAGGTACAATGGGAGTAATGGACTACTCAATTTTAATAATTAAGAGATAAGGTCCTCCAACTAATCAGCGTGGAGAATATGAATCGGCAAAAGAGTCTGGAATTTATTATAATTTTGGAATTATTGATTACCTCGAGGAGTGGACGTTACGTAGAAAGGCTGAAAGAGTTTTCAAATCTTTAATAACAAATGAATAAGTGACTGCGAACTCTCCTTTAAATTATAGTTCAAGATTGATTAATTTTATAAATTAAATCATTTGATAGTGTTCATCATTGTTTAAATATTATTTATTTGTAAAAAATAGCATTTTACAACAGTGAATTTATAAAATTTATAAAATGAGCAATTATAATTTTATTGAATGGTAGAATAATTCCTAATTTTTATTTACAGAATTTATTATTAATTATATAAGATAATCTCATGACAAGTTACTCGGTAGAATTATAGTAATACAAAAACAAAATACCTGATTTTATCATGAGACTTTATCATATCCTTTCGGTAGTATGAATCTTATAACATAGAGTTAATACAATTAATATTTAAGTTGGCATGGAGACTCTTAGATAGTGATTAAAAACTGCAAAAAATTAGAAGAATAAGTGCTTCCTAATTTTTTCAGGCATAGTCATCTATCATCATTCATACGCCAACTTAATATGTATAAATTCAAAAAGATCAATAAAGTAGACCGGTTAAAGCATCATTTATATTTTCGTAATGACCTCTTTAAAAGGGGGTAGATGTAATTTTTAATATATTTAGATAAAAAATGACCAAAATTACCAGAAATACTGGTAAGAGCAAGACAAAAAATAAATAAGAGTTATTATTTGAAGAAAATATAAGTGTTGAAAATGATGCCCATTCAATTAGCATTAGTCACTAACTTTAATAAAATAATGCTCTGTAAGCTTACAAATAATATGTCAAAAATATAGTCAACAACATTGCACAGAATCTTAAACAAATAGAATCAAAATATCCTCCAGCAAAATAAAATCTTCAATAAGCTATTATTATATGCAATCAATTGATAGAAACGAGATAGTTGACCAACGTTCAAACACCAATAAATGAATCTCTACAAAGTAAAAATATGATGTCAACTATGCTACTTTTTCCCGGAATTGAGTCACTCATATTCTCTTCTCAATGCAGTTTCTATCAGCTAAACTGATAATTTATAAAACATTCATAAAACATCAAGACCATTATTACCACTTTGGATCCCAGTCAACGTTCTTTAGACCTTCAAATTTTTGGAGTAATTTTAGTTGGCTTGGCTTTAAAATTATTTCATTTGAATCATAAGACTATTTATAGTTTTATGTGCCTATAAAAGTAAATTTGAATAAAGTCTTTGTTTCTCTTGCCATCCCTGTTTACTGTTTTCCATTAACTATTTGAGTAATCTGACTTCGTTATCGCTATTCAAACGTTCATTTATACGAATATTGTTCAACTATAATATTTTTTTATTATATTTTCGCTAATTATCAGCAATGGTTTGGTTAAAATATTCGATTTTTTCATTTAATTGTTTTTAAACTGCTCTACATCTTTCTTATTTTGTATGAATTTAAATTGTAAATTGCTCTGATTAATTCTTGTGAATCTGATTGATAAATTGTATCTACTTTAAATTTTATTATTTTTATTTTTATGACTTTACACTTACATTTTTTAATTCCTATTTAAGTTATTTATTTAACTCTTAAAGAATGACTCTCTATTTTTAAAATTTATTCGTTGCACTTATAATTTTACTATTGATACACTGACAAACAGCATCTTTTAGATTATAACACTTTTTATTAACAAATTGTTCATCCTATGAACCCAATGATAGGCATAATTAGAAAGTGTCGCGTACACATTCATTGGCTTTAGATAATTAATTTTATAAAACAAAAATATTTTGATAACTCATTTGTGTTTGAGTCTCAAATTCAATTTTATCCACACTTTTTGTTTGAACCTCGTATTCAACTTTATCTACAATTTTTGTTTGGACCTCCCAATCAATTTTATTCACACTTTCTGTTTGAGTTTCTACCAGTTATTTATTTATGACTTCAACATTTATGGTCAAGTTAGCTATGATTTGTTTTAGAGTTTAATTTTATTTGATAATTTGAGACAAGTTATATTAAAGGTCATCCTTTTATTTTTGAAGATAGTTAATATTATTTTCATTTGTTAGAGATATACAATCTTTCTTTTTATTGTTTATTTTTCCCATATCATTAGTTATTGATTTTTTTAATTCATTTCTTCTCTCTGTTGACATTTTTTAAAAATTCTTTAAAAAATCAATTTAATCATCATCATCAGGTTCGGTTATATTTTATTTACTTAGTTAACCTTCATATTTTTGATATTGATTTGATATATTTCTGCTTCCATTTAAAGGAATTGTTATTTCAGTCTCCTTATTTTTTTAATAAATCTTGTTATTTTTTAGAGGCAAGGCATATTTATTAACTGAGCAAAGAATACTTGATGATTCTCTATTTTATTTTTCACTGATGTATCTCATTGACTTCATGGAGTGATTCATTTTCCCTTTCATTAGATATTTGAAATTACTTCTTACATTCTTTGCGAGACCATGCTTCCTTGCCATTTGCTCAGTCTCCTCAATATTTCTTCTTTAAAACATTAAATTATCTCTTATTATTAAAATTAATTGACAGTTATTATATATCATACTATATTTTGCTAAGCGAAATTAATGAGTATTTTGAGCCAAAAGTCTATAATATCTTTCTGAATGAAAAAGGAAAAGAAGAAATTCAATAAGCTTGAAGTTAAAGTCGACTTAAAAAAAGTTAGTAAATATCATTTTGTGAGTGAGCTTTCTAATGTATTTTTTCCTTATGAACCCTACCCTGAACAAATATCAGTCATAACATCTATTCAGAAGGCAATCGCTAACAAATACAATGTCCTTCTGGAAAGTCCAACAGGAACTGGAAAGACTCTATGTCTACTTGTGGGAGCTCTATCTGGTGTAATGGGGGCGGAGTGTAAAATGAAAATATACTACCTGACTCGAACCCACTCTCAAATTAGTCAAGTGATCAATTAATTTAAGTAAACAGTCTACTCTTGCAATTTAAACGTTATTGCTTCTCGCTAGCAATTGTGCATCAATCATAACCTTTCTCAACTCAAAGGAAAAAATTTATAAAAAGCCTGTGGAGAGCTTTGCCTTCAAAATCTTTGTACTTATAGATAGTTTTCACATGCCCGAGTACCTAAGCCTTTGGAATTACAAGAATTTAAAGACTTTTGCAAAAAAGAACTGGCTTGCCCTTATTTTTATACAAAACAATTAACTTAAAAATGCTAGATTACAATATTACCATTCAATTACCTTTTGGATTGGAATTTATTCTAAAAAAATTTCATTGATTTGAAAGACTCAGTGATAATATTCGACTAAGCTCATAATATTGATGCCCTTTGCTAACAAGGTTCTGACATAAAACTTATTTTTGACAATATTTATCAAGCTATAGGGGAGCTCAAAGCTTTAATCAAAGCTCAAAGTAAAAAAATGTTGCATAGGCAATTTAAATAGTCAAATCAATAATGCCAGTAAGTGTAATAAATGAAACAGCAAGTATAGATCCTTCTAAATCGATTGAAATCAGCTCAAGAAACCACTTATTTATCAAGAAACGATTTTGTTTAAAAGATAGAAGATTATACCACTACCCCATAGCTTTAAGGGTTAGATTTAGGGAATTACACTAATTTCTGTGGAAAAGGAAAACGAATCATCAAATTATTTCATAAAAAAGATATGGTCTGCGATAACTTTCAAATTTTTATTGAAACAATCTAAAGGATATTTTTTATTACAAATAATGAGACTGAATTTAAAAAATTTACAATTTCAGTAACAAAAGGGTAACTTTATCTCCGCTGTCTCGACCCCTCTTTATGTTTCCAAAGAATTGCTGAAGGTAAGCCTCGAACAATTATACTTTCGTCTGGAACTATGGGAAACCTTGACATTTGGCAATAAAATCTACAAATTCCCTTCTAGTATAAGATAACTAATTAAAGTTTTATTACTTGCAACCAACTTTATGCTCAAGTAAAGACTCATAGCGATAAAGGAGTTACATTTAATTTCAGTTACCATGGGAAACAAAATTAACAGCAATTTTAATAAATTTGCAAGGAATTAAATAATATTTAAAAAATTATTAAAGGTGGAATTGTTGTTGCCTTTAGCAATTATTAGCTTCTTTAAAAAACTTTAAAGTATTGTCATTTGCTGCAAAAGAAGATATACTTTTAAACAAAAGGTGGTAATGTCGAGGATATATATAAACTCTATGCCGAACAAACTACAAAAGAAGGGGCATTTTTGTTTATAATAATGAAGGGACGCTTTTCAGAAGGTATTAACTTTGCTAATGAGCTTTGCAGATGCCTTATTATCGTTGGAATACCTTTTCTACCTTTGAAAGATGTTGGAGTGATTGAAAAGATGAAATTTTTGGAGAATAACCGTTCGAAATCTGAGGCTGATTAGTGGTACACATAACAATCATTTAAATCGCTCAATCAAACTTTGGGAAGAGCCATTCGCAATAAAGATGACTATGCTGTTATTCTCCTTTTCGATCAAAGATATCAAAGAAATGAAAATATTAAACATTTATCGAAATGGTTTACCAGTTGTTTGCGACCTTCTGAAAACACTTATCAACATATTCATAATTTTTTAAAAGAAAGCCCTTGGAAAAATAAGCAAATTATTTTACCTATTTAACCATCAACTAAGAATAAAAGTTAGCCGACGCTTTGTGAGAGACTTCAATAATTTTCAACTCCCTCAAAATCAAATCCTAAAAAACTTAAGTTAATAATTTAAAGTGAATAAAAGACATCAAATATAAGCACCATTAGCATTAAACCTCCATCCATTGATTTAAAAGAAATTAAAGTAGTCGAGGAGGAAGAGCCTGGCTATAAATCAATGAACAAAGATCTAGTTGATTTTTTTGTAAAATCTTCAACAGGAGAAGAGACGACTTGCGAAAATAGTTTGTAAAAAACCAATGAAACAACTTAAACGAATGGAGAAATTGACAATAGTAAAAATTCTTCAGAAGTTAAATTATTCCTCTCAGCTCACTCATTCAGAAAAAGCAAAATAATTTATGATTTCTGATATCCCCAAGCATTATTACACAAAATAATTCAAGCAGAATTTAACTCAATAAATTGGTTATTTAAAGTTTTTGCTAAGCATATTTTATAATAAACTAAACTCTTTGAAAATGGTTTCCATAAAGTAATTATGCTTTTTTAATATAATACAATGATATTGCTTGTGACCAAATTAATTAATATGTGCATAGCGGACTTGATGTTCATCACATTAATTTTAAAAATATTATTCAGTTACTTCGCATGAAAAAATAGCATTTTTCTTTCGCTTCTCAAGAACAAGCAAAAATTTTGAATCATCCTGACAAAATTATAAAAAACAATATGCGCATGCTATCCATACATGCTCAAAAGATTGCTAGAGTATTAAAATGAAGCTATATAGTCGATAACTGTTTCAGAGATCTTGGTGATTATAGTCATCATGGTCAAGAGTAGCAAATATGCTGTCATCATATTGTTATCATATTGTTGAAATATAATTATAATCAATCATCATAGATTATTGGGTATTTACTGATATCTTTTAAGCCTATATCAAACTTACCATTCCATAAGCGATATAAACATTTAAGCGAACTAAGGTGAAAGTCACTCACCATGTCTATATGTTTTTTATCACTCTACGTTTCTTATTATTCCAGTTCACCTAAATAAAATAATTAATACCATTTTAATCGCCTTCTTAAGCTCCTATTTTTTATTTTTTATCTCGAAGTTAGACTTTTTAGAGTAAATTTTAATCTATTCCAACGAAATATATCACTAAATCTTCATTGAAGTTAATTCCAGATGACGTTCCAGATTGATGAGCATGTCTATCGATCTTTTCCTCTTGTTTTTTGAACAAATACTTAGATATTTTGATCAGAGAATTAGATAGAGCTTCAGATTTTCTTTTAACAGAAGTTTAGCCTAAAACAAACAAATGCCCCTATTTAATTTAATTTATTCTTTCTATTGTTTATTGACCGATATCTATGATCTAATAATCTTTAATATTTTATTGACTCCCATTAAAACAAATCTTTTTTCCTTCCAGATCAACAAGAGTAAAATCAGAGGGCAGTACAAAGCGATGGCCTGATCCCTTATTTTATAGTTCAATCAATAGGTTATTTATAATTTATTTCTCACTTTTTGAAATTTAGATATTTCCTAATTTATCTAGCTTATTCTTTGCCATATAAAATTTTACTCCTGTCAGTCCAACCAAATAAATTTGCTTTGCAACACTGGCAAGGCGATGAAGGAGAATATAGTTTTCAGCAGTAAAGTCATCACCAAAAATTATCGAAGAACCAATAACTCTCATTGAGAGACCAATATACCTCCACCACTGAAGACCTAAGATCACTTATTTATTGAGATAGGCAGTCGTGCCGCTTAATTGCTCCAAAAAACGATCTTAGCTTACCACTACATCAATTGAAAGGCCAAACTGATCAAAAAATTCTCGAACCTCTGAGTGAAGGAGTTTTCTTTTTGTAACTACTGGTGGATGTCCTTCTTCAGCTGTAATTATTTCTTCTTGAGTCACTTAGTATGGTAAGAAATTTAAATTTTAGCATAAAAAAATACTGCCTTATCCTACTTCTTCGCCTTAAATTCTTTCAGCAAGATTTATAAGTTCCTCATGAGGCATAAACTAGATTGAAGATTCTAGCGTCTTTAAATGTTCCAGTAAAAAATGAACAGAATTCTCAGCTAAATTTCTGCCAGTCCTTGGTCCATAGGTAATGCCTATTAAAATCAAGAAAGGTTGTTTTTCCATGACAGTCCTGAATGTTTAAATGAAGCCATTCCAATTTTCTTAATCCAGAATGCTCATAAAATCGAAAAACAAAGGTTTCTGTTCCTCCTCTTCTTTTTGACCTTTCTTTTTAGGTTTTGCTGCTACTTTTTTCTTTTTCGCACCTTCATTTTTTCGCTACTCCTATAATCTCTTTTCTTCTTCTTTTTTCTTTGACAAATACTATTCCATTTATTTTAGTTTATTTTAACAATTAGACTTTAATTTCAAATGCCATTTTAAAAGAACTTTTTTACCTTACAGAGGATACTCTTTTACTGTTTTCATCCGCTATAAAAATTTGTGATACTCCACCAATGAAAAAGGCGATTTTTTCAAGAATTATCGAGATTTAATGAATTCGGCACTCTCTTAGAAATTAGTGAATCTTTGAAGAATATTTTAGGTAGTTTTTGCTTGAACTCTCTTTTTAAATTAATTTACCATTTCTCTCTACTCTTCCTCGCCCCATTTTTTCTTTTTAGCTTTTTTGATCCACTCAGCTTTAATTTTATCAGTTTATTCTTTTCTGGATTTTAAATCTTCGGGAGTATCAGAGGGCAACGGTTCTCTAAAAGGAACTTCCCACATATCTAACTCCTTCCTCGTGGCATCGACGTAATCTCCCCCCAAATGATAAGCAGCATTCGAAACATATTCATATACAGTATGATAAAGTTCACTCTTATTAGGCAGAGGAGTCATACTTAAGTAGCAATAATGCTCTAGTCGATCAGAGTAGCACTTCTTTTAGACTTCATCCAGATATTAAGCGTTGTTTATTAGCTCTTTAATAGTTTCGACTGATTGATCCCAATAGATTGCTTCTTCTGCAACACCTCCTTTTTTATTAATTTAGATAAATAGTTATTTAAACCACTCATGGAGATACGCATTAAAATACAGATTAAGGTGACTATTTCTTTTTTAAAATTAACTTTCTGCGATCTTCAGATCTGTAACATCTGGTTTTGGAGGCGGAGGCAATTTAACACTGTCAACAACATCACTGATAGTTTATCTCACTTCTTCTTCTAAAATACTTTCCTTTGTTTCATCAATAAAATTTCTACGATCTTCCAGCCACTAATCTTCGATAAAAGCTCTTCCACTAAGTTTTAAATTGGGTATTTTGGTTTGTAAAGGTGGTTGACAATTGATTTAAACTTATTCAGTGAAATTTCCTGGAAATTCTGATAAAAAACTGAAAATGAAAGTAGTTTCTTCTCCTGGTTTAATGACATTATTCTAGTAATGACAATAAAATTTAAGTTTTGTATCTTTAAAACCACTGACGTTAATCTTGGGGTTATTTTTGAAAACAAACTGAATATAGACTGCAGAGTTCCCGATATTTTTAATCTTCACCTATTTTCGTTCAATGTCATGAAGCTTAACTGTGAAATTTAGCTGCAAGCGGTCAATAACTAGTTATTCTCCATCAACTAAATACTGATCCTGTATTTATTCTTGAATTCTGTTATAACCATCCTTTGTATTTTGGGAAATCATGCTCATATTTTTGTCAACAGAATCAATCCCACGAGCTGTTTGTTCCTGTTCCTGCGGAAAATCATTGACTCGAGACTCCTCAGGTGGTACAGTGCCTCTGATATTGTTAGTTTTTCTCAAATTGTATATCTTTTTGATTCTTGACATATGACTTAAGTTATATAATTATACATTTAAATAAATGAATCCATATCATCGTCGCATATCCTTTGTAGTTTCTCTTAAAACTAGCTGATTAATTATTTGTTTAATATTTTGAATGGCATTCTTACATATTAATTGACTTATTAATATAATTGAATCTACAATGGAGTAAGAGTTGAAACCATAAAAAGAAGTATCGAAGTAGGGACGTTCCCACACAATGAATATTCAGAACTAAGCATCTGAAAAGGAGATGACCTCTAAAAATATCGCTTCTTAATTGAATTCAGTTTCTCAAAAGATTGAGTAAGTATCAAGTAACATAGTGAACGTAAGGTGAGCGACCAAGAAATTGATTTTTTAGTGAATGAGTTCGCCATCAATCGAATTCGAGCTGTTAATATCCTCCGCAAGTTGGATCTGAAACAAGCTGTTCGCTTTATGGTTAACTCTTGATTTATATCATATCACTCTTAATTTACCATCTCTACCTAATTCAAAGAGGAGATAATTTTGCATTGTGATTTTTAATTGGGAACGAAAATCGGCAAGGATTTCATTATAATTATTATTATGCATTGCATTAGATTTGCAAAAGGATTGACAAAGCCTTTGAGGTTTATTCACACCAAATACTAGTTTAGCAAAAATAGCGATAACAAAAATACCAGTAATGAGCCTCATAAAAACTAAAATTACCTTAATTCACGAAAAGTCATGCCAGTAAGGAAACACATATTCAGAAAAAGGAAAAATAATAAAGCCAGATCTAAAAAAAGTTGTAGCTATTAAATCGTAATGACGAACTAAATTTAAAGATGTTAATAATGGGCAATGCTGCCCTCATAGGAATTATACCTCTGTGGCAGCCTATCGGTGTCGCTATCACTTTGCTAAATGGGGGATATCTTTTAAATCATTTCGGATATGAATTCAAAAAATATTTATTGATCATCAATAATGATCAGTTGAATTTGATCTCTAGTTTTCGTACTCCCTAACAGTACCTGAGGCTATGTATAATAAAAAACATTTAGTTTTACACAATTTTACAATTCTAGCCGTTCAATCCGTTTTCTTATCTATTTCTTCCTACGGAATGTCTTATTTCTGGACTATGCTATGGTTTGGAGGTACTATCATACATATTTAGTCAATATATATCATGAAGTCATCCCCAAAACTTACATCATCCTCATCCTACCCCTATTGATCGCAATATTATTGAATCAATTTTCAGACCAGATTAAAGGCTTTCTTCTTAGTGACAAAGAAGTTACCGTAGATATACCGATCAAATCAACAGAGTGATAAATACAATTCTTTTATAATTAAGTATTGTATTTCAATGAATTATTTAACAAATTTAATTTATTGTTTTAAAATATTTGCCCATTTATTTTATTATCTTTTATACTTAACCTCCAGATTTATAATATTCCATCTCATTTTCAGGATGGAATTATTTTTTAATGAATTCTGATGCAAAATGGATGGAAATCGAAATATTTTCTTTGTTCATAATTTCATTCTTATTCTATTGAAATTATTAGAGCTTAAGTCTCATTGTTTTTATAAAAAAGCGACGCCTAAGGGATTCGAACCCTCGCTCCTTACGGAAGTAACTTAGCAGGCTACCGCCTTAACCACTCGGCCAAAGCGTCGTAATTACACTTAATAAACTGATCTTCTTGAAGAGCGAATCTGACATATTTAATTCCTGATTAAATTAGGTATTAATTTTAAATTATAAACTCCTTTCATTTCCTTAAAAGATAAATATTTATTTTATAGAATGATAGTTTCTTAGTTTGGATTAGGTGTTCTTTATTTTATCTCACTTAAATTCATAATATTGAATCTCATTATAAAAATTATAAATATGGCTAATTTGTTGATCCAGCAATTCAAGCCAATGACAGGATACGAATATTGTTACTTGTTTAAAACTGCATTTGGTTCCAAAAGCGAAGAGATTCTTAATAGCATATTTCCTAATTTGAAGGAAAATCTGTAATCATCAGCAAAGGCATACATAGACGCTGTCATTAACTTAGATGCAAAGTTTATCTAACAAACATCCACACCTTCTCTACAAAAAATTCTTCTTCCCCAAATTAAAGCATTAAAAAGCAAGCAGGTGACAATAAAATCGTATTCTGAGAAAAGGAATTTAAGCATCTATGAGTCGAGACTATATAGATTTATATCAAAACAATAAACCAGAAAAATGTTAATCTCCCCTTATGTTATTTTTGGATAAACTATGGAAAATCGATTGAAGAATACATAGCCAATCCTGTTGCTACCACTTTTTATTACGACAAATCGATTCATTTCAAGTGCTTCACTTTTCAATCTTAAAAAAATCAGAAATGATCAAGTATATGGCTTTAATGTTTGCCTGTTAAATATGAACAAAGCTATAGAGGTTAAATAAGGAGGAAATATTTAAAAATATCCACCCAGATAGTTTTTCATATCATTCGAAACAGATGCAACAAACCACTAATTTTACGTAGCAGATTTTAATAATATGATGGCTGAAGATGACTCTTTGTTATGATGATTTATATTATATAAAATTTTATTTGGCGTAATCCTGATTATTACATAATAAGATTTGACTCCCATTCTCTTTCTTTTCTTTCTTAATTATATTGTGACCGTCTCCAGATTATTAATCAGTTAATATTGAGAAAGACAGATTTAATAGATAGGAATGTAACTAAAAGCGAAAATACGGACAAATATTCCTGTCATTACGGGAAACAGACTCTTCCCCAATCAAAATAACAATCGGGATAATTATGCCAGCATGATTTCGAACAATTATCCCCAAAACAATAATGCTACATATCGTTCTACTCATACTTCTACCAATGATATTTAACAGAAAAAGGAGCCAGTTAGATACGTACATCACTATCCGAAATAAATTATCAGTCATTACAGCAAAAATGAACATTTAAATGCCAAGCAAACTGACAGCGTATATCACCCTTTGCCTCTTCCCAGCGATAAAATATATATTGGCGATCAACTAAAAGGTTCTAAAAAACCTCCTGCTGTTTAAAATTAAGCCAAAAAAGAAAATTCCTGGCATAATGAGATGTATCTCTTCGAATAAAGAAAACCATAAAATAAAAATTCATCATTCTCGAAGGGTAAGCTTCAAATTGTAAGAATCGATAGTTTTGAGGATAAAGAAGATGAAGAAAGCGACAATAAAGTATCGGAGTCGAAATAGAAGGAAGTATCTTTGAATTTTATTACGGACAGCAGATAGCAAAAATAAAAAGGGAGAGAGCCATTTATGAATAATAGCAAGCATCAAATATTATAACGAAGTGGTCAATCTAAATTTAAAATTTCACAGCATTAGAGCGAACTTTACGAGTTAACGAATAAAATTAAAAGTACTGAATAAGAGAGAAATAATCTTATAAATTAAAATGAACGTTTTATTAAAGAAGTACAACATTTGAAATAATCATTAAAAACTCAAGAGCAAATATTATTATAAAAATCAAACCAGATTATTACCTTGCAGACATCTTGTCAAAAAACTGAAGATTCTCTGAGAATAAGTAGAAGTATTATTTTTAATTTAAATTAGAAGATAAACAATGCCGATAAGAAATATGAAAACATCATGAGGAATAATGAGAAGGCCTATGCTGAAAAGTAAAAAAAACATTTATAACTACTGTGTGAATCTATTTTTCAATAAGAAAAGGCTAAATACGATTAATTTATTAAATCTTTATAAAAGGATAATAAGCATGCTTTAGAATAAAAGGAAAAAGAAGTCCAGCAAATTAAAAGATAATTTGAATTGGCGAATAATTAATACAAATTAACTCTTTAAAAATTGCAAAAATAATTAATTAAAATAGATAAATAGAATATCAGACTTGATCAGTAAAATTTAAGATTTCATCAAGACAACCAACATTTAATCGATAGGCTCACGAATTTAAATCAAGAAATCATTAACTTCTGCAAAGAAAAGGATACATTTTAGCAGGAAAAGAAATAGCTTATTATTGATATTTAAGATAAAAAATTACAAATAATTTAATTAAATGCCTCAAGAAACAAGGCACTACTATAAATATTTGAGCTAAAAGACTTTATCAATACATTTAAGAAAAGAGATGACATATAGGGCAAGATGATAGACGAAAAGCAATTAACATCACAATCAGTAGAATACCTGAATAATAAATATTAAACTCTATTGTAGCAATAAAATAAAAATAAGGCAGTTTTGTAAGCTAAAACCAAAAAAATAAATTAACTCGAGCAAGAACTGAAAAAGGTTTAGCTGCATGTACACAAAAAAACATTTTAGATGTCATCAGCCTAAAATATTAATTTATAAAAAGAAGCTGAAATTATCAAACTAAAAGTAGAAGTATCCCAATTAAAAGCAGAAATCTCCACCTTCAAATCAGAAGCTGCTTTCAAAGAACAATTTAGAAACCAAAAATTGGAATAATTTTCAGTGAAATAAAAAAAGTTCTAGGAGTTTGAAAATTAGTATCGGCAAGTCTTAGAAGATGAGTTGAAAAAAATTGAAATGATTGATTAAGAATCTAATGATAATGAGCAAATGTTTTCGGAATTTTATTCACCGAGCAAGTCATCCTCATCTAGTTAATATTTTAAAACAGAAAATTTTAGTGATTAATAAGGTGACGAAGACTCTTAGCATGGAAGATAAAGGTTAGTGCGAAAAATTAAATAATTGATTTACATAAACAGAACTCTAAGCGCTAAAATTGAAGAAATTAGTCAAATGTAAAATTTTGAACAAATGAAGTAACTGCAATAAAATTTATATAAAAATTAACAATAAAAAAACGATCTTGAGAAAAACTTTATTGAAGTAAATATCAGACTGCGTAAATTAGCTGATAAATGTGCCTTTTATCAAGCTAAAATAGAGTAGTTGTAGTAGAATGTTAAAATTTTGGAGATTAATCTGGAGCATACGACTGACGATCTAATAAGAAGTGGACTGCGCCTCATGGAAATTAAGTTTGCTCAAAAGTTAACCAAATAAGCCTCATAATAAAATTGTATACATGAGCCATGCTTTTAAATCTTTAAAAAATAAACAATTTCTATCTCTGATAAATATATTCCTGTTCAAGCCCCAGAACAAACAAATAAAGGAAGGTATTCTCAATAAATAAAAAAATTAACCTCATAAAAACAAGGTTGCTTTTAATAAGAAAAAAAATGTATTCCTCCTTTGAATAATATCATTCCATAAAAAAATTTGCAATTAAACATATCTACTGAAGGTACTCGAAAATAAAAGAATAATAAAAATTCATAAAAGGAAATTCAATCGATTATATCGAAATAATCACAGTTCACATCTATTCCTACCACTGAATTATCTCAAACTTTACCTAAATAGGAAAAATATAATTTTAAATCTAAATAAAAAAATAAATTAACAGACTATTTCTTAGAGAAAAAAACCAATAATCCAGCATTCAATAGATTAGGATCTTTGCCCTTATAAATATAGAGTAAAAATACTTAAAGTGAAGACTAAAGACGTCAATTTTTTCAGCATTTGGCCGAAACCGCTGCAATGGCCGCGAAATAAAGTCAATCTTATAGAAGTTTCCTGGATAGAGAACTAAAAAAGATGAGAGATTGATGGAAGAATAAAATGATGCCTTGATATTTACTTTTTTATTATATATAATTCTAATGATGATAAATAATAATTAAACCAATTTGCAAACTTTAGTTTGTGAGGCTTTGCTGAACATTTTGGGTATTAGAAATTTATAAAATTGAATAGAAATACATCAGAATTTACGAAGGTATTATTAACAAAGTAATCAATTTTTAATTTTTCAATTAAGTAGTTATATCAATCAATTAATACTAAAAGAATATTTATTTGATATTTTTGAATAAATAAATAACTGATGAGTTTTATTATAGCTTATCATGCGAAGCAATAGTAATTCCAAAGTTCGAGCAACATCATTTAAAAATGGTTAAAACAGCAATATGAAGAATTCATCCATTAGTCGAACTGGACTTAGCCCTGCACGAAGCTCAGATAGACTAGATAGATCATCTGAACTTTACTCTATTAGATTTAAACGTAAGGATTTACGAGAATTTAACCCTCGTTTTTATGTCACTGGCACTATTGGCGAGCAAGATGTAGTTTAACTCAAAGAAGTGTTTGATTACTATGATTCTACTGGCATGGGTGTGCTGCTGCCTAATGATTTAAAAATTTTATGTGCCGAGAATGGTTTTAATCCTATCAAAAGGACAGTATATGAGATGATAGCTGAGTTTGATGCTGATTAAACTGGAGGCATTTCATTTCAAGAATTCATGAAAGCCATGGACACCAAACCATATATTAATGAGAGCAAAAAAGATATTATGACTATTTTCAAAAAATACGATCGTTTGAGCAAGGGTTATCTAAGTATAGACGACATTAGAGAAGTAAACCGTCAAATAAAATAAAATATGGATGAATAAATGATAAAGCACATGATTAATTACGCTGATCGTAATAAAGATGGCAAGATTAGCTTTGAAGATTTCTATTCGGTTATGATTAAAAACATTTACTGAATGATTCAAATTTATCTTATGTTGAATATTCAAATTAATTAAGGAATCAAACAGATGGGCCAATCTAAGATTTGAGAGTAAAAATGATATAACAATAATAAAAATTATAATTCAATTTATTAAAAATGAAAAATAACATCCTTAACCTCAACAAGGACAACTTTATCTCTATCAAAAAGGAAAATATCAATAAATATTATGAGGTTATAACTGAGGTAAACTACCATTAATGCAGGAACTAGGAAAAGGAGCATATGGCATTGTCTATAAAGGCAGGATTAGGGGAACAGAAGGGCCTTGGAGAGCCATTAAAAAAATTCCAAAAACAGCATGTTAAGATCCGACCATTATAAGAAATGAAATATAAATTTTAATCAGTCTTGACAATCCCAACATTGTGAAGCTTTATGAAATATATTAATACAATTAATCGATGTACTTGGTCACAGAGTAAATTGGAAATAACACAGTCTCTGCGAAGGGGGAGAACTTTTTGATCGATTGGATTTGTAGGGAAACCCGACGTAAAAAGATGCGAGAATAATCTTTCGTCAGATGTTAGAAGCAGTTAATTATCTTCATTTGCTCAAAATTGCCCACCGAGATCTAAAACCTTAAAATTTCCTCTTCTTAAAAAAGAAATCCAATATTCTCAAGTTAGTTGATTTTGGGCTTGCCAAACGTTGGAAAAAAAATCTTAAAGAAGAACTAAAGGCTGAAAATAATAATCAAATTGTGGGAACTGTATATTTTGTTTAATATAGTCTTATTACATTGCTCCTGAAATGATTAGGCATGATTATGATTAAAGATGCGACATTTGGTCTCTTGGTGTCATTCTTTATGTTCTCATCACTGGAGCTCCTCCTTTTGATGGAGCTAATGACAATTAAATTATGTAGTGTATCAAATCCATGAAATACTCGCTTAACAGTATTAATGACACAATTCAGTTCCTGAGTTCAAGGGAGTCAGTCGTGAGGTCAAAGATCTGATTTTTAGAATTTTGATGCCTGCAGAAAGGAGAATTTCAATTTAAGGCATTTTTGCTCATCCATGGATGAGAGGAGATGCACGTACTGTTTAGCTAAGCACTCAATTTAAAAGGATGTGTGAATTTAGTAAATTTTCCAAAGTAATCAAGGATAAACTTAGATAAAAAAATTAACAGCAAACTTTATTGCTTTTCAAATGTCATAGCAATAGGTATAAAAATTAGCAAATTTATTCCGTAAAATAGATGCTAATCACGATGGATTTATAGATTTAATAGAGTTTAAAGCTGCTTTAGCTGATGGAAAAAGTGTGAATAACTCAAAATAGCTTAAATAGCTGATGGAATCAATTGATGTAGATCAAAATGGAAAAATCAATTATACTTAGTTCTTGGCTTCTGCTCTTCCCCAAGAAGTTCTGTTTACTCCTTCCAATTTGGTTAAAATGTTTAAATTGATGGACAAGGATGGCAATGGACAGATAGACAAAGAATAACTTAGTCATTTTTTCAAAAATAATTAAATGAGTTAATTCAAAGGAAAGACTGTAGATAGCATTATTTAAGCTTGTGATAAGGATAAAAACGGAACCATAGACTTGTAATAGTTCAAATTGGCAATGATGTGAATTACCATTATAATTTAAAATCTTCGCTCCATTGGCCAAATAATGCATACTACTAATGATTGTAAATAGGCAGTATCTGTAAAAATAATTTAATGATTTGTTATCATAAAATTTGATTATAATTGCTAAAACTGATTTTTATCGATTTATGACGTCTTAAGATTAAGTATGATAATTCTAATATTTTTTCAACTTTGGATATTAAAGAGATGATTCACTAAGATTGGAAGTCAGTTGTCATCACTCTTGTTTTGACCACTCTCATTCTCCATTACTTTGTCAACGTTCCTAAAGATAATCAGGTCTTTTAAATTAGTGCTAACCACATTAAATATCATTCCAATTGGACAAGCAAATTTACAGATCTAAAACACATCAAATAGTTAAAAAAAGCCTACACTATTCCGGGAATTAAGCAACTTGATTTGTCCTTATCGATGTCTTCACTTAGTCTAGATTCAGTGAAGCAATTACTACCTGCTCAGTTTCAACAATATCAATCCATAAAGCTCAATCTCGCTAATAATCCAATAGGATCTGCAGGAGCGGATTACGTCCTATCAATAATTCCAAACGGTGTTGAACATCTTTAAATTGCTTTTGATTCTATCGAAGCCGATCTAAATTTGGGAGAAATTCTTGCCAAAAGATTGAACAATCTTAACTCTCTTAAAACTTTGAAGCTCTCCCTTATTTTGGCTGTAACAAATGATTCAATTATTGATACTTATTTGAGGTATGGAAGGTTAGGAACTAACCTTGAGAGTTATTCATTAATTTTAATAGGAAATGGTCTGTCTTCAGGTGCATTTAGGTATATCTAAGCACATCTCGCCAGAGCCAATCTGAAAGCTCTTGATTTGAATTTATACGCCAATAAACTTGGCGCTGAAGGAGCATAATATGTGTCTAATGCAATAAAAACTCAAAAACAACTAAATCATTTATCAGTTGATGTATATTTCAACAACGTCACATAAGTAGGAACTGAGCATATTTGCAAGGGAATCTAAGCAATTAATCATAATGGTCTCAAATATGTCAACTTAAATCTTGACTTTAATTATATCAAAAATGATGGAGCCAAATCAGTTGGAATTCTCCTTGGACAATTGAAATCGCTTGAGTCTCTCCATTTGGGAGTTGCTTCCAAGAATTTTGGCTATCTGGGTTTCAACCATATCGTAAATGGTCTTGGACAGCTCACTCAACTGAAATAGTTGGCATTCAGGTGTGGAATTAACCGAGTAGGCGCCAATGGTGCTGAAATTACAAGAGACTTGCTTTATAAGTTGTCAAATTTAACTACTCTTAATTTAAATTTCTATGAGAATTATGTTGGTGATGACGGTCTGATTTAATTAAGCAAAGGGATTGCCAATCTTAAAAATCTTAACAATCTCCACATCAATTTTGGTTTCAACGATGCGAAGGGTTATGGTCTCATTCGATCACTTGAATATTTAATAAAAAATGCATATAAATCTCTGTACATTGGTTTTTCAAGCAATGAATTTCAAGATACTGAGGTTGAGTTAATTAAAGATGAATTAACCAAATTGATTAAGAATTCAGAACATTTCTAATTGTAGTTTATGGAAACAGCCATTTCAAAGTCAATGAAGAAGTAACTCGAAGAACTATTTGAGAGAGTGTCACATTTGGTAAGATCTACGGCTAAAATACGTGTCAATTCAGTCATTTCTGATGATCAAGAAGCTAAATATAAAGAAAGTTCAAACGAAAGAATTGAACAGTTGACAAAAATAGCCAAAAACAAATAATCATAAGAAAAATAAGGATAGATCAAAATAAAAGAATAAAAAAATGTTGCTTAGAATAATAATTCTTAAGATAAAGAAGAAAACATAAATGAATAAGTTTCTACAACAATTCCTTAAATAAAAAAATAAAAAATTAATGAGGAGAAAATTAAATATTAAGATTAAACGAAAATTATTCCTGAAGTATAAAATATAAATGAAAAATTAAATTAAGTAGTAATTGAAACTTAAACTGTTACAGAAGTCGTAACAGAAGTCGTACCTTAAGTTTAAACTATTGCCTAATTCGTTGCAGAAGTGCCTTAAACTAAAACCGTTTCAGAAGAAGTCATAATTTAAGTTAAAGCTGTTGCCGAAGTGGTAGCAGTAGAAGTCGTACCTTAAGTTGAAGCTGTTGCCTAAGTCGTAGCAGTAGAAGTCGTACCTTAAGTTGAAACTGTTGCCTAAATCGTACCTTAAGTTGAAACTGTTGCCTAAATCGTAGCAGCAGAAGTCGTGCCTTAAGTTGAAACTGTTGCCTAAGTAGCTGTAGAAGTCGTACCTTAAGTTGAAGCTGCTGCCTAAGTCGTAGCAGAAGTTGTGCCTTCAACTTAAACTGTTGCCTAAGTCGTAGCAGTAGAAGTTGTACCTTAAGTTGAAGCTGTTGTCTAAGTGGTAGCAGTAGAAGTCGTACCTTAAGTGTAAACAGTTGCCTAAGTCGTAGCAGAAGTTGTGCCTTCAACTTAAACTGTTGTTTAAGTCGTCGCAGAAGTCGTGTCTTCAACTGAAACTGTTTAGGTAGTTGAAGAAGTAATCCCTTAAGTTGAAGCTGTTGTTTAAGCAGTAGCAGAAGTTAAAACTGTTTCGTAAGTCGTAGAAGAAGTCGTATCTGAAGTTAAAACTGTTGTTTAAGTCGTAGCAGCAGAAGTTGTACCTTAAGTTGAAGCTGTTGCCTAAGTTGTTGCAGAAGTGCCTTCAACTGAGGCTGCTAGCGACATTGTTGCCTAGGTGGTAGCAGTAGAAGTCGTACCTTAAGTTGAAACTGTTGCCTAAATCGTAGCAGCAGAAGTTGTACCTTAAGTTGAAGCTGTTGCCTAAGTTGTTGCAGAAGTTGTGCCTTCAACTTAAACTGTTGCCTAAGTCGTAGCAGTAGAAGTCGTACCTTAAGTTGAAGCTGTTGTCTCAGTGGTAGCAGTCGAAGTCGTACCTTAAGTTGAAGCTGTTGCCTAAGTCGTAGCAGTAGAAGTCGTACCTTAAGTTGAAGCTGTTATCTAAGTAGTAGCAGTAGAAGTTGTACCTTAAGTTGAAGCTGTTGCCTAATTCGTACCTTAAGTTGAAACTGTTGCCTAAATCGTAGCAGCAGACGTTGTACTTTAAGTTGAAACTGTTGCCTAAGTCGTAGCAGAAGTTGTGCCTTCAACTTAAACTGTTGCCTAAGTCGTAGCAGTAGAAGTCGTACCTTAAGTTGAAGCTGTTGTCTCAGTGGTAGCAGTCGAAGTCGTACCTTAAGTTGAAGCTGTTGCCTAAGTCGTAGCAGTAGAAGTTGTACCTTAAGTTGAAGCTGTTGCCTAATTCGTACCTTAAGTTGAAACTGTTGCCTAAATCGTAGCAGCAGACGTTGTACTTTAAGTTGAAACTGTTGCCTAAGTCGTAGCAGCAGAAGTCGTGCCTTAAGTTGAAACTGTTGCCTAAGTCGTAGCAGTAGAAGTCGTACCTTAAGTTGAAGCTGTTGCCTAAGTCGTAGCAGTAGAAGTCGTACCTTAAGTTTAAACTGTTGCTTAAGTTGCTTAAATCGTAGCAGCAGAAGTCGTGCCTTAAGTTGAAACTGTTGTCTAAGTGGCAGCAACAGAAGTCGTACCTGAAGTTGAAGCTGTTGTCTAAGTCGTAGCAGAAGTTGTGACTGTAACTAAAACTATAGTTTAAGGAGTAGAAGTTGTACCTGCTTAAGTCGTAGTAGAAGTAGTGTCTGTAACTTAAACTATTCCTAAATCTGTCGTCGTACTTTCAACTGAAACTGTTTCTTAAGTGTTAACTTAAACTCCTTAAGTCCTACCTTAAACTATATCTCCAGGATAGTCAAATGCCAATCAAAAATCCTAATAATTATGATAGATAAATATCTTATAGGATACTTTTATTCATATTTATCAAGTTATCGGTTGTATATTTTAATCTTTTTATTGTCATTATCATCATAGTGTTATCAATGTAGAAATACAAAACAATCAAAACTTTAGGTGATGGCGCTTTTGGAACTGTCTATAAAGCAACCAACACAAAAACTGGTTAAGTTGTTGCCATCAAGAAAATGAAACAAAAATACACCAATTGGAACGAATGCATTGATCTCCGATAAATTAAGTCTCTCCGCAAATTAAACCATACGAATATTATCAAATTAAAAGAAGTACTACTCGTATCCTAGGAACTATATATGGTCTTTGAATATCTCGATTATAACCTGTATGAAGTTTACTCTAAAATGAAGGAAGAAAACAAAAAGTTTACCGAAAAAGAAATTAAGTAAATTTAAAACCATGCAGAAGTATTGTCTTTCAAATTGCCAGTGGACTCGCCAATATGCATAAAAACGGATTTTTTCATCGAGATATGAAACCTGAGAACCTGTTAATATATAATAATGTGGTCAAACTGTGCGACCTCGGACTGGCAAGAGAAATTAGGTCTCGCCCACCTTTTACAGATTATGTATCAACTCGATGGTAGATGTTAACTAAAGCAGGTATAGAGCACCTGAATTACTGCTTAGATCGACAAATTACAATTCGCCTGTGGATATATTCGCATTAGGATGCATCATGGCGGAGCTCTATACTTTCTGCCCTCTTTTTCCAGGCACAAATGAGATTGATCAACTCAATAAAATTGTTAAAGTGCTTGGGACTCCAGATAAGGCTGATTGGCCGGAGGGATACAAACTGGCTCAGTCAAAAGGTATATCTTTTTAAATTTAGGTTACTATTTTGGAGAATAAAAGGGAGTTAACTTAGCATAACTTATTCCCGATGCTTCTATGGAGGCAATAGATCTTATCGAAGCAATGCTGCAATACTCTTCAAGAAAGCGTCCCACAGCCACTGAGTACTAAACAATTAAATAAGAATGCTTAAACATTAATTTTTCAAAGGAATAAATGTGCCAGTGAACGAAAGTTCTAACAAAGATGTCTTTATGGAATAAAAACCTACAGGAACAAAATTAAATACCGTGAAATAAGATCAAACTATAAATTAGTTCCGCGCAACAAAATAAAAATTCAAACAAACACGTCGTCATGATGCTATGGAGTCAAATTTATTTAAACAGCTGGATGTTATTGAAAATAAACCCGCATACGGTTAAGCATCAGATGATATTGATACAATCCTTAAATAGTTATAGGATAGAAACAAAAAAAAGCAGAACGCAAGACTACCCCTTATTAGCACAAAGGATAAATTTTATAAACCTCCAGAGAAGAAAGAGCTCAGAGAATCAAAAACAGAGCTTAAGCATGGCGAGTTCAAATTCTTAGAAAAAGACGATTGGAAAAATATTAGAAATAATCCCTTACTATTTGAATAAAAGGATAAAAACAAAGGAGAAGAAAATTCACTTAAGAAGTATATGTCCAATCCATTGAGCCCAATTGGAGCAATCAATCCTATGCCAATAAGTAAAAAGGAAAGCTTACCGCAGAATAAATTTTCGTATAGTTTTCAGCCTGCGCTTATTCCCATCTTACAGCCTCAGAGTAAACATAAATCTGCTAATCTTGGACTTGGTTTAGGCTTTTTACCTTTACCAAAACCGAGTTCATTGCTAAAAAAACCATAGATGGGTTTGTATAAATTTTGATTAGCGGATACACTTATTTTTTTTATAATATGGCTTTGGAATTAAATATTTTAAGATTATTAAAATGTTTTTACTTATCAGGGAAATTAAACAATTTCGCCCTTCATTAATTTGTTAAAACTGTACAGTTGCATCTATTTGCCTTTAATTTTATCACTGTGTACATAACATATTAAATCTGTCAATGAATGGCAATACTCTGAGTGCCATTGAAATAGATTCTTTGATATGCCATCTCACTTCTGAAAAAGGAGGGAAGGATGTTAAAATGTCATAAAACTAAGTAAGGGGTGTCTGTCTTGCAGTGAGAGAAATATTCCTATCACAACCCATGCTCCTTTAGCTGTCCGCCCCCATTAAAATAGTGGGAGACCTTCACGGACAGTTCCAAGATCTACTGAAAATTTTCGACTATGGTGGTTTTCCTCCGGAAAAGAACTATTTATTCTTGGGAGACTATGTAGATCGCGGTAAGCAGTCAATCGAGACGATAATGCTGCTGTTCGCTTACAAGATTAAATACCCTTAGAACTTCTTCCTACTTCGAGGGAACCACTAATCAGCATAAATCAACAAGATATACGGTTTCTATGACGAATGTAATGCCACTATTATTCAGGCAAACGAAAATTTTCGCTAAAAATTTGGAAGCAGTTTACTGAGTGCTTCAACGCTATGCCAATAGCAGCAATTATTGAAGAAAAGATACTCTGCATGCATGGAGGTATTAGCCCTGAGCTCAACAAGTATAGGAAAATACTTAATTTAAACAGACCAACAGATATTCCATCTCAAGGAATGCTTTGCGATTTATTATGGTCTGATCCAGTAGAAGAGCAAAAGGGTTGGAAATAAAATACAGAAAGGGGGATAAGTTATCTCTTTGGTGCTGACGTACTAGGGCAATTTCTTAAAAGTAACGATTTAGATCTTATTTGTCGTTCACATCAGATTGTAGAGGAGGGATACTAGTTTTTTGGGAAACGACAGTTGGTAACTATATTTTCGGCCCCTAATTACTGTGGGATTTTTTAAAATTGGGGGGCTGTATTAAACGTGGATGAAGAGTTGATTTGTTCTTTCCACGTAATAAAAACAGACCTAAAAAAGGGCAAAAATGAATCGAATGGTAAGAAGAAAGCCAAAGCTCCGAAGTACGTTACTTGATAATATACTATTTCAAGTTATTGATCGATGTAATGAGGAATTATATCTCAAAATATTTAAAACATTCTATAAATCCAATATTTAATGATTAAATAACAGTGGGAGTAAAATCAATATAATTGGAGTTAGAAAACAATCTAATAAATTTATTATTTGCTGTATCTCTTCAATAGTTTTTCTTTTACTTGTGCAAATAAAAATATAAATTATTGGCGGATATATTATCTCTATTTGTTGATTCTTTAGATATTATTCATCAATCATTGGCAAAATAAGGTTAGTATGCCTTTTTCGTCCAAAATTAGAGGGGAGTTTATTTTACTCTTGAATTGCAATAAAATATAAAGTGACTTAAAATAGGAATTAATTTGAATGTGTGGAATTTCAGCTATTTACGTATTGGACAAAAAGGGACGTGTGCTCATATCAAGACACTTCCGGCCTGATTTGCCAACCAACATCTACGATGTCTTCAACAAGAAGATCCTTTAATACGACGAATACACTCTTAAGTATTTCATGTTTTACATAGACCCCTGATTAAAGACAAGGACAATAACTTGTTCTATTTCCACAAGCACAACGACCTTAACATTGTTGCCATTTCTAGAAAAAATAATAATGCAGTCATGGTTTTCACCTTTCTGCATACTTTTGTAAATGTGTTGGAGAGTTATTTCAAGGATGTCCAGTAGGAGTCCATCAGAGACAATTTTGTGATCGTGTACGAGTTACTCGATGAAATGATGGACAATGGATATCCCCAAACAACAGAAATCAAACTACTCAAAGGTTTCATCAAAACATAATCTTATGAACTCACAAATCCTTTCTCCAAAAAATCATAACTTGCTAGTTCTATTGAAGCGGCAAGACAGGTCTCAAATGTCGTGTCCTGGCGCCAAGAAGGAATTAAATATTCTAAAAATTAATTTTTTTTGGATGTTGTTGAGAAGTTATCCATGTTAATTGGTCCTTCAAACAACATTATCAAATCTGAAATTATTGGAGTTGTTAATGCTGACTGTCAACTATCCGGAATGCCTGATCTCAAACTAGGTCTCAACGATAAAGCCTACTATGAAGCTCAAGGCAGAACATCTAAAAATAAAGCAGTGGAGTTTAATGATATCAAGTTTCATCAGTGTGTACGTTTGGGAAGATTCTAAAACTAAAGGCTAGTCACTTTCATTCCTCCTGATGGCAAGTTTGAACTTATGAGTTACCGTTTGGATATTCGAGTTAAACCTCTCTTTTCAGTTGATGTCATAGTAGAGACTCCTTCCAATACGAGAATCAGTTTTATTATTAAAGTCAAAAGTAACTACAAATAAAAAAGCATTGCAAATAACGTTGACATCTTCGTGCCAGTCCCTGAAGATGTCGAAGCTCCTGTCTTTCATACTCCAACTGGTAGCGCCACCTATGTTCCAGAAAACAATGCTTTCAAATGGACAATAAAACAGTTCGCAGGTCACAGGTATGAAATCTTCTATTTCAGAGAATATGTAGCTAATGCCGAATTTAAATTGCCCACCATCGAATCCCCAAAAAGACATCTCTACAAAAAACAGCCCATCAACATAAATTTTGAGATTCCTTTCTTCACAGTTTCAGGGTTCCAAGTGCGCTATTTGAAAATTGTTGACCGCAGCGGATATAAAGCTTCCCCGTGGGTGAAATATCTCACCAAGAATGGAGAATATCAGCTCAGGGTTAATTGATATTGTTGCTCTCAATTGCTGGATGGAATATGCATATAATATAAATTGATATATGAGCTTCATTTCAGAGTATTTCACCCCTTTTCTTAATTACTACCATAAACTCATAGATGGTACATACTTAGCTCACCAGTTGCAGTTTAAAGGTAGTCAAGGGGAAGTCGGAGGAGATTACGTCAACAAGGTAGATAGAGCAAATCGTCGATCCATTTAATCTAAGTAATTTTTCAGCTATTGTAGATACGAATAAGCAGTAGATCGTGTTAAGAATCCCACTCTTTTTACTTTTGTCTAAGATAATATTCCTCGCCTACTTCTTAATCGTATTTTTCAGTTGAAATAGCCTTTGATCGTCTTATTACTGCTTTCCAGGCATATCCTTCTCTAAAAGCTCGGTTCACTAATCCTGGAACTTTCAGTCATACTTTTACTGAAATTCTGAACGAAGGAATCTTTTTGGGTGCATTTAAAGGTGTCGTATTTAACTTTGCTCAACTAGCTTTGGTACTCTATCCATCAGTTTACACAACCAATAAGAGTGAATCTAAATATCATACCTTCTTGGGAACTTACACTTTCCTCGACGCATTGTTTTACCCTCTTGATACCCTCAAGAATATTCTCTATGCTGATGTTCAAGGCAAATACAGTATTATATATTTTATCCAGACCTGAAGACAGTCGCCCATGCTCCTTCGTTTTTGGATCTCTATAATGGTATTTTTCTCAAATTGACATATAACTTGCCTGTAATTACTGGAATATATTGCACTTCCCAAAAGATCTTGAGGCATAAGCATTGGCATCATGGGCGATTGCTGCATTACTTTATCCACTCAATACTTAAAAAGTGAGAAGACAAGTATCTGTCAGCAGTATATCAACAATCACAGCGACTACTGGGGCCATTCAGCATAGTTTCTACAGAGGAGTAGTGCCATATATTCTACTCAATGCTTTAATCGGCTATAGTCTGAGACCCTTATACAGTAATTCTAAGTTAGCTGAAGTAGCATAATCAGTGCATACATAAATTAAGACGTTGGGCTACGACTGATTCAATAATGCTCAAAATAGAATTGCATTTATATTTATATGAATAATTTTTATCAGTATAATTTCACAATAAATAATTGAAATTCATTTATTTTCTATAGAATGAAAATAAATCTAAAAGAAAGAATACCAATTTAAAAATATTACATCGTGATAATTAGCAGGAAACCTCGCTTTATATCAGTATCTAATAATGCCTTGCAAATAACTGCCTGATCTGTTGATTATTTCATATGTATTCTTTATAAATTGGATAAGATTAGATATTCTTCTATAAATTATTAGCAATGAGCAAAACTGATCAATTAAAGATGAGTGATTTTGATGTTATTAAAGAACTAGGCAGTGGCAGCTTTGCAAGAGTACAACTCATTAAAAGAAAAGCTGATAAGAAGTACTACGCTCTCAAATCGATGTTCCTGGCTGACGCAAAACAAAAGTTAAAAGATGCTGCACTTAATGAAATCAGACTCTTAGCTTCGATTAATCTTCCAAATGTCATATCTTATAAAGGTTCTTTCTATCTTCCAGAGGTCCAGTCACTATGTATTGTTATGGAATATGCTAACGGTGGAGATCTATAAGGTAAAATAAATTAAAGAAATGGATTATCTAAGCCATCTGGCTTTGAATAGAGATTTATTTGGAAAACAGCTTATAATTTACTAAAGGGGCTGAAAGGTCTGCACGAGCATAATATTATTCATAGAGACTTAAAGTCTGCCAACATATTTTTTGTTGATGAGACAGCCAAAATAGGAGATCTTAACATTTCAAAAATAACAGATAATGGGTTCGCATCGACTCAAACGGGAACTCCGTATTACACAAGTCCGGAAATCTGGCAAGGACTGCAGTATGATAACAAGTGCGACATTTGGTCATTAGGGTGTCTTATTTACTAGATGTGTACTTTATAACCTCCATTTAAGGCTCATGATTTCCCAGGACTATTTCGAGCCGTTACTACTGGCACTTATCAACAAATTTCAATAAAATATACGAGAAATCTTGTATAATTTATAGCTGAATGTCTTAAAGTAGACCCAGTTGAAAGACCAAGTGCTGCCACATTACTTAAAAAACCATATTTCGCATAATTTTAATTATCCAAGGTCGACAACATCGATTTAAAACAAAAGAAAATTTAATTCGATATAATGGGACCAATTTAATGTCCAAAAACAATGCAACTCCTCAATGGAAGGCTACCAAAAGCCAAGTTTGATATAGCAGGCAAAAAAACAGTTTGCTTTGTTGATAAAGAAAACGAGGTAGATTCTTCCTTAAGGCCAAAACTGACAAGATTTCGATCAGAAAAGACTCTAAGTATTAATGAATAAATGGGTGATTCAATGAACAGTGAAAAATAATCTTCGCAGAGAGTACCAAAGTTCCTTAGTAAAAATAGCAAAAACATAACTAATGTTGAATCCTCAACTTGTAAATTAACAGCAAAAAGCGAATCAAAATTTCCAAAGAGCTCAGAATGTAAATCGATGAAGAATATTGTGCTGAAATAAAAAAAAGTATTATTCAAATGATAGATGCATATTTATTTCTTAAATATTTTTTTAATTACTCATGAAGATATAATAATATTTAGAATTAAGTGGATACCAGTTGATTATTGCACAAATAAATTAATTTATCTCCATATATTTTCTAATGCTGGCACACTGATGGTGAAGGGGCGAAATATAAATATGATGAAAAATGAGTTCAACTTACCATTACTTTTATCGTGACCTTTGTCAGGGACTAATGTGCAAATTGTTTATAACTTTAAACGCCAAATAGTGAGTAGTTATTGAAGTTAGAAGATTGTTAATAAATTGATAAAGATATAAAATGCAGAATGATCCAAAATTTGGCATAGTAATCTGAAGTAATCAAATCTGCAGCTTTTACAAAAAAATAATAATTAAGGAAGAAATTTAATTAGTATTTCCGAAAGCACTTTCATCAAAATAAAGATTAGTTAATGCCAAGCCTTGCTGATATAAATAATATAATGAAAATTTTCTTATTGAACCCATATCGACGGCATTACAAGAAGAGCAAGGAGAATAATTCCGTAATTTGATAGTAATGCCTATTGACATTTGAACTTACTCATCAAGGAAAATATACTGCCGTCCTATTGTCGAGATATAATTAATCTCATGATTTTATTATCATTGACAATTTTTTCTATTGATAATTTTAATATTCCTAATAGCTTAGATATAGGTCAGTGGATATAAAAGTTAATTTAATTTGTGAAGAATAATTTCATAGATTTATAGATTCTATAATAGCATATGTAAGCCAACAAAAATCCTCTTGGGGTCACTAACTCTTAATTTGCTCAAGTCGAGGCATTCCAAAAAGAAATATTGGATATTTTCAAGAAGGACTACAAGGAAATAGCTGAAAAGGAAGAGTTCTATACGAACATCAATACAATAACAAGATTTTCAGTTGCCAGAGAGTTCAAGAAGGAAAAGATCATTGAGATGTGGAAAGGTTGGATCAAGTGGTATGAAGACTATCGCCCCGATAAGATAACAGAAAGTGAGGAAATCATCTCTAAGATACATACGTCAGGAAAATATCGATACTGTGGATTTGATAAAGCAGGAAGTCCTATTTTGGTTATTAGGATGCGATATCACATTAAAGGATTGGCTACTGCAGACGAAAATTTAAGATACCTCCTTTACATGATTTAAAAAGGAGTCAAGTTAGCTCAATAATCAAGTTAATCTATTATTACGCAGAAACCTACCAACTTAGTGTCATTTACGACCGTAGAGAAATGGCAGAATCAGATGATGTTTCCAAGGAGAGTATGAATAAATTTATGCCTATTCTCAATGACTGCTATCCTGAGACTCTTAAGTCCTTTTATGTCCTTGGCGCCAACTTTTTTTACAGGGCAATGTGGAAAATAGTGAGCATATTCGTGTCTAAGCGCACAGAAGATAAGGTCAACTTACTCGAAAAAGCACAAGATTTAACTAAATTTATTAATTTGGACAATTTAGACCAGGAATACGGAGGAGCTCTTAAAATTGAGGATGTTGGAAGAGTAATTCATCTGACTGAAAAATGATTATGACATCTAATTGAAAAACTATTGACCATCAATTAAATTAATAAATTATTGATCCTATTATTCTGAATTTATTGAGATTCAAATGAAATAAAAGAATTTATGAATTAATAAATCGTCAGATCCTCCATATTGATAATTAATATTTTCAAATTTGGAAACGCCTCATTGCTAAATTTACTTATCCAATATAATTTGCAAGCATGTATGAATCAATTAACTTTTTTACTGAGACAATTTATCCCAAAAGAAAAGGCAGATTCTTCTAAAAAAAAGGATAAATATGCAGCCCTTGGACAGAAGAAACCAAAGAATACCATAATATTCTTATTTATAAACCAAAACAAAGAAAAGCAAACTCTAACAGGAGATACACATCTTAACTAGAGAATACCTCTATTAAAAAAGAAGATAAGCATAAACACATAATAAATCAGTCTCTTCTATTGTCTAACAAATCAATAGTGATCGAATACGAAGGAGATGAGACAGTTGATGAAACTTATGGATATTCTTCCAGTGGCCCTAAAATAAAATTGCCTGTTTTATGCCCAAAAAAGATTAATTAATAGTCATTGAGGAAAGAAACACCAACTAATAAGGATAAATGGAGCTTTTTAATGCCTAATCACCGTAAAAGTCTAAAAAAACATTTTTCAAAGTAGCGAAATCAAGAAAGTCCACCTCACTTCTAAATATACAAAAGATCACTATTAGCTGCCCGACAATACGTCTTTTAGACATTATCACACACTTAAAACAATTCATAAAAACCTTGATATTATGCATATAGATTGAACACTGCTCATAAAACTACCTCAATCATTCTTTTTAAAGTTGTTCCTTGAGTTTATTTTTGTCAACTATCTCTTTAAAGTCTCGTAGTCTCTTGGCAGTATATTAGAAGATATCCTGCTCCTTGATGCCCTTTCCGACTATTTCGTTGAAAATTATCTGAAAGCCAACTGATATTCCGCTACGTTCAAGATAGTTATAATAGTCCTTGCGAATCTTCTCGATCTTAGGGTTTTTCTTGCCGGGTTTCTCAGGACTTTACTATGACATTTCAGTTGCTTTTATTAAAATTATTTAGAAAGTTCATAATGCTTAAACTCAAAGATTAATTAAAAAAATTAATCAATTAAGTTTGATATTAAATTGTCATTCTTTTATCGAAAATCATTTTTTATTTTTCTTTTTTTTCTTGGTGACAATAGGTGAAGAATCGCTTTGATCAGTTCTGGGTGCAAATTGAACTTTATTACTGCGAATTGCGTTAATTTTATGCTGCCACTGATTAAGACGAGACTAATCAATATTGCAGGCAACCCTATGACCATCATCGATTAGTAACTGCTCCAAAAAATTAGAAAGACAAGCTTCCTGCTAACACAAGCCAACTTTCTACTGTTTTGGTTTTTTTTATACTTTTTCTTTTTCTTCAATTCCCTCCTTCATTTGACGTTCCACTCTTTTTCTTAATTTTTGCTGCTTCTTGCTTAATTTTGTAGGTTCAGCTGAAAATATTGGTACTTCTCCATTTTTTACTTTTTCCATTAATTCTGTCTCTATCCGGTCTTATTATGTTAATTTGCTGAGTTATTATTGGCAACGATCGGCTTGTTGCTGAGTTTAATACTACAGTGTTATAGATTAAAGCTTGTGTTGATGTTCCTCTAACTTGTGTATGATTTTATAGTTTATATTTTGAAATTTGCAGAGATTTCCATTGTGGTGATAGCGACCCCTCACCTTTGTATCCTTCATGATCATTAGTAAATTTTCCTCTCTCTTTTTTTCTTTCATAAATCTTTCCACTTCCTTCAATAACTCTTCTTTCTATTTTTACAACTACTTTCGATATTTTTATAATTTTTCCTTCTCCTCTTCTAATTTTCTCTTGTCTAATTTTTATATTTTCTTTTCATTTTTTATGTTCTACTTTGATTTGGTGATGTTAAGTTGTAATTTGGTCATCTTAGAGGAAATATCATCTCGCAAACTTTGCTATAGACTTACTTTTAAATTTTACTCAAGAGTCAACTCAAATTATAACTCACATTGGTTTGCTTTCTAGTCTTTATCTTTTTTCTACTCATCTGTCAACTCAGTCTCATCTTCTGCTTATTAATTGTAAATGAACTCAAGAGGCACGTCGACCTCGTAGTTCTTAATAGGCATGTCCTGACTATCATGTAGCTCCTCATTTCCCTAAGAGGAAGAAACTTTGCTAGATTATTCAGTTTCTTTGTGATCTCCAAGTTTGGAATGAATCGCAGCATCAATTTAAAAAATGGCATTTTCTTCTATAAGTTGTTCGCGATTATTTTAATTGGCTATATGATTTAAACAATTACAGTAGTAGAATGGGTCAATATCGTTTTCTGAATCTTCCTGACTCGATGCATCTTCAATTTCGAAAATCATTTCTTTATTCTCCGACAAAGAATGGATCAACTCCAATTTCTCCTGTGAGTTGGAATAATGGTTAATGTTATCAATATTATTCCTTCCTACGATATCAGATGTTTTCCTCTGTTATTCTGTTAGTTCGCATTCATTTTATATATAGAAAGTACGAATCTGCTAGAAGTCCTTGTGATCTTAATATTATTTTATCTACCTAATCGATTTTTATGCAGTAGAGTTTCATATTTTCGGTAGAAGAAATTGGGCTCACCGTACTTTTTTACGTCGGCCTTGATACGGTTCACCTATTCTACAAAATCATCATTTTTAATTTATATGTTTTTTCTGGCTACTAATTTCTTGACCATTTAATCTTCATAGAAGCGTGACAATTCTTCTCTTCTCGCAATTCCCTCAACTTCAGCATAAATAAATTTGCATTTTTGAGCAAATGACATGGTCGGCAGCATTAATTTTGGTTGGAAATTGCCTGCTGATTAAGTAAATACATCAAGTAGGAGTTAATTAAGTGAATTCTGAGGGGTAGTAAATCTTAAATCTTTGATTTTGGTGCAATCATACAAAACTTTCCATAGATTATAGATCTCTCGCGATACCTAACACATGTAGCGATACGAGATGACGAACAGACGTGAAATTGTTGGGTTCACATTCTTTAGAAGCTCTGATTCATTTTATTGCTTGAATTGACTCCAATTCTTATTCCATGAGTTGAAAAGGTCATTATTACCGCATAGGGAGGCACTTTCTCTTTACAGTGTTTCATAGGAGTGATTGATAAACTGACGTTGCTGACAGCTAATCTCTTTCATCTTTTCGCGAATAATCGAGTAGACGATAGAACAAGAGCTCAATTCGTCAGATTTGTCGTTAGCAAATCGTAGGTAAATAGCGGACCTAGCTTCTGCATTGATTTTCGCACAGGAGTAGAATATCTTGTTTATCCACGACTTGATGTAGTCCTCTGTGGATGCAGAGGACTTCATAAATTTGCTGCTAAGATGCACAAATGGATTATCGATCTCGTTTTCTGGATGTTCTTCTCGAAAAGTCGTCACTTCTTCCAAGGGGGAAAGCGTCATAATACCCAATGAGATTAATTATTATTATGGTCATTTTCCTTTCATGTAATTGGCTGATGATAATTGGGCAAATATTGGTATTTAGCCCAAATAAAGATGCAGAGATTTTTATGAAGTATCAGCATAAATTGTTATATTTTAATGATAAAAATGGGGTTGGGGTTGGGGTTGGGGTTGGGGTTGGGGTTGGGGTTGGGGTTGGGGTTGGGGTTGGGGTTGGGGTTGGGGTTGGGG
>Ga0302188_10000088_pt1 | contig 68160 bp, 31 predicted proteins | sample II_Bog_E2_1_FD_198783 | JGI IMG/M metagenome (GOLD analysis project Ga0302188, IMG submission 198783) | Peat permafrost microbial communities from Stordalen Mire near Abisko, Sweden - II_Bog_E2_1 | ecosystem: Environmental > Terrestrial > Soil > Wetlands > Peat | place: Sweden: Abisko... | reverse complement strand
CAGGTGTGACTGATTAAACCTTTTAAGGTACAGTTAGCTTTTTGACTTCAGTATGTACTTCAGGTGTGACTGATTAAACCTTTTAAGGTACAGTTAGCTTTTTGACTTCAGTATGTACTTCAGGTGTGACTGATTAAACCTTTTAAGGTACAGTTAGCTTTTTGACTTCAGTATGTACTTCAGGTGTCACAGATTAATCTTTTTAGCACACTATTGGCTATCTTGCCTATCTATCTATCTCATCTATAACTTGTTCATTTACTTTAGATTCATATTTTTTTGTTTATATTTTACTTTACTTTTAATTTATTTTAATCAAATTTTTGTTTGCACTTATATTATGTTTTATTTTTCCTTTTATTTATTTATTTGTTTATTTATTTTAGAATTATAAACTTTTTTTTTTTTATATTATTTTCTTTCCTTATTTTTATTTATTTTTTTAATTGATTTTTGTAATTTCATTTTTTAATATTTCTTCTTCTTCTTCTTCTTCATCATTTTATTTTATTTTCCTTTTACTTTTCTTTAATAAATTGTTTATTTCTTATTCCTCATTCTTATTTTATTCCATTTTATTATTCATTTCCAATTTCTCAAAACTATTTATTTTTTTCTATTTCGGACTATCAATATTTTAAAACATATAACTTTCATTGATTACTTGCTTTTGGATTAGTGTTCTTCTACTTCTTGGTCGATATGCTTATAATCGGGGTAATTTTGTTTAAGTTTTTATCTATTGAGTTACACCAAGTGATACATCAATTACTTTACGTAATGATAATCTCTTTGGCCTTTTTTCAAGTTTATCTTGAGTCTATTTACTCTGCTTTTATTTTTTTTATTATTCTATTTCGACATTTTTTTCAATATTATTTGTTTTCTTTCTCTTCACCTATTGTTTTTATGTAATATTTGCAACTGATTATTTTTCTTAAACTAAGAGACGTCTTTGCCCTAAATTTGACTTATTATTTTTAATCATATTTTTTTAAGATTTTTTTAACCCTTCACTCTTTTATTATTTGCTAATTAATTTGTTGGCTTCTAATTCGACTCTTGGAGTTTATTATTTCTTTAACTTTTAATTTTTGCCTTTTACATCAATTTCTAAATGATTAATCTACGCTTTTATGAGTGGGAATTCATTTGACTATCCTTTGTCATGGTTTTGTTTTGTTCCCTTTTAAAATTCTTCTTAAATGGTCTTTATTTGAGGTTTATTTGCTTTTTTAGGAGATATTCCCAGTCTTTCGTTAATATTGTCAATCTTTTAAATATAATTCTTTTATTACCGCTTTAATGCATCTAGCAAAATTTAATATTTTTGCTTTTATTATAATATTTTTTTGTCATTTGTAGCTTTGAAGGAATCTTTATATTTCATATATAATTTTTCCTTTTCTTTTTAATTAAATTCTTTTGGGTCGACAATATCGGATAAATTCCATTAATCTTCCATTTGCTTTTAAAAAGGATGAATATTTGGTCTCCTTGACGGTGGTAATTTTTCTTACCAGTTATTGTTATTGGCTATCTCTTCTTTTAAAGATTATCTCATTGTCATTTTAGGTCTTTTGATTTGTTGTTTAAATTTTTAACTAGGCATTTCCATAAATTAATTGACTAACAAATTTTACTCTTTATCTCCAGTATATACACTGCTTTGAACATTTTTTCCTTTGCTTTTTCTAGATTTGAGTCGTTGCTTCCTTGCTTATTATTTCATTTCATAAAGAGCTGAAGAATATATTTGATGATAATTTTTATTATTTCTAGGATTTACCATATCATTCGGCTGAATATTAGATTCAAAGATAAATTTCTTTTCATCTATAGTTCTCGCTTGAAGATCATGAGAATAGCGATTGCTTAAATGCTGTCTATCATCATTCCTATACAAATTTAACAACTCATTATCTACAACATTTTTTTACATCTATTGAGAGTAGTTTAATTTATAATCTAACTACATTTTTTATTTTTGAGGAGTTTTGACCTGAAGTGGCCGCTTTCTGAACAGTACTTTCGGGATTTTATTTTTATCACTCATCTATTTTGTGTAACCCACCTCAAAAACTTAAAGTTCTTTTCCATCTTTCTTGAATTGATACATTTCCATTATCATATCCACTATCTTCTAGTAATTTGGCCAAATGCTAGATCTTAATTTGGAGAAAATCAACACCTCATCAACATAAATTTAAAATGATCCTAGCCTTGGGAAATAGACCTCTTGCTTCTTATTTGTATCATAATATTTGTTCTACTTGGGACTCGAGTCAACTTTCTTAAAGTGGCTCGGAGGGTCCATTTGCTTGACCATAATATTTTCTCCTTGCAGTCGCTATGATACTATCTCATTTATCTTTTAGTAATGAAAGAGATATTTATACTCATCGTGCTGCGAACACCAGGCGTGCTCGCGGCAATTGATGCAGAATTATACCTAGACAATAAGTTGCATTGATAATTTTATTGAATATATTATGCAACCATCTTTTAATTGGCTAATTAAATCACTTTAAAGAATTATACAAATCTTTTGGACTTTATTAAAAGGAAGATCTTGTTAGTAATCGATAAAAATAAGTTGATTGTATTTGACTGAGTTATTATTTCTTTAATTCCTTCCTAAAGATCAAATTCAATCTCACTAAATAGAGATAATGACCAAACAAATTGATAAATTTAATAATATCAATTATCATAATCTTCTTGATAGCCTAACACAACCCAAATTTTATTGAGCCTACTAATACTTTATTAAGCATGAGAGTCTTTGCATAATTATTAAATCTTTCGATGGATGAAAAGATATTTATCATTTACAATCATTTTGCAGCTTTCCCAATTCTTTGTTCAGCATTGACAAAAAATCTCCTTCTTCAGTTATGATTGTATTTTCCTATTCTTACATTTTTATGTATTACGTTATGTTGTTTCAAGAAATGTAATATACTCCGTAGAAAATTAAATACATTGTCTCATAAATTTTCTGTTCCAGAGTCCGAAATGATTGAAAATGCTCGTCGATGTAAGACTATTAATATTTTATCTATTTCATTTGTGTGAACAGTTTCACTAAATTTTCATCGATACCAATTCTGTTTTTCTTAATTTTCTCAACCATTATCATTTACTTTGTTGTTGCCCAAATAAAAAAATAAAGGATTTCACTCATTTTTTCCTTTGTCAGTATTTTGCTTTACAAACTCATATTCAAGATAAAAAATTTTCCTGCCATGAACTACTGTATCTTAAGAATTAATTTTTTTATAAAACAATTCGCGTTCATTAAACAGCTATAGGAAATAAATAATTTTTATGATATCGTGTCGATATGCCATTTCTTCCATTCAAAAGGCAATCTAACATGAGTCTAGGCAAAGAACTTCATTGACAGATATAATCCTGCAAACAGAGAATTGGACATCTTTTGCCAAAGCAAAATATTTTCTCCATTTTGTTGCAAGTTTTACTGATGAAGAGTCATGGCTTCATAATAATTACCCTCTTCAACAGCTTTCAGCAAACTGCTTGAAAAGTTTAAGCGCTAATTAAAGTATTTTGTATTATTCCTGATGCTTTGCTCATTATAGATAATAGATATAGTTTGGCATTACGAGCACATGAGAATTTATCTGAATTGGCATTAAGTTTAATGAATCAGCTTCATATTCCTCATTGCAAAGAACAAATTCTTTATTTTGTTCGACAACTATGAGGAAGATGTGATGATTTAAAAGTAATTGCTAACATACTCATCAATTTCCCGCTATGAATCTGTTTTAATGTGTCGTAAACTGTCACTTTTATTTATCCAAGTCAAAAATTATATATTTGATTGAAAACCATGTTTTTTCATAACAATAATATTCGATTTTATGAGATCTGCAGCAAGAGGCCATACTGCAGGTAATTTATAAAAATGAAAGGATGACTTCGAGATAATGATTAATTTTTTAATAAAAGAAAGTTGTGGCAAATAATGATCTCAGATTGCTAAATATATTTTCCTAATATGATAAAAGAATAAAAATTTGTTATTCAAAAACTGATTGACCTAATCCATTTGATAAGATTCATTATATCAATTAATTATGTCTCAAATTCTTCATTAAATTTTTGGTTGGACTTTATTATGCTTTATTTTACCTTTTATTATTTATTCTCATTTTTCTTTGATAGTTATACGTTTTCTTATTTTTAAATTATTTCCTTCTTTTATTTCTATTTTATTTATTTGGTTATGTTATTTCATTTTCATATTTTTCTTCTTCTCAATTTATATTATTGTTGTTTTACTCTTCTTTAATAAATTGTTCATCCCTTATTACTCATTCTTATTTTATTCCATTTTATTATTCACCTCCAATTTCTCAAAACTATTTATTTTTTTATATCTTGGACTATCAATATTTTAAAACATATAACTTTCATTGATTGTAATTTGAAAAAAATCAACACCTCATCAACATAAATTTAAAAAGATCAGAGCCTTAGAAAATAGACCTCTTGCTTTTTGTTTGGATCATAATATTTGTTCTACTTGGGATTCGAGTCAACTTTATACATATAACTATAAAACCCTTCTATACTTTTAAGTTATTTTTTATTGATTAAATAATAGAATTCTTATTAATTTAAAGTTTCATCAGCAATGCCAAATTAATTATATAATAAAGATGGAGGAAATTCAATACCTTAAAAAAAAATAGGAAAATAAAGAATTACTGGTATTGTACAGGGAGCTTCTAAAATTATAGTAGTCATGCTGGACGAAGTTACTTCGATTCTAAAAATCAGAATTATTTCAAAACTTTTAAAAGAAATATAGTGTACCAGGCATCATTAATATTCGGTTGGATGATTTCATCTATTTTTTCTTCCTTATTGTGGAAGAAATGATATTTGGATTTCTACCAATGAGTAGTATTAATCCTTTGACCACCCCTTATAGACAATCATTGGCATTATTTTTTCTCACCTCTGTCGTAGTTATGATATCACCTCATTGGTTTCGATGGCTAACTTTACTATTATTTTGCCTTGGATATCCAGCCTTGCTCTTGCTCACCTTTCAAGGAGTATAATTTTAATAATATAGTATATAAGTATTATGCCTGTCGATACAACCACGCAAATTTTCGCTTATATGGGATATTTAACTTTAATTCCCATTTTTTTACTTCTCTTATTAATATATCCTTTAAAAGAATACATTAGAAGCAATGCTGGGTCAATTTATTCTTACGTTTTTGCTCTATCAGTTACTCTCATTCTTTATTTATGGCCTATCTATTCATTCATAGATGAAATTTCAAAGACTGGGAATCTTAATTTTAATTTTATCACTCAAAATCCACCTTTAATTATCGCCTTTATAGTCCTAATAGTTACAGGTTTTTATTTTTTTACTCACAATACCTTATTCTAAATAAAGCTTAAAAAAGTTTAATAATTACTTCTATCTGATTTTTCATTAGGAGAACTTACAAAAGTGCTGGAATAAACATAAGAATAATATTTAACAAATACATCATGCATATATTCTAACTTTCATATTTATGTCAGACTAATGTCCTTTATCATTTATGCTATAACAATCGGAACTGAGGTATTTTTATATTTTGCATGGGTAAGTAATAGTTCACAAATGATAGTTGTTGGATCTATTATGGGTTATGTGGTTGTTTTTCTATTTATAGGTGCTCTTTTGGTCACCATTCCTATTGACCAAACAATTCTAATACCTATACTTTCTATTGTGAGTTTATTACCGGCTGCAACTTCTTTTTTCTATTATACCTCCTCGACAAACATCTATCAGTACATATTTATATCTATATCCTTTCCATTTCTGGTAGTTTTTTGGAGTATTATAAAATCGATATCACTTAAGAAGCCAATTTTCAGAATTAATTCTATGTTGTGTCTATATTTAGTCATCTATCTTCCTGTTATTGCTCACGCTCTCAATTCTTACAAATTATTTACAGATAAAGAAGTCATAAATACAATCAGCAATTATACAATTTAATCACTAATTGGAGTTAGTATCCTCACTCTTCTCGTGGTATTTATCATTTGGTAAATATTGAAAAGGAAAAAGGAAGTCCCTTAAGAAGAAGTGAACTAAAAAGTTCCAGTAGATTACACTTATCATTAGGAAGGAAATCCAAAATATTAACATTATTAAATCAGCCAAAAATTTGGGGTAGGTTTTTTAGCCAATGTAGATTTACGATAGATTGGATATATTGCAGGAATGTGCTTTTTCATAGGTTCTTAAATTTTATCAATTAACGCAGTGAATCAGCTCAATACAACTTTTAGCAATACAGTATTTTATTCATCAATAATCAGCCAAATTATATACTCTCAGTTTGCTATTATATTCCTTTTTTATATCTACTCTCATGTATATCTTGTCAATCTTGAAGGCAGCACAGTCAGAAATGTATTCTTGGTCTTATTTTCAATCCTCGCAGTTTCAAGCTTATCAATGGGGTTTATGTTTTCATGGGGAACTGCAACTTTTAAGATTGTTGGAGGATTCAATTTATTAATGATTCTCATAGTTATTGCTCTTTAAAGTATAAAATCAGTGGCAGTTAAAATATTTGGGTTTGTTTCATCTATTATCGTTATTTCCCTTTGGATTTTTATTATAATTCCTTATGTTTAAATAATTCCCTATGCCTCAATATATGCAGATCAAAATAACTTTGGATATTTCATATATGGATGCATTCTAGGATCAATTATATTACTGGTAGTTGCAGTGGGTGTCTTAACACTTGTTTTCAATAGACTCATTGATAAATATTAAGAGGAGAAAAAATATAAGTTTATGATTTAAGATGTCAAAACCCTTTTTGATGAAGATGGTGTCTAGACTGATGATGAATATTTGCACATACTCTATGAATCCTATTTGTACAGAACTAAAAAGTATGTCTTTTTCTTGACAAGAGGATTTCCTCTTAATTTATTACAAGACCCCGAGAGTAAAATTACAAAATTAGTAGCGACAGAAGATTATACCCTAAACAGAATACCAACAAAAAAATAAATGACTAATTAATAAGAGAAAGAGCAGTCTTGTCTTTGGAAAACGTTGACCTTTTGCTGCGGAGAAGACGATGAAGAATTAACTTAAAAACTTGCAAAAGCAAAAAACATAATGAATAAATAAGAATTACAGTCTCTCATTCCAAGATATGTGATGAATGGATTAATGAAATCGTAAAACGATATTCCTTTCAAAAAAAGCTTAAAAAAATGGAAAAATCCTGGAAAAGTTTACAGTTCAAAAAGTTTAATTTTACAAAAGCTCCATGCAGGTCCAAGATATCTAGGGGATGAATATATTTTACTTAAAACAAACAAAAAAGCATAGCTAGGCATCTAAATTTGGCACAACATATTCGACTTCGCCGCTAACTCAGATTAAGGTGAATCTTTAATTATTACTAACGACTTTAAATTTTTAATTGAATCTGCAAATATTGATCAATCTTAGGTAGACAGTGATAAGATATTTTATGATTTTGCTACAAAGAAATGGCGAGATTACAGCGGTATGGATTTATAAAATTTTTCATTGGCTGTTTAATACATATCCGAAAAATTATTTCCAAATATCAATGGTGAGTAGCGCAAATTTTATCTTCTTATTGATATAGTCTACTACAACCTTTGCTCTTTTTAATAATTTAATAATTTTTTAATCTAAAAAAAAACTTCGCAAAGAATAAGTAAAGACGAATTGAAGAAATCTCCTTTTAAAGATTCTTACTAAAGATATAAAAATTACAAACACACAATGAATCAATAAGAGTAAAGATTAATAAAAAAGATTAAATTACAAGACAATAATAAATTATTATAACCTAAACAATTCAAATAAACTTCGTTTTAAAGATTATAAAGCAAATAATAGTAGGACAAAAATACATCCTGTAAAAAGATACTATACTAAAAAATAAAAGCCTGCTAAAATTGTTGTGCAAAGAATTAAAATAAAGAATAAATTTAGAGGAAAATGTATGTTCGACCTTGGAAGCTTATCAGCATTGATGCAGTCAAAATTCTTTAAAGGAAAGAAAGTGAATGGGGTTCCAATGTGGAAAATAAATAACATCCATTTAGACTCATATCCAACAATATTTTGATGGCCATTTTTAAATTACTAGATCTGTATACATATGTCGGAATATCACTTTTTAATCCACAAATAGGATGGCTTTCTAATTCTTCTTCAAACCCCTCAAATTTGTATTTCAGTTACCCAATTCAATTATATCTTGCAACAGCAATTGCTGTCGTCAGTATTCCATTAGGAATTAGAGGAATCATGCTTATATTCTAAGATCGTTTAGGATTAACTTAGAATAGATTGCCTGCCTCATTTCCACATCCGATGTTCTTTTTCACATTCATTTATAAGCTCCTTATTCTGTCACTATTCAGTATCATTTCCCAAACCTTTTTAGTTACGTTCAATTGCAATTGGACTGCCTCTGCACCCTATACTCTCTACGATGATACAGCCATTTAATGCTTTTCTTCTACTCACAATAACTTTGTAATAATATCATTAATTGCAATAATAGCTTACTATCCTTTGAGTTCTTATGCAATGCCTAATTTTCAATTTGCAGAAAAAAGTTTAGACTTGAAGTATCGATCCAGTTATCTAATATTGTATTTTCAAGTTCAATTCGTGTTATTAGCTGTAAAAGTGTTGCTATCCGGAATAATGACTAAATATTTTGTGCAAATTATCTATAACTGGATTAATATTATTGTTCTCTCTATCTTAGCGATTAGTGTATTATCTCTTAAGCCCTGCTTTATCACATGGTTCAATTACATCTAATTTTTAGTTATTTTAATTGGAATAATATTCAATCTAATGGGTTTTGTGCTTTACATGACTCAACTGTGGCTAATTTGCGTCATTATAACAGGCATTATGATAGTGTTATCAGTTTTGTTCACAGTATTGTTCATCAGAAAAAGATATTTTAACACACAGGTGGCAGACATGCAGTAATAGAATTTCGAAAATGTAAAAGAGCTGGAAATGATGTGGATGGCCAAACAAAAGAAATAACGAATTATTATTAACTTGCAATCTAAAAGAGCAATTATGCCGTCTCACGAATATAAAAATGAAATTATCAATGTGGAGGATATCAGTTCCGAAAAAACAGTAGATATAAACATAAAGTCATGATTTGGTATCGTTTTACAAATTAAATTTATAATTATTATTATTGTTATGATAACATCGATCAATGAAGAAGCAGGAGGAAAAACACGAAGGAGAGGCCATATTTTATAATATGAAACAGCCTTTTCCAAACTTCATGAATTCATTGATGCTAATTTTTTATTATGCAGAAAATTGACGAAAAGATTCTCAGCAGATTGCAATTGGTGCAGCAGACTTATCTCGATGACTATAAATAACAAATCAAAACAATGAGCGAGTAACTCCAAATATTGCGAACAAATTTTGATTCATAAGTCCTAAACCAAAAATGTATTCAGCATTTAAAATAGCTAATGAAAAAATGTACCTACTGGAGGAAGAGAGAGATTTTTTTAGATCTCAAGTGATGAAATTAAATGGTGATATCAATGGTATGCTGGAAGAAAACAAAAGTTTAAAGAAAAAAATGGCTGATTTGTCAGTGGAGACAGAGAATTATCGAATCATATCAATAAGTAATAATATTAAGAATCAGACTACGAAAAGAAGATTCAAAAATTGCATAATGAGAGAAATCAAATGGCCATTTTTCAGAGGTAATCTTCAGTGCCTGTTTTAAAAAAACCAGCTAAACAATAAAAATTAATCAAGTAGGAGGAATAAGAAATATAATAACAGTAAAAAGGAATGGAAAATTATCATAATCAGCCCAATGAAGACAAATAAAGAGGTAATTCCCTACACTATACGATGACTGTAAATAGTCGCACTAATTATTCAAGCGGCAAATAAGTTATTCCGATATAATTCAGAGGCAAATGAGAACCAAAACATGCTCAAGGATGGGAAGCGCAACTAAAATATCCGTTCAAAAATACTAATAGGCAACTGCTCGAGAGAAAATTATTGATGAATGCATTCGATAAATAAAAAGATAGATCTTTTATAGAACAAATGAGCAAAAAGGTAATAATCCTTTACCATTCGATTAATTCGCAAAAATATCTTTCTAAAAATTTACTAAGACGGATAAAAAAAATGTAATCTTTAGACTTCTATCGGATTAAAGGATTATAGAAGAGTTTAATTAATTTATATTGTCAAAAAATTCAACTGCGGTGGCAAGTCGAATGATTCGAACAAAAGTAGGAGATGAGCAGTTCAATGCCAAATTTTTATTAGATTTGAAAAGATCTTTCAGTAAAAAGATATTCGACTTGAAAACGAATCAAGATCCCCTCCGTCAAACGTTTTAAAAGCGTAAATATTGAAAACATCCTAATGATTTTAGTGAATTAGAAAATATGAATAAGATCATTAATTCTTGTCTTCTTTCTCTTCCAAACTGATCATATTTAATTATGGTTTCTGTAATTTCTGTAAAGATTTAATGCCGTCCATATTGTTTTTCTTCATTTAGATTATTAGTTGTTAAAATACATTTTATGATTCTGTCCTCTATGGGGAATCATGTTAATGTAAACTATTTCTTGATTCGATGTTTTTTATGTAGAGTTCGGCTCTACTCAAGCTCTCTTTTAAGAATATAATTTAAGTCGTGTAAGTATTAATCATTGTTTTTATTTTTTACTCTTGCTAGAAGATATATGATTCAGCCTTCCTAAGATGCTACTCGAGCTCGGGAAATTTATCAATTTCGCCGCCTCTCGAGTCAGTTTTTTAATTTGTAAGTCTTTGCACGTCCATTCTTAAGTTATTGTCTTCTTGTGGTTATTAATTATTTGCTGACTGTAATTGTGTCTCGACTTATCCCAAAGTTTGAAGTATCTTTTAATATTCAGATTGACTTTAAATTTGAGAAGCTTCATATTTCTTTATAACATTTTATAATCTTTAATTCTCTCCCTTTAGGAAACTATTTTCTTCAGCAAGAGTGCTTTAATTTTATATTTTTTAAAGCAATTCACAATTCTATGTTTTCAACTGCTAAATATCATTTATTAATTAAATTATTTGTTGCTATTTTTCGGCATTTCGAGTTTAAATTTATATTATCTCTTACCAAGCCTTCTATTTTTATTCTATAAAGTTTTCAGCTATTTTGAGATGCTCTGCTGTTTATTATAATTGGAACTATAATAGCTTGATCTGCTCTTACAGTTCAAATATTCTCTTGTCATCTCCCTATTACAGAGGTCCTTACACTTTTTCCTGAAGTTCTGAAAGAAGAGATGATATCTTTAGCAAGAATTAATCTCTTTCTTTGGCGAGGTCCTAATTTTGTTTCTATAATTATTATCGAGTGAACTTAAATTTACTAATTTACTACTCGTACTCTCTTATTGTCATTTCGCATATTTGTAATTTAGATTTTAATTGATTAATTTGCTTGAAATCTGGTTGTCCAGTCGTTATCCTATAATTAAGTTGATCTCTTTCTCTTATGATGAGTTAATATTTATGTTCCCATTCTTGAAGTAGGTTTTGAAGGTGATAAATCTTTTGATTTGACTCTGCTATTTGATTATTACTAATTGATAACTTAATTTCATAATCTTCTATCGGTGACTCCTTCTGCTTAATATCTGATAATTAAATTTGATGTTTTTATAGGTTCTCTTGGAGTTAAACAGTATATTGTTAGGCTTTTTGCAGATACTCTTGATTCTATTCTAAAGTGATATTTAAACGATTAATTTCGCTGAGTAAAACTATTGATTGCAAGTGTTTTTTACCAAATAGCATCAGTAATTAATTATATTTCTCATTTATAGGAATGTCCTCACTTTTACCTTTTTCTGTATGAACTAGTTTCTAGTTTTAAAGCTACAACTGTTCTGAATAAAGTTGAAGATTGTTGAGTTCACAGAAGAGACGAGAGTTTTATAATTATTTTTAATTTAAAGATTCAACATATTTTTGTTTTTATATTTACATGGTTTTCAATTTGTGCTAGAGACGAAAATTTTGTTACTATTTTTCATTGACCAGTTCGGCAAATGTTACTTTATCTCTTTCGACAACCTCAATCCTTTCAATATATTTGGATATATTTTCTTTAAAACTGTAAATTTCATTGCTTAATTCATTTGTCTTGGATCCATATAATCCATTTAACTGTTCGATTTCACCTTTTAAATGCTCAATTTCAAAAATTGCTTATTGAGAATTTTTATTAGAAACTGCATTACTTTGCTCAAAATATTTTATTTTGTCCCTCATTTCATTTCTTTACACTTACAACATTTGTATCTTAACCTTTAGTTCTCTCATTTAGAAAATACATTTATCGAATCTTTCCATGGGCTATGCAACCACAGGAGTAAAAGCTCTAGTTCTATCAGTATGAGGTCTTTGCTGAGATGTAATTGGCTCATTTTTTGTTACAATACTTTGATGTTAAGTGGTCTTTTTTTGAGTCCAGTAGGGCATTGTTGTCGGCTTATAGATTATCTACGGCCCTTTTGTACGTTATGTTTCTGAGCTTCTTTTGAAAGAATATTTGTTTTGATATTTTGATAGGCGAGTTGATGCTTATTGGCTGGCAATTTTCTATGGATGATAAATCTAAGGATAAATTTCAGACCCATTTTTGCTGTTTGTAAATTCATTGATATTGTGATTATAATTTCTTTGTGGTATTATAACTGATTGTCCCTGGTGAACTCTATTGAAATGGGGTATATTGAGTTCTGGGTTGTTGAATTGACTCATGGCGGAATAAATTATATTGTAGGATAAAATATAAAATAAAATAAGATGTTCTACTTAAAATAACAGATAAATAATATTTTAATATTTGCTTTTTTGTTTTATTGAGCGTAGTAGTACATCTTTTTTATATTTTAAAATCAGCGATAATCTACAAATAAAATGTTTAATCCTCCAGCACTGGTTATCCCAGAAAATAAGACCATAAATACGGATCCATAATCTCCCATATTCAATCTTCTGAGGAATCATAACTTTTCAGAAAGCAATTAATCTAAAAATGAGCAGCTTGTAGAAATATAGGAGCATTCATATTTTACAAGTTAGCCCGAATCACCTTCTTATGATGATATTAAGAGTTTTAAGGAAAAAATGGACCAACTCAAGTCGGCTGAACATTAAGATTTAGGATCATCCTCTCCCCAAATATCAAGGAAAAAAAGTCAAAGATTATAAGATCAATAAATTATAGTTGTCGAGGAATAAAATTAAACAGGTTCCAATTTTGGCGACAATTAATCCCTTATTATAGAACACATAGATTTTAATGAGGTAAAAAACGATCCATAGCCGGAACAAACTCCACGATGGGATTTAGATTGCTAAAATAAAAATCAATAGAAATTTCCAGGTAATTTTAGATCTAAAAACGACCAACCACCTTGGATGGTTGATGATCAATCTAGTCCTTCCTCCAGTCCTCGTGATTTTTAATTTGAGTCGTCAAAAATGAAACCAATCAGAAACAGTAAAAATACTTGCGTTGATCGGCAGGAATTTATTGAGATGAGTATATCTAACAAAAGCTGCATTGCGAAGCCAATGGGTGGATAGAAACTATAATTCAGTTCATTAGCATCGCCAATATCCCGTTTTCCTCAGCCAAAGCAAACATAAAATTTCAATATTAATCAAATTCTAAATCGATGGGACAATTAGATTTACCCATAACTGTAAAATATTTATCTCTAAGATCATTTATTTTTTAAGGAGGCCAAAACAAAATAAGAATCAAATTCCAAATTGGCTCATTTGAAATAAAGTATGAAGATGAAACTGTAGCTCATCGAAAGGTCGCAAGAAAGCAAGAATATGTAATTAATTTAAGAAATTGAAAGACTCAAGTATAAACTGTCAAGAATGGAATAATAAAATTAAAAATTAAAGAGAATGTTAGCTGACAAAAATAATGTTATATCTACTTTGAAAATGAAGTAGCGAAATATGGGATGCCTGCATATCTAAACTCACAAGCCAGAAAGTCAAGAATTAAGTCATGAATTCAGTTACAGATTAAATAATATTTATCCAAATTAAAACCCTACTCCCACATTTTTAGGCAATAAATAGATGCCAGTAATTAGCAGGCAGTAATTTTAAGATGTCTTATAATCAAAAATATAAAACCATGACTTATGTTTAAAGCACATGGAAGATCTGCAGGAGTACATTTTTGATATCGAGCAAAAGTTGGTCGGAATCGACATTGAAGTTTAAAAAAGAGTAAAGATAATCGGCTAGCATATGACTTCAGAATTCTAATAAAAATTGCAGCAATAAATCACCAAGATGAAACAAACTATTTAAGGAGTTGAGTTGGAGAAGCAGGAAATTAAATAAAAATTTAATAAGAAAGAACAATAATTGAAAGCTAGAGAAAACTAACTCTAATAACTGTATAAATAATTGCAATCATAAAGAAAGAATATAGCTCGATAAAGAGAAAGAGAAAAAATAAGCTTATTTAATAGAAATTGCTAATAGCAAGCAACAAGATCCAAATCTTCTAATTGTTAGCATTCCTCCGCCATTGTTACAGGAAAATTTACCAGTGACCATTTTTTCCGAGCTAACCCGCAAGATAATTATCCTATAAGCAATTAAATCAAGGTATCTCCGAGTTCAAGATCAAAAAAAAATAGAATGAGTGCATATAACGAATAAAATTTACAACCTAAATCTTCCTTTTATAAATATAGCAAAAGGCTAATTTCTGATGATCCATAACATAATACATAAAGAGTAAGTAAATCTCTCTTTAATGATTTTTCCAAGTACTCGAATAGAGCATGTTCAAGAATGGAAGAACAAGATAGTGAGCTACTCAACATTAATAACAAGATTCAGAGGATTAAAAGTGAAATTAATCGGTAAATTTGTTCTATTAAATGATTTTTATGATTGGATGATATTCTTATGTTAAATACTTATAATTTTAACAATATAGCTTAAATAAAAATGATTTACAAATGATTTTGAAAAGGAAAATAGATATTGCAAAAGTAATCACATTTATTTTTATACCGCAATAAATTATCTTTATCTTAGAATAGCTATACAAAAGAATTAATTTAAATAATTACTCATTGCTCAGAACATTAACTAGACTGAGATGTGCATATATTCAGAATTGAAGGGTCAAAATAATGATTCACAGGACTTTCTGTCATTCTTTCAATCCAATCCTAGTAGCAAAGAATCTGGTTTATCTCATACCCCATTATTATTCTATTCTGCACAACTATATTAACGGATATGTACATTATTTACATGCACCTAACTAAAGTGTAGAAACTGTGCCATCCAAATTTACGAGGCGAATATATTAATTCCCAGAGTCAAAAAAGTAAACAACACCAGCTCTAGATACGCCAATATTTCGTGGGTAGTTTAGTCGATTGTAGCCAAGAGGGCCATCTAAGAACCCGGATAATCCGCATGTTCCAGCGACTACTTATACTTGCTGAAGCAAAAAAGAAAGACGCTTAATACAATGATTATTGGTATCTGCTAAAAAGAGATATTAATCTGGATTGTCCTCATCCAAGTAAAGAGAAATGAGTGGACTGATTCTTAAATTATTCATGCTTAAATTGAGATAGGGAGGTTATAAAAGGCAGTCCGTCGAGTTCAGTTCACACAATTAATTTTGAACAAAAAACACCTACTCTGCATTTATCTGTTCAAGCAACTGTTAGGATGGGGGTTGAAAGTAAGCGACTGATGAAATACCATTAAACTATGCCATTTCAATAGAACCAAGAATATTCCCTGCTTGTCCGCAAATGCCCACAAGCTAAGAAAGGTCTGTAGTTGCAACATTGTAAGAATAAACACAGTGATCGATCTCGCTAGCGTAATATATAGTACTATTTTAATAATTTGCATCCACAGCAAAATGGTACTCTACTCGAGTCAATGCTCCACTAAGGATATTTTCAGGTTAGAAATATTCGAGACTGAAGTGACCATAATACGCAGGAATATCGTAGTCGCTGGTACTTGCTTGGTGGCTCATACTTTTAACTAGAAACATCATGAAAAGGAATACCACTTTGATCATTAGTAATTTAAAAACAATTATATTAATAATATTGAGAATATTTGATTTCTTAATAGGATCAATAAGCACATGCCTTATTGCTCGGCCAGGAGTCTTTATCGATTGAATTTATTCGCTGACCATTTAGCACATATCCTTAAACTGCAGCACGGACGGTGAGACCTGAGGATTAAGGTACTTTTTGACTCTATGCATCATACCTACTACCAACGGATGCGTAGCCATGAGCTGAGCACGCAATAGTCCAAATATTATTTTTGGAAAAATGTAGAAAATTTGTGAGGAAATTCAGATATATGTTTCTATATACGTTGATGTTGGCAATTTGGCTGGAATTGCATTCAGAAAGAGTAGAACCTGTTTTTCCCTCTTTTATACAATTAATACCCAAAAGAAGAGGGATAACAGAAGAATCATATTCAGAGTTAATTATCAGAATTTTGTTGTCTATGGAACTCCAAGCATTTTCTAGAAAAAAACATTTATATTACTCTCCAACCAAAAAACGATTGCAGACAGCCAAAGGAGTTTTTTAGTTTGAGTTTGCAATATTATACAAACTTTGCATTTATATGTCAAGAACATATTTTCCCTATTCAGGAGACTATACGTTTATTATCACTCCTGAGTCAACTACCAGATAAACTGAGGTTGGATTTGCCATCAGATTTCTTACATACGCTGACCAAAGGTAAGCAGCGATGCCTCCGGCTGATGATCCTGCGAGGAGAACTTTTTCTGCAGAGGTTAGATTATATTTATCGACTAACCACTTTAAATGAGAACGAGTGTTGTCAGCTCCTCGAAAGTATAGTTGAGAATCTTTATATTTAATTGGGCTTTATGCAGAGCCTTGGTGTAGAGATCCATCACAATAATGAATGAACACCTTGGTCCAGGTCGCGAATTTGCTGAGAGCTGGATCTGTGGACAGATATCCGGTCTGATTTTCGAGTGTATCTGGTAGAGGGTTACTGCTTCCACGCTCAGTTTTACTTCTAGTGTAACAACTTTCTAACACTTCAGACATGCTTTTTCCTTGACAATATCCACCTCCATTGAAAAATATCAAGAAATTTTTGGTATCTCCTCCTTCATGCAGATAGATGGCTGGTGAAGACCCATCCAGGCATTTTGCTTTAGGATCAGTGTTATGAATTATTTTTTTATAGGGCTGTTCAGCGCATTTGGCCAGTAAGGCCACAGTCATGACCATCACCAAAAAGTGGGCATTAAAAATCCTACACATATAACAAATTATAAAAATGATCCCTTTTATTAATTACTATTCCAACCATTAATACTTTGCTACTTTATCTTCGAAACTATTGGCTTTTTGGTAGACTAGAATCCTGTAGTAACTTACAGGCATAGATAATGATAATAATAAGTGATAAATTTTATCAATCAATCATGGCTGGCGTCATTGCTCTCTTATTTATACTTCCCCTTAAAATTGTTCAGCTTCTCAGTTAAGTTGCTCAATTTTATATTTCGAGTCGTACTATTCAGTAATGCGTTCTATTACTTGATCAAGTTGCATAGAATCTATTGCTGAATGCAGTTCTTTCGCAAACGATGCAAACGCTACATGCGGGCCATGTTTTGATTGTTGTGTAAAATTTTCTCGGCGTTTTAACTGAATTTCGCCCATTCATTCTCAGTTCCTTGAGATTTTGTTGAAATGTTCTTCCAAGCAGAGAATATTTTTAGTTGCTTCATGTGTGCGAATATGTTTTTAACGTTAACTTATAGGAGGGATTCTTCTGTCGGATGCGACATCTGCTCATGGCTGACCTCAGTAACGAAACCATTCGCTTATTACAGTTTCATTTTACTGGTCTTTGTAAAAATTTAAGTTCGCTCATGGATAACATTCTCGATGCCCTTGATGGTTTCAAGATTGACAGTATACTTGAAATTAATAAGACTCTGTTTTTGGTCAAGATTTGACTCCTCAATAAATTTATTAATTTTACTTATCACATTATGCTCTAATTTGCAAGTTTACCAAGAAATTTCATCTCTTATCTTTTTCTGCTCCAACTGCAAGCGGTAAATCATCTTGCGAATGGGAAGCGATTATTTGACTATCTAGAGATTAACTCGATGTTGTAACTCATCAATCATGCTTGTTGTTCCTTCACTTTATTGCTTACCAGTATTTAGAATACCTTTTTTATAGTTCGTACGTTTTTTAGTCATTCGTTTTGAACTATATTCATTGTCTCCTGATTCATCGTATGGAACCTACACCTAATACCCCCGAAACTCATCAAAAAGAACAATTTATTTCTTTTTGACATCTTAAATGATATATTTCTCATCATATTGGGAGATTATTTGCTTTTTGTAAATTTATTGCAGATTATTGATGTTATCTATTAAAGTGCCATCGCAATTCAACTGAGCTTCTTCATTAAAATGCTATTTAATAAACGTATTAACTGCATTGATGAACTACCTATCGAGTTATTATCTTAATTTGGTTAAACATATAGTTTTGTTATAAGCTCTCCACTCTTCTCCCGAAGTTTGTCTTTTGAGTTCAATTACTTCATTGCAAAAAAGACGTCTTGATATGAGACTGGTTGATATCATCATACACATATATTCTTCGGATTCCCAAATTTGCGAATAATTTTTGAATTCCTCCTTCCTTTACTTGTATTGCTTCATTATGAATTTAATAGAGGATATGATATGCGCTTTGCTTGATGTGCCCGAATATCTTTTCACTATTTAAACTTATCCAAGATATTATAATGCTCTAAAACTATCATAGGTTGGTATTTCGTCTAAGATTTTATTTAAAACTTAACTATCTTAAGAAGTGATTTCGCTTCTTTTTAGAACCCGCTTAATAGCCAAAAGAATTAGAATTTAATAGATTTGAGTAAGTTCGACAAGTGCCTGAGCATCCATACACTGGCATTAGTCATATAATTTCAAAATATCTCTTTTGCTTCTGAGAATTTACATCTTCATATGATACTCTGAAGGTTATCCTTTTCTTATGATCTTTGTTATTAATTTTATGCAGTCTTATTCGCAGTAATGATGCTCAAATGAAAATATAAAGAAAATAAAACCAGCAAGTTGTTGTTTAAGTGCCACTAACGATGAATCAATCGGCAGATCACTGAATTTAAGTTTGTTTCCTGTTTCAATAAGTCTTTTGATAGTTGCTAAAAGACAATTTCTTTTATCTCTTCTCACAAAGGCATCTTCAACCAAATTAAAATCGGCCGCAAAATTAAAGAAATTGACCAGCTGCTTATGCGAAAAACCAGAAAGATGATCTTCTAGTGGAAAATCAGGTTTGAGCAAATTTAGAGAGGACTGAATATACTTTAGTCTGTCAACTTACTGAGAAAAGAGAAGGACTGACCTTTAAAATTATTATAGATTAGTAATAAAATATGACAAAGGCTTATCTGTCAAATTGAGCAAATTTTTTGCGTTTTATTATAAAAAGTCTTTAAAAGTAATACGCTTCTTCATTGAACTAATAATAAATTTATTCTTCACAGTTGATTTAGCAATTGAGATCCAATATACTTCGGCCTTAAAAACTGCCCGCTTGAGCCTAGTTTGAGCGGAATAAAATCTTAACAGATCTGGTAGACGAAGGCGAGTTTTGCTCAAAGGAGTAAGTTGTGCTGCTAATTCTTCCATATTGGCGGGTCGTGCCGCTAAAAATCCAAAAAGTTGATGTAGTGCACTGAATGAATAGCATTTATCGAATTTAAGATTATTTCTGGTTTCTATAATTTCATTAAGGATAGTTTAAAAAAAGAAAGCATCGTCCCAACAATAGAATGTCCTTTTGTGGTGTTTCTAGATACTATAAAGTTTCAGGAGTGATTAATGGATGTTGTGATTAGAATCAAACTAAAAAATGATCTGACTAATCCATCCAGCTTTTTTCTCTTTCCTTGCAAAATATCCCAATAATTGAGACAGGCCAGCCTCACCTTCTTTGATTTATCGAGTTAAATTTTCCAGTTATAGTTGATATTTGACTTGGAAAATAAGGATAAGATAATCCTGTAGCACTTGATAACATCTATAATATTTACTTTTAATGATGTCATATAAATTCAAGGCGATTTATGCCCACTGCGCCATTTCATCAGCCTTTATTTCAATAAGAGACAGCATCAGCTCATCACTATATAGATGTTTTTCTTGCAAGATGCAGCTCAATCCCAACAGATATTTTAGAAAATAGTAGTAATTGTGAATAGCTGAGGGGTATATCACCTTATTTTTGTCCATTTTTAGGATATACCCTTAGTCCTTAGGGACAATAGTCGTATTTTTATTCAGGATGAACAACTAACTGTACTATGCAGGGCGAAAAGTATAAAAATTCATACGATTGGCTTTAAATTCGTATTTGGCGAAGTGAGATGGAGTTTCGAATGTATATACATTAGGTTTTGGCTTTATATTACTGTGTACTTGATTGATAATATGACTACCGATATTAAAAGCTGATATAATGCGATTAAAGTGCCAGAGAGTATCTGCTTTTATAATTTTAGTCCGAAGAAAGTCTAAATGAGGTCCAGATGAAATATCTTCGAGGTAGCTATTCTCCCTGATTGGACTGTATAGTTTCTAAAGAAAGGTTAAAAATGTTTAGTTTCTGGTGATGATGGTATACTAAAACTCTTGACTAATTTTTTGGAATATTTATGGTTATTCAGGAAGTATGATGGTTGTTTATTCTGCTCCATGGGGTCTAAAATTTCCATTGAGATATTTTATTTTATTTGAAATGTTGACAAGCAAAGAAATTTTCTATTAAATCGTGACCTCCTCTTCCTTATATTTATCTTTAGGTAGCAGATTTTACGATTGAGGTTCCCCAATAAATTTTAGATGAATGTATGCATCTGCTATAAGTTGTTACACATGAGCGTATTTATCGCTAATGTCGCATATCTGACGAAATATTATGGTTGTATTTTCTATTTGAATCAGGTCCTTGTTTCGAACTGGAGAGTACTATTCAGAAGGAGGTATCACTAGTAGCTAATGTGAGTGCAGAAAATAAAAAAAATCAATTAAATCTGCTGAAAAATTGTTGGTATTGAAGCTATTTTCATACTCTTTTAGAAACAATTCAGAAATGGTGGGCTAGCTGAAGAATATTTCTAATTTTTCTTATAAATTTAGAGATTTTGGCTCGTAAAACATGAACTTCTGTACATCAGCTTACAAATTGGTCTGCTCTTTCTGTAGTGCATTGAAATAAATATTTATTTCTTTAAGCTTAACTATTTTGCTAATGTTCATTCTTATTTTACTTTATAACTGGATCATTTGCTATCCATCAACCACATTCTCCCATTTATTTTTCTAGACTCGACGTAGATCTAGCTTTATCTGCACAAATATTTATTAGTAAGTGGCTTTGAGTCTTTCATTGACGTCGCTACTGAATTCGTTGAGCTATAAACAGATTTAATTTGTGATCAGGTTCTATAGATTTTTAATGATGAGCGACTCGCTTTTGAAGGAACTTCTGGTGTATTGAACTTCGTTATTTGCTGGCTATTTAATACCAAATTCGTTTTACATGCTAAATTTACTATTATATGCTGCATATATTATTAAATTATGAATTCAAAGGAAAGCCTTTTCCTCTTTGTTTTTCCTGAAATGAAAATAAGCTCAAGGACATATTAAGATCTCAACAATTATGGTGACACTAATCTGATAAATATCTTCAATGTTCATAAAATGAGGTCTTTGAAAGGAAAGAGTTAACTGTTATTTTAACGAAATATTTTAATTTTAATTTATTATCATCTTAATCTTTTGCTTGCTAAATGCTTTTGATAAATTTAATAAATATTATATTTCATGATTATCAGTTTAGAAAATTTCGATGAGCACGGAAGAAGTAGGCCTCTTTTAAACAGTCCTCGAAGCATATAGGCATGCAAAAGACAAGGAATTTAACCTGAATAACTCATAATTAAAACTATGGAGCAAATAAAGCATTTATATAAAGATGGCATGAATGATAGAAAGAGCTTATAAATAAAAATGCTGCACTATGAAATGAGAAGAAAAAGTAAACTTGATATGGTGCTGAAAGAAAGAATGGACATTATTTAAAACATAAAGCCAATGTATCGACCTAATCCTTCATAAAATAGGTTGCGAAGAATTTAAATTGTCGAGGTGGAGGACAAACTTTAAAAGAAAAAAATTATGGACGAGGTTAAATCCTAATTAAAGCAGAAACAGCTGTAAATGAAGAATATGCAAATCTAACAAAAAATAAGAACATTGGAGCAAAAGAAAAGATAATCTAAATGGAAAAAAGAGATATAAAAAAGATAAAAGCAGAAATTGGCAGTAAAAAACCAAACTCATAACTAAATACTTCACGAAGCAAAGATAAATAATTATTTGGTTAGTGATTCTTAGAAATAGCAGCAAGTTAAGCAAGCGTTACTTTAAAAGCAAAATAGAATAAAACAAATTAACGAAGAAAAAAATGAGTTTTATACACAAAAGACTAAATATGCCAAATAAATTGAACAAAAAAAGTTAATTTAAAAAAAGGAAAAAGTAGATATGAAATTTTCGGAATTGGATAAACGATTACAATAAAAAGAGGCTCAAGAATCAATGTATAAGAGGAATTTGTAAGATTAAAGGAGAAAAGATGAGCTATGGAAAGAAACAAAAAGAAAATAGACTGAAATAGAGGAAAAAAAGAGACATAATGATGTTTGGGAATCAATCAAGCATAAATAGATTAAAAAAGAATCCTATTTAGAGGAAATTTAAGGTAAGAAATAGAAGTATTATAACAATAAAAAGTAGGATCGAGAAGCGAAGGCTGAATTAATTAAAACCAAACAATTGGAAGATGAAAAGTAAATTGAAAAAAGAAGGAGAATTATGGAATTGATCTAATAAGATCAGAAAAGGCAAGATGATCAGAAAAGACTCAACGACCAAATGACAATGCAAAGTAAAAAATAGATGTTAGAAGCCAAATAAAAAGGGAGGTTGTAAAATTTAAAGTAAGACTCATAAATGAAGCAAATAAAGAATAAATTTATTGTTTAAAGATAAAGAGAAAAGGAAAAATAAATTGAGGAAAAGAAAAAATAAAGAAACTAAAAAGAAAAAGAGAAAATATTGACAAAATAGTTAAAGTTGAAATAAACTGAGGAGAATCGGCAACGAATGGAGAAGATTAAATTTTATTAAAAACAGTAATCGATGGAGAAGTATCATTAAAAGATGAATTAAATAGACTCTAAGAAAAAGTAGCAAAAGAGTATTAAAATAATTAAAAATGTCAATAGATAAGAGATTGAATTCAAGATTCTATCATAAAAAAGTTTGTCAAAAACAAAAATAATTCCAAACAGGGGCAGTTCAGCAGATAGAATTTAAGTCATAAAATCTTAAGCAAGGAAAAATCCAATATAAATAAAGGAAAAGCTGAAAACATCAGAAATAAATAAATTGATTCAAAATTTGAAGGTACAATACAACAAGTAAGAGTATGCTTTAATGAAAAAATAGGAAGAGGTAGAGAAAGAGCGAGTCAAATTATAACAAACAGCTGAAAATGTAGCTGAACTAAGAAGATTGCAAAAGATACATGCAGTTGAGAGGACCAGATTCCAATAAAAATTGACTAATACTATGAAGTCCAATCAATAAAAAGTTGAAAAGCATAAAGCTGAACTAATAGTTTGATATTTTAACATAAAATCTTCTTCCAAAATTTTAAAAAACAAAAATAATAATAATAATACTTCTCGTTATACTTTACCCCAATTGATTGTAAATAATTAGATTTGCATTTCTTATTATTTTTAGTTTGAATTTAAAATCTAAAATATGAGTACTCATTTTATCGAGTCCTCCTCTCTGAATATTTTACTTTACTAAATTTGAATGCCAATATATTAATCATTTAAAAATAATTCTGCAATATATTTTAAGTAAGCTGAATTAACCCATTCAGCACCAAGACTTAAAAAACTTTATTTTAATTCGTACTTCAGTTGATATGAATCTATCGTACAACTATACTTGCTTAATAATACTAAATGAAGATAACTTATATGATGATTTCATAATTTGGATCAGTGTTTGACTCACTCAGATAGTCCTTTATTCGAACTTAAGGAAACGTTGAATTTATAATTCTGGAAAGCGCCGTAGGTATAGCCAAAGTTGACTCCAGCAGCTTTAACGCATTGAGTGAATGCAAAGCTGTCGATACTTTCTGCTTCTGATGCACAGTAACTCAGAGTATTTAGGAATGAATGATGAATGGCAGTCTCCACGGTGTGAATTTGTTCGGGTAGGTACGACATCACAATAAGAAAATATAATATCAATCATCAATTGGTGTTAATAAATCAATTTCACGATTATCTATCATTCCTATCAATAAAGCATCTGCTTTACAATTTGGAACAACTAATTTCATTAAAAACTAGCCTAAATTATTTTATCATCTTTATAAACTTTGTAACTTATGACTGAGAGAAAAGAACTCGAAGCATATCCTTAGACTAATTTAAGCAATCAACTACTGCAACATCATCACGAAATGCTTCAGTTTCTGTTCTTTACTAACTATGATATCGTCTACGAAACATTCTAATTGAAACATGGCTCATATTCGGATCGTAACAGAGGACATGTTATTCAAAATTACAAGAGCGAAGAAATAGCAAAGCACTATCAGATCATGTCCTAAAAGATGCATTTACGTATTTTAAGGGATGATATACATTTAGACAAGGAACTGGGAAAACTATAAATTTTATGGTACAATCGCAATATTCCTTACTTTCATCGCTATTATTATCTCAAGTTCCTTTTCACTGCCTATATCAAGAACATCCCAGCTTCAATCATACAAGAAAGCGAACTAATTCAAAATTAGCAGCATGTTTATTACTCAATTTTTAAAAGTATTAGTGCTCGAGAGGCTTGTATTAGAAATATCAAAAAGCAACTTGCTGATTTGAGACCAGAGGATGTATATTAGTATCTGCACGTAGCCAAATAAAGATTTTATAGTGATAAGAGAAAGTCAGAACGTTAAAAATATAAAGCTCAAGGATACAAATTAAAAATGGCGCCGTAGACAAAGGAAAGTAAAATGAGCAAGACTAAATTCTAATTATTTTCTGATAGTTTTGGGCATTTAACAAAGTTGACTTTGTTTTCGATTGAACTCATTGTTAAATGGAAATAATATATTGCATCATTGACTCATGATGTTAGAAAACAAAAGGAAAGAATGGAATATTATTTTTTTGACGATAACTATTTGCTGAAGGTTCTCAGCGATCTCGGATTTTTGAGGGTTTCATTTTTGCAACAATTTTATGATTTTGCTCCTAAAAATGACCCCTTTATGTTGGAGTGCATTTTAGGGTTCTAGAAAAGAAAGGAAAGAAAAATATAGGACTAAATGCTCAAAAATATATTTATGCCTCAAAAATAACATTTGGCTGATATTATGACCAAAATGGAATATCTATCCGATGAATATCGTTATAACATTAGAAGTAGAAGAGTATTTGATATCAATGTACTCAAAAAGCCTATTCAAAGGACTTAGGAAAAATAAATTAACAACGAATTTAAAGAAGAAGTTTGCAACAAAGCGCTTAAGACCATAGAATCACCAGCCCGTACCAAAAAATCAAAATCAGTTACTACTTTTAGAATTCAAGATAAAACTAGCTCAATAAATAAAAAGGATAAAATTATTATTGAATTCAATAATAAAGATTCTCCGATTAGAAGAAAACTAGCTGGCTTACCTGGCAGCCTAGAAAAACATTTTTTAGATACTGAAAAAGATTCACCTCTTAAAAATTCATTTATTTTGCAAAAGAATGAAAATTCAGTAAATACCTCTTTAGTTGATATGAATCTCTTAAATATGCTGAAAAGTGAAGTGATTAAAAAAGTAAAATAAGATTTCAACATCAAAAATATTGGATCTGAAAATGAAGCTTTAGAACTTTATATTGACAATAAGGTTAAATAAACAATGAAAGGAATATTTCCTTTTGAGCCTGAAAAGAATATCAAGCCTAATATAATTTTCACTCCTATTTTTATCGAATAGATCAACCTTGGCTTATAAATTGAGCTTATGTTTAAAAAATCAATCTTATAATATCGGTAGATGCAAGTTGACCAGTCTGAACTTATAAAAAATATGTAGCAAAGCGAATATGTTTACTTTATTATCGGAAAAATGGGAGAACAATAGATTGGAAGAGCTATTTGTGTATTAGATAAAGATATCACTGACTTTAAGATATTAAAAATACTCTATTTGCATTTTATTGATCTTTCGGAAATATAGGTCCTGATTACTCAAATTGTTTAATTCTTGTGGAAGTATTAAAACTCATATGAAATACATTTTCATTTTTATCAGCCTTCAAACAATGACCCAATTCGTCATCTTATTGAAGGTTTATAAACCGTTCTGGAAAAAAATTGCATTATTGGTCGCAAGCAGCTTTATTCAACCATAACTGAAGTAAAATTAATATTTAAGCGCCCCCATAAAAACGTGAACTACATTCCAAATGTTTATCCTTTTTCATTCCACCTTTAGTTTAGCATGTTGTTTTCTCACAAGAAAGTGATGTTATAAAATAAAAATTAGCTCAAACATATTGAACTCTTAAACTACGATTATCTCCTGATGCAGACAATGAAAAGATTTATAACATCTCAAGACATTATGCTGCTAAAATAAAAAATAACTTGGAAGAATCGTTTAAAAATGATTGTGGATATGATAAACGAGGAAGGATAGAAAGATATCATCAGTGAAGATATTCACCAGATAAAAGCCAATAATATATCTGATTTGAATATTTAGTTAACCAAATTACGTCAACCATTTTTAGAAGTTTCTGATTTAACCAAGAACAATAAGGTCAACCTATTAACTTTACACTTTACTTTAACTCCCAATTATTCTGTCAAAACAGTTTAGCTTTAAAATAATCAGCATTTTTATAGGATAGAAATTAATAGCAAGGTCACAATCGAGATTGATGAGGCAGGGACTGAGTTTTATTTCTTAGAGGCTAAATAAACTAAAAAATATAAATTACTTGTCTTCAATGCAAACAATTATTTATCTCTTTCAAAAGATCATTAAACCTGGCTGAGCATCTATCTCTCTTAAAGGATTAGTCAAAATCTATGCGGAATTAGTAAAATAGGAAAAGATGTAATAAATTTATGGATACCTATGAGCAGATATCCGTAAAAATACAAATAAAGACAAGACATGTTTCACCATACAATCAGAGTATTAGATCTTGCTTCGTTAAAAGCCGATGTGCTCATTGGAGAAAAACTTGAATGGTTCTGCAATATGTAAATGAAAAATTCAATTAAATACAAATTGAATAATTTAGATATTATGCTGCAGTCACCTTATGGAGTAGCTGTTGTAGCTATCCCCTCGAAAACCATCATTTATTCTAGAATTTTTATATGATTGCAATTGGAAGCAAACAAACTCATGATTTTCTTAATTTTTATGTGCATTTATTCGAATGCCATATTTAACACTCACAAAATTTTAGGAGTTGATCGATGATCTCAACATGAATAAATTATTATTTCGTATATATTTTAAATGAATTAGAAAAAGAAAAATCCAGTTCTCCCTTCAAAAAAACTGAAGCATGTTAAATCTTAGTAAACTCTGCCTTTTGGGTCGTTGATGTAAGAAATTAGTCATCTTAAATAAGAGTTAAAAACCATCAAGCAAGTCAAACGTTAAGATCCTTATTCAAAAAACCTGCCAAATGAAAGGATCAAATTAGATAAATAAAACAAAAGCAAAAATAAAATTTAGCTCAACTAAATTGATTGTATCAACCGCTAATACAAACTAAAAATGGACATAGAGGTAAATAAATTGAGAAAAGCAATATCAATATACGAGGATGAAAGAATTAGCAACGCTCTCAACGAAATAATTGGATTATTCAATCACCAAATCAATGAGGTTTCAAAAGAGCGCAATTCATTTCAATCAGAGTTGGAAGAACTTCATTTACTGCAATAATCATAGAGAGAGTAATTTGAATAAAAATACAAAATTATAGTCAAAAATAACAAGAGACTCTAAAGAGAGCTGTAAGAATTGAGAGGCAAAGTTATCATGATGATTGATGAAAAATAAAATAAAGATTAATCGAATTAAAACTAATAGGAACAAAAAAAATAAGTTATAGGTGACCTTAGAGAATCACTTGGACATGCTCTTCGAGAAAAAGAGGAGATTCACGAAATTGCAGAAGAGATAGAGTTGCAATGCAGAGTCCTTGAGGAAAAATGTGCGAGCTACGAGAAAAGCCTCGAAAAGAAATGCGAGGAATTGATTAGTCTGCAATAAGACGCGCAATACCTCAGAATTTAGTCCTAAAAATTTAAGACCCAAAAGAGATAGATATAAAAGATATGGTAAAAGTCTTCATTAGAGGCCAAGGAAGTGAAGAGAGCTTTGGGCGATGAAATCGAAAGGCTTGAGAAAGAAAAGACCAAGTGGATGAACGAGTGCTCGCAGAGGAGGCATGAATCCGAGCAAATTCAAGCCATATAATAGCATCGAGAACTTCTCTTCAAGGAAGTTCAATAGATGAGAAATTCATATACCCTCAAATGCAAATAGCTGGCCGAGACAAAATCGTTACTCCACGACATGCAAAGAAAAATGATCACCCTAGAGTCAGACAATTTTAAAATGGCGCAGGAAAGATAGAAAGCTTTGAGGGAAAACTTATACTGGGAAGAAGAGGTTGAGAGAGTCCGCAGTGATGTTGAGGAGTTTCAAAATTTTAAAGAGAAGAAGATAACAGACGCAAAAAAGCGAAAAGAGACTTCGGCTGCAGCAAATTTGAGTGATAAAAAAGTGAGAGAGGAGAAGTTAAAGGCCTTATAGGACATTCACAGTCTCATCAGACAGCACAAGTAAAGGATTGACTAAGATGAGTGATTTAATTACTATTTTACAGCATATCAAAAGGCCAAAGGATTGACAGTTATATGAGGGTATATCTATCCGTACTATTTCAGCGATATTATTTGGACCTTATAGTATTCGCCCATTTATTTGGGAGAGGTCAATCTTTCAACCTCACTTTGAAGTCGTTAGAGTTTGGATTGGTTCAAGCCTTTACTGAGCATGTCAAATCTCGTCTGAATGCCCATCGCCTATAAAAAAAACTGCTGCGGCACAAGTTCAAATGCTTTTATTCCTTCAACTCTCTCACTAATTAAAGAAAGAGTTACGCATACTGAGCCAAAGCTGAAAAAGCTACATGAGCTGAGAGATCGCAGACTCCTGGCAGTTGCCAATAGTGGGGGGCTGGAATATATTTATGATTTTTGATGGCTCTAATGCTATCCGAGAAAGGTCCATTGCCTCCATAGTCGATGTTCAGAATTGCTCCTCCAGAAGATCTAATCATTTTAGTCATCATATCCATCATAATATAGCTTTCAGGACTGAGTTCTATCTTATCTCCGATTTGTGAGCCGACCACTGTGGGTATTAATTTGTCATTGGGTTGGTTTGTCGAATTTCTCAGTTCAAATGTGAATCTTCTTATTGAGATTGATACTATGAGTTCGTGGATAGTTTTAGCACCTTCTCTCTCCATCCCAGCTCAGTGTACTCGAAGATAGTTACTGGCAAAGCATCGAAGAACTCGTTCATAATGAATATGGTAAAAGGGACATCTTTCCCACTTTTTTTAGTTTAGTAATCCTCCTTCAACAGATCTTCCAATTTGGAAAACCAGCTGAGTTTGATCTCCTTAAACTCGTTTTCGGAAATAAATTCTTCCCTAAACTAAGTGGCATGTTGGTAGTCAAATCTAAAAAACGTTTTGCCTTTCTTGAACTCATTCATCACATTTTGCTGCTGTTCCTTTCGGTTGTACTCGGAGACTTATTAGACAAATGGCTACTTTAAATGAAACACAAGTCGAAATAATTTTAAATTTTATAGTTTCGAAATGCTCTCAAGATGTCTTGCATTAGCATCCCCCTGCCTCCTCCCAACTCAACGATACGAAACTTCTTTTCAACGACATTGCTCATCGAGTTGATGAGGTTTACTGTCGGAGTTTGCATAAATACAGTCAGCCAGGTCGCGACCATCTATCCGAACAGAGGCGATATTTAAGGAGAGGTTGTGAAATCTCCAGCAGCAGAGAAGACGTTCTCGCGACGATAGTATCCATACTTTGGGTCGGTTAAAGCCTGCTTCCAGTAGTCTGGTATTTTAATTTCTCCGAATTGATTGATTTGCTCGACCATCCGATCACGCAGCTCGTTAGGCTATTGCAGCAATGCTTTGAGCTCTAACTCAGTGAAATGATAGTCTTTCTTCACCACTGGAGTCGATATCCTTTGCACGAGATTAGTTAAGCATTTTCGCATCATTATTAATTGCAATTGCAATTGGAATATCTTAATTAAAAAATTATTCATTTTACTACTCTTGACATTATCTTTAAGCTTGAAGATTTATTCTTTACTATTTCCTGCGAATTATTTCTACTTTATTCACTATTGTCTTGGCATATTTCACTTCATTATAATTTACATTTATCTCAATGATTAAATAGTTGGAAGAGAACATGCTCACGGTTTTTCGCACTTGGGAAGAACTTCATCAAGTTATTCATAGTTCTAAGCCAGAAAAAGAGGAGCCTGACCCAGCAATTATCGAGAAGGTGGTAGGATTAACACAGAACATAAAGTCACTCTTTGAACAAAATGATACTTTGATATCGAATTTGCATCAGTATCCAGAAATTAATGCCCAAAAAATTAATGAGGAGCACAAATAGGCAGTACAGTCTTATAAAGCAGTGGTGCGATAAGCACTCATTTGGGGAGACTAGTTGGGCAGAAGAATTGATGGCATCATAGATAGAAACTGATAATTATTTTGTTATATATTTGCTATGTTATCAGCAGTTGTAATGTAGAGCAAATTATGCTTAACGATAAAGGCTATTGCTATTATTGCGCCATTAATTGATTATTGAAGGATAAATAATACTTAAAATACAAAAACAGGGATTATAGTCAACAATAACTACCAAGGTCTTCTAAAATAAAAATAATAAGGTTGGATTTATTTTACAATGGATAGCTTAAGACCTGTAAAATAATCTTTGATTATATTTATTATCAAAGAAAGCCATCATGCCTAAAAACAAAGGAAGAGGTGGAAAGAGTTACAAGCGTGGAAAACACTCAGGTCCAGTCAAACGTGATCTTCTTACCAAAGAGGAGAGCTAAGGACTTTAATATGGCCTAGCAATCAAGATGTTGGGAAGTGCTAGAGTGTTGGTGAGATGCTTCGATGAGGTCCAACGCGTTGGACATATTCGTGGCAAGATGAAAAAGAAAGTATGGATCGCAGTGGGAGATTTAGTGATGTGTAGTCTTCGAGAATTCCAGAACTAAAAGTGTGACATCATTCTCAAATATTTACCTGATTAGGTACGTCAGCTCAAGGCTCAAGGCGAAGTCCCTCAAGATTTGGAAATAAATGAGAATCCAGATAACGTTGGAGGAATCAGTGGTATCGAGTTTGTGGAAGGTAACGACGAGGGCTAAAGTGAAAATTCTGACTCGAGTTCAGACAGTGACTCTGAAGACGAAAATGTGCCTAACTTCAATTTCCAGCAAAAGAAAGCCGAGGAGATCGACATAGATAATATCTGATGTAAATATCTTTGGATTAAATTCCTGATAAACCAATAAACTTAGATTTGACTGAACTGTTGAAACTAATTTTTGTATTGATATTATTGTAAAACTTTAGAAGTCAGTCTTCCGTAATGTTATTTTAATAATCAGGTATTATTTATCAATACGGGACAAATGGAATATCTTTTGAACTATTTTGGCATTTAATTATTGTTGTGCGGGCTGTTATATGCGCAGAACTGAGAAGAAACACGAAGCAGATAAAAACGCCAACTACAAAAACCTAATTGCACAATATTACGATCGTGATTGCCACCTAGCTGATGTTAGTCAGCAGGTTAGAGCCATTACACCAAAAATAGATCTTCTTGACTAACTCAATGAATTCGAACGGAAAATTGATGGACTCATCAAAACGTACTACCATCTTCATTTAGCAAACGTTATGATGTCCAGGAGCTGTATATGAAGCCGCCACAGAAGTTGAAACGATTGCTGAGAGTTAAGGTGACGAGAGAATAGGGGCAAGGACAGCAGTTACTTAAGATATTTGGTTGTTTATACCCCAAAACAGAGGAGGGAGCAACCCTAAAATTTACTTCCTTCTTCCGACAGGCAACTATAATCAATGAAAAGGACAAAGCTATTCTTTAATCAGTATTTATATCGTAATTCAGTGGAAAAAACCCACTTCTAACTTCCCTGAGCGCGATGGACTAATTATCCGATTGCCGAGCAACATTGATGAGGGACTATCTGTTCACTTAACCCTCATTACTAATCCTCCAAAATTTTAAGTTGATCCCATGCTTGAGAAAATTGTGGGATTAAGAACAGCCACTCGCATTGAAGTTTTGGATGCTTTTTGGCTCTATGTGAAGACTCGCAAGTTGCAAGATGTCTAAAATAAGGAGATTATTAACTCAGATGAACTTATTCGCCAAGTCCCTTTCCATTAATTTAGGCATTCAAAGCAGAAAAACTTACTTTTGCTACCATTAACCATCGTGTTCGGTAACTGCTTATTTCTGTATAACCAGTGCGCATTCCTTTGGGTCCAAATGAAACTGAAAAAGTGTTTGATGTGATAGTATAAGTGGAAGAAAAGCCTAATGTAGATATAGTCCCCTTCTTTTCTCAGAAATTAAATGAAGAAAAAAATGATCATCCGTTCCTTTCATTAGTTGGAAGGATTAAAAAATATGATAATAAGTGCAGGGAACATGCCTAAAAATTGAGGAGGCATTTAGCCAAGCGTGAACTGTATAGCAACTTCAATGCGGAGCGCATTGAGGAAATCATTTGTGAGCAGCAACGACTACTGGCGGAGTTGAAGAAGGCTGATCCTTTAGATGATTACAGTCGACTTTAATATGTGCTGCAAAGCGAAGAACAACTGTAACGAGAAATTAAGCATTACTTTGAACAACTCAATGCTAATGCCAACACGTGATAACAATAAGCTATAACAATTCAATTATTTATTTTTTAATCTAAGTAAGGATTTTATCTCTTTATTACTCTAGACCTGTATTTGCAAATTTCAATATAAATATAGAGCATCTCTCAGCGATTATCTTCATTAATGATGTTCAAGTCATTGCTTTTTTAAAGATAGTTTTCACAAGATAAAAATATCACAATATAAAGATCAACATAATATCAGTCAACCAATGATCTTAGTTATTGTTCCGATAATCTTCGTCTTACCCTCGCGTAGCAGAAAGATCTCCCCCTCACGCAAAAATTCTGGTTGATATTTGAAAGAGAACCGCACTAAACCTCTGTCTTCATTACGAAGAATATTTTATTCACCGTATATTTCGTCAAGGATAACCATCTGCTGAACTGTTCCACAATGAAACACACCTTAGTATTTAGGCTTTATAGTTGTGGAGTGATGCAACACCTGCATTTATGCTTAAAAAGATGTGGCTGGAAGGGGCTTTTCTTGACTGTCAATCACCACCATACCTCTCCTGATGTCCTTACGAACTAATTTTTCGTTAGCCTTTTGTGCCTTAAGACAAAGGCATACCAATTCTCCAGCATAGGCCTCATTACGTGCAACTCGACTCACATGGATGGATTTGATTACGACAGTCTTAAAGTTTTTTTGCTTATCAGGTCCAAGTAGACACACTTTGTTGTTGTTAATGACTCCAGATTTCATGATTCCTGACACTACAAGACCGACTCCTTCAACTAAAAAGTTATCATTGACTTCGAATTCGCATGGTTGTTTCATCACTTCTTCTAATGGTACTTCGATATTCTTTTCCAGTCGCCAAATAAAATCAATTAAAGGTTCAAACCCCAATTTGCTGACACTAGAAACTGAGAAGATGGGGCAAATATTACCTGAAGGCATAAGTTCAGCATTTTTGATAATTTCATTCTTTGTGGTTTTATGAGTGATTTAGATAGGAAATTTGTTTAAGAGACGGTGCTTTAGCAACTTCTTCAGCTCTTCGAGAGTCTCCTGATATTTGTTTTCAGGAGCGATATCCACTTTGGTGATAATCACAAAAAAGGGGATTTTCAAGAAGAGGCACAATCCAATATGCTCTTTTGTCATTTTCTGGAGACCCATGTTTGCACCAATCACCACACAGCCAAAGTCTGGAGCCATACCTGTGAGTCCGTTGATGGTTGTTTTAAGGTACTTTTCGTGCCCACAGAGGTCCACTAAAGCAATTATCTTGTGACTTTAGGCGACCACTTCCTTCCAGTACTTGTTCTTATTTTGGTTAAATCTTTCAGGAATGACTTGCTTACCTTCACGTGTGAATCCCATTATCTCCTGGCCAATTGAGCTTGTCCTGCCTGTTAGTTCTTCATGTGGGAAGTTAAACACACGAACTCGAGCTCCTCCATTTCCATCATCAGCTATGCCCTTCGTGAGCACTGAGACCAGGGTGGATTTTCCTGCGTCAACGTTACCAATGACCCCTAGTTTAATTTCCCTAGGTGGACGCTATTCCTCATTTATCATTCTTGCAGTATTTTAAATATAAATATAAAAGAATTGGGATTATCTCAAGTTAATAAAGTCAAATTGCTTATTAATTCCAATTGTCTTTATAAAAGAAATAAGAAATCAAATTAATCTAACCAAACAAGAATTATAATATTCGTATTTTATAATATTATCAGATTAATTAGTTCTAACAATAGTCGAGAAAGAGAGCCTTGTTTATCATTGGATTCTCTAAAATAAGCTTAATGCATACAATTTTAGAACATTTTATTTCTCAAAGCCAATGATATAGCAAGGATATTTAGCTTAGAAATTTGGCAAAATCTTTGGTTAAATAATAATTGTTATCAATAAAAAAACAACAATAGCAAAAATATCTTGAAAATAATGGTAAATTTAAACATTTTAAAAATTGTTGATTATTCAACTCAAAAGACATTGTGCAAGTCTTATAAAATAAGCAAAATAACAGTTAAATTGATTTGCATTACTTCTTTAAATATCATTATAATATCAATAGTTCTAAAAGATGGATATGGAGATGGAAGATTATTAAAAATTAGTATCTTCAGAAGTGTAAAACATACGCAAGAGCAATAATCGCGATCTTTACTACCTACTTTATAAAAAATATCAAAATCAAACTGTTTATGTGGACGTCATTCAAAAATTGAAATCAAATTAAATGGTTGTAATTACAGATGGTTTAAATGGATAGTTGATTCAAATAAAAAAGAAAATTGATATGTCATAAAAGAATAATAAGATGCTATTTTTTTATACAGATGCATAAATTTTGTTTCATCATAATAAGATAAATTAAGAAAGTATATTCCTTATTATTCATAGAAACGCAGAGAAAAAAATCAACAATAAAGTATTGGAAAACTCGGCTCATAAACAGATACTGCTATCAGACCGAGCTCATAAAACTTTAAATATCTTAGGAAATGATTAAATACGACCGACATCATTAGCTCTTTAATAATAATAAAAAAAGATCCCAAATATTTTTTGTTCTTTCTAACATTCATTGCAAAAATAGCAGTTATTTCGCTCTGATTATTCCAAATGTTCGGCAAAAGTTTAAAATGATGATAACTATATATCCAAAATAAAAATAAAATAATAAGTTTATCAAATTAGCAACACTTAAACAAACAAATAGAAAATTCATTAAAAATCAGCTTCTAATCAAAGAACATTATTCAGCTCTACATTTAAAAGAGATTAATGGCCTTTTCAACATTGCTAAATTTATAAGAATAAGATAACAGTACAATATATTTCCTCAAGGTCTTGGCCGTTAACATCTTTTTATAATTCATTAGTGTAAAAATTTGCTTCTATTTACGGAAAAAAACATCAAAAGGAGGAGTAAGACACTAATAAGGAATTTGATGAGAATACACCTCTTAAATATGAGTGATAAACGATCTCATAGATATTATATTTGATGCTGAGTTCGGATTACTATTTATCTTAATTTATAATCCAATATCCCTGCTGCTTTATATAAAAATTTATTAAAGATATCTTAATTGCCATATGAACATGAGAATCAAAACTTCATTTAAAATGCTAATAGCCCCCTTTTATTTCCTTCCTCAATTAAAAGCGTGAGACCTCCAATCAAACTTGCTCCTAGGAGACCTCCCACGATTGAAGGTACAACTCCCAATGTGGATTTAAACAGCATGCCAGTTGCTGCTCCGCACATAATGTTTTTGTAGAGGGGTTCAACGCTTTCCAATTCATCCTCGAAGAGTAGATTCATGGTTCCGGCCATCACATAATACATCATACCAGCCGCAGCGAAAGCATTACCGAAGCGGCACGTCTCCTTCCCAACTGTGTTGAAGAAATTATTCATGATCAGTTTTTTGGGCATACGAAATGACTTAGGAATGCCATGGCGTCCTCCTTTGAAGAGACCAATCAAAAAGCCGAGTCCGTAGGACGTTCCCACAGTAAAAGCAAGCTTATCTCCGAAGTCACTATCCTGAAATATTTATACAGCTTTTTATCCTTGTTGTTTGGTCATTTAATATTTACCTCAGATAATATTAATAAATTACAACATCCTTTATTCTGTCTAAATTTAAGGAATTTAATAATTGATTAGTTTCTTATAAAATTGAAATATCAAGTCCAATATCATTGATCTATCATGGCATAATCATTGGTCTATCATCGCATAATCTTATTTTTTGCTTTATAGAAAGTATTAGTCGTGTTTATGGTTGGCAAAATTCGATCCTTTACCAGTTCATGCTATTCTGTCGGAAGACGATATTTCATAGTGCCTTCACTTGTTTTGTTGAGTTGATCTTTTTTCATTTTAATCATCATTATTTTTTGCATATCTTTGGGTTATTACTCCTTCTCGAATTGATGTTATCCAATCCTTTAAATAGGGAGTTTAAAGGGTTGTTTGGTTTTGACTGTTAACTCATTAATTCTTTTTAGAATAGTCATATATTTTTATATATGTTAGCAAATTGAGTTTTATTTACTGTTGCATTTACCTATTTTATTATGCAATTATTTGATCCTCTCCATAGAAGCTTTACTCACTGGATACTAAATTCCTTGGATAATTATTTTTTTACTCATCTATTTATTTATTGGCAAAATCTTCTCTAGGCTTTAAGATTGTCTTCTTTCAAAATGATATTATTTTTTTGCGGATACTTCTGTTTTTAAAGGTCCTTACATCTTCATGTTTTTTATTGATTAAAATTCTTTGAACAATTGCTATGTTTTCTCTTTTTTGTGAGTATATTGGCTTACATAGGGAATAGAGCTTTCTCCTTCACTTCCATTTATATCATTATAAATGCTTTCTCTGCAATTATCGTCACTTTTTTTTTAATCTTAGTGCCCACTCTTTTTTGCTTTAATATTTTTGGTTTAGTTTTATTTAAGAATGCTGATTTTTACTTTATTGGTCTTTATTTCATCCGTATTTCTTTTGGATTTGTCACTATCGGGACCACTTATTGATGAAGATCCAGAAATATTTCCATGCTTCATGCAATTTATATTGGGTTCTTTAATATCTTCTCCATCATCGTCAAGAACCCTCATAATTTGCTGGAACTATGCCATGTTCAAATTTTATTTTTATATTTCATCCACAATATAATTCACAATTGTTATATTATCTTCTGATACATTATCGCTCATCATCCTCCATTGCTATTATTTAAAATCGGATTATTTATCAATGCAGGCTTCATTTACCTTTTACAAACAGGCAGCTAGCTTTTTAAAATTATTTTGAAAGACAGAAGAATCTTGAGGCTGAGCATGCTGCTTACTCAATTTTTTTTGTTTTTTTACTAGAGTTGTTGGTTGCTCAGTTTTCTATTTTTTTGTAATATTTTGATTTGGTGCAGCTGTGACTTATTTTTTGATGATAATATCTTCCTTTGTAGTTTTAATTGATTTATTACTAGCGTGCTGTTCTTCCGCAACCGATTATCGTCTCTCTTTATTTATATTCTAAAAACTTGTCTTATTACTACGAGTCTTATTTTTAGAATCATTATTTAAAGGTTGCATAATATTGGGTTGTATAATATTATTAGATTTGAGACTATTCCGACCGTTTTAAGTTATTTTAATCTGTTTTCTTTACTCTATATTTATGGGATTTATCGATACAACTGCAGGATATGATGGTCGCTCAGAGCGGCATATTTTTTGCTATACTGTTGAAATAGCATTGGTGATTGGATGTTATAATTCGATTGAAAAATTATATTGCTAACCTATTGAGAATTTAATACATTTATTGACCTTCGTTATCGCATTTATTTATTTGATTTATATTTTTTCCTTGGTAAGTATACGCTTTTTGCTAAATATTTGACTTGATTTATTATTTTATTAAGGCTCTAGAGATTGGTTGCTTGTATTAAATGAATTTATGTTGCTCTTTGAGTTATTTTTAACAAAGTTTTTGCGACTGAACCTCTCATTCTCTTAATCTTGGTACTGCAGATCTCCACTAATATTATCCTCATTTACAGTTCCTGATCTGCTATTTTATTATGCTCTGTTATACATTTACAAGTTTTGATTTGAGGATCTCAGAGAACTTTCAGGAGTGGGAGTCTACGAAGAATTGTTAGCATCAAAGCAGACTTGCTTCTGCGATTCACTTTATTTTTTAATCTTTTTTGATTAATATTTAAAATTGGATTCTTTTGTTTCTCTATTTTAATAAACTGGGCTTTCCCTTTCTCTACTATTGGGGTTTTATGAGAATGTACTTTTCTTTTTGAAATCATCCTATTTACCTGATCTTTGTTTGCTCGATTGATTTTATAAGATTATATCAGCTTGCATTCTTTATAAATCTTCAATGACATCTGTCTCAATACTCGAACGATATCCACTTGAGCTATGATTTGCTAATTTTTCATACCTTTTTGTTCTTCTCTACTGTCTTGCTTATTTCATTTCATTCTAGTGCCCCTTCTTTTTCTATTCCTCTGTTTATGATTCTTCCACTTTTTATAATATCTTAAATGTGCCATGTTCCTCGGATGTTTTTTTGACCATTTCTTTAAACAATTTGGTTTTCACTTTTAGTTTTTTACGATCAAGATCAGGCGGTATTGTGAATTTTTCTTTGTTTTATCGTATTATCTTTTTTAAATATTACAGTTCTTCTTCCTGATCATCCTTAATGACAGTCAACTTTTTAATTTAATTGTTTTTAATTTGAAGTTGGTGATTTATATCATATAACTTATCCTACATATTGAATTCATCCTTTTTAAGCTCAGATAAAATCAAATATTTTTCTTAGGTTTCTTTTACTTTTGCCTCTAACTATTTGATTCTCTTCTCAAAGCCATCATTCGTTTGAGTACCATCAGTAATGGTCTATCTTTTTAAACTTTTTTAATATTTCATTAATTTCTGATTTTTCTCTTCATAAATCTTCTCAATTTCCATCATTTTCTCCTTCATTCTTAAAATCAACATTTTCATCTTTTCAAGGATATTACATTTTTATCTGCTTTCCTTAGACTTAATCTCTTTTTCCATATCATTGATTCGATTAATATAATCTTCAGTGTATTAGCTCCCATTTTTTGGTGATTTATTTAGATAATCCATGGCTTCAAGCTCACTTGTTTTGAAAAAATCAATAATTTCGCTTAATTCCTTTTCATATGAAATGCAGCTACTTATTTTGTTGTTCTATTTGTAGTTACGGATAAAATTCTTTATCTAATCGTTGATGTTATCTGTCTCCACATCAGTTTTGTTTTCAAGATCTCGAGCCACCGATTCCATTAAGTTTTATCTAAATTTCTTTGACTGTTTAATGTGGCATTTGCCAGCGAACTCGTCAATATTACTGATGTCATCGACTTAGTAATACTCAAGACCACGCCTGTAAGTTTAATTGTATAAATTTATTCCACCTAATTTCGGAATCTTAGCTGATATACTGTTCTCATTATTAAATTATTCTTGAATCACTTATTCGGGGATAATCGCCTATGCTAATTTTGTTTCTACTTATTTTTTAGGGTTTTTCTAATTTTATATTTTTCTATCCAATTTTTCTGTCAGGATGGAAGAGATGAGAACCGAGCTAATCTACATTTTCCTCATGATTTCATACAAAAATAAGACTCCCATTTTCTCGAAAATTGGCTTAAGTTGACAAAAGATATTGTAGGTTTGAGCAACAACATCCTTTATTTGATTCGTGGAGAGTTGTTTGGTTAGAATTTCGACGTTTTGGGATATATCGTAAATTTTTATTTCAAGAATGTTCAGTAGTCTTTTATCATCAGGAGCTAAATCTAAAGCTTATTTTTCTTTCATTCGGATATTAGAATTTTCTAAATTAATTTTCTATATTGATTTGTAAATACACGATAAAGATAGAATATTGTTGGGTATTACAGGACATATTAAAAGAATGTTTATGCTTTCTTAATTTATTATGATTTGACAATTTTGATACAGAAAAATATTAGAAACGAAGGTAGTTTACAATTTTTTAGATATATAAACAATAATAATGAAATAGCAAAAGGAAGATAAATTGAATGAATTTAACTTTAAATTAGTTTCATTCACTTATAATTATGATGAAATTATTCACAATAAAAATATGTTGAGAATTATTTTTCAATCCTGATTGAAAGTCACATTTATTTGAAATTTCTTTTTTCTTTTTTAGAACAAAAAGATGATATGTTTTATACAGGAAAGAACTGTATATTTGAATCGAATTCAGATAAATTTTCTATAATAACAAATATTAAAAGCAGGAATATGAAGGTTCTGTAAAATAATGCAAAGATATCAGAAATTGAATCAATATTGACCAAGTATTCTTATCTGAGTAAACATACGCTACCTGGCTACGCCGATGCCAAAGTTTTTCAAATTATTTAGTCCATCAAACGTATCCAGTATTCAAACTTAGGTTATCCTGACAGAAAAACTAGTCCTAATTTTTATCATTGGTTTATCCTGATGAAGCAATTTTCTCATAATACCATTTTAAAATGGATTAGTGATGAACTATTCAATGATCCAGAAGAGTCTCTAATTACTGAATTCATCAAATTATATGCCACAAGGAAGGACAGTACAGCTTAGTCATCCTAAAATATCAGTCCTCAAAATCGCAGTAATAAAATATAGAATTCTGCGGAGTATGAATTTACTATCGATATTACTGTAAAAAATAGCTCATAGGAAAAGATAAACTCTATGCGGAAGGTGCTGGAGGAATATAAGTACTTTGATTGTTATTCAGAGCAGAAATGACTGAAATATAGCAAAAAGATCAACCGAAATTCATACGTATTCTATGCAGGATGGATGCTACCAATTCACAATAAATGATCGATAAAGTTTCGAAATGCATTGAATACGGCAATATCGAGATTAAAAAATAAAAAAGACCGAAGAAACTTGTGAATCCATTGCTTCCTTTGTAAAAAAATTAATGAAATAAATCTTTTTCTTTATGATGCTTCAAAAATTCAATTAATTCTTTTTAAATTATCATCAGGATTTTGATAATCATACTTTTTAATAATCATACAATTAAATAAAATTAGTTTTTTAAACTAAAATGTAATTTAATTTTAATTATTTTAAGTTCCAATTTAAAATAATATATCAATATTCCTTTGAATCGATTCATAAGAAAATTAATCTAATTAGAATGTGAAGGATAAATACCCAACCATATCATATGGCTTAAGTAAACACAATTAATCAATAACATTTGCAGCCTTCGCTAATAAGTAAACTGAATTGAAAGATTTAATCAAAGTAAGAACAAGTACTGAAAAAAGGTGATTAGGAATAATTTCTTCAGCACAGTGAATAGTTAAGTTTGTTTCGATTGGGGAGATATTAGTTTTCGTAGCATTTTGACAGATTTTGATTTATTGGAGTTTATCTATAGAACAATTCAGAATATTTATGAATAAAATAATTTCTATCCACACCCAAAGGTAAATCATAGAATTGAGATTTATCTTTAGAATGAAGTCATTTTGCCGAACATGCAATTCAATAATCTTTTTAAAGGTTGAAGCGAATTGTATTAAACATTAATTATATCCAAGTAGTTAAAGGATGCGGAATTATACCTAGACAATAAGTTGCATTGATAATTTTATTGAATATATTATGCAACCATCTTTTAATTGGTTAATTAAACCATTTTAAAGAATTATACAAATATTTTGGACTTTATTAAAAGGAAAATATTGTTTAGCAATCGATAAAAATAAGTTAATTGTATTTGACTGAGTTATTATTTCTTTAATTCCTTTCTAAAGATCAAATTCAATCTCACTAAATAGAGATAATGACCAAACAAATTGATAAATCTAATAATATAAATTACCATCATCAAATAATAGAATGTCAGCCTAAAGGGACTTATCTTATTAAATTTCAACCCAAGGATGCAGAATCATACAAATCCTGAATCCTGAACTCGAACAAAAGATACATCTCTTTACAGATTCTATCATAGCACCAATATCATAGCACCAACTCTTCAAAATATGAAAATTGAAGTAATCACTATGGCTATCTGTAACCAAAGCGGTCAAGTCAGATTAGTCGTAGCTCCTTTTATTATACTTGATTAATTCATAACTGACAAAAATTCAAAAATTCAGGATGGAGAAGGAGTTATTATCCTTGTGTGGGGCTTCGGTGACGTGGGTGACGAAGGGCGAGAATGACCCTGGATATGCCCTGGTTGTGCTGGAGTTGAACTCATGCTCGTACAACATTCTCAAAAAATTCAATTAAAAATTTTTATGGTTGGAAGGCTGGAGTGGAGTTTGCCCTGGGCCGGAAATCCAAGTTGCTTCATGGAAGGCAGCACGACCTTCGGGTCTGTGATTTTTATTCTATTCTATTCTATACTTGATTAATGGAAAAGGCATAATAAAGATATTTTGGGTTGTGAACTAGCATAAGGATGTATGAATAGATTTAAAGTCAAACTGAAAAATCAATAGAATCAAGAGATTAGTACTTCATCAATTCAATCGTCGAATATAAATCAGTCTTAGAATGAAAAGAATATCAAAGATCATACAAAAGAGCTGATGATTTAGCTAAAAAAAGAGGATAAAAAAGATTCAGAAGGCTCAGAATAGATTGAGAGGTGGTATGACGAGTTAAAGGGAGTGGAAAACGTCATTATATTTGCTTATTTTTATAAGACTTGTCAAATGTGATTAAAGATACTGGTCTCACTGTGTTTTAATTTGCAAGAGTATGTTTATTTCAATTTGAGAAAGCTCAGAAGATAATAAATTTATAAAACCTGGCCTTTTTCGTTGGGAAGGAGCACCAATCTTGATAACGATTAATAGTAATCATTGCTCAACATTATAAATATAATCATTATAATTACTTATCACTCATATTTAAGGGTGTACTTTCATCAGATTCATCACTAATCTTAATTTCCTCATATTAAGGTTTTTTCAGTCGCGTTTTATTTCCAACACCAAAAGCAATTCGCTAAAACAACGAAGTATACACAGAAGCAAACGACCAACGGGGCAATGGAGAATCCTCTTGTAATGTTATGTTATCTTTATAAATTTATTGATTGTGGAGGCTGTTAAATTACTTTATCTAGAGTGTTGAGTGATATTTTTTGTTTGAAGGCTGGTGGCAAGGGATTATCTACTTTTTTTACTTCACTTTTTTTTGTATCTAATATTGACTTTTAGCCTATTTTAGTAATCAATTTTGTTGGCATATAATTTTTTGTTAAGGGATCGGTAGCCTCATTAGTTGGCTTTGATACTACTATTTATTTTTGAGCTAAAGAGTCGAATTCTTTATTTTTTTTGTCTTCCTTCTGCCTTTCTATGAATAATGATAAAAAGAATACTTTATTAACTGATTGTAAATTTTTCAAATATTTCGACATATCTCAAGCATTAGCTCATAAGAATTAATTCCTATTTCCCTTCTTCTGATATCGGATTCCACTTTTGCATCGTTACCCTCTTAGAGATCTCTAAATTTAATCTATCTACAATTATAAATAGCTAATTTGGTCCAATTTTTTTTAATAACGTCGAGATAAAAGCAATCATTCTAAGATCTGTTATAATTATTGAAGTAGTAGAGACCCAAATTGTCGCTCTTTAGTAGGTTTTAAACTTCTTGCGAAACTAATTTTTAATATTCCTCCATCTGCATCTCTTTTATATTAGAAGAAGCCATCAAACTTAAAAGATGCAAATCGATTTAACTGTGCATTTGCTTATTTTTATAAGACTTTTCGAATTAAAACACTGCAAACAGGATAAATGAGGAATCTTGTGTACCAAGGGAAATTAAATTCAGATAATTCGCTGAGTTATGAAATGAAATATACAACAATTCCTCACAATACCATAAATATTAAAAATAGAAATCACTACAAATCGGGCAAACAGGATAAGAGGCTAAAAGTCTGATTTTATTGGCACCATGGTTGTAATTTCTAAATTTTCGAATCATAATTTTTGATTACTTTTTTTTATTTGCAGATTTTAAGAATAGCACTTGGAGAACTGGTTTTATCATGTAAATTATTGAGTTACTTTTTCATATTATTTTTGCTAGATTTTGATGAAATATTTGCTTCATCGTTGATATTTTGGCAAATTGAGTCGCTTTGACTCATATGATTCAAATTCAACATATTTTCCTTCCTTTAAATAATGATTTTTTTAGAAAAAGATAAATTATTCATCTCCTTTCTTTTTTTAATTCTATCTTGCATGTCTTTCATTAGTGTAAATAAAAGGTATTACCCTTATTCTTATTTACCAATATGTTCGGTTCTATGCTTTTTATCCTTCAATTTCCTGTCTAATTCAATGTTATGCGATTTACAGATATTAGATGAAGAGTTTTAAGGTTACAATGATGAATAAGAAACTAGATATTATCTGTTTATCTTTCTATGGTTGTCTTTGTCAAATAATATCCTACCTAAACGAGGAATAAAAGACACTGAATTATTTCTTTCTCTTGGCCTTGACATTTATTATTTGTCTTGGTATGCGTGCACTCTCCCCGTTGGATGAAAAGTATTATCCTCATCATATCGATTTAGCTCCCCCATCATATTCACCTTTTCCTGATTGAATTTTTCAAGAGGAATAATTCTCGATTGCCTTATTGGAGGCAATTTACAACTATCTTTGTGGTAGCATTAATTAAGCTATTCTTTGTTGTTAATAGTGGCAAATTGAATGAAAGGATCAGTAAAAAATCGCTTATCTCTCCTATTTAATATGTGTTCTCTTTTATTGATATTGATCATAATACTTATAAATTGTGAAATCCCTCAACTCAACAATATGTAACTTAAAGTTTTATAGTTATTAAAAGATTGTTAGATGACATGAAGCTATTCCTTTTCTAATTTAAAGTTAATAAGATAGGAAATATAAAATAAGATAGATGCAATTAAAATAGAAGTAGAATCAACTATAGGAGAGATCACATCTTCAATTCTTTAGTAAATATCTGTTTATCTAGTTTTTAATATTAGCAAAGAGTTTCATTATAGCATTTAAACGTTAATAAAATTTAATACTCATGACACACAAGAATATAGATTACAAAAATATCATGAATAAATTCGACGAGGTCAAATGCGATGCTAATGGAAAGATACTACGATGCTGTTTAGGTTAGACAGTTAAAAGATAAAAGTCTAATCAAAGAAAGAAGAGTCAGGAAAAGACAATTAAAATAAGTTTAAGATTACCAAGTAGTTGTAAAAATAGCAAAAATAGAAAAAGTGCATTGAATAAAAGTAAATAGAGTAAAGAAAGTACAGACTCACTGATGAGATCCACTCACAGCTATTTTGTTTCGCACAAAAGAAACAAACGATCTTAGTCAGTAGCAAGCAAGCATCTCAAATGCTAAAAATTAAAAAAAATAACGAATAGCTCCAATTTGATAAACAACACTTTTGAAATGCAAACCTATTTCAGCACTCACGAAAAGAAAAAATCAAACTTTTCATCTACCATTGGATCCAAATTTGATATATTTCAGCTCAATAAATCTGCAACTCATCACTAAGATCATGGATAAATCAAGAACAACGATAAAAAATTATAAAAATTACTCTTAAAATCAAAAAACCTATTTTAAAAGTATCAAGGAAAATGTGAACTTTTAGAAAGAGAAAACAAAAAATATAAAAAAATGTATATAGAGGCAATTAAAAAGATAAAGTATTTCGAAGCAAAAAAGAATTGATATGAGAATTTTAATATCAATAATTGATAGAGGAGAGAAACGTGGGATTAAACCTAATTTTTTTTGAATAGGGCTCATTTAATCCTTCTGTTTTTATTCTCATTCTTGACTATTAAAATCTTGATTTTTAAGGAGGCTTGTAATAATTTCTGGGATAGTTATATCTTTCTTAACTGAGTTAAGTTTGTACTCTCTTTGGAATATTTTTCATGCCAACCTCAGGTTCATAATAGTTCATATTTTGCTTTTCTTTATTGTAATTAAAATTATATACCTGTTAGTCTAAGACATCACTTATTATCTTATTCTTTGAATAATGACGTTAACTTTATTGTGAATGCTGGTAATTGTTAGTTTTTTGTGTTTGAGGTTCTTCAAATATTACTTTGTGAGGTTCATAATTATCAATATTTAAACTATTTTGTTTATGCTAGCTTATATATTCATAATCTCTATTCTAATATTTAAAATACCCACAATTGGCAACATAAGGAGTGGGAAAGGATGGTTTTTGTCCAAAATGTTTTTTCCCACATTCAGCATAAAGTGTTGGATCTCCATACCTTGGAAAGAAAAGTCTTTCTATCTTTTTATGTGGTCGGTATTTAACTGGTCTAATTATGCTTTTAAATACGAAATAGACGAATCTTTATTCATTGTTTTTGTATTTATAAAATAACTATCTAATAGTAATATTAACTCATATTTTCAAATAGACAATGCAACTGATTAATTTATTATTGATAGCTATAATAATATTTGTTTCTCTACAAATAGTTATCTTTTCTTTCTTCCTTACTACTGAATAAAATAGGATTGCATTTTCATTTTTAAATTATATTTTTTTACTATTAAAATGAAGAGATAAAGATCATAACGTCAATATAGACCTTAGCGCAATCTTATCGGAGGACAAAAGACAATTTAAGACAATCCTTATCATGCAAAGGAAATTCTAAAAAGTGATCTTGCAATGTTAGAGGAGGAAAATGCTTGGTTGAAGTTAAAATGTAAAAATATGGCTGAACTCTAAGAAAAAGTATAGATAGTCCTCAAGCAAAATTCACAGCTCCTTTCTGAAAATTAAAAGATGTCACGCTATCTTCACCAGCAAAAAGCTTAAAATTAGATGCTGAAGAATAAATGTGAGAGTCTAAATGCCCAAAAATATGAAATTACAGATGAATTTGAGAAATAAAAAATGAAGCTACTCAAGGAGTTATAAAATTTAGAGTAAGAATTAACAGAAGTAGAATAGCTTAAATCAGCTGAGATTAATGATGTGAAAAAACAATATCAAATGGATCTCCAAAGTTTTAAGAGGCAATTCAGCAATTCTGAAAATACTTACGAACTTGAAATTCGTAAACTAAACGATCAACTAAATAAAAGAGAGAATTAATTAAGATAATATGGTAATAGATTCAAGAAAATAAGTACAGAAACAGACTATGATATCTTAAAGCTGAAAGAAGATAGAGAGCAGTTGAAAGATTAGTTGATTATCAATGAAACCGATCATGCCAGATAACTCTAAAATTTAAAAGAACAATTAGAGAGTCATTATCTCGGAGAAATTTAAATTTTAAAGAGATAGCATCTCAACAATTTGTAAGAGATCAATATGGAAAATGCTAAATTAAGAGAAGAAATAGAAGTGAAAAATAGATAAATATTACAAATCGGAATTAACTTCAACAAGCAAAGAACCTATTACGAAGATTCTATAAATTTATTGAAGAAGGATACAGAAATTTATCGTCAAAAGATGGTCTAAACTGATAAAATTGGACGAGATCAAATAGGATAACTCAAATAACAACTTGAGTTCATGCATGAGAATGAAATAAATGAATTACAAACCAATCAGCAAGCTCAGATTAGAGCGTTAGAAGAAGAAATGACTAAACTTTAAATGATTAATCGTAACAAAAGCCTATAAATTGAGAAATTAATCAAATAAAAATCAGCCACTTGTACCTACTATGATTCATAAATGAATCGAGGGAAGGATGAATATAATGTCATGCTCTAAAGATTCAAATAAATGGATGATAAATATAGTCAATCTCTTCATCAAGCGACAAATAAATTAATGGAGAAAGAATAGCATATATCATATTTATAAAACATTATATAATCGCAAAAAAAGAATGCGGAGGCTTAGAATCACTCCTTTCAAACATTGATTTAAAATTTAAAGCAGGAGTTATTAAATGAGAAGATGATTTCAAAATAAAAAGAACAAGCGTTGAAAGAAGAGGTATCTACTGCTCGCCATCATCTCAATGAATCCACTCTTCTCGCTTAACAAAGAAAAATAGATTATTAAAGATTAATTAACTAACTAAAAACAGAATTAAGTGGAACTTCAAGTCAACTAAATAATAAAACAGACGTTCTAATCTCAAAAATAAAAATACTCTAAAAATAGAATGAGGGATTAAAGAATAATATTGCTCTCAAGGATAAGTAACTTAAAAATATGGTAGAAAGATTGAAAGCATCAACGTAACGAGAAAGCAAGCTATCAGCCTAAATTGATTAATTAAGATCGAAAATGATCAAAAAAGATCAAAAGTCAAATGAGGCTATTAATGAACAGAAAATTAGAATGGAGAATTCTTTCTCTTTTACTCTCGAGAATCTTAAAAATGATAATGAAGCAGCTCTAAGGATGGAGGCTAATAAATACCGTAGTTTGCAAGAAACTTTAAAGAAAAAAGAAGCAGAATTGAATTAACTTCTCCTTCGTTATAAAAAGATGACTGATGAGATTCAAATTTTAACTGAACAATAAGCAAACAAAAAAGATATCACTTTGAAATTTCCAGGCGCAACATCTGACCTTATCGCGACAAAGAACATCTTCGATGTTTACCTCAAAGCAAAAGTATTGGATGTATGTGGCGACGCGTTAAAGTAAAACAAACCCCATTGATAATATTTTCTATACCACTCTGTAAATATGATCAATAAATACTAAAATTTTAATTTTAATTATGGATTCTTATAATAAAGTGAAGAGCTAATAAACGACAGAATGTAAAGTAAGCATGGATTATTTGGATCTCTATCAGGATTTACTGCGGCTGTCCTTTTGCAGCCTTTGGAAAATATCAAAATGGTTCTTATGGTACCACCAAAAGATTTCATACTTGAATCCAACTTTCTTAAAAATATGCCCAAGGCAATTTCATATTTGTACAATGATGGTGGAAGCAGGGCGTTTTATCGAGGAGTTGTTCCCAATGTACTGAGGACAGGGTTTAGTAGTTCCATATTTTTCTCAGTGCTCCGATTTTGTTAACATTTACATCGAAGATATGATTTATACAAAGGATCCATGATGGCATCATTTTCTAGTTCAATGATCGCAAGGATAGTAAGCTCAATCGCTTCTAATCCTCTTTCAGTGATTGAGACTCGATATGAGTACGGTGGACATGAAAGATGGAGGGGAGGATTACTGCAAAATTTAGTAAAAATACATGCAAATTAAGGAATAAAGGGATATTTCAAAGGAGGATTAACAACCTGCTATAAATAGGGCATATTTGCTGGCCTTTTTTATGCTTTGTATAATGAAGGTAAAAAACTTGGAATATATTCATTGCTAGCTGGTATTTTAGCTGGAATGATTAGCACTACGATTACTCATCCTTTAGAGATTGTTCGAGCATAAATACAATCATTTATATTCACCAAGGACAATATGAGTAAAATGAGCATTTTAAAGCAAGTATAGATATTGGTTCAAAGCAAATAGGCTTTTCGAGGACTTGCTCCTCGATTAATCAAAAAACCACTAATGAATACCTTAGCATTTTTAATGTTTGAGACTATGGAGACAAAAAGCATCGCATGATAATGCAACTTCTTATTTTGATTATTTTACCTGATAAACTATTGGTAGGCTTTTTATAAAATAATTAAAAGCTATACTCTACTAAGCTATAATATACTATTTATAAACTATTGTTGACTTAAGATTTGTATAATAGTTATTACAAATGGTCTACTCTGAAGTAAGTTATGATGGTTAGGTTGAGTCTCACTGGAATCAAATTATAGGCATTCTGCGCTCACAACATCAAAACCGTGATAGTTTTGAGAATACTAAAGTTGATAAGGTTTGGGCAGACAGAATTAACAACGAAGAAGTTCTCTATCAATTTCACATCAAGACTGGACATTTTCCCCACCATAAGCACTTCACCATTCTGGCTGAGAACCGTCATGGAAACTTTAAAGTTTTGAAGGCATAGGAGGGAGAAACCACTCTCTTTTGATGATTATCATACACCAATATTAAGCTATAAAGATAAATTATTAAGCTCTTTTCTAATATCTAAATTAGCACATCTAAGTCCACTATCTAAATTTACATTCTGATTAAAATACAAAAAACTTGGGTAAAATCTATTAAATTATCTGAAGTGAGAACCTAACTTTAGTTACCTCTTCTATTTTTCATGGATTATTATCTATACTTTAGAGGTCAACATCATATATTTTTATCTTTGATATTGATGCTACCTTTATGAATCTCAAGATCATAGAATAATTTTTAAGTAGTATCCATTAATTAATTTAATTGAAACTAAATACAAATAATTAAAATAATTAGATAGAAAATAATTGACATGTGATAAAGTTAGAGTTTTTCAAATAATAATGCTTTATTCTTTTCAATAATGATTTAAAATATTTGCTTCTAATTGCTGGTTCAATTTGATAAATGTATGATTTAGCATAAATTTGATTTATATATATTTAATTCAAGTTTATTCAATTATGAATAATGTAATGCAAAATGAATTTGCCTTTAATAATGTCCTTGCTTTATGATTTGCTTAGATTATTAATAATTATACATGGGTAATTAAAATGTTAAAGGAACTCAAAGGGAAACCCATCGACGTCGAATCATCCTCAATAAATCAAAATAAGAATAACCTTCTCCCAATCATAATCGCAAGATATACTCGACAATTAATCAAAGTTTAGAGGTTCCCTCCTCGGCATAACCACGACAGCAGTATCACTCAATTGACTATACCCAATCAGGATCAGCAAATTAAGATGCAAAATCTATTAAAAGTGATAGATTTCGTACGAAGCAAGATGCTTAAAATGAGCAAATTCTACAAAAATTGAGTAAGAAAAATTAATAGCTGAGACATCAATTGAAGCAAATCAGTGAGTTGTTAACATAGCAGTTACAACGTAAAAAATTTGTACCAAAAAAGAAAGCCGTAGGAACAGAATCTGAGGAGAATGAAGATAACAAAGCAGTCAATACTGGTATGCCTTTTATTATTTAGCCGGACTTCGACGATAATTGTAAAACGGCTATCGTCAAATTGAAATGTATAAACGTACAATCGAATCCCTCAAGGGTAAAGAGGAAAACAGTGAATCTGATGTTCGATTGAGGAGATTATAAAATCAAGTCTCGACAATAGATAATCAAATAAACACCTATATGAAGCAAATATAAGGTTTAAAAAAAATTAAAAAGGGGCAAGATAAATTTATTTAAAAGGATATCAATGAAGATTTAATTGGTGGCGTTTAAGCTTTCAAAAAAGAGGCAGACGATATTAGAAATACACTCAAAGACTTAAGTAAACGAGAAAGGCAGAGAGAAGTCAATTATAAAAAACAGCAGGCCTATCTATTTTAAGTCGAAAGAAAATGGAGAGAGATGAATGGAGACTACTTTCCAGAATTAAAAAAAAAGAATGGACTACCAATGCCCATTTCTAGTCGTGTAGTTCCGAACACAAAATAGCAAACAAATGAAGTTTCATCACATGAGTTGAGTCAAGTGTCTGCAGAGCTCAATCTTTTAAAATCTAAGCATGACGACTATCACAAAAAGATAAATGCTTTAATTCTTCAAAAGAATAAAATCAGTGATGATCAATCAGGTGTAGATGAAAATATCAAATACAGTGATCGCGTGATTGAAGCTTTAAAAATGAAGTTAATATAAATCAAAAAAATTGCACTTCCAACGAAGAAAAGCTTATTTGGATCTGATAGCAATTCGATCAATAATAATAATGATGGGCAAAGTTAGTATAATGGAGAAGGATATAATGGAGGAGAGATCTAAAGATAGCTTCAATAACAGATCAATCAAGATCAATTTGACATTAAGCATCTCATTGCTAATATTCCAAAACCAGCAAAACAAAAGATAGTTGTATAATTCATGTAAAATCCAAAAGAAAACAGAAAAAAAGATGGAGATAACATATCAAAATAAATTAGTGACAGAGGTGATAAAGGTATGATTATCAGTGGATAAAAATCATAACCTAAAAAGTGGGGTAGTTCACTGACAAGATCTGAAGAAAAAGGTCGTTACATTAAAAAATAGTTAATCTTTGATGATAGTGGGCAATTTGTAGCTGAAGATAAACCGATGATAGTTGGAATCAACGTTTGGGTCAACAAAAATAATTGTTTATTAGGAATTCAAGCTGTCTATTTAAATAATGGATAAATCCGTTATGGTTCTAAGAGTTCGAATTCAATAGATGGATTTATTCAACGTTATGACTTACAAAGCCCAGATTATCTCAAAAATGTAGCAGGATCATGCAGTCAATAAGGATTTATCGAGTATTTAATTTTGAGTTCAAAACTAGGCAAAGTTATTACTTTTGGTAGTAAAAATGACCATCAATAGCCTTTTAATTTTGGAATTTCTTCTTCAGAAAGACCATTTAGGATTGGTGGAGCATCTTTTAACTTCGATTCAGAGCCTAGACTAACGAGGCTTGGATTATAAATCTGTCAGGACTGATGATTTTTTACAGAATACAATCATATTTTTAAACATTAATTTTAATTACTATGTGAGTATATGCGATGTATAGATATCAATAGTTGATTAAATTATGAAGAATTATCCACGTAAGCAGAAAGGGGAAAAATCCATTCATGAAGTGCTCCTTTAACACATCCTTTGTTTCAACCATATCCTCCTCCACTCCCAAAAATTTGTATACGTACAAGTAGCTCATTATCGATGCTGCAAGTACATATGAGATCAGTCCAGTTAATCCCATCAACCCAATAACAGCAATGATGACACCGATTATGACTCCAAAGATTTCCTTCATATAGAAAAGAATATCCATCACCTCTTCTTTTGTAAATTCGGCCTCAGTGGAAAAGGCCCTTTGAATGAGACTCGCTTTTTATGTCATGCCACGAATTAATATTATTTAATCAATTTAATTTCACATATATCAACCTTTTTAAGTTAGTACAATCATTTTATTAACTAAGACGCAAATCCTATTTTATACCTGCTAAGGTCTTATTAATTTTTCGACTAATTTTTGTATAATTTGCAAATGCAATAGGAAAGACTCACTTAAAATGGAATTGACAAACTCATGGGAAATATACCGGGTGTTGTTGTCCAGGTTTTGGGGGTTCAGTAGAAGGAAAAAAACAATCAACGTTTCTTTGGGTAACTCATAGGTCACATAGATGCTAATTGAGTGATGGTTATTGCAGGTTAAGGGGCTGTTTGATTGTAGATGACCAGGTTTTTACTCATAACAAGGTCATGAAAGAGTTTCTAGTAATTAGAATAATGTCCTCATCACTGCAATACAACAAACAGCAACAGCCAATATTGATTGTGTAATTTTACAAACCTGTTGTATAAAATGTCAGTCAAGTTGTCGGAAAACCATTATATTTTGAAGATTTTGTGAAAAAAGGCAAAAATAACCCAGAAGGAAACAATTTGATTGTTAAGGATTCTGCAGATTTGCCGCGCACTTAAAAACAAAATCAGTTAAAAACTGTGAAAAGGCAATAAACCTTCGAAGAGAGCAAACTTAATGATTAGAATGGAAAAGCTAAGAATATGCCAAAAATTAATAAATAAAAAGATTCAAACAGTCGACCGTTTTCTAAAGAAGGCAATAGTAATTCAAATAATGTTTATCAATCAAAGCCTAATATTGGAGCCAAAATTGATCAAAAAGTGAACAGCAAGCCATAACAAAAGGAAAGTAATAGAAATGATCAAAGGCTGAAACCAGGCCCTATTTAAAAATTATAGAAAAGATAACAAAGAAAATCCTCTCCAATGCCGAAAGGACAACAACGTAAGCCAAATCAGGAATATACTGACATAAAAAGTCTTTATACTGGGATGGAAAATTGGGTGGTCCTTGTTCGAGTCTTGTTTGTTACTCCTGTAAGACAAATAATGACAAAAAAAGGAACTTAATCTTCAATTTTATCTTTATAAATTGGAGATAAAAGTGGAACAATGGAATGTACCATATTTGGAGAAACTGCTCAGAGATTTGATGGAACTCTAAAATAGGATCAAGTCTATTAAATTTCCTGCGCTATGATACAAGAATCAAGTTATATGGGCACCCATCAATTAAAAATGATTATCAATGAGCAAACTAAAGTTCTGCTCAAATAAGACGACTCAAGGATACCTTTCTCAGAGGATTTTTGCATTACAGTGAAACAACTAACTGAATTACCTGTAGGCTAAGTAGCAAGAGTGATATGTCTAGTTAAAGTATAAATGAATTAACATAGGATTAAAATGAGCCATAAGATTTTATCTCAAAAGCAGGAAAATAATTACGTAAAAAGCTTATTTATTTTTGTGATCCCGAAGAGAAAATATAAGTGGAGGTGATTCTTTGGAATGATAAAAGTGATATCAAATTTTAAAAGTTTCCGTATATGATTAAAGGAGTTATTGTTAGTTAATATAGAGGTACTCAAGTCACTATTAAGAATTACGCCAATATGGTCTCAAACCTAGTTGTCAATATCGAATCTTAAAGCAACATAATTTGAGAAAGTATATCAAAGATATGGGCTCTATGGAATTCTTTAATCCTGAGTCTAATCATAAACCTCGTAAATCAAACATCACCAATTTCAATGAACTCAATAATTCCATGGATGAGGTTGGAAGTAGTGGCGTATGGTCATAAGTTGTATGCTATCTTAATAATATTCGACTAAATGCCAAGAATTATTACATCAGTTGTCCTTCTTGCAAAAAAAAAGTTGTTTAATAATAAAACTCAGAATGTTAACATTGCAAAAAGTCATATTAGTTGGCAAAATACAGGTATATTCTCAATTTAAACCTTTCCGATCACTATGATTCAATTTGGGCTACAGCCTATGACGAAGTTGGATAGCAACTAATGGGAACGAACGGCTAATTACTGACAGCCAAATAATTTTCCAAAATGAGTGAAGACTAGGTGAGCTAGCTCTTGAGACATTTGCGCTACAAATAATTCAAATTAAAGATGGTGACTAAAAATGATGAATTCAACAACGAAGTCAGAAAAAAGACGAGCATCATTAAAATATTGGAATTAAGCTATGCCTAGGAAGCAAAAAGAGTGCTCGCTAAATTATAATAACTTTTCAGAGATTGATGGTATAGTTGATAGTTGATTCGTTTGTGATGTTATATGCAAATCAGACTGTTGTTGTTTATAATAATATTTCAACACCGATGATGAAACGATGACGAGAATGATTCATGATTAAATGAGGCATTTGTCTGATATGGTGCTTGAAGAATACTCTTAGGATGTTCAAGGGAACCTCCTCAATAGATTTTATATAGAATCAGCGATGATGTCCGCATTTGTTGATTGGTAACCTCCACTTAGAAGCATTACTATTGGCACTCCTTTTTCCATGCACATGCCCACAACTCGGGAATCTCTTTCGATGATAGTCTCACTCGATATTTGCAATTTTCCAAGGGGATCATTGGCTAAAATATCTGTGCCTGCGTTATAGATGACAAATTAAGGTTGAAAGCAGTGAAATTAATGCTTGATTTAATCAACTAATCTGAGATATTATTGATTTGAAGTGGAATGGCTAATGGGCATGTTTTTGCCAATTGCTTCTTTGGCTTATTAATCTGAAGGATAAATTCTGTGATTGTAGCAATCTACAATGTAAACATCTTCATCAATTACAAGATCTTTTTAATATCCGTTACCCTGATGGGCATCAAGATCTATAATCATAATCTTTTTAATCATCAGTCTAGTCTTTAAGTAGTGAACAGTCAACGATATATCAGGGTAAATGCAAAAACCGCCTCCTTTATCCCAACTGGCATGATGGAATCCTCCAGAGAGGTTCACTGCCCATCCCATATTTATTGCCAAGCAAGCTGCGAGAATGGATCCTTCAGTAGCTAAAAGCATGGGATCAAGTATTTTCCATCTTAACAGCCAAGCAGGCAAAAACCAATAAGGGAGCTAAATATATTTACAAATTTAAACTCCATAGCATAGTTTTATCAGATAAGACTTGTTCATTTTCTACAAGAGAAATCTTCGACCAGGTTTATTAGGGCTCATTATGTTTTAAGAGCATATTATTTTCTTGAAAAGCAATTTTTCGTAAATTGCGAGGTATTTTTGGGAATCAAATGGATGAAGCTTTTATAATCCCCAAAACTTGATATTGTATCCAGGATGATATACAAATCTGCAAGCTTTGTTGCTTAAATAAGTTATTTTTTAGGTTCCATATCGGGCAATCATATTGTAACAATACTCCAGGATAAATGGGTATATCCATACCCATAGCAGCGCGACTATACCAATCATCCATTTCAGGCGAAATACAGCTGTAGCCATGACTCCAAGCCCTAAGAAATAGCAGAGAGCATCGATTATCCAGTACATTATATGATGGATTAATACTAAGGTTATGGCATCATCGCTACGCACTAAATTTCCTATTTATAAATCCATAATTATTCATGCTATCACCCAATACAAAATTGCTTGCTATTTTTTTGCTTTGTTTTCTGCTGTTTGAATATTTTAAAATGCAATAAAAATTCTACCTGATTTATGAATTGATAAATGTCATAATATTTTTCAAGACATATTCTGTTTTATTTTTTAGATAATTCTTAAAGTGATTATTTCTAATATCTATAAAAATATATTTAATTCTCTATTTTGTACTTTTACCAATGAATTTTATCGTAGTATTCTCTCACATCCAATAGTTTTAAAGGAATAATTAATCTAAACATCAAAAATGGACAGTTACTTTCGTAACTCTTTTATTTCCTTCAATTAAAGTTATCACGCAGGAGAACAAATGCGTTAGTCCAATAAATTTTATATTGGAAATAATTTAAATTAAAATTATACGATGGACCGTCAAATGACATAAGAATAGATGATGGCTTCTTTTAATCCGGATGCTTATCAAAACAGGCCCGCTCCTGGAACTAACAAAGAACCACCCCAACGGATAGTCATCAATCTCCCACAAAACAGTCAAAAGCAACTCTATCACTAATTATCGTCCCGTCAGAATAGTTTTTCTGCTAGTTCTCCACAAGCTCTAATCCAGTAAATAAACTATAGTAAAAATTCCTCGCCTCCAAGAGTCAGCTATTATACACAACCTGAAGGTTCAAGTGAATTTCAGAGAAACTATAGTCCTCCAGTTGTATTTTCTTACAATCAAAGTAATGGAGAACAAAATCGGACAAACAGCTTACCAAAACAGGTTGTCAATGGTCAACCCCAAGTTATTGGATTTCCTCCCCCTCCTCTTCTTCAGCCTCCAAACCAATATGTTAATAATAACCAAAGAGTTCTAATTAATTCTCCTCCTCTGATTCAAAGACAGCAAATTATCAATCAAATTCCACAGCAAATTCAATAACAAAAAACTCCTCAACAAATCGGGTCACCATCAATTCCTCAGCCAATACCTAAGCCAATACCTATCAAGCAGATCCAACCTCAGTTTTCATATCAGCAAGCACCTCAAGCACCAATAAATCAGTCATACCCCTAACAAGTAATTCGAAATTCACAATCCTCTCCACAATCAATTAATCCTATTGCAAATCCTCAACCGCCACCTCATCAAATTAATTCCAACTCTCAACCAACTTTTTATCCACCATCTGCTCCCCCTCCCAATTATGCGAACATTAATGTTGCTCCTCTTCGAACTCCAACCACTTCAAATAATCAAGCTCAAAGTGGGCAATATCCAATTTAATAAATTCAAAAAAATCCTCAGGGATATTATCAGCAAAACAACCAAGCCGCCAATCAAAGAGGCATACCTCCTGCTGCTCAAAACTAGCAATATCCTCCAAAGAATGGGCAGCAAAATCAGTATGCTACCTAATACTACAACCAACAATAAGACTTAACAAATCAAACTTCTTCTCTATGGCAAGAGCGATTTAATTATCTTTACTAAAAGTATTAATCTCTTTATTAATAGATATGTAATGTTCTATGAAAAATATGAGGCTATCACTCAAGAAACAGCTGCATTAAATGACCAATTCCTGAAAGTGGACAGTGAAGAATAATGGTTGGCCTTGAAGGAAAAGTATGATTTACAAGTTGAACGAATGAATTAAATGAAGGAATAGTATGCACTTACTATTCAATAGATACAAGCGAGCCTTCAATAAAGTGAAAAGGTTGATCCCAGCAATTCGGCTAATGATGAAGCCGGAAGAGTATGGGAACATCGGTATCATGAACTATTGGAACAATATGAATCACTTTCTCATCATTATGCTGAGCTTCAAAGCAATTAAATGACTAACGGTCCACTTGAGGAAAATTAAAGACTGGCCATGATGAATTAAAAATATGCACTGTTGTAGAATGAATACAATCAAGTTGTCGAGCAGCTTCAAAATTCACCAAATAGCATGCAATCCAGACAATAACATTAGGATTTGCTGAAGTATACTCAACAACTTCAAAGCTATATCGAGCAGCTTGAGACGGAAAATAATAATTTAGTCGGAGGCTTAAAAAATAGCGTATAAAACTCTAAGATGGTTGATCAAGGATAAATCAGTCAACGATTAAACGAAAAGGATAATTAAATTAAAAATTTGACCAACATCGTGGGATCACTCGAGGATAAGTTGAGAGAAGCCAATAATTCTGAGTCGAGGCGCAAGAGCAATGTTGCCAAAGATGTACATACTTCTCAACTATAAAATCAGCTGCACGAAATAAATGCTTATTGTAGCGAAGTAGAGCAAAAATTAGCAATAAAATAGTATTAAAATAATAGCCTCAACGATAAGGTTCAATACCTTGAGGAGCAAATACAGATTAAAAATGATGAAGCAGCCAAAAACACTAAACTATTGCAATAAAGATTGGTAAAAATATAGGCGGAAATATTGAGAAAAAATAATACTGTTGCTGCTGCTCCCGTTGTAGTTCCAGTTGTTGCGCCCATAATTTAAGTTGAGGAAAGTCCATTTAAGTTCAACGAAGAAAACTAGAATAAGTTTAAATAATATCAAAAGATTATTGGATCCAAGAATAATTAAATTAGAATTTTATAACAAAGAATAAGCGAGTCTTAAGCTGAGAAGAGAGCGCTACATTCTGACAAAATGAGCTTTATGAGGAAAATGCAAGAGCAGAATGACAATTTGTAAGAAGAATTCAGAAAGAAAATTAACGAAAGAGATGGGAAAATTAAAAATTTAGAGGCTTCGCTCAAAGAGTTAGAAAACAGCAACCAAAAGAACATCCAAGCCAAAGACAACATTGTAAAATCGTTCTAACTATAAAAAAGTAAAATAAAGGATGAAACTGATGTTCGCTTGATGTAGAAGGAAATCACTGTGAAAAATTTAAAATAAACAATCACTCGTCTATAAAATGAAATCAAATAAAGAAACAATGAGCTAAGTCGTGTTAAAACTCCAAACATGCGCAGTCTAAATAATAGTTACATGATTTAAAGTGTTAAGAATGTAGAAGAAGTGCAACAATTAAATTAACAATTGGAAAGGAAGTCGGAGGAAATCAGCAAATTAAAAAAATAACGAGATAATAAGACCTATCAGTATAAAAATTTAGAGGTGGAGTATGATTCTTTGCAAGAAGAAAATAACAAAAGAAGAATGGAAATTAATAGTCTCAAGAGATAACTAAGTAACGCTTAAAATCATATTTATTAAATAGAAGATTTAAGGCTCGCTTTATCCAAGAAAAACCAATAAATAAATGAGTTGAAGAATCGACTGTTTTAGATTGATCGACTAAAAATGGATTTATAAGCTAAGAGCAGGGACATGACCAAGATAAACTAAATATGTCGCTTAAAAAATAAATAAATTGAAGAGTTAAAATAAAGAAACTATGAATTATAATAAAAATTAGGACAGAAAGATTATAAACTAATCACTGAGAAAATATAATCTCCAGTTTAAAAAAGAAATCACAATTTCGAAGAAGTATTGGCTTTGCAAGAACAACTCAGGAAAAAGGAAATAGAATTAAATAGGTTTAAGTTAGATAATGAGGAATTGACTAGAATATCTAAAAGGGATAGCGAAGAATTGGCAAATTTGAAGTAGAAATACCCTTTAAAACTCAAACAAATTGAAGAATAGTCCAATGATTTGAAAACACAAATGGCCGCCTTATAGAGAAAGAGTATCATTTCCTAGTCCAAATCCAAATAATTAGAGTAGATGAACAAAAAGATAAAAACCAGTCTTACCGACTAATATAGCAGCTAAAATTTGCGATTGAAATAATATTATGTGAGATTCATCGATAAGCAATAACAGTAACTGAAGGCAGCAAAATAAAAAAATAGAAAATATGAAATTGAGTTGCACGATTATGAACTTTAAATCGATAGACTGTCAAATATCATTAAATAAGATGAAATTGGCTTGAATGAACTCCAAAGGAAACTTAAATATACTAGTGAGCAATTAGAAAAAAAATAGGAAGACATTAAAAATTTAAGAAGCAAGGAAAACGGAGACATCACTACGTTGAGGAGAAAGGAAGAGAGATGTATTGAAATATAGGCCTTGGTAAAATCGAAAGACTATCATATGAGGGATCTTTAGAAAAAGAATTAACTCCTAAAGAACAATCTTAAACTCCTCAAGAAGGAGTATGATGATTACAAGCATAGCGTACTTTAAAGAATGGAAGATAACACGCAGCAATAAATGGATAATATCAATCGATAAATTGAGGATTATGAATCAAAAATGACGTGTCAAGGTTATAACTTTGACTTTAAAGTCAGAGACAAAAAAGGGAACCAAGTTTTTTAACGCAAAGTTATCTATGAACTGAAAAAATAAAACTAGAGGCTGCAAAAATAGCTGGAGGGTAAGGGAATAAATATTGCTCTTTAAAAATTAAAAATAACTCAAATGCAGCATGAAGCACTGACCAAATCCAAGCTCTTAATCAAAAAGGATGAGCCCGTAAACTCAGAATAGCTTGATTTTTACAAACAAAAAAATAAAGAGTTATAAGACAGAGTCAATAATCATATTGCTGTCAACAATAATCTTAAAGTAAGATTATAATACTTGCTAGAAGATAATACCAAATTTGAAGAACTTGATAAACTAAAAACAAGAGTTCTGGAACTTGAGAAGAAATAAAGCTAATATCAATAAAAAATAACAGCACTCGCCTTTGAGAATAACAATATCAAAAAATAGTTTGCAGCTCTTACAGAAACCTATGCGATTAACCAAGCTTATTAAATTAAAATTCAATAATACGAGAGAAAGTTCAACCAAACAGCATTATAACAAAATTCCCTGTCACAATAACTATCCATCATTGCAAAAGAAAAAGGAAATCTAGAGCAAAAATACCTATAACTGTAGAAGCAACTGATTTTAGTGACCAATCAGTATATGGTACTAAAGACTGAAAAATAAAAGCTTAGATAATCCAAAAATCAGTAACTATTATATAATTTAGAAGATAGGATAAGTCCAAAAACTAATTCCTATAGTTGAAGAAAAAAATTGATGAACTTAATGGAGAAGTTAATAATAAAGATTTTATTATAAATACTCTAGAGACTGCACTCAAGAATAAGGATATAGCCAGTAATGCAAAAGATGTAGCCCTCAAAGATAAGGATAATGCTATCATTATGAAGGATAATTCTATCAAAGAGAAGGATAATTCTATCAAAGAGAAGGATAATGCTGTTCGTTCAGAATCATAAAAGCTTAGATATCTTTCTTCTCAATATTAACTTTTGTAATAAAACATGAGTAAAATTCAATTTGAACTGCAAGATACGAAGACAAAATTACTTTAATCACACAGGTAATTATATATTGATTAAGGAACATCGAATAGTTGTAAAATTTAAGATAAATTCATGGTGAAGTCGAAGGGTCAGTTAATCTTATGAACCAAAAAATAGCTCAGTTGTAAAAATAATGCAATTACTACAAGAACCAAAGTGCAAATATCAATGGCTATGCTTTCTATTACATTGAACTTATTCGATCCAACTGTTTGGAGCTTGAAGTCTTGGCCAAGGAAATTTAACTTGACAACAAAAAAATGGTGGTCCTTGCTGACAGAATAATATAAAACAGCGAAAGGGGATTATAGTCTTGCCAATATCTGAACGAAATTCTTGCGCCTTGATCTTTATCATAAATACTCAGATATTCTATCATTAATAATATCTAACGATAAACTCCCTAATATTATCATATATAACATTTATTCTTCGATTTTAAATAAGTACTTTATGAAGTCTGCAACCTCTCTGGTCTATGAAAATTTGATGGACAATGAGCTTAAAAATTAAGAAACCTAGACACCTAAAAGACAAGTCTTTCCAACAAAATTGAAACTTTAAATGGCGATCTAGCAATCAAGTTTGCTAATGGGGATATAGTTTACTAATTTCCAGCAGAGCCTAGGAATTATTCAGTATTTATCTTGTAATTAAGAAAACAACTTCGAGATGCCAATCGCCAACATCAAAAAAATGTTACTTTTAATGACTCTAATGCAAAATAAGTAACATTCTCAACTTTAAATTCAAGCAGATTTTTCTAGCCCGTCATCTTGAAATCATCGTTGAGGCCATTTAATTGATTTATTGATACATTTGATAGTTTTGTCTTTAATAAATATACAAAATCCGGTAAGTTTCTAAAATTCTTAAAATCAAATATATAGAATTTTCATCGGATTGACGACAAGCAATTTAAAATATTCCTCTCCAAGTTTATATTCAATTTCACTGCTTTAGATTCCAATGAGGCTGATATTGCTTGAACTGATATTACAACCCTTCTTTACTTTTATTTATATCACTCGACAGGGTAAAGCTCCAATATCCACTAATTTATTTGAATTTTTAAGGGTTTTTCCTTTGCAAATGTACTCATCTTTGTACACTTAAGTGAATGGTTCGCTGATTTACTCATTTATTACTTTTAGTTATTGGCGATCGAGATAGTCATTTATGCCCCGTGAGTGTAATTATCGATTGAAATGTATTTAATATTTATCAGATCATCCAGAAATAACTTGAAATACTGCCCCCGAGTTGGAGCCATCTTTGTACCCAAATTTTTATGAGTATAGTGACAAAATGGTTCTGCATATGACTGGTAGTACCTTGTATGTCATTTCTTTTTTCTGTGTAAAAATTAATGGTTTTAAGTAAAGCTTTAAGATTGTTATCCTCCCAGTTGAAACTAGACGAAAATGAGAATTTTTTGCTACTCATTCGAACTGTCAATTTAAACTGAATATAATGATAACCGGCTGCAACCTATAAATAATAAAATTGTATTAAATCAAAATATTCATCAGCATATTTTTTATCCTGAAAACTTGGTCTTATTTTAAATTAAATTAATTCAAATAATAGATGGAGGAAGAAAATGAGTTCTGCGTTGAACTCGAAAAATTGATGACTTCGGAAGTGGCCTTTACTTTATGGGCCAGCAATATGGATCTTATCGCGTTAACAACCTTCGATAACCTATTAGAACTGTATCGAATTAGTTACAAGGCTCAAAGAGTATTTCAAATCGAAGAGGCAAAGCCCATTAAAAGCCTTGCCTTTAGCCCAGATTGTATGACTTACTTAATATAGCTCAACTTCTTGCTTACGGGCTTAATGATGGTACTCTAAAACTGGTAAAAACCTAAAATGGAGAACGAGTTGTGGTGGTCGAAACGATTCACACAAGCTAAATTGAAAATCTGTCTTTTCTAAACTACTGCATTCTATAATCAACTAACTTTTTGCCTTTTCAAAAAGGATCAATGTAATCCAGACTGATCTTAAACATATGCCCGCATAAAAATTGTAACAAGTACTCCTTGATCGACTTAGAAACGCAATTATCAAAATCAATTACTTCAGTGAAATGAAAAAGTAGTTTACTCTTCTTCTTTCTTCTGAAAAGAATAAGACAATTCTATTGATCAATGGATTTATCCCTCTTGCTGAAATTAATTATACCAATATCGGATTATCCAATCCCAAATCTTTGTATAGTTACTATGATGGAAAAATTAGATCAATTGTGGCTGAAGAAAAGATGGACAGGAGTGTTCTGTGGCTAGTTTAGTATGATGCTGGAATATTAGGGCAATTACAAGAACATTTGATCAAATTTAACTGTCTTGTCGCCTACATCACAGAGATATTGACGTTTGTTGAGGTCGCCTATGAATCTGCTGAACTCATTTTGAGAGACATCCTCCGGCAGTACAACTCTAAAATTAATCTAATCGATGACCCAAGTAAATGTGTTGTTATATAGGCGTTGAAAATATAAATCCTTGTGAAGAGTTATTCAAATTTTTAAACTGTGGTACTACCTCTACTTCAATTGTGAATTTTTTCACAAAGGAAGTATATGATACTAAAATATTATAAAAATTGGATGAGACTCTCAACGCCTGCTTTGCTCAGCTGCATGATTTGATCTTATAATCCATCCAAAATAGTCTAGAAAAAGCTACTGTCCTCTTAAAAAAATTATAAAGTTTCACAGAAGTCAAACAAGTAGGTGAATTAGGGCTTCAAAATTTTCAATTGGTGAAAATTGAGCAAAAGATCACCAAGCTTTATACAATGGGTGAAATCCTCCTAGTCTAATCGACAGAAGCTAAATTCGATATTCGCAATCTTCTAGTTTGGCTGAATAAAGGTACTAGTATACTTATCAAGCCACCATTAAGTCATCAGCAGAAAATTAAACAGAGATTGAAAATACCAAGTCGTATTTAAACAAATATACGGTTGATTTCAATCGCCTTCATAGCTTCCTGGCTAATTAAAATAAATTTAAACTTCAAAATTTACTAAGTTTTTACTCAAAGACTAACGAGGGACATCCTCTACAACTTCAACCAGCTGAATTTAGAATTTTAACCAATTTATCTCCCAAGGCATATGCGAAAGAAACTGAAAAGTAAACCTTTAATAAACTGGCTAAGCTATTCTAAGTTGACGATATTGTGAGTGACAAACAAGAACAAATGCAAATATAAGAAATTTATAGAAATTATAAGATATAAATGAAGGAACTCCTCACTGATTGGCGAAATCTTACAAGAATCCCTTTGAATAACATCAGTGATATAATCAATAGCAAGTGGTAAAAACAGTTGATAGGGGAAGTTTAAATGAGTGAGCTCTTTTAATTTGAAATTAAGCCGATTATGAAGAATGAAGAATTATTGATTTATTTCGTGGAGAGGGAATACAATGAGGACAGACTGGTTTAATACAACTGTCATCAAAGGAAAAAAGCATTTGTAAAAACAGCATAAAACCATATCCTTTCGATTGCTGTTGCTGAAAATATTCTGACTGTTCTTTAAAATAAAATTACTACTAAAAAAATTGTTGCTCAAATCTCGAATGAATAATTTAATGGACAATAAATAATAATCGGGAAACGCATAACTAAAGCTGAGGGATAGTTGGATATTAACAGCTCTCTGAGAGGTCTTAGCAGTCTAGTAATCGATAAAAATAAGCTGATTGTATTTGACTGAGTTATTATTTCTTTATTACCTTGCTAATTATCAAAATAATCTTGTTAATAATAGAGGTCATGATTGTCAAACAAATTCATAAATTTAATAATATCAATTGTCAGAATCATATGGGAGCATCTCAGCCGAAAGCGGACTTATCTCGTTAAATTCCAACCCAAGGATGCAAGATCATTCAAATCCTGAATCCTGAACTCGAACAAAAGATACATCTCTTTACAGATTATATCATAGCACCAACTCTCCAAAGTATGAAAATTGCAAAAGAGGATGTAGAAGTGACCATTTTTTCGATATTAGATTACTCAATTAGAAAGAAAATACTGCCAATTACAGACAATCATATTGGTGTTAAAATCAAGCAGTGCAAAGTTAGAGATTGCATATTGAGGATTACTAAAATATTTAGTAGCTCACCTTGTGAAAAATTAGGAATCACTTTTGATGAGTATATTGTTGGATTGGTAGAGGCTGAATATGAAAATTTACAAGGATTTGCTGAAGCGATGAAAAGATTGATGGCAGCCAAACAAGAAGTAATCACGATGGCTATTTGTAACCAAAGCGGTCAAACCAGATTAGTCGTAGTTCCTTTTATTCTGCTTGATTAATGGAAAACACATAATAAAGGTATTTTGGGTTGTGAACTAGCCTAAGGATGGATGAATAGATTTAAAGCCAAGCTGAAAAGTAAATAGAACCAAGAGATTAGTACTTCATCAATTCAATCGTCGAATATAAATCAGTCTTAGAATTAAAAGAATATCAAAGATCATACAAAAGAGCTGATGATTTAGTTAAAAAAATAGGAAAAAGAAGATTCAGAAGGCTCAGAATAGATTGAGAGGCGGTGTGACGAGTTAAAGGGAGTGGAAAACAACATAATAGAAATAAACTTTAAGGGCTTGCTGAAGAACGAGTACCTTGATGACGCCTCCACTATTTGCAAATGCAAAATATATGATAAAAATTGTGAGAAATGCTTTGCGGAGAAAGAAAATCATTACTATTTTTTCAATAAAAAGACCAACCGAATAATAAATATTCCAGCCAAATTGCTTTTTAAAACGCAGTGATTATATTCAATTATCTAGAAAAAGACATTAAGATAATTTAATGTTTATTCAAGAATCATTTTCCGAGAATGAAAGTCTTCGGGTTACTGGAAGAGCTGATGGAGCTGTAGACGCTGAGGGTGGCGAGGAGTTAAGCACTGAGTTGGCATTTGGCGACCATGTTTGACCTGATGACTGCTGTGAGGATAAGAAAGATGTCTGAGCCAAACTGTGCTGCTGCTGTGCTTAGCTCGATGGAGCTGTAGACGCTGAGGGTGGCGAGGAGTTAAGCACTGAGTTGGCATTTGGCGACCATGTTTGACCTGATGACTGCTGTGAGGATAAGAAAGATGTCTGAGCCAAACTGTGCTGCTGCTGTG
>Ga0302188_10000087_pt1 | contig 68164 bp, 39 predicted proteins | sample II_Bog_E2_1_FD_198783 | JGI IMG/M metagenome (GOLD analysis project Ga0302188, IMG submission 198783) | Peat permafrost microbial communities from Stordalen Mire near Abisko, Sweden - II_Bog_E2_1 | ecosystem: Environmental > Terrestrial > Soil > Wetlands > Peat | place: Sweden: Abisko... | reverse complement strand
CAATTTAGTCAATTAAGTCAATTACAGACATAACTGAATAGCAATCGATCAATTATTTCCAAATATTAATTGCAAGTGTCTTAAAATTATAGGAAAATGGAAGAAGCATAAAATTATTATAAGGAGCAGATTGATCAGGCATTAGATATTATCCAATCCTTGGAAAAGGACAAAATAAATCATAAAATAGAAGTTTAAAAGCTTTAAGAGTAGATCATAAAATTAATAGCTTAAGCAGAAGACTCCAAAAAGATATCAAGAATGGAAATTGCAAAATCAAATCAGCTATAAAGTTAATTGAATTAATTTCATAAGAATTTTTCACTTTACGAAATCGACAAAATAAAAAAATAGATAAATGAGCTGTAGTAAACTAAGAGGCATCTATAATAAAAAATTATGGAGGTATAATAACGATAGAGAAACAGACCAATATCAGATGACCTGACAAGTTTTAAGCATTTTGTTAAATTGTACTCTAACCCTCTTGTGAACGATCTCTTTCAAGAGAAAATCATTTTTGATATATAGATTTATCAATCATTCTTGAATAAATTAGAAAAGAGTTTGATAGGAGATTCATTTCAAGAATATTTAATATGTTGGAAGCAAACTGTTTCAAAATTAATCAGAGGCCGAATTGTCAGTCTATCTTCACAGATATAATCTCAGGCTTAGTAAATCTTTGGCCTTAAAGCTGAAATAAAAGAAACTCTTAACAAACAAAAATAAAATAGAGATAGTCAGCTGGTAATTGAATATATATCAGTTTTGAGGGATATTAAAAAGATGGCCAGATCCTATAAATAAACCGGCGATCATCATAGCATAGAATCACTATACACCTGTTTGGGAATTAAATGACGAAATAATAAATAAGTTTTACGAAAATGATGATAAAATAATATAATTTTTATTCTCTCTCAAATATAATAATCATCTATTTCCGCCTATCACAGTTATATAAAGTGGAGATAATAGTAGCACAGCTACTTATTCTTTAAGGATTCAAGATATTTAAAGATTTAAAGTTACTACCGTTGGGTCAAAGATTATTTTCTCCATTACAATATATTATAATGATAACTCAAAAAACTGACGGTGAACGCTTTGTAAAGATGCTAATGAAGGTAAACTCTACTTCCGATAAGAATGATAAAATTGAAACTACTTCCTCCCAAAACTCTTTTCTAAAAGATTTAAGTATCCGCTCTGAAAAATCCACTAAATACGCAAGCAATATATAAACGCGCCTAGCGCAAACTCCTATGGATGAAAGACGAGCAGTTAAAATTTTACTTGAGGAACCAGAAATTATAATAAACAGACAAGCTATACGGATGAAAACTGAAGTTATTCCTACCTCCAACGGAATTAGAATTATTGTGCTCGTGGGAGAGACTACTATTAATTTAAGTTGGCTTCATTCCATCCAGGAACTTGAACCTGGCAAAATACTACTATTATATTATGACCTCAAAGGTTTGGGAGAGAGAAAGCCCAAGATATAATCACTAATAATTTAAGGAGGAAGAAATCAAGGTTCAACTCTGTTGTCTGCTTTGAATCTGATGCATGGAAAATATCACGATGATGAAGTATAGAAGCTGTACCACTATCTTTGCTGACTCATTTTCATTTACTCCTATATTGATGAAATATAATTTCCTAATATTTTTTATTTGAACTGGCTATTTGTGGCTGCGAATAGTTTGGTTCCTCCAAATGCTCTTTTTTATAGTTGTGGCTGTCTTCTTATAGCACGGAAGGCACTATATTTTACTCTATAAATTAATAATTTATATCTTTAAAATATACTAGTAGGGTTCTCTTTACAAGTTCAAAGATATGGAGATAACTATCTAAAAAATAATAAGGCCATTGGATGCATTGCATTTATAGTAAGAAATCCTTATTTATTACTGAAGTATCTCCTTAAATATTTTTTCCTATTTTGACTCATCCATCAATAATTTTCATCTTCGCATAATTGTAAAAATGATTTAACTGTTGCGTTTTGAAATTGGAAGAGAATATAAGATAGTTTAAATGCAAGAGCATTGTTTTTATGAAAAGTACTTTATATTTTATTTTTATTCATGAAGGAATAACCTTTACCGAGAATGACTTTCGAAACGAAGCTCATTTTTACAACAGTTCTATCAATTATCTGGGTACTTGCTACAATTGGTGAACCCTCCGTCCTTCCTGATATGAGTGATCTCGCACTATCTGATTATAACATAGATTACATATTCTAAACTACACTTGCAGTCTAGACCAAAGTATTTAGGAAAAGGATTGTCCAAGAAGCTGATGGAATTTGGAATTACCTTCCTTATCTTCCCTACTTAAATAATTAAAAATGGGTAGAACTTGATATTTAACTCAAGACTCGAATAGGATTCAAATTAGATGGGTCGTCATCTGTCGCCACTTTAGACCCATTAACGAATAATCTAAACTTTAATATCTTGGAACCAACTATCCTCGATAGGCAAGGAATAATTAATACAGTATAGCAATCTTCTAATTTATTTGCCAAATGGGATCTAGTTGAGCTTGATAAAAACAAAAAATAACTACTGGATTATATTTGTGAAGCCGAAAGCCAGCTACAATTGGCTAATTTTAAAGAGGATTAAAATAAAATGGGTTCACTCATCAAGCGTTTATAATCTCAGTTGGACTTAGTTAGCAGTGCGAATAGATTTTCTGTTAGAAAATGGATTAATACACTCAATAACAGGGTCAATGAAATCGCAAATTCATTTCTTTATATGTTCACTGGCGTAAATAAACTTTAATATCCTCATAGAGAAGAGTTAAAATATGAAACTTTTAACCCTAAGGATTATCGGGAAAGAAAATTATCTCAAGGATCAAATACTAATACAAAATAAGAGAAGCCCGAACAGTCAGGAAAGTTTAAGGAGATTACTTATAACTAGCAAGAAAATCGCCTCCGGAATGAAATGCGGGAGAGAAAACAATATAAATGATAATTTATCGATTTAGTATATAGTAAATATCACATAAAAAATAGTCAAATCACGGGACTACCTCGCAAAGATAGCATAGCTGTATTATACTTAAAAATTGAGTACTTTCTTTTCAGCATATAATTTCCCACAACTATTGCTAAAGTACAGATTGGTACGATAAATACTAATGCTGGTTGTGGATGCTTAAAAAAATGCATTGCAGAATAAGTGCTAATCATGCTCACCCCATAAGCGCTAAGGGCAATATAATATAACCATAATTTAAAGTCTTATATCGTCTTAGGCCGGTTTTCGCTGTGGATACAACAGTCTACATCATATTTTAGGCATAGAGACAGAAGCAAACCTGGAAGAATAATATCTCCTAGTCCGAGAATGCTGAAATCTATTGTATTTGAGGAATTATAATATGGAAATTTCAGTCTAAGTGGTAACTCTATACTTTTTGCAACTGTTACCATCACGTCCGATTAGTATACCCAGTATAGGTCATAAAAAAAGAGCAGCCAGAGAATGGGCAATGCGACTTTAAATGACCGAAAATTTCCTTATTTAATGCCTATAACTGCAAACCCTAAAGAAAAGAAATTGTTTAATAGCCAATCTTTAGTCGATATGTAAAGTAAAGTAGCAGTGAGCCAGAAGGCAAGATTTAATAGATAAGTTATTAAAACCTTAAGAATTGATTATATTTCCAAAGAGAAATTCCATTCTTTTGTGAGTTAAACTGTAAAGTGACTCAAATACGTCTTGGCCCACTGATATCCATAAAATGATGTTATCAATACAAAGATCAAATCTAACAGAATATTAAGAGTGAATTAATTGGTTCTGATTATTGCCACGTAGAGCAACAAAAGCATAACAGTAGCTGTTACTGGATACTTTAAGATTTACCATAGTTTTTACCAACCTTTCTGACTCTACTCAATTTATTGCTATTCGCATTTTTTGATCTGTGCGTAAGATGCTGTTTGAAGAGTCGCTGATAGAACACTCCCAATGTGAATTGATAAAATAGCTGAAGACAATAGCTGAAAGAAAACTGGAAGGGGATAAAAATAGGAGATAATGTTAATGCCAAGGAGGAAAGTGAATGGGGTCCAAAAATTTGCAATTAATTGTGATTTCATAAAAATTAAATACATAAATTAAATTTAACTCGAGTAAAAAAGAAAATTAACTATACCTATAAGTTATTTATAATGAATAGAAGGTTCAAATCATTCCAAGATGGATGGGTTACTATAAAGTCTGAAATGAATGACTCCTGAATGTTACATGACCACATGATTCACAAATTATACTTTTGAGAGAGCAATGGCTTTTTGGCAGGGACAAATGAAGTTTTCATCTTCCAAGTACCTGCTTCTTAGATCAAGTACAGTTCTTGTTCGCATTATATTATGTCTATTGTCGTCCAAGCAAATGAAGGCATAATTTTTGCTACAGCATTATTAATTTCCTTCATAGATATGGGTATAAACGTATTTAAAGTAATGACGATTGTGTCTATATTAGATTATATACCCACATGCTTCGCATTTGAATTTTTTAACCTATTCGAAATTATGCCAGCCTTGAAAAAAGGATTTAATTATTCCTGAGCATCTCAGCATTAATTAATGATAAGTATGAAACTTTATAGGAAGAGCATTTCTTTTTGACAAATATTTCACAAACTCAGAATCTATTAAGAAATTCCTAATTGAAACTTTTTGTCGACTCAAATGTTATTTCATTTTTTGTTAATTTGCCTAATAAAATATCTCCTTGTTGAAAACAAGAAGGTTAGAACGAATATCTTGCTCCTCACCATTGACATAGAGGTGCCGATAAAAATCATATTTATTTGCAAAAGTGTTACTACAGGTAAAGCATTGATATCGCCTCCTCTTTAAATTAGAATTTTATTAAGAAAGGCCATCATAGATAATTTTATCGCTTATATGAATATAAGCATGACTAAATGTAAATGAGAGAATTTATCGAGGGATTGAGAAATAATGAACAGTAAAATTGGTTATTTATCGATGAAAGTCTGAGGGGTTTAAATATTTTCCACTTTGGCCTTATTTGTATTTTTAGGGTTGTTTTTTAGTTTTGTGCTCTTCAATGATTGGCTTTGGCTTTGATTTCAGCTCACACTGCTTCTCCTTCACTTTTGCCTTCCAGTCTGCCTCATCGTAAATGAAATGTGAGGAGTCTTCATTCTAAAGCTAGCCGCAGTCAATGAGACAGTGATTAATGAAGTCAATGATCCGAGCAAAAGGCAGGCTGCAATGCCCACAGTAAAAGGCCTCTCTTTTGAGACTCCTTTTCTTTATCAGCACAAACCCGTTCCACCATATTTAATGTGCGGGTTCCTTTAATTTAGTTTTCCACTCAGAGTCATTTGAGGTTGACTCGTTCTTGCTCCAAGACGATTGATGTTTCTTATCAATGAAAGGCAGCACGACTTTGGTGGTTCCCGAAAGGAAATGCGTGCTCCCTTCAATAAACTCTCCTCTGTGTGCATCGATGACATGATTTTTGAAAGAGTGGATTGAGTCAGTGGAGTAATCACACCCACATTTGTAGGCCAAAACAGGGCATTAGTCATCATATAAAATATGAGACTGAGATATGGAGGATGATGAGTAAAAATTGTTTTGGAAGGGGGCTTTTGTTTATTCTTGTTTTCTGGCTTTCGGTCTGGTGCGAATAGGAGCAATCTTGGATGAAGTCGTCTCATACTTAAAGATGTCTTTCATCTAATAATTATCGACGATCAATCTTCCTCTTGCATTTGATGTATTTCCTCAGACAAATTTAGTCTAAAATGTGTGACTTTTTGAGAAACTAATTATCTTAATTTTAAAAATTTAATGATTTTAAAGATGAATTCAGGCAGAAGTCATTAATTTATTTATAAATAATTTTTTTCAATTGAACCAAAGTACGTACTTGAAAAGAAAGAATAAATATTTCTAATGTTTCGCATATACAATATTTAACATCAAAAATATGAGATTTGAGCAAATTATTATATTCTTCATTTTTTAAGAAAGACATCTATTCATTAGCAACTCTTTATAGCATAGATGCTTGCATTTTATGATTCATTAATATTATAAGAATGGACGATCCGATTTAATCATGCCAGCTCATAGGATTTGCAGGAATTATTGTTCAACTTGTTCTGGGGGCCCTTTCATTCAGCGTTTTAGTTTATAAGCGATATGTATAAAAACCGAAGAGAGCATGGAAGATATGGGCCCTAGACACTTCCAAGCAAGGTGCATCTCAAATGTTAGCTCATTTTGTCAATATAGCGATCTCAATGAGTCTTGCCGATTCATTATCAAGTGATGCTTGCATTTGGTACCTCACTACAAATATCCTCGATAATACTCTTGGAGTAATGATATGTGTGGGGGTCCTTGGACTAGTGGAGCAGCATGCATTATAAAACAAATATAAGAGATTTCAATCGGGAAATTACTATGAAATTTTAGATGAATACGATGAGAATTTATTCTCAGCACGAAGTTCAGGTTAGGCTCCTCAGCCTGCATACCAGCAATCTCTGGAAATTACTCGTAAAAAGATTAAGTATGCGTACCTTTAAAATCATTTAGAATCAGTTATTTCGATTGGCTTATCCAATTCATCATTTGGAATGCAATTGTAGTCATAACGAAAACATTACTCTTTGAAATTTAACTTTTACTAAATTAACCAATAGTTGGTATGGCCACATTCTTACTAGGATGGATTCAACCTTACGAAGCACTCTAGCTTATCTTAGTGATAATAATCGTTCCAGTAATTATGAATGGCCTTGCCTTTTGGATACAAGATAATTTTTTGAAAAAGAAAGGCATCACAGTGGAAACGGCAAATGCAGAATAATCTCAATCAGAGGCATCAAAATCCGAATGTCAAACAGAAAGCACATAAAATCGTTAGTCTAAAACTGCTGCGCATGAGCCCCTCCTTTGATGAACTATTAACTTCTATTTTTAATTAATTAATATGGCAAGAGCATAAAATATAAAAATCATAATCAAGAATTAAATATTTTTTTACGCTTAAAGATGCGACTACTTTATTTAATGGGAATGTTCTATTTGTCTTCAAGCATCTCTTCAGCTATCCTGTGCAAAAGACCACCTTAACCTGTCTGAACTAAAGAAAAATCCATCTGCTTTTTAGTTTTCAATTTGGCTATAAGATGAGAATTATGTCTTTTATGATAATTGAATTTTGTGATTCCTTTACTTTCTTCTTCACCATCAGTATTTTTAGATGTATTCATATCAACTTTCATAAAGAGGGCTCGCATATTATTTAAATCCTTTCCTTCCATCTTTTAGACATTAACAGCTTCTATTTAAAAGTCAGATTTTTTCATTAATTATTTATCACGAGCTTTTGCCAAACTTTTTCTTGCCGACTGTTGGGAAAGAGATCGATGAGAAAGTTTAGATTGAGAGAGCATTTGCTTTATTTAGCAAGTAGATTTATACGATTTATTTAGTTAAGCATTAGAGTATGGACTTTTTTGAGAATTGATTCTTTGATATAACTCAAAATTTTGCTTAGTCATTTCTTTGAGTTTAGTTTTTCGAATATTGTAGCAAGAATTAAGATGATTTTCCTTTCTCGTAAAAAAATGTTTTGTATTCATTTCTGAAAAATGAGATGATACGCGAGTTACTTTGGAGTTGACTATTGTCGGTTTGATGCTTGAGGTTGTTGGTCTAGTTTTCAATGCCTATTTGTTCAATCGTTGTTTTGATGATGATATTCTCTGAAACAAAGTAAATGCTTTTATTTTTTAGGATGAACGACTCGACCGAGATGGAAGAGTAATAGCACTGGCTCTTTCTCCACTCGTTAAAGGTCTCATCATAATGCAGTTCATGTAGTTTGTTATAAGGCTTATTATATTGTTTTTAAATCAGTTAGGAATTTTATATTATCAATCTTTTACAAAGAAAAGATTAAGCTTATAATCTTTCAAATAATATAATAGTCTAAAGGAAAACTAATTAAAGTATATTAATTTTCAATACGAACAATGAGATTAATCTAAAAATTTAATTGACTATAATTATAATTTAGACTGATTTGTCTGAGGGAATACATCAAATGTGAGAGGAAGATTGATCATCCATAATTATTTCATGAAGAGCATCTTTAAGTCCACTTACGAGAAGACTTCTTCAAAGATTGCTCCTATTCGCACCAGACCGAAAGCCATAAAACAAGAATAAACAAAAGCCCCCTTCCAAAATAATTTTTCCTCATCATCCTCCATATCTCAGTCTCATACTTCAGATTATGACTAATGCCCTGTTTTGGCATACAAATGTGGGTGTGATTACTCCACTGACTCAATCCACTCTTTCAAAAATCATGTCATCGATGCACACAGAGGAGAGTTTATTGAAGGGAGCACGCATTTCCTTTCGGGAACCACCAAAGTCGTGCTGCCTTTCATTGATAAGAAACATCAATCGTCTTGGAGCAAGAACGAGTCAACCTCAAATGACTGTGAGTGGAAAACCAAATTAAAGGAACCGGCACATTAAATATGGTGGAACGGGTTTGTGCTGATAAAGAAAAGGAGTCTCAAAAGAGAGGCCTTTTACTGTGGGCATTGCCGCCTGCCTTTTGCTCGGATCATTGACTTCATCAATCACTGTCTCATTGACTGCGGCTAGCTTTAGAATGAGGACTCCTCACATTTCATTTACGATGAGGCAGACTGGAAGGCAAAAGTGAAGGAGAAGCAGTGTGAGCTGAAATCAAAGCCAAAGCCAATCATCTAAGAACACAAAACTAGAAATTAAACAGAACCATCGAAATCAGATTAAATTGAAAAATATTTAAATTCCTCAGACTTTCATCAAAAAATCACCAATTTTACAATTAACTATTTCTCAATCCCTCGATAAATTCCCTCATTTAAGTTTCGTCATGCTTATATTTATATAAGCGATAAAATTATCTATGATAACCTTTCTTAATAAAATTCTCATGTCAAAAGGCACCAATATCAATGCTTTACCTGTTGTAACACTTTTATACATAAATATGATTTTTATAAACACCTTTATGTCAGTGGCGAAGAGCAAGATGTTCGTTCCAGCCTTCTTGTTTTCAACAAGGATGTATTTTATTAGGCAAATTAAGAAAAAATGAAAAGCTTTTTGAGTCAACAAAAAGTTTAAATTAAAAATTTCTTAATAGATTGTGAGTTTGTGAAATATTTGTCAAAAAGAAATGCACTTCCTATAAAGTTTCATAATTATGTTCAATCAATGCTCAGATGTTCAGGAATAATCAAATCCTTTTTTATAGGCTGGAATAATTTCGAATAAGTTAAAAATTTCAGATGTTAAGCATGTGGGTATATTAGCCAATATATAAGCAATCCTTATTACTTTAAACATGTGTATGCCCATATATATTAAGGAAATAAATAGTGCTATAGTCAAAATTATGCTTTCATTTACTTGGACGACATTAAATTACATGTGGGGCGAGCAAAAGTCATCCTCGATCTTAAAAGTCGCTATTTAGAAGATGAAAACTTCATTTGTCCCTGCCAAAAAGCTATTGCCCTCTCAAAAGTATAATTTGTGAATCATGTGGTCAAGGAACATCAAGGAGTCATTCATGTCAAATTTTATACCGAACCATCCATCTTTGAATGATTTGAATCTTCTATTTATGATAATTATTGTCAATTTTAATTATTATTTTTGCAATTGAATTGATAATAAATACAAATTTATCATCCACAACCATCATTCCAAAAATCCTTTCAATCCCTTTAGCCTTGAAAGAATAGTATGACTTTTTTTCTTTAAATTTTACATTTTTTAATTGAGACTTTGCAATTTAGGCATGCTCGGCCGAGCACTTTTACTAGATTTTACCTCCCATGATTATCTTGTTGTGACTGAACCCAATAAATTCGCTGAATCTGCACTTTTCCTATCAAAATAGGCATTACTATTTTCTTGTTTTTCATATTTTTGCTTAAAATCAGTAAAATATTTAGTCACTGCATCTGCGATTTCCTTATAATTTGCCAATTTATTATCACTATCAAACGAAAAATCTTTCAAAAAGTACTTTATTTTAATCTCTTTACTTAGCCCAAGATTATTTGGATCAAATAAAAATTTAATACCATTTTCAGTAAGATAAAAAGTTAGGTTGAGCATCTATAATTTTAGCTGTTCTAAGACGTCGTCACCTAGATCTAGAATCCATTTGTCTAAAGTGAGTGGAACATATTCATAATAAAAGTAATATGTGTTGTCAATGCATTCTTCGAAGTGGCGAAAGTTAATGAGATATTCGTGATTTAAATTTGAGAGAATTTTTACCATCTGATAGATGATTTACAAGGATTACTCCGAAGGGCAAACTAATTTCTTGCGCGTTAGAGCCTATTCATCCTCGCTGACTACTTAAGTAAGCAACCCAAAAGGGTATTTTTAGTTCATCTCAACAATGTGAAAGGCATATTCTTTATTTGTTTAGTCTTGCATTTCTTTTCAACAGTTATTTTTGCTAATCAACTATTATTAAATAAAAGTGACCTCTATTTAAGAGAATTTTGTCCCTACTAATAAAATAAGAAAAATCCAAGTTTCATGTTCGTGGATATTGAATCAATCGATCTCATGAACCTTTTATTATTTTAGAAACAAATCTTTAAATGAAACCTAGTGAAAGTTTGGAGATAATATTTTTAATAACAATAAACATAACAATAATTTTAAAAAATTGCAAAGTTTTAAGATAACTGATAACTATAATATTTATACAATTTTTCTTAATTCTTGAATAGTATGACTTAATTGAAGATATTGATTAGATATCACTCACTCTTATTCATCTGGTAGTATTTTTTCATCGATTTTAATTAACTGGCATATTCTCTAAAGTTCCCTTTGATTTTTGATTATGTATGCAGTGAGCCAGCAAAAAAGAATGCTGGATATTCCAGTCAAAATTACTATAGAATACATGAACAATAGTTTGCTTGTTGTCACAGCGGAAATAAAGACAGAAAAGCAACTCGAATATATACTGCAAAGGCTACTTACCAGATTTCTCATAATGTCTTCTGTATAAAACATGAGATCAATTTAGTATTTATGAGTATTGATAAATAAAAGACCCCCGTTATAAGAATTGCTTGTAATATTATTTAAAGCTGATAGCATAGTTGGTAAAAAATTTGAAATTTGCTGTATAACTCCATAGTACAAAAGATTAATTTCACCTTGGTATTCAGGAGCACAATTCGTAAAAGTACATATATATTGATTTTTAAATTGATTCAAAGCCACTGTGAAAGTGGCAAATTCAGGATAGCTTGTTTATTCAATCACAGGGAATACTGTGGTAGTGGCTGATGCCATATAACTATTAATATAGCTGGTGAATGCAGTAGTATTAAAATTTACTTGCCCAGATGATTTTAAGCAAATAAAATTTAGCATATTGTTGATGCCTTTCGAAAAACCGGAAGCTATATTAGTTTTTATTTACATAGTCTGTTCAGGCTTACGATAGTATTTGTAGTTTAGAGTTCATCAATATCTCTATACATATTGTTAAATAATTGATTAGTGAGAGCCAATGTCCACATTACAAAGATTATAAGAAAAGGAATTAATAACATAAATTTGTTTCTTGAACTTATTCGAAGATTTTCTGATGGAGCTGGAAAGGATTATCTTTCTTTTAGATTTGCCTATTAAGCGTGAAACTAGGATTTATTCAAACTGTCATTGATTAAATTTCGTCCTGAAAATTACCTCAATGAGAGTTGAGTATTGGATTATTCTCCTAATTTAGAGATAAAGTACTTTATGCTAGTTGTGATTCTTTTTTTATAATTATTAAAAACTCGGGAGATTTAAAATCAATTTATTCGGTGGTTAATTTCGAAATATATTTTTTTATTCCTTAGATTTGCTGTTAACTTGGATGAATGCTATAGATTAATGCCATGACTTCATCATTATTTGATCTAAACTGCGATTATAGCCTACAAATCACAGGAAACAATAAAAAGGAAATGATGAAAAAAAAGATAAGGGATATAATATTGATCTGATGATCTTATTGGCTTAAGTCGTTAGTCAAACTTAAAAAGCCAAATCTATAGTCTAGGATACTCGAAATAAATATAGTTTGCATGTTTAGTCGAGATCGGTTGAGGGCATGTTGAAATTAATAAGAATCATCCTAAAACTGATAAGTCAAATAGCTATTAGAGATAAATTACTATATTAGTTAATAATGTGTTTTTTGATAACTAAGCCCTGGAACTAAAGATGGCTCATGATGAGAGACATTGTTAAATATTTTCAGATATTAGTTTGCTCCTTGTAAGATGAGAGCTTCTTGAAGAAGACCTAATTGGGTATATTGATTAGAATAATTATATTGCATATGAAGATCTCTATAATTCATATCTATAGCCAGCTTATAAGTACAGTTATAGAAATCTTTCATATGACCATTAATTGTATCTAATAAATTTAAATGATTAGTTTTAGTTTTAACTCCTTGAAGTAAGTAGTACTAACTTAAAAACATTCCAAGAATCAAGATAGGAATGATGACTATGAGAGAAACAAAAGATTTATTATATAATTTTTTGACTATTTGTTTCATGTCGTGAGCATATTTTACTAAAACTTATTAAGGATAGTCCAAAGGAGTAATAGAGTCTAAATACTTCTAAGTCATAACTTTGGTTTTAAAGGTATGATTAGTAACTGATAAATCGTATATGTTTGATTAATTTGAATTAATTACCTCCGCAAAAAAGTATACTTTTCCTTTATCAAATATCATTTATCTTAAAGGGTGATATTCTAATTAACTATTCTTATCTTTATGTATTTGTGGTCTATTTAAGTCAATATAATCTTCAACATACTCTTGAAAACTATGCATCCTATTAATGGTTGGTGAGAATTCATTGAGATTATTCGAGCATTCCAGTATATCTCCATTTTCTTGTACAAATAAAAATGTTTAAAAATCATACGCTCTATCTTTTCGAATATGAAGATATCCTACTAAAGACAACTATCCTTCTATATTATGGTCTAAGAATAGAAGAACATCACATTATTGATAAAATCCATAATTATTTTTTATTAGAGTTTTTTTCTTAAACATGTAACTTTCCTGAAATTTGATATTAATCAACTCATTAGCAAGCTATCTATGATGCTTACGAAAAAATTCAGGAATTAATACCTATAAGTTCTGATACTTTAGCTCCTTTCTACTATATCCTAATAGATTATTAACATTTTATCCAATTTTTTAAATCGATAGCAGTTCAGGAAGTAAGGATAATCGGATAAATATTTTTTACTCCATATCTAAATCTATGGCAGCTTATTTTTAAAAATTTAACAAATCTAAAATTTAATAACCAGATTTATAATCTCTTACAACTTAGAATAAGTATGAAATATAGAGCATTGAGATGTAAAGGCATTTTATATTAAAAGAATTATACTTCTAATGCGATTACATTTATAATTTTGCAAGATTGTTTGCTCTTCTCCTCAGCTCTGATGCTTCAACTTCAAGCTTTTGTTTATATTAGTGAAATTGAATTTGTTTAATTGAACTTTTTAGGAGCAAAGCTTTTAATTGTTAAGACAGAAAGTATTAATTATAGTGAGCAAAGTGAATCATTATCATTTATGTTTTATATCTTTCATTTATTTTCTATTAAAGTCTGTAAATTAGAATGCAATGGATTATTTCATAACATTTGCATTGATTTTTTAAGTTTTCAACAATTCGCTTACTTTTTATAAGTTATCCTGTTTCAGAAATATAGAGTTCTGCCAAAAGAATTTGACTAAAAAAAGATATTTTTTTGTTAAGCAAAAATATTACTTTCTTAATATATTGTTTATCCTTATTTTTATAATTTGAGTTATTTTAATTTTCAATAATAGCGGAAATTTGATTTTACATTTATTAATTGTATTCATGAGAATGAATATAACGAAGTAACTCAACACTCATAGATAGATAATCTTCAGCTATATAGAACTCATCTAATTTAATTAATCGTTTTTTATATTTATAAATTTCATATAAGCATTGGGAGATTAGGGGAGGGCCCAACATTTATACAAAAGGAATATTCATATCTGTCCAAGTCATTAGAAATATTTTGAGGTGTTCTAATATTATCCATATATAACATCTTATCAAACATTATTTATAATTGGTGTTGTTCATTAAAGAAATATTTTGACAAAATAACAAACCACTAGCAAGGATTATTAGGCTTAACTGAATCAGATAAAATCCTGAATATTAATTCGTGATAATTACTCCAAAGGTTAGAAAGACGTAATGTAAAATCTTAACCAAATTTAATCTTTATGAGCTAATATTTGAAGGAATGCAGTCAAATGATATTTTACTTGTAATATCGATTGAGATTAAGATAGTCAGCAAAAAAAATAGTATCACGCTCAATATTTCCATTTTTGATTATAATAAGCAATTGAGAATCAAAATGTAGAAAAAAGAAATGAAGGAGACTGAAAATATCCATCTAATCAAGAAAAGAATGAAAATTATGATCATAAAATTTGAGTTGTTTCGAACATAAGAGAGAAAGATCATGTTTAGAAAGGGAGAGCCATTAATGAGTGAGATATAGAGAACTATTTGAACCAAAAGAGAAATAATTTGTAAGTGAGGTGAAAGTAAGTCACGATTCAAAAAATAAGCTTTTAGTTGTTTTTGTAGATAAAGTTAAGACTGTTGGAACATAATGGTTAAAGTAAATATTTAAAATAAATAACTAAATTAAATTTTAAGTTGATTTGAAGACTTGCAATATGAAAAAATAATCCAACTATATATTTTAATGCATTTGATTTGTTTTAATATTTTAATTTTACTTCTCGATCAAATTATTAATGCAAAATGAATAGTCTGATCCCCATTCTAAATGATTATAATGAGGCAAAATTAATTTGTTTTATTGAAAACTGAAAGAATAGGCTATTCGGAAGTAATTTTAGAAGAAAATGATTGTTAACTGAATTTATTGTTAAACATTATAAATTCATTATGAAAGCTAACAAAGATAATATTCATATAATCTAATAACTTTAAATAAATATTTAGGTTCAATTCTGAACAACTTAGTATTGTTCAGATGTTAAAACAAACATTAATTAAGCAAATTGAGGCTAAATAAAATGATGATGGTTGAATCGAAGGATTAAGTAAAAAAAATATATATCACTCACACTAAATTATAATCAAAAAACTAAAAGCTGCACATATGGAGATGCATAAAAAAATAGAATGAAGTATTTATCCTCAAGCGTCTCCTCAATAAGCTTCCCATCTCTCTTTAAATAAAAATATAAAAATTTCTTTATAGATATTACGCATAAGAGGATATAAACAATCATTATTGAGCAAAGTTTTAAAAGTTTTTTTCCTATGACTCATCTTTTAATTTAGAAAGAAGGTATCTATTCATTTTTAAATGATCTGTTTTTTTTGTTTTGCTAATTTTTGTATTGGTGAGTAAAATCAATATGTGATCTGATCTTAAAAACTGAGAGATAAGGATTCTGCATACTTTATTATAGAATAATTGCTCCTCCACACTGAAAACAGAGAGAGAGGGGTCCACATGAGTTGTTATTGCTCTCAAGACACTTTTGTTGCTTTCCGATAATATCCTTTCTTTTAAATATATTTGATAAGAATAAAAAAACTTCTCTGAAAATTTTTAACTTTTGTCAAGTCTATTGATGATTTTCTTCACGATTTTACTGGATTTATTTGCTCTCCGAATATAGGAGAAGATAATATTCAAGTTATTCGGCAAGATATTACGATTTTAAACATCTTAAATATATATATCGTTGCTGATATTTTTTCTTCTCCCTCTCTTGACTGGTCCCTTCGATTCATTCTTTTAATGAGCAACAACCTTTGAAGAGGTTAGAGGATGGACTGGAACTATATTATAGGGTATGCTTTCAGATTTTTATTCTCTGGCTGAATTTTCCTGATTCACAGTGATGTTTGAAGAAATTTGATGTAAATTTTAAAAAGGAGGACTTAAAATATAAATTGGTTGATAACTGAAGGCCAAAGGGTAGTTTGATTGATAGGGGTAGCACTGAAATTGCATAGAATAAGAAAATTGCATATTTTGTTAAGTTTGCGGATGGAATATTAATTATAAATCAAAATAAAAGGTTCTTGATTTACAGAGCTACCTGTCATACTGAAGTTATTAATTTACATGTTTCAGTTATCTTATTTCATAATTGTAGCCCCGCTTTATCTAACTTTGTTTATTAATTCTTCTTTATTTAAGTTCAAAAATTGTATAAAGAACTTCCACTCAAGTTATTTTGATTAAACAGCAATATTCATAATAAAAGTCTCATAAGATGATCAAAGCCATGACTATAATCAAAAAAATAATATTGTGGTTTAAAAAGATAAGATGGTAACTGTATTTTTATTAGAACATGTGAATATCAAACATAGGCAAAGGAAAATAATAATTGTGACTAAACATTTTTACCTTAGAGAGAAATTTGATAAAATAGTAATATTTCTTGTTTGTTTATAATTTTATTAACTTTAAAGGACATTTAATGAGTTTGTTCTAAAAATCATAAACTCTAAACTCAAAAATATATTACGAAAATGGGAATCTAAATAGAAAAAAATGTTAATGACTCTATTTTTGAGGAGCAGATGGAATATTAAAGAATTTGTATTTAAGAAGTGTCTTAATTTAAAAAAAAACAATGTTGAAATTTCCTGATTAAAAAGCAAAAGGCAATTTTCTATGAGTTTTTAAATTAGAAAAGGACGTCCATTCATCTTATTCATCCAACAGTATAATGATGATGACTAAACAATTTATTCTTTAGTTATTTCTCCCCTATTAAAACACAGTTTATTATAGAGTGAATAAGAAATTTAAAAACAAAAATTTGAAATTCATTTAATTAATTGACTTTATCTGAAAAAAATATAGTTTTTAGTTTGAAGTAAAAGTTTGGTAATTTGAATAAAATGAGTTGATTAATTTAATAAAAAGATCTCAATTATTATATTGATATTATTCATATTATTTAAAGGATTAAATTCTTCCATTCATTTGTAATTATCACTTATTCGACAATAAAATCTTTGGTTAGTTTAAAACTAAACAAATTTAATTAAAATTATTGGAATTAAATATTTTAAATTTTAAATGGATTAGTTCATCTCTATAGCTTCTAAAATTATTTAATTTCATAGAGAAGACAAGATAAATCAGATATTTTGCTTTTTTTGTTCATTCATCGTCAATATCAAATCTGCAAAGAAAAAATATTTAGAATGAACTTAAGGCAATCAAATATCAATAATAAATTTAATTAATTACTGATTTAGCTTAAGCAACTTCAATAAAATACAAATTACTCAAACCTTAAAAACTTTAAAATTTGTAAGTTTGAATAAAATATCCTTATTGACAATAATTCTCTAAGAAAAAATAGAATGTGAAGAGATAAAAAACAAATTGAATTAATATTATTTTTATACATTCTCTGCTGATGTAAATAAGACCAATAAATAACAATATAAAAAAGATTAAATGTCTTCTTATTTATATATCTTTTTCTCAATTTTTGGTCTCAAATATTTTAGTGAATAATAGCTTTCATATGATTCTTCTATTTATTGTTCACAATTACTTTTTATAAACATCACAAAATGTCATAGCAACCATTTGTTCTCAGCATCTTTTCTCTATTCATTAAAAATATATTATTTTTCTTCATTGCTACTTCTTAATTCTTGTGATTAACGTGATTAACGTGATTAACTTAATTAGATTTTATATTTCTTTCTTCCGACGACTTTGCCCTTATTTAATTTTTGCAGTCTCACAAGGATCAGGATAAGCCACAAAAGAAAAAGCTCAATCATTGAAATTGTACTAATGCTGAAAAAAAGCAAGACCATTGAGTTCCTTACGCGTCGGGAACGGCAAAAGAAAAGTAATCTTTTTGCGTATCAAAAATGATAAACATCAGCATCTAGATAATGTAAGATCTACAAAATACGCGAAACCACTAATCGTCAGAACAAAGTGACAGCGTAAACCTGCTTCAGACAAGCAGCATGATTTAAGACAACTTCCCATAGACACCGTATCTGGCACACCTTTATTATCGATAGATATTATAATTCAGAATTGATCATATAGTGGTTAATCTACCTCAAAAATTGAATAATCTTAATGATATACTCTCATTTTACTTTTCTTGAACTTTGTTATTATTATCGTTAGATATAAATTAAATTATGAACAACTACTCTCCCATGAAAAATAAACTTTTAGAGTTCTAAATCACTCCTGCAAAAGTTATTGTGGATAACTAAATTAATGGATGGCTGTAAACACAAGCTAAAAATTCTCTTCTAAAAAAGCCAAAACTCCAAAGACAATTAAGACCTAAATTGCCAACATTAAGTCCATGCACAAAAAGAGATATGACGAGTCTTGAAATTCTCAAACAAAGAAAAACAATTCTATTAAAAAGTACAACCAAGCAATTATCTCAAAAGCAATTGCCTCCAACAGCCTCATCATTACTCCACAACTCCTAATAATTTGAAATTCGAACTAAATTCGGATCACAAATAAGAATCCAATCTCTTTCCAGTGTTCCGAATGAATACAATCGCCAAGTAGTTCATGTTAGTGAATTTTAATCTCCAAAACAATAATAACTCGCAAAATCTTCTTTTGAGTTACTTGAATGTTTGAACTTAAATATAAATCCTAAGCAATCATAAGGACAAAAATTTACGATGGTTAAACTTAGAAGTATTCAAAGTCGTTTAAATAGATCAAAAAATAGCAAATAGAATAAAAAATCTTAAAGAGATGGGAAGAATCCGAAAGAATAACTTCCAAATTTTTCAATTCGAAGATTAATAGGAGCAAAAATTAGAGTATTTTGATAGTTAATTAACCTTACTATTAATTATGTGATATCATCAACTTCATTACAAATAGAATAATTGGAAGATATGATAGTAATAAATTTTGTTATTAAAAAATCATCGTTCAGTGACTGTGATAGGGCAGTCTTTTGCTAAAAACATCTATAGTGGGCGAGAGACCATTTTGGATTTGATTAAATTGATATTATTGCCGTTTTTTTAGCTAAATTTAGATATTGGGTCATAATTTTATCCATCTTAGAACTTTCTTTCATAAAATGGTTTTTTAAAGCTTGATGGCTTATTTTATAAAGGTTTAAATACATTTTTTTCATACTTGCTGCGCCTTGTTGTAAACACAGATGCTTTTTCAAGAATTTTTTTATCGCAAATAACTTTGACTTGTTCATAATTACTGATAGAGCGACCTTTGTTCTGAATAACTGATATTTTCAAAACATCGTCTTTTGTTAGCATTTAATCAGTACATTTTTAAACCCATATTTTTTTTTTATGACCCTTGCTCTCTGTTTTGTTGCTTGATTTATAGTCTATTTGTTCGATTGGTGTAAAAGAATCTCTAATTGATTGAATTGAAGTTCTTTGTACTGGTTTTTGGATTTATTTTTGATTAACAAAATCAAGAAGCTCAGAAAAATTTGGTCGATCCTTAGGGTCTGCTTCTAAGCACCATCTAATTATTGATTTTATTGTTTTGTTGACCTCTACTTTAAATGGAATTCCATATTTTTTAATATCCCTATAAACTTCAGCCATATGCTTTCCTTAATCAAAAGTTTTTCCATTTAAGCACTCATAAAGAGTAACTCCTAGAGCCCAAACCTCTGATTTTTCACTGTATTGATTTTTCAAAAAGGCTTCAGGGGACATATATGAGGGAGATCCAACATTATAGTGTAGATTTGGCTTCTTAAAGCCGTTGATTTAGCAATAACCAAAATCAATGATTTTAGTTTGACCATTGTGCATTAAAATATTTGCAGGCTTAAGATCTCTGTGCAAAATGCCGTTTTCGATGAGGCTGCACTCTCCTTTAAGAATTTAACTAAATATTTTCATGGATTTTTCTTCCCCAAGTGGACCATTTGCTTTGATAAAAGCTTTAAGGGTTCCTCCATTGCATAATTCTGTGATCATATAGCAGTTAAGATTATTTTGAATGATCTTGATACCCCTCAGAACATAGGGGTTATTAACTGTCATGAGAGCTGTTTTCTCCATATTTAGAAGATACTCAGAGACTTAATTATCAATAGTTTTGAGATCAATGATCTTGACAGCAACGCTGTCATGATTTTTCAAACATCGACCTACATAAACTTCTCCTGTTGCACCCTTCCCTAACTATTGATTTTTGCAGATGATGTACTAGTTCATTAGGTTCATTGTGGAATTATTTGTTTTAGAAAATATATTTTGAAGTGGAATAAGAAATTGCCATATATATAGAAAATCTAAAGTATTTTTATCAGGACTATTTAATTCGAAAGGAGTGTTAAAAAAATAAGAAAGTATATCAAGGAAAACTATCTTTAAACAATGTGCAAGTCTTTTTGAAAATAACTCTTTATTACAATGAAAGTTTACCTATCACAAAAATACAAATACAAAAATGTTAATTTTTTGATTTTTTTCAATTAATTAAGATATTTCTAGGGAATCCTATTGAAAAAATATTAATAAAAAAAATTTATTCTCAAAAGAATGATCAATTTATCTTGAAGTTATCTTTATAAATATCAATAAAATAATTGATCAATCAGATTATGCATTCCTCCCCGTATTTTTCCTCTATCTTTTTTAGGATATTAGCACGAATTTGACTGTCAACTTATTTCCTTTTATGATGAATAAATTCATTAACTTATTCATGCATCTTTTACTTGCATTACTAACTCACTAATATCCTCTTCTAGCAAAGGGGAGCAGGTTATATTTTCCACATCCATGGACGACTACTGTCTGATCGCATAGCTTCACTCCCTGAAAAATCAATGAATGGACTCACAATATTCTATTTCCTCGAGCTGTCTTTTTTTTGTTTTGATGTTCTGAATTTGGAAAACTGATCCTCATCCGTTTAACTTTTACATATTTGAACATTAGATAATTGATGCCCATACTAAATTATTTAATTGTTACCTTTACACTATTGAAAATTTGGTCATAATGAGTTATTTTTTTCTTTGGAAGAGATGCTCGACCTGTCTACTTCATTTATCGAAAGGTATAAGTATTGCTTTCGATTATTGGTGCTAGATAATTTTAAATATTCTATTTAAATTATGAACTAGCTGATATCTTTTTTGTAATTGGAAGCTTACTCATAAATTATTTCTATACTTTATTAATGATATTTCTAATATTGATTGACTAATTCTCTCCCTTTAAATCCTTTTATTGAATTACATTGATGTAGTTTATTTTGGAAGGTGCTAATATTTGCGATTATGCTGAGGTAGAACTAAAGTTTAATTAGTTGGCTAAGGTATCTGTCTGAATTCCCTTATCCTCTGTGGGCCTAATACAATAATACGGTTCTTAAAAACTACAGTCATCTTTGTTGGGAAGATAATGAACCATGCGAGATATTCTGAGAAACTTTAAATCTATTTAGCTTTTGAGTAGAGAAAGATTGATTCTTGATTAATTATGAAAAGGGATGTTTTCTTGATTTTAGGCTACTTCAATCATAATAGAGCAGTTAACGATAATATTATTGATAAATAATTAATCAGTTAATCATCTTTAAGACTTAACTTCTCAAGATATTCAAAATAGTAATAAATTATTAACATTCTGAATAACAGTCACCTTTTGAAAAAGATATAGCTTTACTATATTTTGTTTCAAAAAAATCATAAATGTAGATGTAATAAGTTATCATTGTCTTGAATGAATAGTTAGTCTGATAATATTTAATTAAAATTTTTAATTAAAAATTGTTTAACGCATCATTGTATTTTCTTTTCTTTTTTTAAACCAATTTTGTTGTGAAAAACTAAAGTTATAATTGTCATTTGAAAGACTTAATTTCATCTATAATAGCTTTTTGTTTTAGAGATACAGGATTCAATCGTTTTTATTATTGATTTAATAATTAACGAATAATGAATATTTGAAATTGCTTTGAAGATCTTATTCTGATAATTCAATAAATCATAATAAGCATCATCACATTATTTCAGAAAGTTTTAGAATCGTCAGCTTTCGGTTAGTTATTAAACATTCTCTTTAATTATTTCAATAACAGTTCAAACAATCTTTTGTGTCAATTTTTAAATTGCAATCAGTTGTATTTTCATTTGATTTTCAAATAATTTCAGGTGTACTCTTTCTTCTCCATGTTATTCATTACTAATAAGAATACATCAGATAGCTTTTAATTGAAACGATTAACAGAATATAAAAGATTTATAATCATTTTTAAAACAGAGATAGCAAATCCTAAAATCATGAATCTACCTAAGCGTTCTAATACAGACAATACAATCGAAAATAACATGCAAAATGGCAGAAGCAGCAAAATATTCTTAAAATGCAGCAAATCTATGAAACTATCTGTGGTCCTCAATACCATGAAAGCTAGTTTTTGCAAAGAGAATATTTCAAAAGATTAAGCTGCTTTGAACTTTCAAACAAAAACTATTTCTCCCTTAAATAGCGCAAACCATCATTTATAAATATTTACTCTAATCCTGGAAAAACCTAATCAATTAAATCCATTCACAAAAGCTCGCATAAATTCCATCAGAAATAAAAATCAGGAGAATCAGATGAAACAGGATTCATCCATATTTGCTCTTAATTCTGCTCCCTCAAAATTGTCTTCCTCTTCGGAAAAAATCAACTAAGGATTCGAGGATATCACAACTTTAAAGTTTGTGCGTGAGAGGGAAAGAAAACTCTAAACTCTAATGTTATTCAACTATACTGTAAAGACCATAGGGCAATGATTTTACATTTATAATATTGTTGGATAAATTCTATTAATATTGAGAATTACCATCTCCTAGCAAATAGATAAATTAAATTAATGAAATGAATGCTTCCTAAAATGTTTTTCTTGAATCATGTATACAAAACTTTTGATTTAAATTAACTTCGAGATATCTGAAACTACAGTATTAATATTTTTTCTAAAGAGAAAATTATTTATTTTTTGCAAAGATGGTAAATTTAAATAACTCATTGGATAAATTAAAAAATAAAAAGTGGAAAGCCGAATATAGATTTACCGGAGTATTAAATATTTATTAATACACATCATATTTGTAAAGAGAAATAATTTATGAATAAAATATCTTGAAAACAAATGAACAAAGATGTTAACCATTTTTTAACAATTTGATTCATGCTGATTCTCTTATAATAAATTTGATTAAATTAATTGTTCATTAAAATTAATTATAAAATATCAAGAATACTAATCAAGCATTGATGTCTTGCCTTCCAGTTAGCCAATTCATTGAAAATTTGCAATAACATTCGTTAAGTAAGTCGAGAATTTCTTATAGTTTACAAAAAACAACATACCCAACTTCTCTTGAGAATAGAGCTTCTACTAATTTACTTTAATTAAGCAGCACCATATGTGGATAAAATTTTGAGAAAGAAAAAAAATTATTAAACTCAAAAAAAAAGCCATCTTCACTATCACCTTGGAATTTAAAGCATGAACAAAATGCCGTTGATCGAGAATTATACAATACAAAAGATAGTGTGGGAAATAAAATATTAAAGGAGATCCACGTTAAAAATGAATAAAATGTATAGGATAATGACTTCGGCGGATAAATAATTACTCGATAAAATAATTTATAAAGATGTTGTTCTGTTTTTATTGGATAATTTGCTACTAATCAGTTGAAATGTCATAAGAACATAAAAAGAAATCGAACTTAATCCTGGAGGATCACCGAGCTTAATAAAAAAAATGAACAACATACTGTAGAGTTAAATTGTGAGAGGCATGAAATTTCTGAAAGATAAAAAAGCTATCTTTACAAAAAAGATTTAGATAAATTTGAAAGCAGAAAACAGTCAGTAAAAGTGAAGCAACTTCCCTTAAGCCAGTATGAGTTGAAAGGTGAATGTTCTTAAAATAATAATAATGATTATATCAGACTTCAAGTAAATTACTGGAAGTTTAAAGTTCACTCGATCAGATCAAAAAAAGTTAGTAAATTATTAAAAGCTGATAAATAAAATTAGATTTCCGAGTGCTAGACTAAGAAAAAGATGGTTTTATCAAAGAAAAATAGTCTTTTCCCTGAAAAATCAAGATAAAATGACTGCTTAATACATAATCCTTTTACCAGAATGCTTTATCGAAAATACATTAACACAATTAGTGTGAATCCAAAAGTACAAATGCGTCATTGTTTATGATTCAACATTATATTAAATATTATCTAAAAAATCATACAGTCTTTAATTTTTATCTCAACTATGTATATTCAGTGAGAGTTATTTTAGGAGCGGTTTGATAATCGATTTGCACCTTAATATTGCTTAATCGCTCAAAGTAGGCATAATCTTCATAATAATTGAGGGAAACTTCAATTAGTTTGTAGTATTCATGAAGTGATTTTAATCCTTCAATATTAGCTTTAAGTTCTGAAGAGAAAGAAATTGAGGGATTGACAAACACTACAGAAACGTTATGATTGGCTTCCCTAATGATAGAAGCTACAACTTTAATCATGATTTTATAGATTTATTCAGAAAATGATTCTGCATATAATAGTTTCGAGATATCTTTCATTTTGGAGATGTTTTCAAATATGTTCTGGTTTCTATATTTTTAATAGGATTGCTAATACCGTTCATAATATCTTTTGATGTCAATCTGTATCTATTTATACTTTTGAGAGTGTTTGTAAGTATTCCAATTGCTCAATCCGAACCAATTATGCTATTCATCTGCTAAATGATTGATTAAATTGTGAAGATGTTGGTGGCATATAAAGATAACTTTATTTTTATTAATCTCGTTTATCATTAAATGATGAGCATTCTTTATCAGATAGTAAAGAAATCGGCAGTATTGAATTTGCGCTGTTTGAATGTGTTTATTTTTAATTTAGGTGCGTTCGTCTATCTAAGGATTTTAATGATCTGGTTTTTAAATTAACAAAGTCAAACTTTTAGCACTTTCAAGATAATTCATTTTGCTTAAGCTTCTTTTAAAATGTACTTTACTCAAACTTTTTTTTTCTTTCTAATTATCCTTTTATTTTGTCAGATTTAATTCCATAAATTCTTTTTTAGTCATTCTTTTTTATGGATCAGAAGCACAAAGTTTTCTAAGGATTTATCTTGTTTAAAGAGATACTTTAAAATTTTAACTCAGTCTATAAGGAAGATTCTTCATACGCTTAATCAAATCTGTTTCATTTTAAGATTACCATGGAGTTACTCCTGCTAGCATTTAATAAAAAACAACCCCGATAGAAAAAATATCAGTCAATGGAGAATAAATGTTGCTGGAAAGAGACTATAAAGGCATATAGAGAGGCGTCCCAACATTGTTTTTTATTTTAATCTCTCGATAGGTGTGAATTGCAAATCCAAAATCAGCAATTTTCCATCTTTTTCCATCATGAAGAATATTGGCAGGCTTCAAATCTCGATGCAGTATACCTTTTCCTAGCATATATTTTTCACCCTCAATAATTTGTCCAATGATATCCACTGCCTTTATTTCTGAGAGTTGTCTATGCTTCCTAAGATATGTTAAAAGATCTCCACCCAAGCAATATTAGGTAATAATATAACAATTTTTGACCGTTTTATAGACAGAGTAGCACTTAATGATGTTTGGGTGATGTAAGTCCTTCAAGATCTTTATTTAATTGTCCAACATTTGTAGGCCGGATGCATTTAATTTTTTTAATTCAATCACTTTGACTGCACATTAAGAGTTATCTTTTAAACAATGCCCTTTGTAGACTTTACTACTAAAGCCTGATCCAATTTAACAGTTCAAATCATAGGAGTATGAACCTATTTTTTTGTAAGATCCTTGAAAACCAATAATTGACTTGGATAACGATAATTAAAGGGATTAGTTTGCTTAATTAAACATACAACCCTTTATCTTATTTCCCTCCAACGGTGCACTATTGAAAATTGATTGTTTTTGCAAGTATGTGCAGCTCATAAATATATTTAAGATGAATAAATTATAATACCAAGTTACTGAACCAAAATTTAAAGCATAATGGAATGAAAATGGATTAACTCGAGGACTTGATCCATCTATGCGATTGTAAATGCAAGTTTAATCTACAATCTAAGCATCTTTAATTTTGGATATTACAATTAATATATATAGAATTCATTTTTGAGGATAACTTCAAAAAATTTTGAGTTTGGATTTTGCAATCATTTATTTTGCTTTGGTTGACTTCGAATAGTTAGTTTACAGTGAAGAAAGCGACAATTAAATTGTTTTAAAATGTAAAAAATAAAAATAGCTTACTTAGTCAAAAACATCAATCTATCCAACAAATAAAACTAAAACAAACCACATAAATAGGCAGGAAGCATTATACTGTTTGCAGCTGAGCCCATTTAGTTCTTGTTATTAAATTCTAATTTGAAAACAACTAACTGTTTAAAATTGATTATTTATGGTTTATAAATTAAAATTACTTTAAATCTATTTTCCCTTCAAATATTGGATATCGTTGCTTATGTATGAGCATAAGATTATTATTTAAATTATCAATATAGCATAATTTAAGGTATTTAATAATCAATCAATCAACCAACTAAATTAAATACATAACTATCTATGCTAATGTTTATCAATTTTATATTAGGCTATAAGTTTTATCATCTCAAGCAATCATATTAGACAAAAAATAATAGAAGTAAAGGTTTAATTATCATTTTGTTTTCTTTCTCTTCGTGACATGGTGGTTACTCCTCGATCGTCGATTGACGTTCAATCTCGAATATGAACGCTTCTTTGATTAATTTTTTGAGTAAGCTTCAATGAGAGAGAAACTGCGTCTTCCGCATTCGCCTTCATTAACAATGCTGATATTGCCGATTTTGATTTCATGAGCTAAACAGCGAAAATACTGATGTTTGTCCCCCTCACCGATTGGAAACTCATTGTCAATCAAATAATTACCTTTTACTGAGATAGAGGGAAAATGAATGCTATGATTCTTCTTGAACTCATCAAACTTAGAAGCAAAAACTTCGTTCATGATGTTCATCAGCACATTTTTACTGCTGTCAAGCTGAGTCTCTGCGATGGCTTCTTGTAGGGCCAAGCCCAAGCCTGTCTTGCGGATGATATTTTCCATTTGATGGTCAATTATATATGTTCAAATTAAAACAGTAACATTGCCACTCAGTTTTATAAGTAAATAATGAAATGATAAATTCAATTTATTATCTTGTTGCTTGAAAAGGTAAGGGAATGACTTGTATCCATTATTAAAAGTAAAACTTAATACAATTCATAGTTCTACGGGTTTTGTAATATATTGATCGATAAAGTATCATTAATATTGACCAAAATGATTTGCGACATCAGCAAATTGAAATAAACTAACTTTCATATTTTAATTCAAGCTATTTTATAATGGTATTTAAAATAATAAATCGTATTTCTCAAACTATCTTTAAAAGAGTAAAAATTAAATAACATTTTTATGCCAGTTCACATCTAACCTAATTCATTACTTTACAATCCGTTCTATAGAGATTTGGCATCGAAAAGGTCCCTATTTTTTTTACTAAATAAGATCATAATAAGGATAAACATTAGTTTCCTGCCATTAATACATTCAAAATTTATTGCCTTTGGCCTTCAGAGAAGAAATAGTTTATCAGCAAAGACAATAAATTTAGGATTGAAATTTAATAGATTACTTACTATTTCGCAGAACTACTTTAGAGGCATCTCACTCCCCCTAAGCATATTTAGCTAAATTGTAGAAGCAAGAAATTTCTAATAGTTAGAGTGCAGCTAATTGGTTGATCTTATACCTTTTAAAATTATCCAAGCCATCATTTAGCTTAAAATGAAAGTTTTTCACTATTAATCTCTAAAACAATGGATGTCTTGTAAAATACGAGCAATCATAGGTCACACATTTATTGTTATTCATCTCATTTGTTTGACTTGTAAAATTTATAAATAATGATTTCCGTAAAACTATAATCTATTGATAAATAAACATGGAACTCATCAGCATTAAGTAATTGGAGAAATTGGTCAAGGCAATTACTGTATACTCTGCAATGCTGACTACAGGCTTTAAATAAGTTTCTCGCTCTCTTCACCGTAAGTTATAATTCGAAAACCCTTAATTGATTTTAAAAACGGCTTCCAAGGCAAATCAGCGAGAATTTTCTCAGGGAAAAGAAGACCAACAGTCCAATAATAAAGTAAATGCCACCTGGATGTTTGGTGAATTTAAAGTATTTGGTTGGACTTTAATCTACCTCTCAATTACTCAAGATGTATAAATAAACGACTTTGTAATATAATTTTAAATTAGACTGATTATCATTTTAAAAAAATAGGAGCAATCTTTATAACAAAAACTCTTAATTTCCTAAAATACGAGTCGAAAGTATTCATTCATCAAAAGCAAGGCCCTTCTTAATACTGGGGTAATGAAGAAATTGACCAACTTTTATTAAGTATCAAAAAGTATTCATAAGCTTAATTAGGAATAAAGGTTCCACTATTTTATGGAGGGAGGTTTCTTATGACCTATACACAGCTTCCAATGGAAAATACTTTCGTACTCTCAATCAATGCCGTGAGAAATGGAGGAATCATTTGGATCCATAAGTAAATAAAGATAAGTGGACATTGGAGGAAGATCTTGAACTCTTTAATGTAATAAGTCACTATGGATGTAAGTGGTCCCGAGTTTCAAAATCATTACAAATTAATCGAACATAGCACATGGTGAAGAATAGGTATCATTGGTATATTCGCAAAATCGGAAGCAAAAAAGCAAATCCATCATTTATCATCTCATATATTAAAAAGATGTTATAGGCAAGAGCGATTAAAAAGTAAGCAGATGTTGAGGACATAAAATAAGACAATGACAATGAAATAGTGATGAATTCAGAAAGACCATAAAAGCCTAATTCTTACCTATAAAAAAGCGAATAGTCGAAATTATCGTATATTGAAAATCAGTATTAATTGCAAAAAAATAAAATTTAAATTAAATGTTAAGAGTAGAAGGAAATTATGTATGTTTCATAACCTGTAAAAAGGGAGGATTAATAAAATCCGATAATTTATCACAAAAATACAAATACTTTAACAAAGATTGGCAAATTAAAAATATAATAGCGAGAATATACTATGAAAAGATATCCAGATTTGTTCTACTATCCTTTTATGGAAATGCCCATTTATCCACAGTATATGGGGTGATTTTTATAACATTAGAAACTAATGTATTTTGATCCATTATTAATTAACTTTATTCCAAATTACTCGATCAAAAGTCCTTTTCATCAAACAATACATCAGATAAAATGGTTTATAGTTATCCGTTCGCATTGACATCTTTAAGCTGCTATTATTAGATTATAAATGAACCGTTAATCTCATTCGTCAACAAATAACATCAAACTGCCTTCTACTATCACTGATTATTCTTCAATCAAAACAATCAGAAGTGATCACTCCCGAAAAAGTTCTTTCTCCTCTTATAGCAATAATTTAAAGACTATGGCCAATCGCCGATCAAGTTTACTCCTTCATCAAAGGAAAATGAGTCTGCAAAAGACAACTTAAAATAATATGGCTCTGCTAGAGAGAATAAACTCACAAAAATCTTCAATTAAATTCACAAAGGTTTAACCCAAAGAAAGACCAAGTATGCTGCGATTTTTTTATTCAAATAAATAAAATATGCAAAAAAGGAAAAAAATAAATCGCATAATCTAGCAGCGAGCTTAAGAAATAGAAACCTTATTGGAAAGGAGAAATGAAAATATTCTCTATATATTTTGATCAATAATTTTTCATACTCTTTCAACCCATAATATCTTGATGATAGTATCTCAATTGTATTTAAACATCGAGCTGGAATGTAATCAATTCTTGAACTGAAAGTCTTCCTCTTTAATGGGGATATCTTCAAATCAAGAATAACAACAAATATTTTCTGAAGAAGAATGATGGGCGATTAATCACCTATTGTTTAAGAGACAGTTAAGATATTATCAACATTTCAATATTCCATTACGATTGAATATCACATATTTTAAGTCATAATAGATGTATAACTAAGGCACTCAATTTTTTATTGACATCTATCGTAAATTTTTTGGATTACTGCCCACTCGAGAAAGACTTGGAGGCAGAAAGGACGCTTTTTATTAGTTTCATGTCGACGAGAACAGTCAAGCTGATCAATAAGTATTGAGAAGATTATGTAATACTAGCCTAATTCAGCAAATTCGATCGTTAAAATCAGTGATAGGTGTTTCAAGTAGTGCGTGGATATCAAGTATAATCTTTTCACAATAGAAGAAAAGAGTTGTGTTGAGCATTGCGTGTCTGATTATTTTTCAGGTTATGAATAAATAGCAGCGTACACACAACAGCACCTAAGATAATGATTTTACTACTTTAATTGTCAAGTAGCAATATAGAGCAAGATACGAATGATTTGTTTTTTTATTTTTGCCATAAATGAAAATATATAAGAATCATCAAAAAACAATGTTTTTTTGCGAAAAAATTCGAGGCAATTTTACACATTCATTGGGAGATAACATCGGCGGTTTCACCATATCAATTATCTTTTAATTTTATTTTTATTATTTTATCTATTTTATTAGTTTGCAGGAAGGCACATGGAGAGCTATATGCTTACTTGATGCAATCTTTTTCGTACTCTTCAGATATATTTATTTATGTTATTTTTACAGCTATCTTTCAATATCTTAAAGAGATATCAATCTCTTCACTGATTTCGATGTAGGTAATTTGTTTTGCAACATCTTGAGAATTTTAGGGCAATGAATGGTATTAAGCAATTCGATTTAACCCTAATAATGACTGGGCATTTCAATAAAGATACTATCTTTTAATAGTTCACGGGCTGTTGGTCGATCATTTCTTTTTACAATCAAACAGTTTCTTATTAATTCAGAGAGTTTTCTTGAATATATTGAGGAAATAGGCTCATAATAACCCAATATAACCTTCCTACTCAAGGTAGGAAAATCTCGAGCAATAAATGGTGGTTTGAGTACTGCAAGCTCATACAGTAAGCATCCCAAAGCCCAAATATCAACTCTTTCATCGTATTTAGTATTATTCCAAATTTATGGACTTGTATAGTAAGGTGTACCTGTTTGAGTGGAGGCATATTTATTGTTCAGTACCTTTGATACATTCATATCTCCAATTTTGGCCATTCCATCAACAAAAAATATATTAGCTGGTTTAATATCTCGATGGACAATTTGATTATCATGAAGTATCTTGAGTCCATTGAGAATATTTGAGGCGACCTACCAGATGAAATTTTCTTTGAACTTCTGGCATTTTTCAATCTTTTTTTTGATGAGTTCCTAAATAAAAGGAAAAATACTGCTAAATCTCCACCGTTTGCATACTCCATGATGATGCATAGAGTGCTGCCAAATTACTCGAAGAAGGCAGTTTTATATGATATTATATAGGGAGAATCGATAGACGCTAGCAAACGGATTTCATTGAGTGCATTATCTTTTTCGTGAGTGTTGAGTTGCGTCATTTTGATCTGTTTCATAGCATAAACTTAGTTGTGTTGCTTATGCTTACGTACTTTGACGACTCGACCGAAGCTACCTGCTCCCAACTCCTTGAGGATCTAAAATTAGTTCATGAGTATGGCCAATAGAAGAATTATAACAGATAGTCTTATATGGCAGTTGATAAATATATTTTTTAATTAAATTAGCAAAGAAATTAGAAAGAATTACATGATATTAATTGCATTAATATAGTAATAGTATCCATATTCTAATCAGAAATCACGATAAAGAAGGCATATAATTGAGTCTTTATTTAAGTGTTTAATTTATAAAATAATGATTAAAATTTGAGTCTCAAGATTAATTACGATCTAGTTGCATCCTTGCAATATCGTTCTTAATTATAAAATATTCAAGAATCTCCGTCGATTGACTATTATAGATTGAATACATTGCTCCAAATTTGAATTTGCCAAAATTTATTACAATCAAAAAATGACACTTTTCTGCTATCCAATATTATTCCTATCCTGTTATATTGATGATTGTGCCTTCTTACTTTATTTCTTTGTTTTTTGTTTAAAGAAGTTTAATTTTTGGTATCAGAAAATATGTAAATATAGATAGCTTACCAAATATACATTATGACATCAATTAAAAGAAAATGGAGAAAATTTAAAATTTAAAGGTTCCTCGCAAGCATTTGCTTAAAAGTAAATAAGGGAGTAGTTCTCTCAGATATAGATGCAATTCACAATCTAAAGTTATTGAACTAAAAAAACACACTAAAATAGAGATTTCAAACAAAATTTGGATTGTTCCCGACAAGATTGATTCCTCATAAACAGTCGCTGAATTGCTTAACTCAGCTTCGATTTTCCAAGAAGATTTTAAGAATTTCGTTGATTGGGAGTAGGAGACTATTTTTTAGGAGCATTGACTCTCCTGAGTTTGACACAAAATTTAAAGGGCTTCTTTGATTTAAAAAAATCTTTATTGTGTATATGCATAATCTTATCATCCCTTTAATCTAAATTTTAAATAATTTCTGCTCAGAAGAACTTTCAAATACTGCTTGTGTTAATTTGATAAATTTACTAAAATTGATCAGGAAATTATTCTAATTTCAACGAAATAATTTGTTCTTAAATATCAGATTCGAATAAAAGGAAAAAAATGAAGTTGAGATTTCGTGAAGCTTAAAATGAGATTATATAAGGAGAAAGAATATTTACATTGCAAAAGATAGTATTATATTTTATACTTGAACAGTGGACGTACTCAATTGTTTTGCATTGTATTTATTGCCGAATTCTCTCATTCATGAAGCTATTCACGACTAAATAACAGCCTTAACAGTAAAGTATTTATCAATTTTGGTTATATAGTTGAACCAAATTAAATATACGAGTGATATGGATTTATATACTAATTTTAGTCATCAATGAAATATTTTTTAATTTCATCTAACTCTCAGGAGAAAATAGAAATTTGGTTTGGATTAATTTATTCCGCCAAATTAATTTATCAGAATATATCTAATATAGCTGGTTAAATTTGCGGAAGATATAATTATATCTGATGCCATCTAAACTCAAAGCCAAACAAGCCAAAGTAGACGCTAAAAAAGCGGATACCTCCAAAAGTACAGATAAAAAGAAGGATTCTACAAAGAAAGTTGATCCCAAATCGACTTCCAAAGCGAAAGTAAATTCTAAGCCAAATCCACTAGCCCCTGTTAAAGCCACTAAAAGCAATGTGGCGGCTAAATCTACTACTCCTGCAAAAGATGCAAAGCAAAGTACCCCTAAGATATATAAAAAAAGTACGCCTAAGAGAGCTCCATCTCCCAAAAAGGATCCAAGCCCCAAAAAAGATCCTTCTCCTGCAAAGAACGGAAAAAGAAATGCTCCAGTTGCGGCTGATAAAAAAGACACAACCAATGGCATTAAAAAAACTAAATCCTAAGAGAAGATTGTTAAGGTGATTACAAAAGGGGGTGCTGCCGTTGATTCTTTAGTGCAGAATAAAGATTCTTACCGTGTTTATCAAGAAGCAGGAAAAATTTACAGTGCCACACTTAATCAGGCTAATTTGGATCAAAATAACAACAAATTCTATATTATCCAGGTCCTGCAAAACGAAGCGAGCGGAGATATTTTTATTTGGAATAGGTGGGGAAGAGTAGGAGTTCCGGGACAAAATGCTTTAAAAGGTGCAATGCCCAAAGAAGTAGCTATCAGGGAATTTAACTCTAAATATCACGATAAAACAGTTAAAGGTGACTATAAGTAAATAGAAATTAAGTATGATGATGAGGAAGTTAAAGATGAACCCAAAGCCAAAGGAAAAGATGAAAAGAAGAACGTGGCAAGTAAGATTGATGCTGGCCTTCAGAAGCTTATCAGCCTTATTTTTGATGTAAACATCATGAATAATACAATGAAAGAGATAGGGTATGATGCAAAGAGAATGCCCTTGGGAAAACTAGGAGATACTACCATTAAAGAAGCATATACAGTCCTCACTAAACTAACCAATGCCGTAAAGAATAAGGATAAAGATGCTTGTAAATCGTTGTCCAGCTAATTCTATACGTTAATTCCACATGATTTCGGATTTCAAAAAATGGCCAATTTCATTCTTGATAACGAAGAGAAAGTTAAGTAAAAGCTTAAAATGCTCGAGACGATTTCTGATCTCAAGATTACATCAAAACTATTAGATCAAAAAACAAATGATGAATCATCTGTTCTTGATCAAAACTACAAAAAACTTGGCTGCGGCATCAAAACAATTGACTCAAAATCTGCAGATTATAAACTACTTGAGGAGTATTTCGATAATACAAAGGGATGTTATAGTAAAGTCAAAATTGGAGAAGTGTATTAAGTTGTTAGAGACGAATAACAAAAATAGTTTAACAAAAAGATTGGAAATAATATGCTTTTATGGCATGGATCTAGAGTCTCTAATTTTGTCGGCATTCTTTCGCAAGGACTTAGAATTGCCCCCCCTGAAGCACCAGTTTCAGGTTATTTATTCGGTAAGGGTATATACTTGGCGGACATGGCTGAAAAAAGTATAAACTATTGTCGATCTTACGGGCAAGATTCAGCTCTAATTCTCCTGATTGAAGTATTATTTATGCTATTTAGGGTGCAGTCGGTGATCCTAACATTTTGATCAATACAAACTCCAGCGCCAAGGAGGAGATGTAAAAAAAGAAGAAGAACTCGACTAAGTGTTATGGTGCGCAGGCTCCTCCTGAGAGCAGCTATGTAAAGCATAAGGAAGTTATTGTTCCAAAGGGAGCACCAAAGCCTACTGGCTCGGGATCATACATGGGTCACAACGAGTACATCGTTTACAGCAAGAGTCAGGCTCGAATTCGTTATATTCTTCGGATGAATATGAATGGCAACTGATTGAACAATCATATATTTTAATATTGCCATAATATATAATTGATTGAGGACTAAATTCTTTTCGATATTGGCATCTAAATAATTCAAATCAACTTGGATTAAAATTCAACTAACTAATTTTATGAAATTTTAATCACAATTAATAGATTGTAAATGAAATCATCTATTTATCCTTGGTTTTAAAAAATTATCAATATTTCCCACTTTCCAAGGATTTTTGCTATTTTTAATTAGATCTTGCAATCTGCCAAGGCGAAGTAGAGTCTTGAAGACGTCTTTAAGTGTTATAACGCCTTACTTTTCCAAGGTTAAACTATGTTGTTCAGGGCTATATGGCTTATTTTCATCTTTGGGCATCAATTGTGGTCCACCTTGGACAGACAAATGAACTGAGACCAAACATGTGAATTATTGAGTTTCCTCAGTAAATAACGCTTTTATTCCTGCCGATGGAGCGTAAAGACATGATTTATGATTCTTGTTCAACACTTAAAATTATTGATTTCCACGCTAAAATCTGGACATCATTCCAAATTATTAAAAGTTTAAGATCGTCAGAGCCTTTTAATTCTCACCAACAATTTTGACTTCCACTCCGGGAGCAAGGAGGGGATTTAATAATTGGGGTAAGACCATCGAAGATAACAGTTTCTGGTCTTTTTTTTAGATTGCCCATAAAAATTCTTGAATAGTTTTGTGAATTTCAGGATTATTTTATACCACACCCCTATAAGTGGATGGAGACTGTTACTTAAATCCTCCGAATATATAAGGAAAGGGGCCTAAATTTGGAGAGATTATTTAGCCTTGAGAAACATGGCCAGATGTCCTTATCCTGCATATGTTTCTCAATAGCTGAGCTGAGAACATTAAATTTAATTAAAAATTTATATCCAATCAATAATAATTAATGATTCAATTTACAATTGGGAGAATTACTTTTATCATTATTGGATCCTTGATTTTAAAAAATGGTCAATATTTCCAATTTTCCAAGGATTATTACTGCTGAAAAGGTGGCGTTTGAATTCTTACATTTTGGAAGGATCCATTCCGACTTGAGAGAAACTCATTAAATCTTGAGGATTCTTTAAAAGTTACTGCTATAAAACGAAACTATGTGCTTCTAAGTCTGCTGCTTTTCCGTTATTCTTGATTACTAACACTGGTCCGCCTTTGAAAATCATGTGATAAGAAACCAATATGGGGATTCCTTTATTTAAAACGGCCATAGTTGCAGTGGGGTCCTTGGGCATATAAACACAAAATTGATCCTTTTGCATCGGTGATATAAAATGCTAATTATTACGTTCAAATTTGACTCCAATGCCTAATTAGAATCGAGTAAAGAGCATTTCGGCTGTAGATTCTGGGTTTACAAGTTTAACTTAAACCTCAGGAGCAAGTAGAGCATCTAATAATTTATGCTAAATAAGCGGTTGCAGTAATGCTTTGTCTTTTTTTTATATGGCCTGAAGCACATTTGAGAAGATTTTGTGAAACTACACTATATGTTTCTTTCCGAGAAATTATACTTGAGCATTTTACGGAAGATGTTCCTTGAGTCCTCCGAAAATATAGGGAAAGGGGGGTAAATGATTATTAACAGTAACGTTGCTTGACGTCCTGATCTTACATATATTTCGCAGAAGTATGCCAGTTAGCATTCGACTTAACTTAAAGATTATTTCAAATTTGCTTCATTAAAAAATAGACAAAAAATATTTAGTCAAAAACATCTTCTCAATATTTATCCAGGCAGACAGATAAACTCAACTTTCGAGATGCGTTGATAATAAATATTAATAAATATATATTGAGGACAAGAGCAGCATAAAAAGCCTCTTATGAAATCAATTTTAGTTTTTTATCAGTATCAGAACTCATACCATTTATTACTCAGACTCACTTGACATATCCAAAGCCAACTGGCAACTTTTGTGCAGAATGGACTCGTTTCCGTCTAATTTGACAGTCGTCGCATTGATATAGACCCAATGATCGGCTCTAAACTAAATATTCATTTCAGCACAACAGAAATCACAACGCTTAGAGTAATAAGGTTAATTGGGAACGGGAATACAAAATTTATCAGTAGTAAGATTGAGATCGTCTTGATCGTTGGTCCAATGATCAGTGTTACTGAGTGTGTATTTTTTGACTTGTCTGTTATTTTTCTAAATTTTGCCCAGTTTCTCCCGGAAATGTTAATTTTTATGAGTTTAATGAGTCTCACTTGTGCAGAATTTGAGCCCACACTCCCTACAAGTGAACGAATTCATTTGTTTCAATTTAGATAGCATAAACTTATAATCAATGATCACCTAGTTTTTATGTGGGATTTTTCTTGGTTTTGGCTAGTCGTAAGACGCTCCGTTCATATTCAGAGCCACTCGCGTCTATTCTGACGCTAGTCGTTTTCTCTTTAGTTCTTCGTTTTGGTTCACATCGGTATTAATAATATGAGGTATTTGCATAGGCTGCTTTTGGGTCATAAGGGGTTGAGTAGGAATGAAAGTGTTGTTGTATAATGGTGCTGGAGGAGCTAAGGGATATCGAAGACTGTTGTTGCCATTATTGTAACTTGAGTTATAGTTTGGGTTGGAAATGGGATAAATCGGTTTACTGTCAACCATATATCGTTGGCTATTAACTCGTCCCTCGTTTGAATACTTTTGAGAATAAGGTAGATGAAAACTGATTTCCTCCGGGGCAAGTTGAAGTTTATTGGTGTAGAAGTCCTTAATTCTATTGATGGTTTCCTGTTTGAAACCGCCATCGACATCAATATTGGTATTCGAGAATATTCTATCTTTAATTTGACTCAGCAAAAAGGGGTGCAGTTTGCCAACCCAGTATTTTCTTAGTATTTTCAGTTCATCAATTTAATTCTGACATTTTTGTGCTAACAGAAACATGAATAAATCACTGTAGATATCCACTATGGTATTGTGAATTGTTGGCATAAAGTTCGGCACCTTTATAAGTTTGTCAATTATGTAAATGTACTTCATAATTGCGCGCTACGCTTTGTACTCATACATCGCTTGATGCAGTAAACCTATCAACCGTTATTCAAAACCGGTGAATGGGAAGGCTAAAAGGTGTTGCACGAACTGAGTTGGCTCCAAACTTTCGATATCCCATAGTTCGCACTGCTCGGCGTACAGAAATTATTAAAGAAATTGGGCTCCGTCTATCATCATTGTAATTATTATTCAATTTTTAGGGTATATGTTCATTAATCAGTAAATTGACTTAAAATCAATATCAACTCAATAAATTCGTCAAATGTGTTTTCTAATGCTCGTTGCAGACATAAGTGAAGGAGGAAAGACAGTCTTTTAAAAGAAATTACAAAATCGAGCACAATACTCCTTAGGGGGAATGGCGGAAATTCCTTCTCCATAGATCAGGCGTTTAAAATAATACTCGAAAACCTTTTTAGAACTAAATATTTTGATATTTACTCATACGGAGTGAGGATATCAATGATACCGAAGATGTAGCTTTCTGTGCTCTCATCCATGGCTGCAGACAAGAATATTTTGGATTATCGGCAATGAGGTATTTCTTTATCTTCTTCTTTAAAATTACGAGAACCATCCCAATTCTAGCTTTTATCATCATTCTTCTTAATGACACCAATCAGCAGTGAATAGTCAATGATTTCGTGTTTTTCAAAAAATTCAGCATCTCTACGAATGATTTCTAGAAGTTTAGCGCGTTGATTCTCCTGTAAGTAAATAGGTGCCCTCTTTTTGAAATCATTGTCTTTCTTTGTGGCAGAGGGATCAGTATCGGTTGTATCCCTTCCAATCCACGAGCCCTTTAGATCATACCTCTAAACAATTCTTTCCTTTGTGCTGAAGACATTAGCCATGATAACAAAGTAACTCCGATTAATTTAATCCCCCTTCTCGTTCTTCTAGATGAGTTTATGCAATCCATAGAATTTAATAATCATTGATTCTGGATTTTTCTTGAGATGGTAATAATAGTCTTCGAGAATACTCTTTAGAAGTTTGTATTAACGATAACTCATTGTCTTTAACATGTATTTGCCGTCAGCAGTGTAGTAAAAAAAACTGCCACTTTTACCCTGACTAGTCAACGAGGTCATAGAATTTACCTAGCCCATCATCAGAGAGGCCATCAATCGATTTGGACCAATGCTACCGATGTATTCCTCATTGTCAATTTTGAAAAGCTTACGTATGTGGTTGAATGTGTTGGGAGCATAATCAGTAAAAGAGTAGATGGTTGAAGTGTACTCCTCGTCTCCGAATCTCCGTGGAATAAGTTAAAAATAATATTTAAGTCCAAAATCTTTTGGCTATTCGTATATCATCTCCTGAAATCCTTTCACGCTCCGAACAGCCATCTGGATTCCGATCATCATGTTCAACACTAAATTCCAGTTATCATCTCCAATAAAGATCATATTTCCTTAGTTTTTGTGAATACGCTTGTGCACATTTTTAATAGTTTAGAACTTACTCTGTCTATTGTCGTGGGGGACTTAAAATTTTTCACGAAGGGATTCGTATATGATTTTTGTTTATTGGACAATCCCTTCAAGTTTTTATTTAATAAAGCTAAACTTTTTTTGAAGAGAGATCAGAAGAGAGGTCTCATTCAGTTATTTCACAGACTGGCCACCACTAGGCTAGTTGAGGGAATTTTGGACTTTAGTGTATTAAAAAGTTTCACTGGTGTCTTTTGCTGGATAAGATTGTCTTGAATTCATTTCATATGCCAATTTTGATTGCTGATAAGGAATTTCATTGAATTGTTCGGACGCTCTGTTCACAAATTTCTTTGGGAGAGGCTTGTTGAAAAGATTAAGACTATAATCGGGCAAATTTTTAATTGATTCCTAAATTTTAATCGGCTGATAAAACATGGACTCCTCATTATTCATTTGGAACATGGTATCATTGATTTCCCTGATTTATTTGACAATTTTAAAGAGCATGGCTTCGGGATTCTTCTCATAATACATCTTATCATGGATGAAGATATCCGCCATACCCTGTGTAATGAATTCAAACGATTCCATATACTCTTTATCTTTGTATAGGTTATCAACATAGTATTTTAAATCGATTTAGGATTTGCCAGTCTCGTGCTTTACTTTATTAAAGAGAAAGCCCACATATTGACTGGTTCTCTCCTTAATTTCAGAAGTTATGTTGATGTTGGTGATGGAGGACCAAGAGAGGAAAAAGTCATTGAGAAACTACATAAAATTCAGCTGGCTAATTCTGTTTGAATTTTTTGGAGCGATCAGTTTGAAGGATATACGTGCTTTATTTTTATCAGAACCACACTTCAGAATTTACATGTATTCGACGAAATCCTGAAAAGATATCTGCCTTACTCCAGATTTACTTTGCTATCGTTATCCAGATCGAAAGCGTTAAACAGCCTCTCCGAAAACTACTGCGCGCATTTTAGGCCGAGCACACCCATATTTCTCTTGAAGAACTAAGAAGTAATATCCTGTTTATATCCGGAAACTTTTATGAATCTGCATGTCTCTGAGTGTACTTTTTGCGTAGTTCCTCGAGTTAATTGATATTAAATTTGATGGGTGCTCCTGTGTTACGGTTCACCATGTTGTTAACAGAATTCGAACTGCTGAAGCAGGTATCAAAGCATTTCATCTGGTTTGCAATTATTTGAATAAAATAATATACCAGAATTTACAATATAATTGGAGGAATAAGATTGGAAGTGAGATGACAATAAAGTTGAAAGTATCACAAGAGCATAGTCATAATTAGGACTATTTCTTTTATAACCATACTTAAACAAAGTATTTCTGCTCTAGAATATAATTATTTGATGTGCGGAATCTGCCTAATTCTCAACATACCAATCGAACAGCACCATTTCAACTTCAACTTCTTTCAAACCTATAACCCCTCTCCCGATAGTGAAGTCCTTCCGCTCAACAAACACATACAACTCCATAAGTTAATGTTGCCGCCCCCGCCAGATATCCCCAAAATTTAGCGATGTCTGGGTAGAAGAGGACCGGATAGGTTCATTGCCCACCATATCGATATGTATAAGACAAACTACGAAATAGTGGGAAAGGAGCACGGAAATTAAATTTATAAAGGTGATGCTTTGGGTATACAATCTATACTTCATCTCAGAGGCACTCATTCTTATATTACCTAAACCCCTGGCTCTTACTTTTTATTTAATGGATAAATTTGGGAAACAGGCAACTTACCACCGATTAATGAGTAGTGTGACTAAAATGACTCAAAATGGCTGCACAGGACACTCATGGCCTGCAAAGGCTCATAAGAAAAGATTTTAGAAGTATTAGGCCAAATCAGAGGGGATTATGCCATTATTTTAGTTGAGGGAGATCAAATATTCATCATGAAGGATTACTTCGGTAAGCGAAGTTTGCTGCTGGGCATGAGTGAAAATCATTTAGTCTTGTCTAGTGTTCCTTTTTAGTAATTTATGGGCAAAGAGGAGGTCATTGGCGAAAACATTGTAAGCGTGGAGGATGAAAACGAATAATCATGGAAGTCCAAGTATGAGGCATAGTGGTTGTCTAGCAAAGGCAAACAGCTATTCTAAGTTCCAGCAAATTCTTTGATTTCAATTCATCTTAGAAATGGATAGGCTTTCTGGACACATCAATTTATCCACCAAATTGACCTGAAGAAGATAGGCATGGTTAAATAAGTCGATAGTGTTTAGAATATACTAGCAACCGTAAAGAAACTGTTGGTTGAAAGTATAAGAGAAATCATTAGATGCATCAAGGGAGTTTTTTGCACGAGCAATAAGTAAACTGGGTGCAAAATAGCTGTCCTGTTTTCGGGAGGAATCGATTCAACGCTGATTGCTCGTCTCCTTGATCTGACTCTGCCAAAATAAGAAGAGATTGATCTTGTAAATCTGTCATTTCGTGAAGATGCCCCTGATCGTGAATCGGCTAAGATATCATACGAGTAGTTACGTTCTCTCAACCCCAGCCGTCAATTTAACTTAATCCTGCTCAACAAAACTTTGGACAACATCTAAAAGATAAAAAAATCACTTATTCAAAGCATTTATCCTAAATCAACTCATATGGATTTTAACATCGCTGCGGCTTTGAATTTAGCTAGTGCTGGCACCAATGCTAAAATTGTATTGACTGGATTGGGAGCTGATTAAATCTTTGCTGGATATTCGAGATACCGTATTGCATACAAACGAGCAGGCTATGAGGAGATGGAGAATTAAATGATATTTGATATGGAACGACTATGGATAAGGAATTTGGGTCGGGATGATCGAGCCATTGGAATGAATGGAAAAGAGGCAAGATACCCTTTTCTCTATCTACCACTGTGGACATATTTAAGAAAAGTACCTCTTTAAAAGCTTACTGAGGGTAACGGCGAGAAAATGTTGTTGAGAAAAGTAGCTAGATAATTTGGGTTAGATAAATCGTCTTATTTCAAGAAAAGGGCCATTCAGTTCGGTACCCGCTTAGCTAAATTATCAAACGTAAAATGTTTTGGAAGTAACAGGAAGGGAAAAGGAACTTCGGAGTATCATTGATTATCCATATTTTTACGATTTGTTGGATATACATTTCGTGGATATTTCTATCAGCAAGCTGTTTCATAAGTATAATCTTTATCCAACGCTATAATTTTGGTAGATACTTATATATTCACTAAGTTTTCACCAAATACCATTGATATTCTCGACGTATTCGAAGTTATGCATATAATAAAATTAATATAAGATCCTATGAGTAGCCATCAATTTAGAGGAATGGAGCTAGCACTCAAAGAGAGGTTTCATCGTTAGTAGTAAGTCACTCAATAATGTCCCTAAAATCTTTCAGCCAGAATATTTACGCGTAGTAAACCTGGTGCTCAAATATCAGGGTGGCCGCACTATCAAAAGCAGAAGCTCAGTGTCACTGGAGTATCGTCAAAATAGGCAAAAAGCAAATTGTAAGCCCGCAAATAACCTAAAAAATAGTAATTTTCGATATTTAACACTGTTAAAAAGTTGTGCTACGTCGAATAGATGCAAAATAATGCAAAAGATCGACCTCTTCAGAATTTTACATCATCGCGTCAAAATTTATCTTCGTTGGTGCATTCACGAGTTGAACCAGCATCAAAAACAGCGACTCTAATAAATTCCTTGGTTGGTCTATGAAATACATTATTTTCTAATTTTGGTTTTATTTAATTTATTTGTACGCTGACTTGAAACGCTATTTGATCTGCTAATATGAAATTATTATTATCAAAAGCGCTCATTTGCGTTTTCGGAGAGCCATTGTGGTGCGAGAAGGCTCCACCTACCTTTTCTCGGATTTATTTCTGCTGAAACCGGCAGTATTGTATTCGTAACCAATAAAAGCCTACAGTGTGTCCTTATGCCTCAGTATCATTTTGTACTCCTCAATATCTTGGATTTAAGTATCCTCAGATATGCACTCTTTGTAGCTGGAGTAATCTTATTCAATGGTCTCAATCAGTAAAATGGTACCGGTGGCATGAAGGGAGATGTAACTTTCATCTGTTCAAGTTTTTACCAATCAATCCTTCTTAAAAAAGGATGCTGTTTTAATTCATCAATTCCTGTGTAGCCTAACCGATTTTCAGGTTTTCTTTGGATGAGACGATTAATAAAATCAACGCTTTCCTTACTCCATCCAAAGGGAGGCTTTTAATCAAGCTGCACCTGTTTGGCCATTATCTTCTCTCTAATTTCTTTTCGATTAGCACCCACGTAGGGTCTCTGAGTAATTTAATTGATACTTTACCCATCATCAGCTCATAGGCAATTACTCCAAGTGCAAAATAATCAACAGGGTAGGAATGATTCATTTTGCAAATAACTTCAGGAGACATGTATCCCGGAGTTCCACTCGTATCCTCAGAGTTATTAGGCTTCACTTATCGAGATACTCCCAGATCCGTTACTCGAAGATAACCGCTATCATCAATTACTAAATTTTCTGGTTTCAAGTCACGATGTATAACTTTTTTCGCATGCAAATACTCCAAACAGATCACAATACAAGCAACAAAAAATTTAGTCTCCTCCTCACTAAATCTTCTCTTATTTCCCAAATGATATCGAAGATCCCCTCGATTGCAGTAGTCCATGACAAGAAACAGATTTTCTCTGTTTTGAAATGAGTACATCATATTGACGAGGAAGGGGCTTTTCAATTTTTGAAGCAAATGCTTCTAGTTCATCACAGAATGCACTGAACGCTTGGATATTATTTTCACTTTTAACATCTATTTCATTGCGTATATCCGGTTTGTACTTTTTTAGTGCACTTTCCATACTTTCCCGAAACCACCCTTACCTACCACAAAATCTAAGGAAAATGATGATAGTGAAATCTTGGCTATGATTTACCTCTCGTAGTCTTCGGTATTGCTTTTGTTGGATGTTTGCCTTTCAGTGTTGGAGGTATCTGGAGGAGGACTCTTGAACTCTCGGTTGGATTTCAATGCGCGCAGATTATCAAGATTTATGTGGCTGTATCTTTTAAATAGTACAGGAAATTTCCGACGAGTGTCTTCTTGTCTTTTTCTTTGGAATGGGGTCCCAAAGCTAAGCTGCCTTTCCTGGTTTGCCAGTAGTTAGATTATCCTTTGATTTCAGAGTCTCTTGTGTTGCGAATATCGTTGTTCAGTAGACAAGATTTAAGGTTAAAATTGAATTGAACTGGTTTGATGGCATTTGGATGTACCAGCTGTGTACTTTCAAAGAGCATAGGAGATTCTCTGCGAGCTTACCTGATCCTTCTAATTCCTTGGAACGACATTGATAAATTTATCAATCCTATAAGAGGGTTATCAATAAAATTGAAATGTGTACGATTTAAACGTCCACAATGCTGGTGAGTTAAATTGGATGATAGAAAAGTAAAGTAATGAATAGAATTAGTGGTCGTATTTTTATTAGTGGTCTTCCTGAATAAAGATATGAATAAAAAATGGATTGATTATATTATTTCGGCCTTTTTAAATATTTAATCACAACTTTTAATCTTAATTTATCATTATGATAAATTAGCTCAATAATCAAACTTAAAATGGTTAGTCATCGATTATCAAATTTATCAAGGAGCCAATTCTGATATTTTATAGAAAAGTAAATCACCTTTTATTAATTATTGGATTAGGATGGCGACTTTAATTTTACTCATTTTCCATTAATTTTTAACTTGAAATTTTTAATTGAAACTAAACTCAATATAAATTAGTATAAACTCCTCTGAAATAGATGAATATCAATAGATGCCCTATAAAGCAATGCCCCATCAATGACTCCTTTCTTAACCAATCTCCAACTGCTAGAAAATTTTCTCTATCGATTTCAAATAGAAGTAATAGTCAGAAAAAAGTTGTCCTCACCCAAGCAACTTCTAAGGAGAGTATTGAAAAGCCTAAACAATAATTTAGAAGTGAAGTGTACATTCAATTCGAGGAGAACGACTCCAAAGCACCTCATCCCAAAATCAAAAGTAGAGAAATGTATCAGCATAGAGTTGCTCCATTGGCTAAAAATATTCAGCTATAACAAAATAATCATTTCTTTCAGTAGAAACAACCAAATACCTAATTAAAATGGACACTTTGGAATAACAATTCACCAATTAACAGACTCATGGATGGTCTTCATTGGAACTCCTCGTGATAGTAGAGTTAATATTTTGGAATGTTTATTTTATACATGTTTATGGATATATTTGGATCTACTGTTTATTGAAATTAAAAGCAATTGATTGCACAATTAATTAAAAATTGTAATATCGTTAAATCGGCTAATTAAGGAATATATAAATATAAAAAAACCTTCTGCTATATTAATTGTATAGATAGAATAACTATTTGTTAATATTGTGTTTGAGATTGGAAAAATGATATTTTTTCATATTTTCTGCAGCTACAATTTGGTCAAATTATGATTTAAATCTGCAAAATAGTCTCAAAACAGTACCTCTTGAAGTAATTCAACAGAAATCACGATTAAATTAAATTTATCCAAAAATATCAACACGATATATCTTATCATACAAAAATTCTCCTGTCAATATATTTTCAGGCGTATAAACTTTAAAATTTAATTATCTTATATTAAAATTCTTTTATCAATACAATTGATATTTATTGCTGTTTTTCAATCAACTATCTTTTTCCTTTTTCTGTTACTGGCTGGCTTTGCTTATTCAATGCTATATGTGATTAATAAAATATTGACAGTCAAGAAATGCATTTCGATTCATCAGTTGCCCCGCCTATAGAATCAGTCGACAAAAACTATTAAATTCTTTCCAAATTGGGTGAGGGAACCTACGCCTGCGTTTTTCGTGCTAGGCACAAGAAAACTAACACAAACTATGCTATCAAACAGGTGGCAGTTCATCCCTTGGCCATCGAGTAGTAGTTGAAATAAATATAAAACCTAACCGCATTGCTGAACGATCATATCGTAAAATTGCACGATTTCTTTTACGATAAAGACTAAAATAATTTAAACTTCGTAATGGAACTGGCCAATGGATCCCTTCGCTCTGAAATAACGACCAAAGAATACACCAATAAGCAATTGATCTCCTTTCTAGTACAGATGGTTTCTGCCTTCTTGCAGCTGACTAAAAACAAATTGATGCATCTCGACCTAAAACCATAAAATATACTTATTGCTTCTGGAGAAAATTACTACAAAATTTGTGATTTTGGGTCTTCACAAACAGCTCAAAGATCTCAGATATCAAAGTACAATAACAATGCATTTGGTACATTTAACTACTTAGCTCCCTAAAATTACCTAACGTATGAACAAAGGCTACCAATTTCTTCAGCCGATATTTGGTCTATGGGAATTATTCTCTATGAGATGATTTTCAAAAAAATACCTTTTAAACTGGAAAAGAATGGCACAATTAAAGTTTCAGATATGGAAGCATATTTTAATGGAGATTTATTAATTATCAATTATTCCAAACCTTCTCGGAAAGAAAATATCGATGGATTGGTGAAAATTATTAAACTTATGCTAAAACCTATCCCCGATCAAAGAATTTCATGGGTTGGCCTCAGGGATTTGCTTATCAAGGACTTTGGTATTGGGAAAGCTCAATTTTTGGATCTGAGTGCAGTATATCCGAAGCACTTAACATTACTGAGCATTTTCCTGACTATTTTGCTGCTAATTCGCAAAAATCAATTATATAACCCTCATTAATTCTGGACAAATAATAATAATAACTTGCTCAGTAAATTAACAAGTATCCTCATGCATCTTACCTATCTTTATAGTCTTCAGTTCATGAACGATTATGGTTATAAATTGAAATCATAGCTAAGGCTTGAGTAAAGATAAAATCTAGAGTTTATGACCAGAAATATTGAGTATGAGGAGCAGACGCTGTCCAAAAGAACGGGAGATAAAATTCCCACTCTCGAATTCACAGAAAAAATATAGTCTTCGTTAAAAGAACAAGTCAGAATTTGCAAATAATCTTTGTCTAAGCATACCAACAACTTTTGGGAAGCCATGAGGAATCTTGACATTTTCTGTGATGAGACGATTGCGGTTGGTAGAAAAGGTAGCTTCTTTCTCTGTGGAGAGAAGGAGAATTATAGCAAGACTATACAAGCTTTGTAAATAGCTATCTGATGTGAGTCTCATCTATTATATGTAATTATTACCGAATTTAAATTTATTATCTAAAGATAACAAAATTATATTTTGATCATTAATTAAAAAAAAGAGATATTTTTTTGTATTTGCATTCATCATTATTAGATAAGTATAAAATATAGAGTCTATTACAAAAATTTATAAATGAAATTTATTGATCTTGGAACTCAAACATGTAAATTTAAGATTATTCATAAGATACAACATTTATTCACAAAACCCTCACAAAATGACTATTGGAGTTTAATTGATCATCATTGAATTCTAAAAATGAAAATGGATTCTGATTATACTTGTTATTCATCCTTGGATTGCAAAAGTTCATATAATTTGATTGTTGTAAATTTACCTGAGTTCAATATTGAATTAGTTTATTAAATATAATAATCTATCTTGGTTTTCTAACTTTCTTTGATGACCTTTATTGGGAATATAAAAGTTATATGATTAATTAAATTCTCTAGTCAATGAATTCAAAAACGAGAAGTTTCATGAATATAAACACCTGTTGAGTTTTGTATTGATGGTGGTCATTGTATGATTAGTATTTGCATTTTTGAATAAATTCTTTTCGTAGCTTTGCTTATAATTCAATTAATAGTCAAACATCAAGTAGGATTTTAATTAGTTTAAAGGACACCTACCGATGATATTTAAACCATTTTATCTGAAAATCACTCTTTTTATTAATTATTTTCAATTTTTGCATATTTATTCAAAACAAACAAACTCGTATAAATTTGTTTCAAAATTAAATGAAACAATAAAAACAGGCAGAATGAAAAGCAACAAACTCAATTTCAAGAAGATGCTTACTGTTTCATAGAATTTATCTCTTCTATATATTAGTTCTAAGCGAAATTCATTAAAGATCACTAAATTTAATATAAAATAATCAATATGGATAGTTCGTTTATGCGTAAATTTTTTGTGATGCCGACTGAATACGCTCATCCTTAATTTTCTACGGTTTACTCTTATGGTTTTCCATCGAATTAAGGTCTGATCAATCTCATGAAACAAAATCAGCTTTTAATTTAGTAAAATTTTAAACTTCGCTCTGAATACAATCAAATTCTTTAGGAAAAGCAACTACTTTGGGAACAAAACCAAAGTTTGCTCTAAAAGAAGCAAAGGGACAGCCTCCAATCCAAGAGAAAATATAGCAAAAGAAGAACCTGGCTGATAAAAAAGCATAAATGTTTTCATAAAGACTGTCAATGCCGATATTCATCCAAAATTGCCTTAAACCTGCATGTCCGTAAGCACCACAATCCTCATTCTTCAGTTGAGTGATATAATTGATGTTCTTATCCTTATTTTAAGTTATGGATTTACTAATGATGATTTATAGGAAGGATATCACAACTTATAATATTATCACAACAGAGAAAGATCAATCTATCAAATAATGAAAACTTATCTAAATATTTAATCCAAGTCAATTGCTCATATATAACAATGTTTGGCTAATTAACATTTTATATTTTCCTAAAAGTTTCTTTGTTCGTAAACTTTAAACAACTAAATTTTCCTTTTGTCTTTGATCATTCAAACTTAGATTTGGTGAGTTTATTCTTTTTTTTTATTATTTATCCTTTAACTTAAAATGATTTCAATTTGAAATGAAGCTGAGTCCAAGTCGTGCATTATAAAAATTAAATTAAATCTATCATCATTTACCCGTCATTTGATATTAATATGAATATTGAATTTAATATTTCATCATATCCCTTGTTATTTATCATAATCAATTCATGCCAAACAACCATAAGCAATTAAATTTTGGATAGATATCTCTCCAAATTAATGAGGCTTTCACCTTCAGGATATTTATTTCTCTTGAGGGATTTCAAAATTCATAGCAAAAAGAATATTGTAATATACATATATTTTAATGGGTTGCACACCATCTACTAGACCAGCACAGCGGCCAATTTAACACGCAAATAGTAATATATTTACCACAAGTGGGAGCTCAGGTCCAGAAATGGTAACTTTTTCATCATTTAGACTTCATTTAAACATATGGAGTCCATATTAACAGAGGGAGATGTTATAGGAGATGACTTTCCCAGCTAACTTCCCTAATGCTCTATTATTATTTCTAAGGCTTAAAACCCGGAACGTGATAATTGAATTCAATTTATCAGATAGGGCAATTATTCTTATTAAATCCTGAAATCCAGTTAAATACACTTTCAAATCCTTATTTTGAAAATTCAACTCTATCAAAAGATACAAATCAAAAATATCTACCCTTCTCAACAGAAGATGTCTTACGCTTGCTCCGGACTGGCTAAAAACATCGTTAGTATCTCCATTGTTAGTTCAATTTTATTTGCTTCAATTTTTATCGACCAACCAATATCTATTTACTCACACGTTGATACTACCCAATAATTTTATGGCATTGTCCCTTTTTAAACTTTAAGGCAAGACATTCTTGATCATATATCTTGTTCAACTAAATATTTTCCTCTTTAAATTTGCAAATCTATTCGAGGAGGGTAGCTAGACTTTTGGTTTCTTATTAAATAGGTTATATATTTACTTGTCTAGGACTTGGTGGATGAAATAATGATGGTTGTAGAGAAGAATTTCGAACAAGCCTTCTCTCTTTGTCAGCATTAGTGTCTAACTGAATATTCTTTTCAGTTACAAATTCCCTCTGATCTCCCAAAATTGTGCTGCTAATATATGATAACGTCCCCTTGGTGCTTTAAAGTTCAAGCTTTTGAGCAATGACTCCGTTACGTTATTGAGATTCGATGAGTTTTTTAAGTGTTTGGATATCTTCTAGTTATTTAAAAAGTAGATCTGTTTTAAGTTGTTATTCGACCTCTCTCTCCTTCGCACGGATTTACTGAAACTCCTCAATTGTTTGTGTGGGCAAACGCTTCTTTTTCGGTCTCAACAATGACTCGAAAAATCCCTATTTATCACAAACAATTCTCCTTTGATCGTATATCTTTTCTTCATAATCGGTAAGTCGCTCTCTTCTCACACTTTATTCCTCCTCCTGAATCTGTTTGGTAATTAGATAACCCATGTAGAGTTGCGGTCTTTCCTGAACAAGTTTTTGCAGATTATCGAGTAAGCTGTGAAGATTGTAAAATTTTTAAGTGAGCGCTGAGTTGGGATATGCTTGAGTTTCGACGATAATGACTCTAAAATTAATGGAGGCTGCATGCAAAATATCTCTGATATCGTCTATTAGATCTTATGTTTTTCGCTACAATTCGATTATGTTCTTCATTTTAAATCAATAATTAGATATTATTTAACATTTAAAAATTTGACACCTTTGGATTTATTGACGGAATTTAGCCAGTCTTTTTATATTAGTCGCAAATACTTAAAGAGGATAATAGAATACACTCTTTGTCTAAGTCTAAATTATAATCATACTTCTCATTCAGTAAACTATGCAATTATGCTTTTAATTTAATTGCTCTGTAAATTTAAATTTTTAATTGCATTATTTCTTCAAATAAAGTGATTGTTTGAATAGATAAAGATGGGATATACTCTTTCACGTTATTCTAATGCATAAGTTTGTAATTATTTGACATAATTTTAATTATTTTCATCGATGTATGTGATATGATGAGTCGATTAATCCATCTAATTCTTACTATTTTTAATCATTTAGTGTTGTTTCTTTGTAAATTAATGATATTTTATCAAATCGAATCTTTTTGAAGATGGTTGATGGCAATCAATTGCCACACAAATTTCCCAAATTATTTAATATAAACCTAAAACTATCATCAATGCTTTTAATTATTCTTCAATAATTGTGACCTAACCCGCAATATTCTTATTACTTTAAAACAATCCTTTTTTTACTATATTTTACATCAATAGCTAAATTATCACAAAGCTAAGATAACTTTATTACCTGATTAATTAATGACTTTTATCATAAAGTTGATAGATCTTTTGAACCATTTGAAATGGATCTAACATGACAAACTTAATTTATCATCTCAATATATCAATGCAAAATGGATTAAGTAGATCTATTTATTGTTGTCTTGATCATCAATCACTCTTCGTCCTCACTCTGTGGGGGCAATCCTGGTCTTTCTCTCGTCAGTTATGCTCTAAAAAGCTGTTCTGCGATGATTGTTCTTGACAGACATTAAGAATAAGTGTCAAGTTGTTCAGCCTAAGTTTTCGCGGGAGTCCAACGTATATTTCTGAGGCAGAAATCCATGAGCAAGCCATTGAAGTTCAACCTTTCTGAGATCTGCATTTAAATAATTATAGTTGAGTAAATTTGTTTTGGATTTATATGTTGAGTTGATATCGCTAATAAAATTAAAGGAATATTAATTTAACAGAATTGACATTATTGACAAATATCTTCAAAATGTTAAAATAAGCAATTTGCTGCTGTTTAATTATTATGATCCAAGGATAATCATAGTTGATGAATCAACAATGATAAAATGTTTTTAGCTCATTGTTTGGATGGATTTAGTCAACAAATAAACATAATTAAATCATTAGTTATGGAATCATTTTTTGCATGAATGAATTAAAAGTTAATTGGATTTATACTATTATTGAATAGTAAATATTATATTTATAATATTCAACATTAGCACATGCCTGAACATTAAGCTGGGAAACTGAGTAATAAGACGAAACAAATTAGGAAAATAGAGAGTAAGAACAATAGCACCTTTTCAAAAAGTATTAACGAAAAAAGCGGATAAAAATAAAAAGATGATAGATTTTCAAAAGCTCAGTATGATCCTAAATTTATGGCCCCGAGCTCTAAAGTCACAAAAGTTAAAATAGATAAACGGTTCAGCAAAATGATGAGTGATCCAGCCTTTAAATCAACTTCCGCTATAGATAGGTACGGTCGAAAAATAAATAAAGATGAGGCAAATAACGAGATGCAACAATATTATTACATGGAAGACGAAGTAAAAGCAAAAGAAGATAAAGATGCATCAAATTAAGAGGGAGACATCTAAAAATAAGACTCTTAAGAACAGGAAGGTCAATAAGGAATTCGCGAATGGATGGACAATTATGATGAATAATCCTCTGAGCTTGAGGATATGGACATAGGACAGTTATAAGAAGCAGGAGAAGACGTATGGTAAAGCGATTCCTCTAATTTAATAAAGAATGATAAAGTGCAAGTAACTACCAGGTTGGCTCTCTGTAACTATGACTGGATGAATATTTCAGCAAAGGATCTCATGCTTCTCTTCAACTCTTTCAAAACAAATACAGGATATATCAAAAGCATTAAAATTTATATGTCAAATATTGGCAAGGAAAAATTAGAACTTGAAGAAAAATATGGACCTCAGGGTATCTGGAACGATAGACCTGAAGAATAACCTTAAGAAAAGAAGAAGGAGTGGAAAAAATCTTGGAAGCAGTTACTGGCCGAAAGAGAAGAACAGGATAATAACGCTTTTGATGAGGATAAGTTGAGGCAATATTAAAAATAACGACTGAAATACTTTTACGCTGTAATCTAGTGTGACTCCAAAAAGACAGCAGATGAAATCTACAAATAGTGCGATGGAAATCAATTTTAAAATTCAAACGTTTTGTTTGACTTGAGATTTATCCCCGATGATATATCTTTTGATTCTTCCAATTTGAAGGAGGAATGCACTTAGCTGCCTGTAGGAGGAGAAATAAAAAATTTTGTTAATCGTGCTATGGGTCATAGTAAGTGTAGTTTGAGCTGGTAAGATCCGGAACTTTCTTTAGCGGCATCTTTAAAAAAAAAAAATTGGAATAAAATGTCTGAGGCTGAGTTGGATAAAGTCGATTGGGGAATGTATCTTAATGAAGAGGACATTGAGGAAGATGACAACATGAAAAAACTAGTTCGTGAGAATGTTGAAGAGAAATAGGTAATAACTGACTGGAAAAAGAGCACAAATAAAAAATACCGTCAATAGGAGGATGATATAGAAATTACATTCTAAGGAGGGTTCAACAACTCCAATAATAATAAAAATAAAAAATTTACAAAAAAATAAGAGACTGATAAATCTGATGTGCCTTCATTGAGGCAGCAAAAGAAGAGCATGAAGGAAAGATGGAGAGAAAATGAAGAACAACGCAAAAAGAAGAGAGAACAACTCGAACTAATGGTTGACGATTCCAAAAAAGTAGATTTTAAGGTTGATCTCCAGGATGATAGGTTTAAGGCTGTCTATCAAAACCCTAGCTTCGCAATTGATCCAGTCGATCCGCATTTCGACCATCGTCGGGTTGGTAAGGTTTTCTAGGAAGTTGTCAGACGTAACAAAAATAAGCACCCCGAGTGATACTTTTTGTAATTTCATAGTAATACTAATATATCGGGCATATAAAATTATTCCTTCTGATCGGCTAATAGCTTAGCTGAAAAGGTTTGACTGTTAAATAAAAAAATACTGTTATTTTAATTGATGAATCACAAGTAATAATAATATGCATATTATCGCTCTTTTGTGTATTTGTGTTGATAAGAGTGACTATTTTTGCTCCATAAATTGATATATGAATTCAAGTCAGCTATAATATTTATTGAGTGTTTGCTTAAAGACAGTTACCAAGAATGACTCGCGCTCTCAAAACCCCGCCTAGAGGCCCACAGTATTTCGATTATGATGTAGTGTTTAAGTGACGACTTCAACTTGGGCGAAGGATTCTCATGGATTGTACGACTATGAAGCTCAAGAGGATGCTTACCGTAAGGAAACCTACTTCCTTAAAAGCAATTGCAAAATATACAGAGATATGAACGCTCATCAAACAGTAATTTTTTTCTGATGTAGTTCTATGACTGTGTTGGAAAAATTAACTAAGCTAACGCCACTTATTCTTTTGTCGCAGAAATTGCAATCGACAAGTCAAAGGGCAACCCTTAATTTAAACTGAAATCTCCTCCAAAGAAGGAAATTATTCCTAATCAATAGGAAAACAATATGATGAGAGTTCCTTACATCGTTGTTCGTGACTATAGTAAAAATGGAGTTGCTCCCGGTTATCCATTAAGTAAATTGAAATTTATTTAGAGCCTGGAAATGTGATAAAATTTGGAAGGGTGGAATATATGGTAATCGAATCAAAAAATGAAGAGGAAACGTTTACTTTGCGTGATACCAATCACTTCGAGGAAACAAATGGCATTTTTTAAATTAGCAAGCATAAAATAGAACGATAAAAAGGAACTTAATAGTTAAACTGCAAAGTATGCCTGTGTAGCGAGGAAACTATTGAGGATCCGTTAATTTCACCATGCAATTGTAAAGGCAGCTGCCAATTAATCCATGTAGGCTGCCTAAAAACATGGATAAACAGTAAAGTTAAAAAATAGATAAAAGGAATAGCCTCTTCTTACAATTTCACTAAATTTGAGTGTTAGATATGCAAATTCCCCTTTCCGAAAGTGGTGAAATTTTAACATAAAGATGTAGAGATGATGACAATAACAAAACCCAATAAGCCCTACATCCTACTTGAAAGTCTATGCAACAAGTTCTAAAATAAATAGGAGAGATGCCTCCATCTTATTTCTACAGAGGAAAACTCGCCTATTAAGATAGGAAGAGGACATGAATGCGAAATAAGAATTACTGATATCTCTGTTTCCAGAAAACATGCGGAAATCATACTCAAGGAAGGATAATTCTATATTGTAGATACAAAGGCAAAATTTGGTACGTTAGTTAAGCTTGAAGAGGATTTCGTTCTGACCGGCCGACCTATCAAAATTCAGTTTGGTCGGACGGTATTTTAATTTAAAGCAAAGTCATAGCAAGTCGAGGAAGTTGATACTGAATGATAATTGATGCATGTCAATTTACATAATATATGTTATATTCTAAAATGATTTACTATTAACATGCGAAGCTTTAAAAATTCAACTGTCATAATTATCATTCATTTGGATCAAATATTAAGAGTAAAGGAAGGGGTATCTCTAATGCTTTTAATTTCAATAAATTTATTCATATTCTTCATCTTTAACCCGATTTTATGCAAATTTAATATGATTCTCGATAAACATTTGGCTGTCAGCATTGCATAGGGAAACATTGTATTATCAGTCATCAGTTCTTTTATTTGATTCACTTTCATTAAAATATGATTTGTAATACGAGTATTAGCTTCTAAGTAGGGATCAATTTTCTTGTTCTCTTTTTGCTTACCATTTTCGTTCTCCACGACTGATAACTATTGAAGATGCCTCTCAATGAGTTTGATTACGATCTTGAATTGAGAAAATTCCTGACTATGGCGACCAAGGTCTGCGAATTTAGCGCCAACTTGTTCAACAAGATTGATTTAAGTAGCTATGGCTTGTTTTTCTGAGTGAATCATAAAAAGCATGGTTTTATAATTATTGGATAGTTTTAAATTTACCAGCAAAAATTAGAATTATGATGACATTAAATATAACGGCATTGATGGTTAAATTCAAATTATTAGTTCTTCTCATATTTTATTTGATTAATTAAATACTACAGATGCATATCTAAAATATTATGGTACAATAAGTTATTCTTTCTTCTTTAATTATCTGAAATACTAATGATTCAGTTAATCTCTTGTCCTCAATATAAATTTTATTCATTAATAAATTTGAGTAAATGTTGTTTTTTTCCTTAAAAAAAATTAAGATTACCTTTGGCTAATTACTTGATTTTTTAGAGAGCTTTCTTCATTTAAAATTATTTAAAAAGTTAAAGTTTATATTTTAGAACTTAATCTGGATAAAATATGATTGATGCATAGAGTGTGGAAAAACATCATTGGCTATTGAAAGTACCTTATTGTAAATTTATTCGCAAATCTATTGATCATCTGAGTATCAATCTCAATTGTAATTTCAGTCAAAACCATCAAAATAATAAGTATAAGCCAATAATCTTTTATAAAATTTTGATCAATTAATAAATCTACTAAATTAAAGTCTACAAAATTCTAAAATATAAATACTCGTTCAGAAAATACATTAATATTATACTTAATACTTGATGATGAGTAGAGTTTGTCGAATCAGACTAATTAGCCAGGATAATGATTTTAGAAACTTATTTTTAGCCAAGATGTTCAAGATATATGGATCTAAATCCAATAATCCTCCTGAAGGTCTATCTATTGATCATTTATCTGAAAGTTAATTTTGTTAGGTGATTGCCTCTAAATTTTCAAAGCAATAACTCTCGACCTGGAAAATATAAATTTAGGGCTATGAGTTTTCATTTTAATGCGATACTGATAAGGATCCACCTTCAACCTAATCTACTACTTTACTTTTGGAAATTAATTAAGAAATTTCAGACTCAACAATTGATCTTTTAAAAAATTATAACCTCGAGGATCTAAATTTGTTGATCATAATCGACAAGCCATCAGAAAAAATCAAAGAAAAGACAATAAAGAGTTATAAAGATAAAATTGTTACTTATCTAAAAAGTGCAAATATAAAGGCACAATAAGACTACATTTTTACAATTTGCTTGAAAGAAGATTCTAGTATTACTTAGGGCCGTCTGAAGCAAAAATTGATTTAGATCGCTTAAAAAGCAAAAGAAAATTAGAGAAGTAAAATGGAAGGATTAAAACTACAGAAAGAGCTCTCAAGAATTTATAAATAGCAAACTGGGTAATTTGAAAGCTCTATTAAAAAGAATGATCTTAGACAAAAAGTTGAAAATGCCCTTCGACCTCTCTTGAATAAATATTAATTAAAAATTGAAAAACCGGAATAATGTTTAAAATAGTTATTGGAGGGAAATATTGATGAAGCAATAATTATGGCACAAAAAAATGAAAGGAAAGGGTTTAAAACTCTCCTCAAATAATGCAGAGAGTATCAAATATTTCTAAATTCAAAATCCTAAATCAAACAAAAAAAATAGGATCCTATGACTCCGATAAAAAATATGGTCGTTTCTGCATTAAGTAAAATTGCTGTGAGATATAAAATTACTTACACAGAAAAATGTTTTGCTGAGATATTTAATAATAATTTTGAAGAAGCTGCAGAATATGTAAAATCTATTTATAAAGAATAATTTTTAAAAGATTTAAGTGAATGCAAAGAACTCTCAGATTACTTTAACATTTACATCCCAACAAGTGCTTAAAAAGCAGCTTTGGATTTGCTTAAAAATTATAAAATAGCGGATAAAAAGGAATACCTAAAAGATTTGTTAGAAGGAAAATTGAAATAAGTTTTATAATAAATTCCCAATAAATACAAACCAAATTTTACAAAGGATTTTTAGAATTCTGAAGCTATTCAAAAATATTTGAGTTTTAGGATTATTTTTCAAAAGAACAATTTAAAATAAGAAGCTTAAAAAGCAATTTAAATAATTTTGAATAAATATAAAGTGAAGTATATCTAAACCAGCATTGAGGAGATTTTAAATCATAATTTAGATGATGCTATCCCAAGAGTTACAAAAGGTGATAAACATTCTTTTCAAAAGGAAATTTAAAACTGCCCGAAACTCATCTAGTTTTATAATTCCTAAAATAATTTAAATGAAAGAGAACTATTAAAAAAATAAGCGTAACTTTAAATGACTGAGCTATTGAAGAAATATCAAGTTGCAGATTTAGATATTGATTAAATTTTACTAGATCTGATGAATGGAGATATTAAGAAAGTAATAACAGAATTACCATTAAGAAAGCAATAGAATTTTAAAAAAGACTATGCTGTTTGTCAAAAGATCAAGGATTATCTATAATTTGTTAACAAATCATAAAATTAGGATCTATAGGCTTTAAAAAAAAGGGCGATTTAAAAGATATCGTCAATTGCTAAAAAGTATGGGATGAAAGATCTTTAATCATACTTAAAAGATTTGTTTTAGATTGGTATTGAAGCATCTGCATTGTATGTTAGTAAGTCAAGAAAAAAGGAGTACATTAACGAGGTCAATGCTTGCAAAGAATTGAAAATTTTACTTAAATCACTTAAAGAATCCCAAAAGGAAGAAAAGGCAGCTTAACCAAATGCAAGGTAAAAAGCAATAATTGCTATTCGCCAATTACTGACAACTTTTGATATAAAGCAGCCTTAATAATGTTTGGAGGAATTAATGCAAAATAATTTTAACAATGCTCTTTTCTAGATAAAAAATTTAGAAAAGGCAAAATTTCAAAAGTAACTTTTATAATGCAAATAATATCAAACTTTTTTAAACTCTTCAAAAGAAGTGGACTATCAATAAATAGCAAAATAATCACTTCGGAAGATTTGTTAAGAATTCAAAGTCTAGAAAAAAGATTAATGTGTGAAATAAATTATCTAGGGAAAGCTTGAGGATGCCATCCTAAACGTAAAAAGAGCAAATAGATAAATGTTTTAAAAAAGATTTACATAATGTGAATAATATCAATAATTTTTAACATCTAAAAAATCATTAAGCTCATAAAAACTCATCGAATTAGCTAAAAAATCATTAATTCCAATTTTACAAAAATTCAAAGTAAAAGACATAGAGAAATGTTTGATGGAAATTTTCAAAAAAGATTTTTAAAGTGTTATAATGAACGTAAAAAGAACTGATCGATAGATATTTTTGAGTTAGATTAAAAGCTGTGCTTAATATCAAAAATATTAAGATTCAATAATAATCAAAGATGAAAGTACGACTATCAAAGAGAAAGCTGAAAAATCATTAAGATAAATTCTCAAAAAATATGATGTGGTTGAGGCAGAGGACTGCCTACAATTAATATTAAATAATGATGTTTAGGGTGCTTTACTTTAAATAAAAAGCTAGAAAAAATAATAATTTAGGATATAATTGGAGAGCTTAAAGTAATATAAACGATATTTGGAGTCAACAGGAGGAAACCATAAAGTTAAATCAAATATAAAGATTATTCTAACTAAAAAAGGAATTAAGTAAAATTTGCATACTCCAATCATTGATGATATTATTGAAGGAAAATTTACTTAATTAAAAAATGCTGTTAAACCTGAATAATACTATTTAATTGTAAGTTAAATCACATAAAATGCTTAATTTATTGCTTTCTACACATAGAATGAGTAAATATTTATTGGGAATATTTCATATTTCTATTACTCCAACAAATCTATTTCTGAGTTATGATGAAAATTAAGTGAAGACTAACATAAATAGTGAGTTGATAAATGTAAGAAAAAGAGAATAAATGATGTGAATAAATCCGCTTTGGCGGAGATTATTTAAAACTAAAAAAACTATTTCTGAGTTAGAAGATATTATTAATTCAATCATTTCTCCAAAGAGTCCATTAGTTCCAATTATCAATAAAAATATATGGCTTGAAGTTTTCTTTAGAAGCTAAACATAGCAAAAGCTCGAAATTCTTGAAAAAGAAGCTGCATAGTTAAACGATATTCATAAATGTTTAAAGAACTAGAAGTCTGATATTTTAGACTTTCTATTAGAACATACTAAAAGGATTATTATTATCAATTAAAGCAAATAAATTTAAAATTACCTCAACTAACTTTTAAAATCTTGCAAAGTAGAGTTAAAATAAGTTAAGAGTACATTAATGGAAATGGAAAGCAATTTTTATTTTATTAAAGATAAGCTGATCAAGGAAGATGCTTAAAGGTAAATAAAAATATATCAACAAATCATAAAGGAAAATGACCTCAGAAATAAAATTTTGTCTAAATTAAATGCACGAGACTCAAGATAATTGGCAACCAAGTTCACCAAATAATTAATAATATAAAATAAATCATGGAATGATGCATAAGAAATTGCATCAACACAAGCAGAAAAAGTTAGCAAATTACTGACCTCGAATAACCTAATTTAATACATTAAATAAAAAGGGCTTTACTTAAAATTAGTAGCGTATTCAATATTTTATACTTTAAATGGTGATATTGTTAAGTCTTTGATGGTCCCGATCTAATTTTAGTAGACAACAACAAAGATTCTATTGGAAAATAAAATAAAAGCCAACTATCTATATTAATGCGTGGTAAAAGTCCTCAAGAAAGATATTAATGAAGTATTGATTGAACTAGTGTATAAAGATAAAGTGATCTTAATCAAGAATGATGATTCAATTGTTGGAAAGCCTGATAAGATATCAGTTTATAGAAAAATATTCACTTAATTACTATTTCGAGGCAAATTTTTTAAAATCAACATTTCAAAAAATTTATCATGTGGCTCATTGATTATAATTGTAATTGAACAATTAAAAGAAGAAAAAATTAATTTGTAAAAATAAAACACTTCTTTATTTGGAATGTTTGGAGAATCTCAAAATTTGATTGAAGTAAATGAATAGATTTCGCACCTGTAAATAAAAAATAATGGAGTCTTAAAATGTATTAGAGTAATGCGAAAAATTCCTGTGACTATTTATTATTAAGCTGAATCATATTCATATTTATTATATTCAGATAAAAATGTAGATGATATAAAACAGCTAATTTATTAAAAAACAAAAATACCTATAAGATCACAGAGTTTGCTGTATACATCTAGCGATAAACAATAAGAGGTCATCAGTCAAACTTTGGAACAAATTGATCCAGATAGTAGCAGCCTCACATTAACTTTAATTAGTAAAATGAATTTATAACACTATGGATTTCATGAAAATTATCATTTAAATTTCTAAGATTACACTCAATTCTATATCTAAAAAGATAACGATATGCAAAGTATGATAGATTCATGCACTTTGAAAAAAGATGAGGAAAAAAACTTTTTTAATCAATTAATCAGATTGTTATATTCAACATTAAAAAGAAGATTTCCATTTACTCATATAACCGATCAAATAAAGCAAATGTTATTCAATAAAAATGGACAATAGATTTGGTCAGGTGGAGACTTCAGCGAGTATTTTTTGGTATATTTTATTTTGTACAACTCTGATTAGAAACTAAGAATATAACTGATGAATATTCTGAGAACCAGAATTCCTTTGCCTCTTTATTATAAAAGCTTTAAAAATATCAATGATATCAAAGAGTAATGGACTATCAATAAGGAAATATTATGGCTAATGCACCCTGGGTTATGTATAACATCAATTGGACTGCATACTTAGAATATTGAAAATGAAAAAGGAAAAACATATTTGAATAACCTCCTATTTTATAGTAACTTTCAGTTATCGGGATCAAAACATCCCATCAGCCACGGCTGTCCATAAATTTTATTAAAAGCTTTAGGTAGCGTTGTGCCAGTAAACATCATTGATGTTCCTTCATCAACTCCTGCTTAATTTATTAATGAAATCTTATAAATTACTCACGTTTTGATAATTCATTCTTGGAAAGGAAGAGCATTGTCATAGAAATAAATAAAATAAATAAAAGATAAATACAAAATTAGACATGTAATTTGCTTTTTACGAGACAGCATAAATAGATAATAAACCAATGTGAAGCTTAAAAATGCTAGACTTGAAGAAAATCCTTTTGTTTAACTTCACAATCTTAAGTAAAATATCAATAATAACACATCATTACCGTTTTTGTAAATTTTGAAAAAAAAAATTTGGATGATTAATAATTAAGTTAATTTCAAAGATTAGAGAATTTATCCAAATATATTTAAACTCTTTGACAACAAACTATTCTAAGAATTTAATGTCATGTTATTGTAACTCAAGATAAAATTTTATGATATGAAAGTTGTCTTCAATAAATATGAACACTTTAAAAAACTAAAAAATGACAGAGATTCTTCTAATTTTATCAAATAAATTTAAAAAATAAAATCATAAACTATAAAAGAGAAAATGGCTTCTGAGTTCGAGAAAGTATTGGTTTTTATTGATAAAAATAAAAACTTTTCTGAAATATTAATGCTGAGATTGAGGTAGGTATTAAAAGAAATTAAAAATTAGGAATAAAAAAAATACAATATCATCACTCAGTACAAAAAAAAAGTAAGTTTACTCCCCAAAGATAAAAAATAATAATTTTAAAAACTTGTAAATTAAATTATCAGATAAGTTTAAGCTTTACCAAAAATGAAAAAAATAGATAGAAAAACAAATCCAGCTGAAATGGTTGAGTAGTTGTCAATAAAATTTGATTACTATGAAAATAATATTAAATATGTGTTCTTTACAATTTAATCAGCCTGGAGATAGCTCCAGTATTTGACAACATTAGGACCATAAATAAAACTTGGGGAAAGTCTCCTTATTGATTTTATTATTGATAACAAAAGAAAGGAAATAGCTAACAGTCAACCATTTGAATTGCTGGATGGTGACTTATTGGAAATGCCAAAAAATATTATCCTAAAAGTATTTGAAGGTATAACAGACAGGGTGGCTGTAATATCTATTATGGGTCCTCAAAGCTCAGGTAAATCTACTCTTTTAAATTTCTTATTCGGATGTGATTTTGGGACAAGTGAAGGAAGATGCACAAAAGGAGTATACGGCACATATTATAAATTTTCTAACATCCTGCTACCCAATTGTGATGGAGTCTTTTTGATGGACACAGAAGGATTGTTTGCAACTTTGAATACAAAAGATGCAGCTCGAAGGAAAGATTTTGATTCAAAATTGGTGTTGTTCTGCCTCGCAGTTTCAGACTTTGTCATTATTAACACCAAAGGAAATTTAGACAGTTAGTCATCAAGTATCTTAAAATAAAGCATGGAAAGGTTTAAAGCTTTGACATAAGAGAATATATAGTGGCCTTAAATTTTCTTGATCCTAAATCAGAATAACTCATCTACTACAATGGCAAGTGATGCCGATATTAATAAAATGAGATAAATTTTTAAAGGACAAAACGCGTCTGCACTAAGTCAAGCTTATAAGTTGACAGAACTTACCAAAAACGATATTGCCATGCTCCCACTAGAAGAAAATTTAATTAAAAAATAACCCAGACCATCTTTCTTAACTTAAACGAACAAATTGCAACACTCTCTCATAAGTAAAATTGAAGCCAAACCTATTATAAAGCCAATTAGCGTTGTCATTAATCTTATGGAAAAAATGTGGAGCACAATTGAAGCATATCCTGATTTGGGAAAGACTATATACAAACTTCAAAAAATGATGAAAGAATGGCAAATCTCTAAAATTTAAGTTTTGCAAAGTAAAAAAGATTAAATTTTCTAGAAGTTCAAGCAAAATTAAATAAATAAGGTAAAATGCCAATAAATGTTTGTATAAAATATACAGTCATTAATGAATGAGTTCAAAGAAAAATTCCTCCCTGAAAAACAATTGCAATAGATGAAATCATACGAAAAAGTTAGAATTAAATTAGAAGAGTCAAAGATTCAACTAACCTTTTAGGCTTTTAAATATGAATTAACTTCACAAATCAAGGATTTATAAAAAGATAGATTGGCCGAAAAATAAAAAGCTTAAGGAGGAGAGCATTAAAAGGAGACTATTAGAAAAGTACGGAAATTGCAAAGAGATTAAAATAGAGAGTTATCCAAGGAAGAAAAAGAAAAATACTTCCAAAAGGCTTTTTAATAATCATTAGAAAGAATACGACAAGTTTCAGCTCCAGCAAAGCAGCTTTAAAATTATTTTGACAGAACTAAATCGTTCTATTACAATGCAGCAAATGTTACTAATGCCAATAACGCTGGACTCCTTTAACCTAAATGGAAATATGAAATAAATTTGAATTATGCTTAATTTTCAAAGAAAATTAAAAGTCTAATTTTTATAGAGATGAAAGATTAGAGCAATAAATACATTGAATTTAAAAAAAGCCCACCCACAAAGGTTTTGAATGAGTCTGCAAAAACTGATGCAAAGCTCGAGTATTTTAATATGAGAGATTATTTTCAAAAAAAAAAATTACCAACTTTTTATGAAATATTGCCACATAACTTAGCAAAATGCTTAAAAATGGATTTATTAAAGATGTAAATGTCATCAAAATTTGCATTAAAGACTACTCTTGAAGATCCCATTAGGCACATCTTTTAAAAATTGAATAAATTATTTAAACTATATGGATTCAAGTTGGAAAGTTTGTAAAATTTTAAAAAGCGTTTTGAATATTAAATGAAATTTATTACATGGTTTACTACATAACCCAATTTAGAAGTAAGAATTCAACCTTAATTATTCAAGAAATAAATAAAATAAGCCGAATTAAAGTTGTTAGATAAGGCATAATTAAAATAAATAGATGAATTAATTGGTAGAGTAACTCTACAGGAAAAAATTTAAAAAATAGATGCTCCTAGCTCACATTGGTATGTTTATCAGCATTAAACTTTCCTATCCAATTGCCTCAAAGAGATTATAAGGTGGTCAAATATTAAAAAGCTAATATAAAAAAGCAAGGAATATGAAAGCATAAAGAAAAATATTAATTCCGAAATTCATTAAGTCTTAAATAAAGATTTAGGGCAGTTTGGGCTTTCAATTTAATGTTCAGATTACTATTAATACATCGGCAATAATAACAAATCTGTATCTATAAATTTTAGGAAAAACGGATAATTTCAATCCTTCGAAAAATAAAAAGATTTTTTTCAAAGTTTAAAAAAATTCGATAAATTTGAGGAAAATAAGATAAGATCCAATCTTAAAAAAACCTATGCAAAAAATTCATCAGTTTACATCCTACAAATTGGATCCTATATCTAATAAACTTTTGAGGTTTTACCAAGATATAGAGATACAAAATAATTATAGACGTATATTTCCAATGAAACCAATTAAGTTTATTATAATCTAGCAAGCGATACTATGAAGCAATTCGTTTACAATCAAATTGTCAAAGAAAAGAAGACTATTTTAAAACTTTTCAGTAACATTGATAAAATCATCAATAAATCACCAAATTATCTCACCCTCAACACTGTTACTAGTATATATATAGATGTAATGAAGGAAATAACTGAATTCAATGATGATTTAAATCAAGTTAGTCAAAAATTTACCTTATTGTTTACTGGTTATGTTCATCTGTATGCTATCTATCTCACTTGGAAAAAATTTTCAGAAGCGGCTTTGAAATAGGCTAATAAACCTTACTAGTCTATGTTAGCAACCAGGGCAGATAAGCTTAACTTCTTTTTAAAATAAACTTCTAACGATGAGAATGAAAAACTAGAGGGAGAATCTGCCAGATTTTTAAACTAAGTTTTAGCTCATTTCAAGGAGATAATAGAAGAAAACAAGTAAAAAATTAATAATAATGAAGCGAAAAAGTTTAAATTGAATTATCCTAGAAAAATTATCCAATAAAAGATTGATCGATAATGCTTCGATGTTGCCTCAAAAGAGGAAGATTGGATGAAATATTTAACTGATCCGGCAACAGTAATTTAATAAAAATACGAATCCCTCACTTAAGAATCAGTGTCTTGCCTTACAAATGAATATTAAAATTGTTAAAAAGTCACTTAACTGCTAAAATAATTTAAATAAGTAATCAAATTACTTCTCTAAAAATTAAAATCAGTAAATTTAACTCAAGATATTCTTCATACTGATGTATTCAGCATTCATAGGAAAACTCAAAAATATATCACTGTGGCTGACAAAGAAGTGCTAGAAGTGATTAGTGTCTTAGTGATGAGCTATTTTCTTGATTTATTGGTAGGTGATTAAGAAAAGATTTACAAAGATATTGATTTTGATCTGGAAATAAATGAGAAATACAGTTATATAAAGATTATAAGAGAACCTACTCCTAACCTACAGACCCTAATTAGTAAATTAGTTGGAAAAAAAATGTCAATCACTCGTCTCTATACTTTTGTGGAAATGGTCAATAAAAAGCTCCAATAAAAAGAAGCTATCAATGGAGTGGAAGTAGAAAAAAATTCAGAAAATATTAAGAAGCTAATGGCTGCGACTCCAGATGACAAAAATAAATTTAGATCTTTAGTGACAGTAAAAATATGTCAATAGTTATGTCCAGGCTGCCAAAGAATATGTGGAGTCGAGTAAATTCACACTAAAGAGCATGAGTGTATATATGGCCACCAAATGAGGGCTCTTGGCAATGTTATGCTCAACAATGGAGATGCATCAGTTATCAGATGCGAAGATGTACAGCTCACTAGTCAAATTTAATTCAACGGTAAAAAAATGATCTGGAAATAGTTTAAAGAATACTGGTAAAACAAACCTGAAGGATCATGGAAATTTGATGACTTGAAAATGAATATAAATAAATAGTTGTTCAAGAGAGCTTGGGATATTACAGGAAAAGTATTTTGTGAGAAAAATGGAATGAAATTTGTTGAAGCTAATGCAGTGGAACTTCAAAAACAATAATCAGTTCTTTAGCCAACTCACTATATATTTGCATTGGACGACTCAGGATCAATGAAGGGATAACCATGGAAAGATCTTATGGCAGCCTTTACCACAGCTATTACTACGATAAAAAATATATCAGGGTCATAAACAATAATAAAAATTTCAATACTCGTCTTTAATTAAACTTGCAGAGTATTTCAAGAAAATATAAGTCCAGAAGGAGTAAACTTATAAGTAACTTTCAAAAATGGAAACGGCACAAATTTTGCTGATGCATTTAATGAGGCCTATAATCTAATGACAAAATATGTTGCAGATTCAAGGATAAAGTTTATTTTTATGACAGATGGACAAAGTTCATATCCCTCAGCCTAGGTGAAGCAAATTAAAACGTTGCAAGATTAGCATCCAACCAAAATCGAATATAATGGCATCGAATTCAAGGAAAGTGGGGAAATTATGAAATTGATAAGCAAAGAACTCTAAGGAACCAACAGCATCTCTTATAATGTAACTCAGCTCACATCAGCATATGTTGAAATCATTAAAAGAACATCATGCAGCCCCAATAACAGTATATGTTGAGACATGATTAAAATCCAATCCATTCTAAATAAATATCTAAAAACAATTTGAAATTATTAAAGATTTAAATTTGTATTATAATAATAATTTAACTCTTGAAAAATGCAATCATATAATATAATAATATTTATTAAGTTCATGTGAAAAATTAAATCACTGAATTTCAAGAATAAAAGATGTTACAAAGGAGTATGAAAGTAACTTTTCTGCTTGAAGAAATTATTATTTAATTTTGTGAAACTCATATTGGCACATTACTAATATGAATATTTTTTAAAAACAATAAGGGGTTGGGGTTGGGGTTGGGGTTGGGGTTGGGGTTGGGGTTGGGGTTGGGGTTGGGGTTGGGGTTGG
>Ga0302188_10000085_pt1 | contig 68421 bp, 49 predicted proteins | sample II_Bog_E2_1_FD_198783 | JGI IMG/M metagenome (GOLD analysis project Ga0302188, IMG submission 198783) | Peat permafrost microbial communities from Stordalen Mire near Abisko, Sweden - II_Bog_E2_1 | ecosystem: Environmental > Terrestrial > Soil > Wetlands > Peat | place: Sweden: Abisko... | reverse complement strand
ATTCCAAAAGAGGAGAGAACACATTGGCTGTCGGCAACTGTTTGGCAATAGCATCAGCTCCATGTGCTATTATGAAGAAAAGCGCTTGAAGATACTTAAATTTACGCATTGTCAGCTTTGGCTGTGCCTTTTTATCAGTCGACACACTTGCACTTCCTGCTCTAGCTTGAGTGAGCTCTTGATATATCTTTTTATAGAGGGCAGATATTAAGAAGGGGGCTTCTTTCTGGTAAACAGATACTTGCTTTGCTACTGCTACTGTTAGCGACTCTTGCTGCCAAAGATTGTTCTGAGTAAGCAAAATTTACGTTATCTACCACCGCCTCTACCAGCCGGAAGAGCGTGCCTGAAAATCGACCTAATTCTTTGTGTTTTTGCGACCATAATCTGGCTACTGCCTCACAGAGCATCCAATTCGTATTTGCGAGTATGTCTTCTTCGCTTTTGTTTGCCACGTATAGATCTACTATAGCTCCAAACAGAGCTACTCGCTCCTTTATCTGCACGTTTAGAAGAGAATCTTCCACGATTATGATCCTCAGCAGGTATTCAGCAATGGACTGTGACTCCAAAAACCTCAGCATGCGTTAAGGTTGACATTTAAGCACGAATTCAAGGACTCTAGCTGGATTAGCAGGCATCAAATTCATGAGTATGCGAACGATGTAACCGGATATGACAAAGTTGGGAGTGGTGTCAAAATATCGCATTAACCGTCCTAGTACGACTAAGTTACTATCTTCAGGATCTTCTGAAAAAAGCAATTCGTAGACTTTAGGCAGCATTGTGGAGAGAAGCTAGACGGCGATCATTGGAATGCGATATGAACGTTGCTTATCCTGAGGTGGCCCTGGCGTGATGAGGAGATTGATAATTTCAATAGCATTGGTTGGCGTTAGCATGGAGAGAAAGGCAGGATTGCTGGTCTTGAGCCACTCGACAGCCACATCTTCTTGTAGTGCCTCATAAACTGTGAGCTTCCTCTGTTCCAGTTTCTTTTCGAGTTTGGCGATGCGTTCCTTATCCATTTTATAATTTATACTGCCATAATATCAATGATAATGATGTATCTATCATTTCAGCAATTCTACCAGCTCCTGGAGGTTTATTTGCGCATCCTTGTTCTTGTTGATCAACGAGAACATTTAGAAAGACTAATCCTACGACACCGTGAAGTTCAACTTTTGGAGAAGAACGGTAAATTCATCCTGCACAATCGCATTGTCATGGTTTATGTCTGCGATCTTAAGAACAGTCTATGGACTGATTCCACTCCATTTCAGGTAGGAAGTCAAAGTATTTATGTTGCGGCGGGCTCTCTATTAGTGGATAACTCGTTGCTTACCAGAAGGCAGTTTAGAAAACATAAAACCAACGAATTCATCCTTTGAGATAAGGCCAGAACGGTCAACATCGAAAAGACGAAACAGCTACAAGATCTATTCCTTGGTGTAGCAGGGACCAATTGTAGAGATGAATTTGCTAAACTCAGCCCAGTCAAGACTTCCACTGTGATTGACGTCGATTTTTGCAAATAACTAGTTCGGATTTTCTTTTCGGCAGCGAAGAATGGCCACAAGATCGTCAAGCTTTCTATCGACAACATTCTCAACGTCGCGATAATCAATGTACGCAAGACTTTACAAAATAGTTTGCCAGCTTAACAGTTCTTCTTTCTTACTATCAAGATAATCAAATAAGGCCTTGATTTAGTATGAGGTTAAGGTGGGATCACCCTCACGCAAGAGTGCAGCGAAGCGGGGACGATCAACCTTGTCAGCCTTGTATTTATCCAAAATGGCATGTATATTGATGTTATTTTTCTTGAGATCGGCCTGCAATTTGGCCAATATACCTAAGAGATAGTCACTGATGGCAATGGGTTTTATGGTTTCACCCACTTGCTTATGCTTGATGAGAGGGTGAGCCAGTAGCTAATTCCATCCCATTCTCTTCTCTTATTCCACCACTAGTGATCTTCTCAAAAAGTCCTTCGTATTCTCACCCATTTTAGCGTTGTAAGGAAAAGTCAAAGGACGAGTATAAATTGCCTATCGGTACTCTTCCTGGCTGCGACAGGGCCATGGAGGATAGTTGAATATCATCTCATAAAGCATCAAACCAAGACTCCAGATGTCTGATTTTGCAGTGTAAGGTTGGCTGGACAGTAATTGAGGCGACATATAGATGGGCGTACCGCAGATATCAGTCAATTTCTTCCGACAGAACAAATCTGCCTTGCATGCAAACCCAAAGTCAGCCACCTTATAGTGATGACTTTTGACCAGAACATTGGCTGGTTTTATGTCCCGATGAATGTATCCCTTCTTCACAAGCACCTAAAATCCAATCATTAAATCTTCATAGACGTGCACACAGTCGGGCTAGCTGAACTTTCTAGTGCTTAACTCCTTTCGAAGATCACTTTCACATAATTCCAAAACCATATAAGTAAAGTTATGTCCCACTTTGAATTCTACCATGTTGACAGTGTGGTCAGAGTTGCAATCGAGGGTAATGCTGATTTCCCCTTTAAGAGAGTTCATAAGTGAGGGATCATGATTAAAGTCATCCATCTTCATCTGTTTGATGGCGTAATATTAAGTATCAAACTTGCTTTTGACTTTGTAGACCTTTCCATAACTACCCTACCCAAGAAAAATCTTGTCCTTCCACTCATACCGTTCAGCAAATGGAAATTAATCGTTGACCTACATATCCAAAAATAAAATATAATGTAAAAACAAATAATTTACGTTAAATAGCATTTTTAGCAATCGAGATATCCTGAATATTTTTTGCTGCTTTATTTTTATTAATTCTGTTGCAATTAGTCTGGTATAACTTTTCATAAAACGATATTGATTTGATAAACAGAAACTTTATCAAGATCAAAAGTTAAACCTACCAAAAGTGATTGTATATTAATAATTTAAAATGTATTACTCAGGCAAGAAAAAGAACAAATAATTTGATCTTATGAACCATTTAGAATTGCTAAAATGGAAGAAGTATTCATTTAATTGGATTTAATTATTGCAACTATTTAATCTCAGAAATTTACACCAGAAATAGAATCTATCATGATTGATGCTTTTATTGCTAATTTCAGTACCCCTTATTAGACATCGACAAAACTAATTATTCCTTTTTTGTTATTATTGTAGCAAATATAAATCCATCAACAAATATGTCAAAACCCAAGGACGCAAAAGAGAAGGACGCAAAGACCAAAGTACCCAATGCATACGAAATCAACCCAGGAATGATGTAAGCGCTTGCACAACTCACTCCTGAAAATATGCTTGGCTTTTTGTTCTCCAATCCTTAGCTCACTTCTTAAAAATTCAGAAAAAGTTTATAGAAGAAGGGAAAAAGCTTTTTGGGACTAATTGCCGCAAACTTAGCCGGAGGAGTTGCGATCAACATGATTGTAACTCGCACTGTGCCTAAGATTTTAATTATGCCAACACTAGTTCGTATTCCCTTGCGACTATCCCTACTGGCTCTTCCTTTTGGAGTGTGTTACACAAAGATAAGGTCTTTCTTTGTGGAATACGATGAGATGATGGAATAGCAATACCTGAAAATTCAAAAATTTCGCAAAACAGGCAATATAGAATAGTATATGAGTTCATGATTGAAAATACCATAATTATAATCTTCAAAATGGTCGAGCGTATATTTAGCACTTTGATTTCTTGAGTTTATCCTGAGAATTATATTGGCTAGTCTCGATTGGATTAGCTTCTATTTTATGTCAAAGCTAGACATTTCTCAACTCTTATAGTTAAGTCAGATATAACGTCAGAGTCTATCAATATCACTTCTTTGGTTTAAGATCTGACAGCCATTTCAGGGTCACGTCCAATCTGTTTTGACTCTTAGCAGAAATGCTAAAGCAAGCCACAGTTCTGTCGTTTAAACTGGCCAAGTCCAGCCGAGCAATTACTTATTTTTATTGCAATGCTCCCTCTAAATCGTTTTTATTGCCCAAAGCTAATAGTGGGATTCCAGCCAAACTTTTATTACTGAGCAGTTCGTGCAGTTGCGCCCTTGCCATGTCAATATTGGCTGAGTAATACTATCATTACTTTGATCGTAGGAGTCAACCACGAAGATGATAACGTCAGAATCTCTACAGAATTTTTCCCAAGAGTCTCTAAATTTAGCCTGCCCTCCCAAGTCCCACAGTTTCATGGATATTTTTCCTAGATGTGTACAGGCATACCTTTTTTGATTTAGTGATGATTAAATCCTATGGTGGGTATGGAATCCTCGTCGAACGTGCCATCGGTAATGGCCTTGACCAGGGTAGTTTTGCCTGCGTTTTGAAGTCCGACTATAGCGATTTCCAGCTCTTTATTGAAGAACCTGCTTTTGATCCAATCCAGCACCTTTTCAATAAATCCCATCATTTGTACAAATAATATCAACTATTGAATCAAAAAGACAGGATATTAACTGCCAACACTATTCGACAATAAAAATTTGATTATCAGCAGTTGTGACTTTGCCGTAGACGGTGCTTGGGAGGTAATTCCTTTTACTTTTGCTTTTTTGTCTCGATCTTTTTAAGCTTTACCTCCTAAGTTACAACAAAAATACCCTTTCCTTTAGCTTTTTTGCCAGCTGGCTCATGAGATCATTTACCATCTCCTATTTTTGACTTTATTCCGGCTTGTTGAGACTAGTCAAGTGCAAAGACCTCTTTATCTATTTACTGATTGGTTCTTTCCAGTTACCAGGGCTTTCTATTACTTGCTAACTTCTATATTTTTCCTCTCTTAATTTTATGGATGATTTTCTATCTTGCTGAGATCTCATGTCTTTCGACTCTCGAGGCTAACACTCCATTATCTCTCGTTTAAACTGTTCTAATTTCTTATCCATCATATGTTCAACCTTTTGCATGATGTTCTTTTCCAAGTTTGAGTAGGAAACAGTAATTTTAAGGTCTAGAACTTATATCTAACGACGAATATCATCGATATTTTATTCCATTTACAGAACGTTCTTGGAAAGAGTTAACAGGGCTACGTTCTTCTCCATACTTTAATCTTTCTCCTAACTTTAATCGATGTCTTCCTCTTTTTATCTCAATTATTTGACAGACTGACCCTTCTAATAGTTTGATTTTTATGTGGGGTACTTCTGAGAATTAAAAAAAGTGTTATCTCGATAAACCTTATAATTAATGGCCTCCTTCTTTTACTTTACCTATCCTCGAGAATCACTCAGTATTATTTTTTTTATTTTACCAAGAGATTTCGATTCTTTGACAAGACTATCCTATTGATCAGATTGAATCTTCAGAGAGGGATCTAAATCATCGATTTCCAATTCATAAGGTAAATGACTCTCCTCTGGACTGGCTAAAAGGAATATCTGATTTAAATATGTCTCAAAATCGCCAAACGTTTCAGTAATGATGATCTTGATGATGCAATATGATGAGGGGAGATGAGACATCTAAAAGAACTGCTTGCCACTTTGTTTTTTGAGAGTAAATGATTGCCAATACGCAAAAGGTTCATTTCTTGCCTGGGCAACTTCTACCTCAATAACTTTTGGGTTAGTAGTGTAGTCATGCCAACAGTAAAAGCCAATCTTTTACAAATGTGAATATTTAAACGCGATATCCTAGAGGCTAATGACTATGTATTGAGGTAATCCCTCTCCGCTATTCCAAATTTACTAAATGTGAGTGAAGGTACATCTTCTTGATCTTTAAGGAGGTTATTGGAGGAATAGAGATGAGAATCACTCGACGAGGATTATTCAATTACCTTAGCTCCTAAGTTAGCTAAACCAACATTTTCAAGATTCATCGCGGGGAATTAAATACTCAAGGCGAATAATTAGGAATTAACATTTTATCGCAAATGATGATAGTTAGGCTTGATGAGCAAATTGATATTATTCCAAAATAAATATTGCATCTGAAGTATTTTAAAAGATTGCCCATTGTATATAATTGAATTCGTCCATTGCTTTATAACTTCAAATGAGTTTCGCACAATATCCTCGGCATCTTGAGACAAGGATCAACCGGTTCAGAACTGAACATCGTCTCGTCATTTTATGGCCTGACTACGAAATATACGATCTGCTAGCGAATGGAATTCCTTTAGAGGAGATATGCTATTATTCCTCAGTAGCGCCATTGATAGTCAAAATTTAATCTAATCGAAAAGACTATGATTTTCCTGTCAACTCGAAGGAGTACACTCATATCGCTATTTTTCAGCGATTGGAAGTCGATTGCGAGTTGAAAAGGACAGATGAAGTCTACCTAATATTAACAAAGCGCGCACTCGCAGTAAATGAAGTAATTTGCCGATTTATCAACGGGAGATACATAGTCACAGTTTAAGTGATGCAGCTCAATCAGCAGCTATCGTTTTGGGGAGTGCAGGTCCTGACTGATAGAGTCACTATTTTAGGGCCCAAATATATTTCTAAAAGTAAGAAAACTTGGCATTTGGATTATTAGTTTGATCAACCCATAAAAAGTTTGGTGTTCTATAGTACTCGACGAGATCTTGCCTATGGCAAGAATTATTTTTATGGAGGAGAGTTACCTAAAGATGCAAACAGATAGTTTTGCATGAAATTTAGGAAATTTAAAAATTACATCGGGAGAGAGATGAATAGGGAAGAAGAATTGTTAGAGGAATTTCAACGATAAAGCTTATTTAAGATAGGAAATGCGAATCGCTTGCTAGATTCTGAAGAGAGAGAGTAGGAAAAAGCGTAAGAGAGTGGATCAAGGAGAATAAAGCACAAAGAAGAAACTATGGAAGCAGGCATTGGCAAATAACAGCAGAAATAGCATCACAAGTCAAGGAAAATAACAATTGCTCTTCTCAATTAGAAGTCTAAATTTGAAATATTTAACAAGAAGCAGTCGTAATCTATTTAAAGCTTGTAAGAGAAAATCAATATTATAAGCATCAATGCTTCGGATCTAATCATTTAAACTTTAGTTGAGGGACAACATCAAAAATATGCAGGCATCATACAAAATGAGGATGATTTAGAAAAGATTCAGAGTTTGGAATGGTCGGAGCAGTTGTTGTTGCTGAATAAGGCTGCCAAATTAAAGTTAGATTCACTTTTTGCCTTCATTTATTCATCAGTTCTTCTTAAATTTGGGTAGATTCCCAAAGCAAGAGAGCAATGGCTTACATTATTCAGTTTAACCTCAATAATTCCCCAAGAATAGTTAAAGACAGCAAGCCAATAATTGTTAAAAATCATTTTAATAGTCCATCCTGGCTCACTCTTAAAAGATAGTGAAGAAGACATACCCAACTTCAATTCTTTTTCCAATTTTTCATTAAGGGATTGTATAGTTGAATCATTATAGGTTCACAATCACGAATGTTCTATCCTCAGTGATTTGCTTTATCAAACTATGAGACTGGAAACCAAATAAAATATTTTTGAACTCTATCAATCTCATCAGTTGATAGCATCCTAACTAATTATAAGCGAATCTATCAATAACTGGATCGAAAAGAATGGTCTTTTCCATATTTTAGATGCTGATGCAGTGTATACAGTATAAAAATCTCTTGAAAATATTACTTACAAGCCGTCCGAATAAAATGTAAGTAATGCATGCTTTAAGTAAAATGAAGATAAAGGCTCGGCTAAAATTAGTTTATCCATCTAAAGATGTGATAATAACTCCTTCATTTGCTCAAAAAAATATCAATACGGTTAAAATTTATATCAAGTGTTTATCTTTGGTGAAGAGTCTTCAATAACTTGCCTGGTGGAACAATCCTATAGCCTTTTTAATCAAAACTGCATTCCAGCATATCATTCATTTGATATTACTATTGATTTAATCGTTGACTCTTAATCCTTCTCGAATACATTTGGGTGGTGCTTTGCACATCCTTCTCAGTCAGTCGGTTCAAGGTTCCAAGTAAAATGCGGCAAAAGCGCAATAAAGTGTAATGTGCACCTAAAACAGAATATCGTTCATCAATCGATCATGAGTTATTTTGGGATTAGATTTGCATAGTTGCTGGCCCTACCGAAAATATAAAAATAGAACCAAAGCAGTGAATCAAATAAAAAAGTAATAAAAAGAAGAAGCTCCTTCCTTTTGTAGCAGAATTTAAGTGAATACAACTTATACGAGCATATGGAAGAAAGATGTTTTTTTCATAATAAATGCGAAAAATGCGAGCAATTTGCCAATAAGCCATCAATTTATCAATTGTCTTTCCTTGACATGTATACACTTCTTAAATCCATCGCCTTTACCAACTAATTTCATGCTTTTTTAAGTCTTTTTAAATACTTCACCCTTCACGCAAGTTAAAAAATTAATTCTAATATTTTACTTTAAATAATAAGGTGGGAACATCTTTCTGTTAAAAGGATGCTTGCAAGAGCGAATTTGATGCCTTTGTAAATTTAATAGAAGAAACTTATCAATTTTATAATTGATAAAAGAATGAAAATAATTGGAGGAGTCGAGTCATAGAGCAAAAATAATTTAATTAGTCACTGGAGGAAGTCAGGAAGAACGTATTAGCAAATTTGGCTCTATTACTAAGAGTAGTATTCTGAATAATATTTAACTTTTTTATAAAATAGTCCAACCCATGATTGAATTTCTCTTTTAAGAATTAAAAAAGATTAATACTTATTGAAAGCCACAAGGTATACAATATTAAGATTCTCCAGTCATCTTCTAATTTTTTTGAAATGTGCTTTTTGGCATTATATAATAAGTTAATTGGAATATTTCTTCTGTATAAATTAATATTCTAGAATGATCATTCCATCAGTTACTACGGGCAAATAATCTATCAGCACAAGCTTTATTACATCCAAAATCATCATAGCTGAGAAGTACTTGCTAAAGCGATTGATTAAAAAGATGCCCTATTACAATGTCTATGAAGGCATTGACATAAAAGATACAAAGTTTGTTCACATATATATGAAGCCGGTAAGGATTTGCTTATAGTAGAACAATATTGAGTTTAGCTTTACTAAAAGAGTCAAAGAATAACTCAGAAATAAACTAAGTCCGCCCCAAGTTTGGTCAGGTACTCAGAAAATTGAAAAGACTTTATATAGCATAGAAGTACATTAAAATTTTGGACCATCACTAAAAGCAATGTTTTCATATGTTAAAGATCCTATCTCTTAAAATGACTTCCTGCTGTTGATGTATCAACTTGTAATGATTATATCATTTAGATTAGACTGATCTAAAAATATGGAAGCATAGGCTACGTTTATAGATAATTGAGCATGGATCAAATCATATTTGATGTTAATCCTTAGAAAAACGACTTATTCTTGCTTAATATATTTCCCTTGAGAAAGAAGGGAGAGGAATCTCCTATTTTAAATACCAAATATTGCTCTAGAGGAGCTCATCTTGGACTTCGTAAAAAAAATATTATTTAGAAGCAAATATAAAGGATGATTTGGAATCAATGTGCTACATCCTCCTAAAAATATACAATGGCACTTTTTTGGAGAACATCGACCCTGAAGATTACCAGGAAGCGAAAACAAATTTAAACCTCACATCTTATGAGCGACCACTACCCCAGCAGTTTATTGATTTCTACAATTACGTGGTTGGATTGAATTACACAGACTAAGTCAATTATTTCCAATGGAAAAACCTTTTCTACAAAGCAGTTGGGAAAGAAAGTCTCTTGAAACCTTTCGAATGGATGATTATCAAAGAAAATAAGCGTGAGTCTTTTGATGAATTCAGCGATGATAAAAGCGATGGCAACAAATAAAATATTAATAAAAATAGTTAAATTGAGGATGAGCTCAAACCTGAAGATTTATAACAGTTAAACCGAATGACATCGAAAGTGATGATTAACCCGCAAAATTATCGGAATTGATAAACCTGGGATTCAGAGAAAGGCATGATGTGTTTTTATTTGTAGTTATTCCTATTGGTCAACAATCTAAGTCTTGTCTACAATTGATGTTTTTTATGATAATGAATGAATGAGTTGATTCTCAATGCTTACATAGAAAGATGAATAACTGTTTATAGATCGAAGATGATAAAGCAATGGCATTATTAAAATAATTATCGCTTGATAACTCAATTCTAATTTGTAGATATGAAATATTTAGTCATCTATTTAAAGTAAATTTAGTAAATTTAATACGAATAAAAGTATATTGATCATTATATCTAAAATGCAGAATATAAATTATATTCAGAAGCCATAGCCAAAATCAATACCATATTTATTGATTTAATCATCACTTACTAATACTCATAATTTCAAAGACTCAATTTAGACATTATTTCCAAGAACACCGAGAAAATTAACTCTTATTACTCAATTCAACTATTTTCATCCCACAAATACCTCAATTTTTAATAATAACGCTTTTAATATTTAATTTATACAATTTTCTACACTTCTATGGGACAATGTGAAACTTGTACCCAGTAATTGTAATACAACGCCATCGATAGTGATTCTTTGCTGTAAAAAATCAGCCAACTATAACTCGGCAAGGATATTCAAAAACTGAGAAGCGACAACCAGGACTACCTCAGTCAATACAAATTTATAATTATGCCCGATAGGTCCATGTACAAGGGAAAATTAGTCAATTCATTCAAAGAAGGATATGGATAATTAAATAGCTAATAGTTTAACTTCTATGGATTCTTTAGAGAAGATAAACCTTCCGGGATTGGAGCCATTGTTATGGAGAAAAAATGTATATACGGTCAGTTCTGGAATGGAGTTCTAGAGGGCAGAGGGAAATAATGGAATTAATAATATAGATTCGAAGGGATTTTTAAAAAGGGAGAAAGGACTGAGGGCACACTGATTCGAGATAAAGATTAACTCACTTATTCAGGAGAGTTGAAGGATAATCTTTATCATGGAAAAGGTAAGCTCACTACAAAAGTAGGGGCTTGCTACTAAGGAGATTTTATCGAAGGAGTTTTTGATGGTAAGGGAATTTTTACATTTTCGAATGGAAACAAATACAATGGTACTTTTAGCAAGGGCAAGTACCACAGATATGGGGAGTTTGCATGGACAAGTGGAAATTACTATAAAGGATAATATTGTTAAGGCAAGAGATAGGGATTTGGAATACTGATGCTGGATAATGTTGAATATTCAGGCACCTGGAAAAATGACGTTCGTGAGGGACACGGTATTCTCAGTAAATAAGGAGATCAAGTTTTTGGGGAATGGAAGTAAAACCATATGATTTAATCTTGACCACTATCGATATTATTAATATTTGCAGTGCTGAGGCAACCTAAATGTGAAGTAATAAAATAATAAATGAGTAATAAAACCATTGACCTAATTATTAGAAATACTAAGAGCAATCCAAAAACATCCATCAGTGTAAGAGTACCTTCTTAATCGTCGGCACTACCCAATTTATCCAACTCTAATAATACACCCGAGCATGATCAAATTCCCCAATTTGATGAACGTATCCAAAAGCTTGAGGGAAACCTAAAAATGCTGTAAAAAAAATACAGAAGCAATTTAAAATAAGGTTTTGAGCATAAAATAAAAGCATATCGCTTGCAGGCAGTCATGGAAAGAAAAATATTGAAGCATGCTATCGAGCAGACCAAAAAATACCAATAAATGGAGGTTCTAAAATCGAGAATAGAGCAGAATGAGCAATCGAAATTTATGTAAAAATCTAGAGTGGAAATGCTGAGAGTTCAGAGAGAGGAGTAGTATAAGTTTAAAAGAGATAGTAACATCCGAGCCAAAAGAGGATTATCTCTTTCACTATATGAGAAAAAGAATGAGCTGGAGAGGCTTTCTAAGTAGTCTCATGATCAAATCATACAAGAGTCGATGAACGGAGACAAGAAGAAGAATTATTTTGAATTTATTAGAAAGGTGTCTATTAAAAGGGAAGAAGATAACAATAAGAGACAGCTGCTTGAGAAGATAGTTAAGAATACTGATAAATTGAAAGAACTTAAGTATATGCTGGAGGAGATGAATGACACCCCAAAGAGGGATGACACTTTTTTAACCATTTGATAGGGTTATTGTATCGTTGCTTATGGATAATCTTAATGATTACACTTTTCATCATTATTATTAAGTAACTTTATGCTGTTTTTGTTGCCTTGATCAGTAATAAAATATAAACTGGAATTCTTTTAAATATTTATTAATTTGATTGACATCTTAATCATATGGTAGAGTTATGATATCATAATTAATGGATAGTTCTAATGATTGTACTTCTGGTCATTATTAAAATTAATTATCAACAAATGATTTCCAAACTCGCTTTGAGATCACTCTTCTATGCCAAAACATGTGTTTCCTCTCGAATACGTGTGCCCTCATCGAAGATTTAGTTACTAACTCAGCTTTATTGCTTTAAGTTTGCCACTATCTCCAATAAAGCTAATTGGGAAGAAAAGGAGATTCATATCGACGATAATGATGTTCACTTGACTGAAGAGGAAGATTCAAATTGGCAGGTAAAGAACAAAAATATAATTGCAGAGTATCCTTTTGTACACATTCCAGTTTCCATTATTCGCAACCCCTCTATTCTCTAAGCTGAACCTTCTGTAAAGAAAGATTTAATTGCATTTAAATGTCTCTCTGCGAGAGAGCCTGATCTTCGTTTGGCTTACGATCAGCTGTTTCCTGATGTTTCTAAATACAAACCCCTCTAAATAAACGAATATGCAGGAAAGAATTTATTCAGCGATCATTTCGAAAGTAGAGTGACTCCTATCATGGAGATGATTAATACTCAGCAAGGGTCACTTGATGAAAGAATTGCCGGAATGAATATTTTGATCCATATAACAAACAAAAATATCTCCTCGGATAAAGTTAAAGAGCTTAGTTAGAAATAGATTGTTAGGCAAGATGAAAGTGGAGCCCTACTATGTTATTATATCCAACTGCTAATCAAACACCGCCTTGAGTACACTCATCTGCTGCCTTTAATACATTAAAGATTAGAGCAGGCTTCTATTTCGCCTTAGCTTAAAACCAAATTAGTTAAAGCCATAATTACTGTACCTAATTTCACTGATCACTTTTCTAAAAAGATAATCGATGTCGGCATCTCAATTTTAACCAAGAACATATAATCGATGCATAACTATGAAATTCTTTACACTATCCGCTTGCTCTACAACTACAGCTCTCCATAGGCTATAAGATACTGTGAATCTCTCCAAAAGTATTTAATAAAAAAGCACGTCGAATAAGCAAACATGGACTACCACGTTCCTTTGATTCTTAAAACGATAAAATATAGTTCAAAATTGAGAGTGTCGACTCGCGAACTGATATAGTTCATCACCACCAACATGAAACGATTTCAAATACTGTTTACAAAAAAGAGTATATCGAAAGGCATCTTTTTCAGCTTGCTGTTTACAAAAAATAATAATGAATTATCAGCAGAATCGGTAAGCTATCTCAAAAACTATTTACTTGACACTGTGAAGGAAGTAGCGAGCGTTGACGAGATAGATGAAGCGGAACTCGTTCGATTCAATAAACTTCTAATCAAATATGTAGAGCTGTTATCTGACGGAGATAAGGCACATATTAGAACTCAATACATTAAAAACGTCCTTCCTAGATTTGATTCATCAACCTAAATCTTGTTCTATAATTTACTGGTAGTCCTTCGATAGACTGTGACAGTCCATGATTCAAAAGCTGTATAGGTTAAAAAATAGATGTAAGTAATAACAAGCTACATAAAGACATTCTTGTAACGATGCTGCATAAAGAATAATACGGGATAGTGGTTGGTAAAATATCAGATTAATGCTGTGGTTTAGATTATGTACCAGATATACCGGCATGATATCCAGATCGAGAAGGAGTTACTGCCACATATTTGTAAATTTTAGTTTTCCAATAGGGAAACCATAAATCCCACCAACTTGGGCTATTTTTTCTACTATCTATCCAAAACCACTCATTAAAAAATAGTTGACATCAGGAATGCAATCGGTGTCTTAGAGCCAACTCTCGAGACCTATATACGGAAGGACAGGCTCAATTCCATGAAAACCATTTACAGCATCATTGGCATATGCAGTAAAGTAGGGTTTTAGCATAAATTCTTTTATAAATCCTTATAAAACAGTCTTGCTCGCTACCTTATTAGAAACCCCAATTTTGTAATACCTGAAAAGGATTTACGATATATCAATGAGAATTTGATAAAGAGAGGCTACGGAAGTCGAGGATTAGTAACTCTCATAAGTAAATCCCTTGAAAAGCCACAAAATTGGTCCAAACTAAGAGCAGAATACACATAAAGATAAAAAATATTTTTATAAACCTTAGAAGCCAAAAGAAAATAACGCCGCTTCTAAAAAAGATAACAATGATCGATAGTAACACACATATTAATTCTATCTTTAATATACTAATTATTCATCAATAACTCTTGAGGTATCTTTTCCTCCTCTTCATTTTTTACAGGAAAATGCCGTAAAATTCAGATAATTCTAAAGGCACATATTTTCTAATGCATCTCGCACTCAAAGTTGACTATTCAGGTATTACTCCATCGAATCTGGGCTTCCAACTTAGTATTCCAAAGATCTCGTGCTCAACCAAAAAAACATCTTTAATTTAGTCTAACTCATCTCCGAAATCAAAATGACCATAACTCTCTGTTTATTATATAACATGAGTAGAATTTTCTTTTTCGCAGGCTGCAAGAGTAGTAGCGGGGCTCAGATGAGCTAGAATGTTATGATTATGATTATTATGATTATTATGATTAAGAGATTAAGTTTTAATGTTTCCCCTTTCGCTTTGATACTAAGTCTTACAGCTGTTCTATTGTAAACTGCCTTTTGGAGTTGCACTAATAGATGAAATTTTATCGATCTCCCGTTCCCCATTCATGTTTTCTACTTTAAGATTCACGACTGGAATAATTTGCATTGCCATTGGAATAATATTTAATGACTAATTCTCTAGTGAGGGTTTATTCTCCAATGAAATAGCATTTTATTAATATTCATCATATTCCATCTTGAGTTAATTTGCTTTCGTGCTTGATGGAGATTACTCCTTTAATTCTTTCTTTATCAAATTCTTTACAAACAGTTTGGTGTATTGCCGACAGAGTCGATTCACTTATTAACGTCTCAGTTATGGATATTAGTTGATGATTCTTTTCATTTCAAGCTTGTGCAAAATGGTAATTACCGGAGTCACTGATTATCTGTTATATGGAGACAACACCTTCACCAATATATCTTGCATGTTATTTTTGAGTGGTGTGTCAATACATTGGGTGAGTTCTAAATGAATAATTCTTCTAAGTTTTAAGGTGGAGACATGGATGATTGCCTGCTCAACATTAGGATCGATGCTCATTGATGAAATAACTAATGGAGGGAATAGTTGGAGCCATTATAAATTTTGATGCGTGGATATACTTATAAATGGTCATTATTAATTTCAAACATTGTGTTCGTATATCAACAATCGTAATCCTTATTTTATTATCGCAAGAGTTACTTTTTTAGTGTAAAAAATAAGTCTTATTTTTTTTTTGAAATTGTGATTTATTTCCCAAATTTGAACATTACTGTTTGCAGTTATCTCCAAAAATAAAAATAAAAAATAACTGTTTTTTTACCAAAAAATAGCCAAATAAAAAATATTTCTAAAATAGGATGATTCCTTTCCGACCACAATAAAATTCACTCAATCAGAATCCTTTCTCGCAAATATATATTTTTTTGAAACAGCATGCTCACAAAAAATCAAGTCAGAATAATTAACAACAATTATGCAATATTTGAAAATAAACTTCTAGGGAAAGGGTCAACCGGTAATGTTTTCGAGGGTTGCTAACTTAACAGCGCCAAGAGAGTAGCAGTTAAAGTCATTGAACTTAATAAAATCGATAACGAAGTCACTCGGTATTTACTTAATTGTGAAATTACAGCGTTGAGTAGCATGGGGAGGTTGCCAAATACTGTCCATGAAAATATAGTTAGATTACTGGACATAGTTTAGCAGAAAGACTTCATTTATCTAATTATGGAGTTACTGGAAGGTGGCACGCTAATGGAATATATGAAGCGTTACCCCAACGGATTACAATTTTAAGAAGCCTAAGCCATCTTCAGGCAACTTTTGTAGGCCTATCGATACATACGCAGCAAAGGAGTAATACATCGCGATTTGAAGCCTGGCAATATTCTATTCAGAAACAGGCCTGAAGTTAATAAGAAAGTGGTCATTATCGATTTTGGCTATTGTGAGATGTCAGAAGTACCGAACAAGCCAAAGATGTATTATAACGTCGGATCTCCAAAGTATATGTCACCTGAGGCATACAAATCAAATAAATATTCTGAGAAGAGTGATGTTTGGGCTTTAGGGGTCATCTTTTACTAGATGCTGATGGGAAGAACCTGTGACTACGGAATGAATATGAAAGAGTATCTAGATATTGCTGAAAAAAAAGGAATTCCGTTTCATCAGCCTGTGGCACAGTTTCATCGATATCTGATTGCTAACATGCTTCAATTTGACCATCACTCGAGATTTGATTGTCTTCAAATAATAAAGGCTTTGCAATAGCATGATATAAGCTTAAGCAAACAAAATAATAATATGATCAAGGAGAACAGACACTAAAACAATCAGTCAACCATCAGCTTACTTTTTAACTCAGCTCCTATAAAAAACAACCCAGTTTTTCGATCAATGATTGTAGGTCAGCCTAAATTATAGCCTCATCACGAACGAGTCAAATTTGCAATCAAATAAATCAGTACTAGTATGAATATTGAAAACAAAAAATAAGAGCATCCTTTTAATAAGAATATTGTGAAATTTGTTTCAAGATTGCCGTTTGCTATAAATCAATTACATCCTACTGCTTAGGGATTGCAACTAACTAATCATAATCATAATACTTTAGATTTTAATAATCAAAATCATGCTTTTCAGACGCACCAATAAAATCGCTTGAATCTGTAAAATTATGCAATTCCTTCTTATCCTAATGACAAAGCAAATTAAAGGATATTAAAACCGAAGCAAATTATTAAACTAAATCCTCCTCCTCCAAGAAATTCTAATCTTCTTCATCATAAAATAAATTTTAACATAATCTAGCAGGGTAAAAGTCAGCTCGTAGAAGTTGTCAAGATAGATACTGCTTTAAACCAAAATAGGCTTATCAATAATCGGGAGGAAAGAATATGCACTGCTCCTGTACATGTTGGCAGATATAATGGGCATCTTAATGGAACAAGCATTGCCTAAAAGTCCCCTCCAAAAATAATCAAAAGGTAAGTATTTTGTTCATTGGATAAAAAACCCATAGCTGTTGAAAATAATTCCGGGAATTGGTTTGAAAAGAATATTATTCCATTCAATCTCAAAGGACTTTAAGCACCATTAAAGAAAAATGGGCCTATCAAAAATCGAAAACCTGGACTGAGCACCCCAATAAGAGCAGAATTTGGACATCTTCAGTCTCGACCGCTACGGCATCCGGAAATGAGCAAAGTATGTGTGAATTCATGACAATACGTGATTGATTATACTATGATTATGATTAATAATTGCTGAACATCATTCCTTCTTCTCCTCTTTCTTCTCCTACTCCTTAGCTTAGCTTGCTTTTTGCTCACCAAATATCAAAGTGTTATGCTCATTTGCTTTATTGAATTGAATCTGGAACTTCTCAGCATCATCCTTTGAAGTGAATTTTGCACAAAACTTATCAGTGGAGGATTACTCGTCAGAGATATCGTGAGCTGCCCAAGTCCAAGCATTGTTGCTGGTTTTCATCGCCTACAGTTTGCAGAAAATGTCTTTTGTGATGATGTAGTGGTTGACGATGACCCTGTGAGTTTTGTCAGCACGGACCAAAATACGAATATAGTTAGAGGTCTTATGTCTTAGGAATCGAAGTTCACCAACTCCACGCTCCTTCCATTCGCCCTTAAACCTGTAGATTTTGGTTCGGAACTTCGCCACTTCTTCTTCCTCTTCCTCACCAGTAACAGCAGGCATCACTGGAAGGTCAACTAATTTCCAGTTGCCCACGACTTCTTTCTCGAGATCTTCGTCATGTTCGTCGCCTGAATCTTCCTCCTTAGGATCTTCTGGTTTGGTGACTTTTTCTTGGGCTGTGAACATAAGTTGAAATAATTGAATATATTAATTGATGAGTGTTCTATTTATAGAGAAAATCTGGTAAGTTACCAAGGTGCAAATTTGTAAGTTGGACTACAATTATGATATTATCAAAGAAAAGATTACTCAAAAAAGTAAACTCTGCAAGTTCGTGCCCTATTGTTTTGTAGTAGCGGATCATCATGGAAGCGGAAAGCCCAGCGATTTTTATTTCTCGTCTCCCGATAAATGAAGAGGAGTTTCTACTGCGGGTCCATTCTTAAAAATTTCATACCAGTCTTCATGAACATTTTAGGGATTTTTCTGATAGGCTACGAATATAGTGAGGGAGTAAGCAGCGGAGCTGAAACAGCTCTTGAGCAAGGTAATGACTTTACGAATGATTAATTAACAGTGACCATAATAAAGTCATATAATGGCATTTTATGATGTGCCAATGCTGCCTTCAAATGCTGCCCATCAACAGATGCTCTGTTTTAGTTGTCTTGACTAGCAAAGATCATAACAAAATAATAAGATTTCTTCCTTATTAGAGATATAAATTTATTCATATTAATAAATCAATAAGCCGATATTTTCTCGAATACTTTACGAATTGTGAATATGTGAACAAGCTGAATATGATTATCATTAATGAGCCGATTAAAAAATGGACTACAGTTTTAATTTTCCAAAATCGTTGTAGCTCTCCTGTTAAATTGATTGCGCCTCTGATTTTTATGCCTATTTTTCGGGCAAAGAACTGCTTTATTTTTGATTGGTATCGCTCTTCACTTTGCTAACAGTATTGTGCGAGCTTTCGTTAATTCTAGTTTATCTTTCTTTATGCTTGGCGAGCAGATAATGTTAGTACTTCTCTTTTGTCATGATAATTCTGCCCCTGATGGGGTGGTCTTCAACCACTAATTACGAAAATTATGCAGAATTTGTAACATAAGTGCCTTAGGAGAAACCAAATAATTTCTTTTTTAAATCTTCGCTCATATTGATTGTTGTCAGGGTTTAATGTTGTGCCTCTCTCATTTTTCGATAATAGTCTATGAGTTTATTCTTGTCAAAATTATAGGAACTGTCTGCTTGCAATTCATTACCACTTATTGATTTTGCTCCTGTGCGGGATTGCTTGTCCCGCTTAGGCTGGTCCAGATATTGATTCTGGTTTTCATGCATTCATTATTATATAAAATATTATTGCTCAAGTTAATTGAGCTCTTTCGTAAGTAGCATCTTCATTCAGTTATATTCCTTGCTTTTCATACATGGACTCATACTTTTTAAATAAACTTATCATTATGCTAACTTTACTTATCTGAGAAATAATTTATGAATACGTGTCTTTGTAGTTAAATTAAACAAATTCGTCTTTCCTTTCTTTCAATCAGAATCCTAGTAATTTAAATAATTTGCCGGAGAGTAAAGATAAATGTATATTGTATCATGGGTCGTAGTTTATTATTTCCACCATGTTACTGTTTTTTCTCCTTTGCCTCTGTCTCGAACAAATTATCAACCGAATATCGTAATCTCTCTCGATCATAAGCTCAGATATGAAAAAATAGGCCACTAATAGGAAGATTACAGCAATGGCGATTCCTAACCCAATTCCCAAAGCCTAAGCCATGTAGTAATTGGTTAGCCGGTCTGATGAAGACATAAACACAATCAGCATGACAATTAAACTTACCATTAATATCGCGCCAACAGTGAGCCATATACATAGACAACGTCTGCTTCGACCGAATGAGACTATTTAACAGCAAGGCCGGCAACGTAGATTTTAATCAACTGTAAATCGTATTTTTTATTTGCACTTAGCACAGTTAAATTTTTTGGATCGGCCACTTTAAATAATCTGCCCCTTGCATACTTAGTCCATTTAATCCATCAAACATTGCGAATGAATTGGTTAGAAGCAGTGGCAAGGAAAGAGTTGGTTGGTATTACCATTTGGTCTTTAAATTCTTTTGCAATGCCTGCATGCCATAAGGAGTGAGCGTTCAAGTGGTTAAGTTGTTGATAGATTGGAGATGGAATTGGCCATGTTACAATCCATAGGGTGCACTTTCAGCATCTGGCAGCTCAAAAGGTAATAATTTGATAATTAATTTAATATGAACTCGATTGTTTAGAAATCGTGGACAACAACGTCTCCCGCAGACTTTATATGCATTAATGACACGTTTTATCACTTCTAAGCCACTGTCAATTTGATTTGTCATTGAAAAGATTAAAGATTTTATATAGTAAGACTGTGTATAAATGAAAGTTAATTTTTGTTAATATTTGGCATGCAAATTGTTATCAATCTTCTGCCTTCTGCATTTATTATAGAGTATATATTTGGCTAAAATATGCTACTATTTTCATGGAACTCATAAATGTAAAAATCAGTTCACGAAGCAAAATAGTTTTCATACTCTTCCTCCATTGCTTCCTCCCTAAAATGACAGGACTTGAGGGGTAGAGAGCTGTCCAACTGCAGCAAATCGTGCTCTTAAGTTTGATTTTGGCAGTCGAACATGCTTTCATGAAGGGGATACTGAGGCTCATACACGTTGTGAGATATCTCTTCCCTAGTTTGGATCAAATCCTACGCTAATATACTCTCCTTCCGCTTGGGCTAAATCACCAACTCATTCTCACTCTATTCTGAACCCATTGCTGTTTCTTCACTCGATCCGAATAGAGCCTCAAATTTGTCTTATTGACTACGCAGAGCCTCGGACATTTTGAGAAGTGATCCTTGAGAAAAGGAGTTTGGAACGACCAGAAGGGAAATTGAAGTGGACGACAGGAAAGGTATCTTTTTGAGTTGGATGTTGAGATCTTCCGGGAGGGTGAAATGAGATTATTGTTTGTAAGGATTGGCAATTCTGTACTAATCACTATTTCTGAGCATTTTCAGTCGGTGGCGCTCGCTGATACGGCGGATAGCTACAGTTTCAACCTGGGTGGAGTTCATCGATAATTTTATAATTGGTTAATTTTATTTTAAAATAACAGTTCTCAGCATATACGTAGCTTTAGCATTCCACTGCCTCTTAAAAAGCTAAACTGAGACAACTCTAACCCTTTGATACAAGAGGGGATGATTAAAAAATCGATCCTTGAGTTTAATAAATTAAATTAGACTTGCTATTGGATTTTTGGTGGCATGGAGAATCGTATTAAATTTATTTTTATCATGTCATATTTTTTAAGTGGTAATTATAGGGAAGTTTAATTGATGTCTCCTTCATGGTTTAGATGAGTGCTTCATGAGTAGAAAGATTTGTTCATGCCAAAAGTATTATATTAAAAATCATTTCTCAATATTGGGAGATGCAACTAATCGGCTATGATGGTCAGTAAAATAATCATATTAGTAAGACTGTAAAAATATAAAAAAAATAGTTGAACATAATAAGGAAATCATCTATTAGGAATAATTTAATTTGATAATTTATCGTTCCTGGCTTTTTGTTAATATACATCATTACCATAGACGGAAATTACAAATATCCTGCCTTCTCAATAATATAAGTTGAATTTGTTTCCACAACAGCCTATAGATACTTTCTAAATTTAAATGATTTAGCCGTATCAATCAAAAATCAGTCATTAATTGTTGATAGATTCATATTATGCTAAAATATCTAAACGCACTACAAAGAATAGCAACATTTACCAAACAAGTCGAACCGCAACGCAAGATAAAACCTCTCATCAAACCCAAGGTTTCCAGCTAAATCCTCTAACAATAAAGACTGGATAAAATATACTTTGAATTTTAAGCGATTAGAACTGACCCACTCGACATAATTCGTCAGCGCTTCATAAAAAAAAAGAAACTACTAGGAAACCGTCGTTTCTACATGCCCAATGTACTTCTTCAAAGATATAGAAAACTCAATACATGAAGGATCTCGATGGATATATGCGCGAAATATAATCGAAGCATGATTTATAAATAATGAGGGACAATTATGTACTTCCTACCACCATCGGATAAAAAATAGAACTGTAGCGTAATTATCAGAGTAATATAGTAAATAGCGAAAGGACCAAATTCTATTTCTCCATGATTACAGAGGATAAATGGGTGATAAGAATATGTTTAGGCTTAATAGCTTTGCTCATTATTTGTTAACTGGCCTTTTGGAGTGACATATGATAACCCTATCATCAATAATATTGAGTCGTCATCAGCTAATAATCCTCAAATGACATCAGGGAATATAAATATATTGATAATCAAAGTCTTTTGAAATTCTTCAATCCCAGCCCCAAGCGACTCATCTTTTTTGTTTAGTTTATCTCGGAGTTAGCCATTCGCTTTATGATTTCGTAGTGACTGGAATAGTTTTATTCAGTGATCGGAGTATCATTATCACACTGTGCTTCTGGTGAAAATTAAATCCTTTTTTGTTTCCTCATATCTGGAACCTATTAACTGTCCAAATCAATGAGCAATGAACGGGTGGTTATGGGTTTAGTTAACAATTATGATTTCATCCCAAGCTATTCTTTTAAACCATTAATTTTCTGCATTAAATCGCCTATCAAATTATCCTTAGAGAAGATTTATTTTTACAACTCAATCACTCTTTTTCTTTTGGTCTAGTTTTACTCATTTGATTTTTTGGAAACATCTTCTGATTTTTTGTAGGCTTTGAACTCCTATTAATTGAAGCTGTAAATGTTAGGCGTACTTTTAGGGGTGGATAGTTAAAAGGCTGAGACGTGGTGGTATTTAAGCCAAACATTCTGAAGTTTGTTGAGTCCATAATTTTTAAAATATACCATGGGTTTAATATTTTTGCGATTGAAATAGTTCTCCATGACATTGTTTAGTATTTTCGATTCTGTCTCTCCAAATCGAATGATGAACTACGACAATACAAAATTAAGAGTATCATCTTCGATTTTACTCAACTGTAGGTAGTTTTTGCTGTCTTCCAGAAGTTTGAGTTTATTTTACAGGTGAATTTCCAAGACTTCTTGGAACAGGAACTTGTATTTGTAGCTGAACTATAAAAACTAAATGTTCTACAGCACTTCCTTCTTACTTTTCACCTACTATTCGATGTTTAGGAGATAGTCGTCGATGCCCAGATAGATAATGATTGGGTATATTTATGATAGTTCAACGATTGAGTTCACTTCTAGGAGTTAACCATACAGAGAGTGAATTATTCGAATTAGTGGCTATTACTTTAACTCGCGAAGGTTTATCTATCGGGTATCTGGATCTATCTTGGCAAAAAAATCAGAATCCATCGAAAGGAAGGCCTGCTGAAGGTACAACCTTTGGGTAGTGGTGACGATGCAAAGATTGCTATAGGGATCATTGGGAAATGTTTGTGAAATTCTCGGATCACTTTTGGTATTGATTTTAATCATCATATTAAAGTTATTAGATAAATTAATAATTTTAGACTAAAGAATACGATATTTGATGAGGCAATCAACAAATTTTTTTAAAAAATGAATTTTAATTTTCTATATTTTCTTTAAATTGTTGGTGCATTGTTATCAGAGAATGTAAAAATTATTTATACACCATTTTTTCTTTAATCATTGAGCTTAAATGAGTTTATTGCTTATGAAAATCATAATTAATTAGTCAAAAATGTTGAAGTCTCTTCAATAGTCAAGCATTTAGTATAGTCCAGCATAATTTGGTGAGTAGAAGTAGTCAATTTTTTAAAGGTTTTCTTAAAATAAACCTGATTATGTTGGAAAAGTATTGTGTTATCATACTAAATTAAATTTGAAATCAAAAATTAGTGGAAATCAAATCAGTCACTATCACTGTTTTCCCTCCGACTCAGTTTGTTTTCTTCGTCGATTTTATCCCCCTCTTGCTCGCAGCAAAAAATCTTCAGCCCAATGTACATTAAACCCACAGAAATCATTATTGCTGAGGCTATCATCGTGATCACCTCGAATAAACCAACTCTGTCGAAATTAGCAATCATCATCAAAGGCATGACACCAGCATAGATGTTGAACAGTCCACGGCCAATATAGTTGTATAGAAAACGCATGTACTGTACCATAAGAACCATGCGACATTCAATCAGCAAAATAATCAAACCAGATATACCAACATAGGTAGGCATCACATATACGAGAATCTGAGCAGTTCCTTTAAAGTCACTTCGGTCCAGCACTGAAGTGTAGCAAAAAATAGCAAAAGTTACAAAGAGAAGTCCAATGACAACATTAATAGTTTTGAGTACGTAAGTTAACTTAGACCGTTAAACTCTTTTCCTGTATAAACTATGCTTCTCTGGATTTTACTATTGATGTTCAATCTGATTATGAACAAGTTTTTCCTAAATTACAATTGATGGAGGTAATTGAGGTGGAGTTTGCGTAGATTCAGGTAGCGGTTCTTCAAGTGGTGGTGGGGGAGGTAATCCATTGAGTAACCTTTCGTTTGGATTGTTTTAGAGCATAGATGAGTATAATAAATATAATAGCATATTTAATCTAATAGTTTACTAATACTCCATTTTTTGTTGTGCTCTGGTCATGATAAAATAAATAAAAGATATCTCGATTTATATTCGTTGATGATTATTATGCTTAAATTGCAATCAGATTCATATAATGCAGGCAGATGAACCAAATCAGATATTTGTCTTCGAGGAAGAGGATGATCACAACTAGATTGAAGAGATTCATCACACAGAAGACCAAACAGAAATGACGAACCAAAAAGAGAACCATTCAGATTTATTAGTCAAAGCAGATTAGAGTTTAAATCAATAAGGTAGCTACGAAGAGCCGAGGGTTGTGGTGCTTACGCTTTAACAGAAGCAGTAGGACTGTATACAACCCAAGAATGGTGTTAATTTGGTGTTCTCAGAATAAAACGCCTATTCCTTTCGCCAACCCACTTTCCCAAAAACAATTAATAATTCCTAACTTTGTGAAAATAAGCCTAAAGAAGTCTAGAAAGCCCCTAATTTATAATTTCCTATTCCGAAATAAGAAGGTGATGATTTTTCGAAGGAAAACTTTTCTCATCTTAAACGTAATCATCACAGCAAAAGCAACGCAAGTGACATATCAAACTCGGACATTGTCTCTGAAAACAATAAATTAACAGATCTTCACGATGCTAACCGCATTGTGCCTAGCATGTTTGTGCAGTTATCCTAGGAGGAGAATCATAAAACTTAAGATCCTCTCCAAAGTGAAAAAGTGAGCCCATTAAATTTGATAAAAGAGAGAAAGGCTTCTAGAATCAACCGGCGAAAGTTACCACCCTTGTAGGAGGCTAAAAATGGAAAGATAATCGTCAATAGCAGCTCTGTGCAGCTGATGGGCAATTAAAATTCAATTGTTGAACTAGAGCCTAATAGTCAATAAATCAATGGTGTGGATAACCCCTTGCAAGCGAATCATACAAAAGACATGGCCATTGCTATGGCTCGTGTGTCCTCACATCGTACAACTAACTACAACTTTATCCGTGAGCGAACATGCTGTAGCTATCCAGTATATTCTTTGGCCCTAAAGGATATGTCATTGATTGTAAATGCTAAAAAAGAGTTTGGCCATTTAAACTCCTATTACAACATCACTTGCGAGGAAAAAGTATTTGAATCATCAAACAGTTATCTCGGTTATCTAAAGGGAAATTTTGCAGGAACGGAGTTTAATTTATTTCAGACATGTAGCGGCAAAGACGAACTAACTTGCACTATATGCTATAAAGCAGAGCTCACTTGCAATTCTGCCTTTCGCACCATTGAAATTTTTATTAAAAGCTAAGACGCGCCTTATGATGCCTTATAAGGTGCAGATGAGGGCCTTAACCTACAAGATCTTTATGAAATAGGGCAAAATGGTTCACTTGGAAAAATAGTTAAACTAATCAACAAAAAACCAGAGTGGAGTTAATCAAACAACTGCTATTTACTAAATCTAAAGGGACGAAGTAGAATGGGATCAGTAAAGAACATGGCCTTAATCGAGGAGGGCCAATCTGCATATTCAATGCTTTTCTGCAAAACAGCAATCGACCATTATCACTTAGAGTTAACTCATCCACTATCCCCCTTCATTGGACTTGGCATACTGCTCAGCAGTTTTGACTTTAAATTATTTTGCCAATGATATGATAGACCATTTATAAATAGTATTTTAAGAAATGAAAAATTAAGCTTATTATCATTCTACAACCCCTTCCATTTGACTGTCCTATATGGGTTCAAAAATATTTCTGCGATCCAAAGGACAAGTCGAATGATAGCGAATCCACTTTATTAGACATTCCTAATGAAAAAAATGGCCACAATTTATGATTTCCATACACCTTCGGTCATCTGCCAAGCCAACCAAACAAATTGAGCAATCACCAGTCAGACTAGAAGAATTAACCATACGAAGACATCGATCAATTAAATTATTTATTTCCCTTTGATTAGAGTAGAATAAACCTTCAGTGGCTACGAAAAAGAAGATGCATGATGCCAGTCCTATTAAAGCGGAAGCGTATAGCGAAAAATAAAGCTTCAGGTATGTCAGTTATAACTGTTCGCTATCAAAATTGAGATGCTAATAGTTATAAGTAGGGCTGTGCTGCATATACTGTACTTTTAGTTCGCAGATGAAGAGTGCAGTTGCAGTGGTAACGATGACACTGAAAATTAAAAGCATCAAATCATAGGTTTCCTCTAATTTGAGCTGAATCAACATAGCGAAGATGAACATAAAGTGCAGGCCGAACATAAATTTAAAGCGCAGCTTTGATGTATCATCGTTTTAGTTATCTGGTCTAGCAATGAGTGCGAATAATGCATACATACTGACTAACAGGACGAAGTTTACTACAATGGTTATTAATAGTCGACTTCTCATGCTCCTATTATCCGATTCTAAAGAAAAGTATTATTATTGACTAAAATGTCTAATAGAATTTTCCGTATAAAATGAGAGATTTCAAGATATCTTCCCTCTTGAAGAACTATTAATAGTACATTTTAATCAAAAATAAATAAATTCATTAGATAGAATCCAATTCATAAATATTTGTATCTTTAGATCAAATTGGATATCAGTTTATGCTTCTAGGATTTAAGTAATTTTGTAAGCAAAACATCACTTCTTTCATTAGACTTCTTCTTTACACTAGATTGGAAGCTAGTCGACCATTTATTATTGGAACTTGGCTAGATGCGCCTTCGTTACTTTGGTCACTTTTCGCCCCTTCTATCCTGTAAGTTTAGCTGGTATGGACACCTCTTTTTAGCGTCTGCGAATAGGGGTTAGGCTTCTCTTTCGCTTTTTGATCTCGATAGGCTGTCCCTCAAATTGCTCAATTTTGCAAATCAGATCCTCACTTATCTTTAACACTGCTGCTAAATTTGTGAATTCCCCGCAGTAGTTAGGAGCTGAAAAGATCGTAACGAGTTTACGGTCAAAAGCAAATTCATACCCCTCCTCTACGACCTGATGTGAACGACATACCAAATCAAACTCATTCTTATTGACAAATATATCCACCACGTTTTTCCCATAGTAATAACTGATACCTCGCTCAAAGTTGTCGCTCCATCCTTCGCAATCTGCTTTGGGGTCTGCCCACAGCATATCAGAGAGAATTTTATTGCCCTATGGTTCAATAGGTCTTTTTATTGTATTTATCATTGATAGCTGCTTGATTAAAGGGCTTAGTCCTCCATGAACACAAAAGATTCTTTCTGCAACTACTGCAGCCAAGGGAAGAAAGTTAAAGCTGTCGGAGATTATTTTCCATATACGAATGGTTGTTCTGCGTTTGCATTCGTCATAAAATCCGTAAAGTTTGTTCAGTTCGCTAGACTAGTGGTTTCCTCTTAGAAGAAAAAAGTTATTGGGATATTTAATCTTGTAAGCGAGTAGAAGACAAATGCATTCAAGAGACTGCTTGCCACGATCCACGTAGTCGCCAAGAAAAAGGTAGCTTCGTTAGCCAGGTAAACCAAACAATCTAAAAATTGTTTTGAGATCTTTAAACTGCCCATGAGTGTCCCCGCAGATTTGAATTGGGGTTTACAATTCCAAGAGCATTGGTTGCTAAAAGAAGATAGTCCTTGCCATTGTGGTGAGCCCCTGTATCTCATGTTCCTTCAGGGCGAAGGACTACTAATCATAAACTGTCTCTGTGAGTTTGACGATAATGTCATCAATATTAATGACTCGATTGCGTTTTGGGTCCTTCATTTAAGTTCTAATTTAATATAGAAAGTGTATAACTCATGATAGAATAGATAAGAACTCATCAATTTTAAGGTTGACCTTACTGATCTATTTGACAAATTGATTCATAATTTCCTTTTAATTATCAACTTTATTTATATATTTATTAATGTTCCGTTAGCAGATCAATTGTAGCTGTACATTCTTTTTGCATCCTCCAATTCCGTATACACAATGCAGAAGTCCTCAACCTCTGCCGTCTTATCGGAAAGAGAACAAATCAAAAAAATCACTGAAGTATCACAGCAACTCAAGATATAAATAGATCAACAAGGGATCACTGTCAAGAGAGCAGACTGAACCAGAAAGAGGTCACTAGCTCCATTTTTAGCAAACTATAAGAGAAAAATATAATTAGGGGAATGTTGGTTCAGCTAAAAAGGCAGCAAAGGAGTCACATATTCCGAAGAATGATTTACAATTCACTGCAAAATCAAAAAAATCAATCAGAAACCTAAAGTTAAAGCACAAAGATACTTTTAATAAGGAGAATTAATACTGTCATTCCCGAATGCCGACATAGCCAGATCTATTCACCCACTCTCCACTTAATCTCCTTGATTACAATCTACCTCAAACTAGATAGCGGAAAACAATAATCTCCAAATATGAACAAAATTAGAGTGACTTAGATTCAATTAACATTAAAGACGGAAGTCCTCTCCCTTTTGATAAGATGCAATATTCAGGTGCAACTTCTGCTGGCTTTAGTAATTCTCAGATGACGAAAAGGACCCTTAAACAAGGATAAAGGCCCTCGATTTAAAGCAGATAAACCGTAAATCAACACTTGAGTTTTAATCCCTGCACCTTTATTCAAAATTATGATAAAAATGCCAATGCTCAATTACCTCAAAGATTAGATCAAGCCTGTTACTTAAATTTCAGACGTTCCAGGTCAAAAATGACCTCTAACATCTTTAAATTTCCAGATCTTTAAGAAATTATGAATGAAAAATAAGAAACTGAATCCATTTACGAAGATGGGTAGAAACCTATCTATGATAGTTAAGATGAATGCTAATCATCTCGGGTTTTAATAAGCTGTAGAAAACTAATGGAAGAAAAAAATGGTATTCTTGAGCTGTCAGTACAGGCAAAATTATTTGATTACGATTTGTAGTTGAGTGAGGAGGCAACAGGGGCGAAATAATAATCATTAATTGGCCAATTTGAGGAAATTTCTAAAATTTGATGGCTTAAAATAATAATTAATATTCATCATTTATCATTTTTGATAAATTAGGGCATAGATCAGATCTATGCTTATATCTATCCATTCTCAACATATATCCGATCTCTCTTTTAAATGGCTTGCTATCTAGTTTTAATATTTGATGTAAATATGAAACATAAGATGGAGATAACGGTTAAATTGTATTTGATTCCTTGAAAGTTGGAAAGAGAATAAGTTACTATTCTTGTAGGTTTTGATTGGATGTCCTAATGCATCAATTTATTCTGAAATTTACATTTTATCTTCACTTTGCTCAAGCCAAAAATGGCAGGATTACTCCGCATACTCTTCTATTTGCAAGGATTAATTGTTCTGAATCGCTATGGCATATTTCATTCTGAGATATCTTGTGTAATTCGAGGGAGATATTGCAATTATTGGCTTATCTTGGAAAATTGTGAGATTAATTATATTTATAATAGGCAAATAAATAATGGTAAAGAATATATGACAGAAAATAAATAATTTGATTGTATTTTCTATTAATTATCTTTCTTCTCTCTTTCGTAATAATTTAAGTTTCAAATATTTTGCATTATGTCACTGAATCACAAACATCAGCTATATTAATAACAATGCCAATATTTATCGTGAACTGGAAGAAGTCCATAGGGTATGATAATTAATTAGTGAGGAGCATATGATTAGAGCACAGGAAATATAGTGGATGATGATAAGGTGATGATGCCTTCTTAAAAATGAGATACACAATGATACGACCATTCATAACAATCCGACAGATTCAACTTAAGTGGGATGCGCTTTGGAGAATATCTTAAAAGCAGAGCAAAGTTAAATTTCTCTTTAAAAAGGGTCGTTATAAAGTTCCTCCCTAAAATAATAAAAATCGATATTTCTGCAAATGTATTATTAAAAGGAACATTTTAATTATGGAATTCTCTCCAACAATGATTATCATAAAGATGATTATAAAGATAAAATCTTTGAAATATTAATGCCAATTATTTTGACTAACCTCACTTGATATATATATACAATTTGAAGTCAATTGTAAATCATAGTTTCCATTGAATATCTTCAGCCTCCCATTGCAACGATGAAATATGAAAAGGGTCAGATTAATCTACAAAATAAAGTGGTCTTAACATTCATACTTCTCCTACTATGTCAATTATCCTCAATAATACTTTGACCAAAAACAATATGCAAAAAGTAATTCACTATAAAGAAAAAAGAGATGAAATAGCATGCAAAGAGCAAATTGTTGACTATAAAAGAAAATGAACAAAACTAACTAAAATATTTAAAATGCTAATATTTCATACTAATTTATTAAATCAATGGAGTTGCATGTATAACAAGAGACAAGTTCTTTTGAAGAACCGCACAATAGTAACTCAGTTAATAATATTGCAAGCCACTAATAAGAATAGGAAGAAAGAAAAGATGAAATTCCAGAAAACAAGGCCATATGTGAATAAAATCTGTCATTGAAAGAAACTTTCTAAGATAGATGCTCTCTTCTTAAAAACGAACGATCGACACTAAAATTACAGGACGAAAATTAAAATTAAAAGGAATCCAAAAAAGTTGGTAGCATTAATATAACGTAATAAGATATAAACTCTCTAGGTTAAGAAAACCCACTGACAAATTTGCTTTTGGCGCTGCAAAGCAAAGGTCTATTGACCGATTAATTTATTGAGTCTATTGAAAGAGTTTTTATAAAAAGGATTCAAGTTAATCAATAAGATCGACTGAAGAATATTGACGATAAGATGAGAATGATTTAAAGTAAACTAACTGACCCTCACTTTCTCAGATATCCTTACATGTACTTATAACCCTCATCGCCAATCAAGGAGTACTTCTAGTCCCAAGACAATAACGAGAACTGTCTTCTTAATCCCCAGAAGACCAATGATAGACTATTCGCGATATAACACAATGAATCTCTCCACCCAAAAGAAATAATAACTCAAAAAATTACTATCAAAGAGCATACTAACTAAATGCCAGCCATTAGTAACAAAGCACATGCAAAATTTCTTTAATTCTTAAATAAATCCATGGAAAGATTAAAAGTAAAGAAAAAAATAATCTCATCTTGTATTAAATAGGAAGCATGGCCCGTAGGAAATCGCGCAATATATTTTCTTCGACGATTAGTAGCAATTAAAGCTTTTTTTCCATCATTATTTCCATCAATAGTAAATTAGTTCAGCATTATTATTCGTGAGTTCATCGTAAAAAAAGCAATAATATCGCAGGAGATTTATGCTAAATAGATATTAACTCAAAGATATTTAAAATGTGTTAAAATCTATTCTGTAAATGATGACATTTTAGAGGCTGCGAAATGTATTTATTGCAGATAGACTAATAAATCGAGATAAATAATAAACAAATTGCTCCCTTATCAAAAGGCAATGAATGTTAAAGCCTTAGCGTGGAAACTATAAGTATATTATAGCCCTGAAAGAATAGATAAAATGGAACTATCAATAAAGTCATAGTAGGAGAAAAAATTATAAGAAAATGCAACAAAAAATAAAATATCAACAGAATGGGAAAAGACAGATTTTTAATAGAAAATTTATAAAAAAACTGGCCTTCGTTGGAATCCAATTATAAGGCCTGTGTATTTCAATCTTCAAATTTAGCAAACAAATCATGTAGAATATGATCAGGCTTTTCATCCGGAGTCACATCTTGCTATATCTGATTGTTTATGTTCCATATTAAAATGATTATCCAAGTTTAATGATTTTTAATTTTTAATTTAGATATTAATCTTTGTTAGAAAAATACAATAATAAAAATAATATTTGATAGAGATGGTAAAAATTAAAATATTTTTCTGGCTTTTTTAAAGGTTTACTCCAACAAATTGTAGCCATATTTTTTAGAATAGATGTGAAGATTTAGATTGATTCATTAATCATTTTTTATGCAAATTAATAGAAGCCTCTATATATTTTTACTTTTGTGCCTGCAATCCCTTTGCTCTGTGTTTCATTTAATTTTGATAGTCCTAAAATAAGAGAACTTTAGCTCCAAAAATGCTTAACTTTGACCTATTATAGAGGTAATCAGCGGCTGTTAAAATATCATCACTTTCAGTATAAATTTTCATGCAATTTTAATATCGAGAAACTTGCATCTATTTTGCATATTTTTACACTTCATTCTTTGTTTCCGAAAACTTGAATTTTTATATAATTCCTAAGAATTACTTGGAAATTTAACAAAAATAATGAGGATAGAAGCTCTTTATTGCTATTATTTTTTTTAAAAAGGATTCAATGGTGTGGCCTGTGCTATGACCAAATGTCCATGCTTTTATTGATTTACAAAATCTTTGAACTGTTTTTTCTATGTTTAATCGTCTCATTGACGTATTTAAAAATTCAGAAAATAGTTGGTGACCTTTTTGACATATAAATGTTTTGCTTATTATTCGTTTGTTAGTTATAGCAATTTTTTGAGTTGTTATTTCTTTTGGGTGGAGAGATTCATTGTGTTATATCGCGAATAGTCTATCATTGGTCTTCTGGGGATTAAGAAGACAGTTCTCGTTATTGTCTTGGGACTAGAAGTACTCCTTGATTGGCGATGAGGGTTATAAGTACATGTAAGGATATCTGAGAAAGTGAAAATTGATTAACTTGAATAAATAAATTCTCATCTTTTCATCAAAGAGATTCTTTTGATCTATTTTAATAAAGGCTTCAATAAAACTTTGCTAAATATATTTTACATCTTAATTACTTAACCCTTTGCTGGCTATCACAGATAACATTAAATACATATTAATTGCTCAAATATGGAATTTAATTAATAATTTAATTATAATTTACATTTCCTTAAATCTAATCTAAATTTAATCTATGAAAACAGCCTTTAAATATTAAACGACTATATTGTAATTATTTTGAGTTATAAAAGTTAGTTATGAACTGCACCAAACTGATAAATCCACATTTTATCGGAGTAATGGTCTTCATTATGGTCAACTATTTCATCTTCGTCTACGAGTACATGATTTCTCTCAAGCCAGCTCCCTATATAATCTTGCTTATCGTCTTTCACCTACTTTTTCTCTTCCTCCTATGGAGTATGGGCAAGGCAATCCTCGGAGATCCAGGACGCGTTCCTATATACTGGGGTTTCTTTGCAGAATAAAGTGAAAACCGAAAACGTCGTTACTGTTTACTTTGCCACAGTTTTAAACCCGAGCGGTATTTATGACATAATCCAGCTGTCATCACTGCTCCACTTGCCAGCGATGCGTGCTTAATATGGACCATCACTGCCCCTGGATCGCAAACTGCGTGGGTTTCACTAATCGTAAATTCTTCATGCTCTTCCTATTCTACATAATCCTTACACTCATATTTGCTTTGGCTTGTGAAATTCCTTTAATCGTGACTGAAGTAATAGGCATTGTTAAAGATACAAGTACCTTTTCCGTGCCATTTGCCATACGAGTCGTTGGAACTCTAGTACAAACAGCTTTCTTTGTAGTTATTAGCATGTTTTTCAAATTTCATGTGGAACTAGTACTTTCAAATTCCTCCACTTTGGATAACCTCTAAAGGCAACGAAATCCTAACTCAGGAGCAAATGTATATGACATCGGTTCATACTAAAATTTTGTGCAAGTTTTTGGTACAAACAGCTGTCTTTGGCTAATTCCTATAGCTCCAACGAGTTCAAGCAAAGCCAATGGGGTAGTCTGGCCTAAAAACCAGTGATAGATATTTTATTCAATTTTTAATGATTCATTCTGTAATCTTATGAAATCAATCAATTTGATCCATCTCTTATTTTAGACTTATTTTATTTAAATGATGATAAACAAGGGAAATGAAGAAATTGCGGCCATGAATCTACGAGTATTGCAACGCGATGGAGCCCTAAGAAACACTTAGAAAATTGTTAGAACAATCAAGTTTGTGATCATGGCCCGCTATGACGAGGAGGGGAAGCATTGGAACTACCTTAAAGTTAGAGGGCCTATGTTCCTGCTGCTCGATCGTTTTGGGCAATATCGCCTCGCTATAATGAACCACTGCGAAGTATAAAATCGAGTTATTCCTCTCCACGCTGATATGAAACTGTAGTTGAAAAAAATCTAAAATGGAGATGGATACATTCTGAACTATATGATTGAGGATAACATAAAACGATCCATCTTTGGAATATGGAGTGCGGATTAATTTCTGGCTGACTTATATAAAGACCTGATGACTCTAAAATTGTGATTTATTAGCAGCATTCGTGATGTAATCTGATCATTAGATAAAAGACAAGTAAATTGATTCATCAATTATAAGAGTTCCGCCTCATGGCTTATAGAATTTTATTTAGAAATTAATTTGGTGTCGTAAAATTAATGGGTATACAAGTATCATTTGATGTCATTATTGAATGAATCTTAATTCAAGTCGTTTTTAATCCAAATTTATCGATATAGCAGAGTCTTATTCGCTATAAACTGATATTTTATATTGATGGAGCTTGAGTTTATCCTTTTAAAGCTGTTAGTGATGACAGCAAGAAATAGGATAAACCTTTTTGCAGAAAATTGGCGACGAAAATAGTGAATTGTTCTTTGTCTTTGTAAATAAATCGGAAAAAATAAGTAACGCATTGTTCGTGAAACCATTCTCCAATAGACTTGACTTATTATGTCCTTAGCCACTCCTCATACACGTCAGGAGCTTCCTCATTGACAAATCTGTAAAATACATCTATAATTTTTTTATTGCGCTTCTCAAGAGTCATAAACGGTGTAGATTTGTGCAAATATAAGCTTAATAAAGGATGAAGTTCTTCGGGAAAGGTGGTATTTTTTAGAACTTAATCTGCTGGATAGTGTAGAGGAGAGTCTATCATGAGAGGATAGAGAAGTATGCATTGATAGTGATCTGTAATGTTATTAACGAACTATCTTGCAATCCCTAGAGCTTATTCCTATCCAGTGATGCTCTGGACTGAGGGGGAAAGTGATAGCGAGGGTGATTTGTTAACGCAGAGCAAGCCAGACAATCTTTCAATATTGCCTCTGATGTTTTCATGGAGGATAGAAGAGTGTCTATGTTTTCTATGGGTTTTGCTGCTGGTATAAACCTTCATAAGTTATAATTTTAATATTAAATTTAAATGTTCTCGATGTTTTGTTTATGTTCTAGTATATTGTAATAATTACATGGCCAGCATGAGCATCTTATTTCAGATTAAAATTCATATCTAAGGAATTGTCATTACAACATTCAAAACTCGAAAATTAATATTTCCTCTTGCTGGTATTTAAGGTTATTTTTTAACGCCAAACTAAGAATATATACGATCAAAAAGTTTCAGTCTCAGCTAATTCTAAGTATAGAAATCCGTCCTCTTAGTTTTTTTTTGATAACTGATCTTTTATTACTAACTAAGACATGCGATACATTCTACACTCATGAGAATTTTCCCATTGCAAAACAAATAAAGAGCGAAGTTAGATTGATTCTTGAAATACTCATTGGATTTAAGTCTTTATTTGATTTTTTAAAGAATGGTTAAAACCCTACATTCCTTTGAGACTGTAAAACTAAATTAGAGCATAGATACTTGATGTATTAGTTTGTTTGAATTTGAGACAAGGGGTGCAATTCGATGACGATTGGGATGCTATCCTTGTTTGCTGGATCATTGATTATCTTGTTGTATTGTTCTTTGCGAATTTTAATATTGAGATTCCTAAAGCTCTTTATTTTTTTCATAAAAGATTAATAAGAGGAAACTATTTGGATGCAAATAAATACATCTTATCTTTAGATGAGACACGAATTCTTGGATTCTGATAATATCCATCGTCTCTTAAATGATCTCAATTATAAAAGATTCCTGGAACTAGTCTGCTTTAAACTAGACCACCCAAGACTTATAATTTGCTGAAAATAATTAATTGTATTTATCAAATAATAAAGAAAGCCCCCGTAGCCGCAGCCACGATTATTAAAGCGATCAGTATTTTGCATTTGTTTCTAGCCCAAAAGGCCTGTTTCTTAATTTTTGTGGCCTACATTAAACCAATAGTACATTTTTACGAATCTCCTCGGCAATAGTGTCTAGTTTGGCTGTCTTCTTGACCAGCAATTCTACCTTTTCTTCCCTCTGCAAAACCTTTTCAATATTGTCACTCATCATGTCCTGCAAATTTTATAAATGCTTCATCAGAATCTATTTTTTATCTTGATCTTTGTTACTATTAAAGAAAGTCTGTATGACAGTAAGATTACGAATTGTTGCTTGTAGATTTAGTTGAAACCACTGGACATGTTAAATGTTGTGGCTGCAGCAATCTCCTAGTTTGAATACTTTTCCCTGAATCGTTTTCTAATTTCTTCCAGAAAGACGAAGGCAGTTTTTAGTTTAAGACTACTATCAGCTAGACACACGAAGAGGAGGGTTCCATCTTTGACAATGTGATAATTATATCTGAATAGGTTGAGAGTTACTCCTCATTGTATTTATAACTGATCTTGTCGACGATTTTGGCTTCTTTGAGAATACTCTCGGTGATGGTAGGATAGTTGCCGTGGGCAGCGTCGTAGCTGCAGAGAGTTGTAAGCTAGCTGCTATCCGCCTGTCGAGCAATCACAGAATAGATTATCGACATCAATTTTAAATTATAAACTATCAGCCTTCAACAGCAAAACAATACAAAAATTACCGTCTGTAGATTATCGTTATCTCCAATTCCGACCAATTTGCAAACAAATTTATTATTCATTCAATATGTAAGAAATTCTGTAAAAATCAGTATGATAGATTTTCATCTCAATATTTAAAAAGGAAAGTATTTATTACATTGAATTCATTGGATAATGGAAGCAAATTTACCTATGTTTACACCACAACCACCTGCCAATCTAGGCAAACTACTCATTTCTTGTCACGCTTTTCGACAGTATTAGGGAGAGCTTGCCTTAACACTCCATTAAAAAGGCCTTGTTTAAGCATCGGCTAAACGGAAGCAAGCAATGATCTTCGATTTTGATCTTAAGTATGGATTCACTGCCTCTCCAATCGCCATCTTCTTCTAAAAAAATAATGAACGTGCTCAATACAACCTTTTCAATGTGGAAGATTTGAATGCTTGCCGATAAATACTCAAGCAAAGGATAAATCAAAGAGGTTTTCATGAACTTTTTAAACCAAAGAAAAAAATTGGAAAGGGAAATTTTGCTTCGGTTTATCTAGCGTAAAAATTGGAAAATGGTCATGAATATGCGGTTAAAGCCTTTTCCAAAGAGTCTGCCTACAGCGAGGACAAGGGAAAAGAGTGCTTAATCAAAGAAATTGAGATAATGCGAAGTCTCAATCATAAATGCTGCATGAAACTGCATGAAGTGTTTGAATCTTAAAATTCATTGTATATTGTTGTCGAACTGCTCGATGGAGGCCAGCTGTACGATAAGATAAGGGCCAAATATAAATTCAAGCCCTTATAAATTAAATTGATCATCCATTCCATTCTCCAGGGGCTCAAAGAAATGCACTCAAAACGAATAATGCATCGAGATCTTAAACCTGAAAATCTAATCTTTAGAACACACAATTCTTGGGAATGTGTGATTGCTGATTTTGGATTGGCTGAGTATGCAGATTCGGAGGAGTATCTTTTTGTTAGATGCGGAACGCCTGGGTATGTTGCTCCTGAAGTGATCAACATTCGAGATATGAAAGTAAAGTACGAGCCTATTTGCGATATTTTCAGTCTTGGGCTTATCTTTCATATCCTCCTCTTTGGAGTCAGTGCCTTTCCTGGTAAAACTTACAACTAAGTACTGGCTCAAAACAGAGCAAGCAACATAACATTTGATGACTAGTATCATAAGAGCATTGATTCTGAAGCACTGAATTTGCTAAAGAAAATGCTTAAAAAATCTCCAACAGAAAGAATCTCAGCTAAATAAGCTTTGAATCATCCATATTTAGTTTCCCTTGAGGAACTTGAAGAAGAGATTACAGATGAAGTTGAATAATTGGTATCTTCCAACTTGAGCTATCCGAATTGCGATTCTCCCCTATTAACTTCTAATAATCCAGTTCGAATGTTGGACAAAACTCTAAAAAAGGATAGTTGTGTTGATTTTAGGATTGGAAAGGATAATGTGTTCACTGGCAAAGTGGAAACTATCGCCTAAACCGCATCTACTCATAACAGTGTCGGAAAACATTTCTAATCAGTAAATGTTCCCAAAGTGAGTAAGTTTTGCGTCAGAAAGTGATTATATACAATTACTTCTTTTCTTATTTATTGATATCCTTTCAGGAAGAATAATTCTGTATATTATAATGCAAATATTTAGTTTTGTCACGTCGAGCACATACATTTTAATTGATAATATTGTTATCATAAAGATTAGTAATTTAAGATTAAAAATCATAATTTAAGTTGATTAGAGAGTTATGAGCCTGGAATAAAAAAAACGGTTTTTGTTTTATTCAAAAGGTCCAACACATATAGTTTTATTTAAATTAGAATAGTTTGAGTTTAATTGAATCAAATAGTTTTGGTTTTATCTATAAAAATTGATAAATGAACCTTATTTGAACTTTAACATTAAACTTCGTTTTAGGATCAAATATTTACATTTTTAAAGCTAAAAATTAAAATCAATAAGGAATAAACAATATCAAAATTTGAGTTCGAAAATCGTTGTCACTGGGGCATTTGCTCATTCAATATTTTTTATTAGCTTTCCTTGATAAATAAGGTTTAGCTGTAGCGGATTAGTCATCAATATAAGTATGAGGAAAAGACAAATAGCTGAAAGCAGTAGTAATATTCATTAGCACATCCATGAATTATACAGAAGAAGATGGCTATGGCTTCTTTTCTTTTTTATTTTAACTTTAACAATTGGATTCCCTCGTGGCTGATAGCATTTCACTCTTATTAGATTTGAAATTATCGATCTTTAGGTGCTGTGAAGTAATTTCATTTTATTTAAGAGGATATTAGAGTTATCTTTTGTCTAAATCGGCACAAGTTCCCATTTTAATCTTTTATATATTATCCCTTATTATAATGGATTAATATCCATCATTACTGGAACCAAAAATAATTTCTTTTGAATTATATTTGAAACAATTAAATTTTGAAACGACTAAAACACCTTAATTTTAATTGATAAAATATTTGCCAACAAAATAATCAATTTTAGATGATAAGGTCATACCATAGTCTTGGTTAACTAAGGAATATATGATGTTCGAATAAGATAATCGATTTTTTATTTAATTTAAAATTTCAAGCAAATATATTGAAATAAGTGCCCAACCGTACATAATTTTTCAAATGAATATTTTTTTCAAAATTAGTATTGAATTTGATTTTATGATCAAACTATTGATATTTTCAAAGATAAAATTTTTATTCATGAATGGTATACATCATAAGTTAAGTTTCTTTCTTAGTATTTCTATTACCTTATTGTATATTTAATGTCATTGTATGGCGTTAATGTTATAAACTACCAGCATTGTGCAAACCAAAAATCGAATTTATAAACATAATAGTTGAAGCAAATAATTAGAACTTAAATATTTAATAATATTAAGTCCAAGCTAAAATATCAGTGCATCTCCGATTTATGGATTTGATTCCAACATATAAATAAAAATCATAATAGGGCTCCACCCGCAAATGCAATCATTGATAATATCACAATTGCCCAGCAGGATAAATACCCACAATTCCCTTTCTCCGTTTCCTTTTCCATTATTAAATCTTATAACCGAGAAAGCTCTCGTTTTTGGAGCACAATTGTTTCCAATATCTTTCCTCCCAGCTAAAAGGGTCTTTTTCTATTTTAATTTTAATTTTGCTCTTGCTCTTCTATGGCGATATGAACTGAAAATAGTCTTTAGTTGAAAGGATAAAGCTTAGTAGAAGTTCCTGCCTTACTATTCAAACAGTTTAGATAATAATTACGCTCACTTTCATGATAAGAATGCCATTGTATACGAAATTTATCAGACGCAAATTTGACAAAGAAAATTGATCCTATTTCAGCTGCTTCTTCAATGTCGTTGATTTGGATTATTATTTCTATTGTTTTTTTAGGTGGAATTTCAGCATTGGAAGGATGCACCTTATAATGAGTCGGATGGTTACATTGTATTTTGAAGTTGATGTACTGAGAACTACTTTCGTTTTTGAGTACCAAATCTCGATTTTAAAGGCAATAAGTATCTCCTTTTAGGTAGTAAAAATAGATTATTTCATTGGGGATCTGTCCCACAAATTTTAGACCTCCTCCAGGAGCAATAATACTTTCTTTTACTTTACTATTATCGATTATCGAAGTTCTTTTGGAGCTATTCCATAGTTATTTGCTTTCTTTCGTTTGCAATAGATGACTCATTTCATTATAATAAATATATTCTCTGATTCTTCTGTAATCTAACTTTATTGACAAAACTATATTCTTTAAACTAGGTCTTAGGCATGTAATTAAAAGTATAAAGTTAGCATATCATGTCAGATTGAGGAGGTAATTAATTCTATCCAGCTATTCCTTCTCAACCGCTCGTAAACTACGTTTGGCATCAAGGCAGGTCTCATATTTCTTTATTTTACTATTTAAACATTGCTCCCTTCGGACACTGTCAGTGATTCTTCTTTCCAGTTTAGAAATATAGTTTTGGTATTGTATGAGCTGCTATTTGAGAGTTGTTCTCTCCTGAGTACCTTGTTGATTCAGCAAAAAGAATGCTTCACTGCTTTTCTTCTCAAGCTAGTTGATTTTCAATGCCATTTAACCTAGAGAAACTTCTTTTGACTGTGCTTCCTCTTTTAGCTTTTGGCATTTCTTTTAGAGAACATCTAAATAAGGATATATTTACAGTTTATTTACTTTAAACTTTCAATTTAACTCTTTAAGGATCTCAACTGACTTTTCTTTTCCTTATGCAGGCTTTACATCTTTTACTAACTTTAGAAACTCAATTCGTTGACGTAGGCCTCAAATTCATTGATTCTTTCCTTCAAACACTCATTCTCCATTTTTAATAGTCTTATTTATTCTTCTCTCTCCAAAAGACCAGTTTTCAGCATTTATGACTATTGCATAAACTCCTCTTTCTCTTTTTTGGCTTGCATCTTTACCGATTAAAAGTTTGTGGCAAGTTCTGTGTATTTATCACTAAACTATTACTCCCTTTGCTGATACTTAATCGTTAAAGACCGTAACTTGCTCATAAGCTCGTCATTAAAATTCTACATGTCCTCATATTTTTGGCTCGTCACTGCTTATTTAGATCTGAATTGGCCATGAAGATGATTATAGTTGTCCTCTAGTTCCTAAATGGCATTCTGGAGGGTCATGTTTTCTGTTTTGAATTCATTATTTTGCTGTCTGAACTGAGTAGTTTCTTGATTGGCCATGTATAATGTTTTACACCTGCTCTCCAAATTGCATATGGTTTCTAATATTACGGGTGAGGTACGATCTTTTTATTTGAGTTGACCCTACTTCGATTTTAAATTTTTGAGCAGAACATCGTATTTTGATGATAGGCTTTCAATCTGAAATATTATGATGTTTACCTTTTCTCTTTGGTTTTTGAGTCGGTTGACGTACCCTTTTTAGGCTTGAACTTAGGAAACGAAAGACTCATCCTGAGTTTCGCCAAAATTAGCTGTTTCTTTTTAGTTGAACAAATGATCATATTTCTTCTGATTTTCCGATCGATCGAACATGAGTTATTCTATAGAAAATATTACAATATAATATTTTTTTAATTTTATTAATGAAGATTCAATAAGATTTTCCTGCCATCTAAAATTGGATGGAGAATAAAAGGGGTAAAATGAATGGATATAAATCACTAATATTACATACTTTAATTTGATCATGTAAAGTTAGTAGGACAGCGGACAGAGATTAAGAAAGAAGCAGCAGGATCTAGTTATTGCAGAAAGACTAGAATAGGAAAATATACAACCTGAAATCACCAACGAATAGAAATTTATTCTGCAAATGAAAAATCTGTCCCTTAACGATCATGCCAAAGAGACAAGGATGTGTACAAGCAGTGACTCTTCTAGAAAAATTAGAAGAAAACGGAGACCTTCATAGATATCTCATAGAATGTTACCCTCAAGATACAACGAAAGGTCGCTCAGTTTGATGAATTTTGCTAGACAACAACGAATCATTAGAAGTTGTGTAACTTATTAGAATCATTGGAGAGCCACATAGATAACAATAGCAAAAGGCCCCTCCTCTGACGATGAGAATGCTTAGATAAATGTATTAGAGCTATCTGAGTAAAATAATGAGACTGATTCAATATAATGATCTGAATTCACACTATATAAAACCATCAAATTCTCGATTTCAATAAATTAAATTTGATTTCAGAAATACAAATAGTAGGAAGCAATCATGTTCACTAAAGCTCGTCAATCACCTTGGAGTAGCCTAATTCGTCGAGCATCAACCTAAATTATTGATATACAGTCAAGGCAAACAGTTAATTTTTGACTAATTAGGGAGCAGAGGAGGGTTCCCATTTAAGTAGAAAATAAACAAACTCCATGAGAAGATCAAACGACAATTCACAGTTATTATGAACAAATTGAATCAATTTCACGAGTTTGTTATACTTGTTATGACCTGTGTCATGAATTTGAAAGAATTCCAATATATTTTAGGTTTGCAATTCATTTTCGCAATTATTCATATGTCTTTTTAGAAGCATCAATTGCTTTGATTTTATCTTAATCTCTGAATCACTAATGATTTCTGACAACATTAGCATATATTGCATTAGAATTTGCGCCATATCATTGGTCATAGCAAATTTATTGACAGACATAAGAACATTCATCAACTCCAAAAACTATAGATTTTACATCGCCTTCTCCTGGCAAAATAGGGTAGACTCGATCATAAAAAACTCTTCATAAGTTAATTTAATTCCGCATTTAGACATTGTTGCAATATATCTGCATGTGACGTAAAGATCTTGTTCATTTTCAGGTGATAAAAAATCATTAAAGCATATTTACTTGAGAGATTGAACCAATGTATAAAATTGGTCATTGGTTTAATCACACATTCTAAATTAATACGAATTGAAAATGACCAAAAGTCCAGTAACAATCGATGATTGTTTAAGATATTTAATTGCCATAAGCTTTTCATCATTGTATAACCGTGAGACTAATTATAATATATTTGGATTCATTTGCAAAAGATATCTGATAATTTATGCTGATTTACAAATACTGAGAAATTATTGAAGTAACTATATGAGATTTTCAATTATCTTGTATTGTGATCCACTCAGGAAACTCGATAAAGGAACTTTGCTTAGAATGCTGTTCACCAGATTATTAACTTAAGAATTTTGATTATCCATTTGATCTGTTAATTTTAACCTCAGCTGATAAGCGCACAAGCATAAAATTGCTGAGCATTCTTCATACACATCTTCCGTCCAATCTTAGTTCATAATGATGAGGAAAAGTTAAACCCAGGAGCATTCTACTGGCAAATTTCCATTTTTAACTAAGTCAAATTGAGGGTCAAATTTAACATCCATCAGAAATATGTCGATAATAAAGTAGGCGCCAACTATGTTGTGAATTGTGGCTAAGCATTAGGGCATCTTATGATACAGACACGTATCAATCATAATCGCTTTTAAAAGCTATAGGCTTTCCTTAATCTTTTAAATCTATGTCAAAAAAAGAGTACTACTTCATTTGGTCCTATGATTTCGAGAAAATTGCGTCGACACTGAAATTTGCGAAGAATTTGGCCTCGTCGCATAGATTAGTGCTGTCTTTCTCTAAAGATTGAGATGGATTTCATTGGCAATTATATACAAAATTTATAATACTCAATTAGCCAAATCGACTAGTTAACTGTATATTATTTGCTAAAAAATATATGCTACATGTCCATATTTTATTTGACTAAAATTACTATGGAGGAGGAACTTTTAGATTTGGCCTCAATGTTTTATACATCAGTTATTTAAACTTAGAATGCACATCATTTTAGGAAGGTACTCAGCCATTTGAATCCCTCAGCGTATCCCTTTTTCTTAGCTACACTGCACATAAACACATCTATTGGGCGGTCGCTGCCTTTGTTCCACTCATTCTTGGGCTAAATACTTAAAGCTTCTCTCAATTCATTCTCAGGTACGGCACCTGACTTGTCAATTTTATTGCCCAAGATAACTATTGGAACTTTTTAAAGTTCAGGCATTTCCAAAATGCCTTGCAGTTCAATACGACTTTCTTCAAATCTCTTTGAGTTGGATGAATCAACAAGGTAGATGATCCCATCGACATCAGAGACGTAGTTTCTCCATGTCTTTCTGGCTGCCTCATGACCTCCTAAATCCCAAGCCTTAAAAGTAATTTTACCCATGGTAAGTTATTATGAGTACGGTTGTTGTGTGGGATCCATTTGCTTCATCACGTCTTACTTGAGACGTAGCAAAAGTGTTGTTTTGCCTGCATCATCAAGACCCAAAAAGACTATTTTCGCCTTTTTATTGACAAGACCAAGAGTTTCGAGTGTCGACTTGAACCAATTAAAAATCCACATGTTAGTAATTAATACACGTATAAATTTATGAATGAGGACAGTATATCAGTTAAATCAGTAACAGTTGCTGCAATTAAATTAAGATAAGAGACTAATAAGGATGCTAATCCTCGCAATTGATTGAGGAATTAACTTGATAATAAGAAATTATTCGGAAAAACCAGTCAATCGATTACTTCCTATTTTTTATCGCTGACTATTGTCATAAAGTTAGCTTTTATGATTATTTAAACTAATCAATAAAATTAATAAAACACGATTCATAAATTAATTGAGTTTTATTATAGTCTAATTTTGATCAAGTAGCAACAGACCATTTCAAGGCCGAGGATTCCATTCGTGATTGAAAACACAATAAAAATATGATTCTAGTTAAATTATGGTCTTTAAAGATACCCTACTTTAAGTTTAGCGAGTACATCGAAAATTGTGAAATTCTATAATTTTACTATGACGAACATAAGTAATTTAAATCTGTCAAAGGGCACCATCCCACCACTCCTGAAGTATAAAATCGTCTTCTTAGGCGATCAGGCTGTAGGAAAATCGTCCATAATAAATCGTTTCATCTACGATATCTTCGACGGCAACGAGCATGTACCCGTCCTTGCACGCAGCGTCCCACAATTGGCATTGATTTCATTTCCCAAAATATCTTCCTATAAGATAAGACTATCCGTCTGCAGCTTTGGGATACTGCAGGACAATAACGCTTCAAAGCACTCATTCCCAACTACATTCGAGATACATCCGTCGCAGTTATCGTATATGACGTGACCAATCGCCACTCTTTTAAGAGCGTACAGAAATGGGTGTAGGACGTCAAAAACCAACGAGGAGAAGGAGTCATAATTGCGTTATTAGCCAACAAGATTGATCTCGAAGATAGGGATGTTTCCCTTCAGGAAGGAAAATAAATCTCAGATAGGAATCAAATAATGTTTAAAGAGGTTAGTGCAAAGTCCGGGGATAATATTCAATAATTTTTCAAATAAATTGCAGCCCAGTTGCCCGATGTGAACGAACCAACTTCAAGATCGAGAATACTAGATACTCCCACAAAGGAAGAACCCGCAAATAATACGACTACACAAAATATTGTGCTGACCAAGCCATAACAGGCGAAAAAAAATTAGAAGTCGAGTAAATGCTGTTGACAGTGATAAGTATTTATGTCCTTAGCATCTTTAATACAGTATGAATAATTTTTATCGTCTAGGCTGAATTCAAGCAAAAGAACATCCATATAGAGAGGTAATAAACAAAATCTTTTCTCCATGGTTGGTATTTTAAAGGTGATCATTTATCAAAAAAAGATAAGCCCGTCACAAAAAAGTATATTGATTCAAGTCCCTATTATTCCTTCAAGCAATTGTCCATCATCTTGATTTATGTTCTTATCTAAACAAACATACAAATATGATTTTCCTCGGTAATTGATTTCTAATATAGTCGATATTAATAATATAACATCAACAATGACTACAGAGATTGAGTACCATTTTTGATTATCTTTAGAAAACAGTATGTTCTTGCCGACATCATGAAAAGACGTAAGAAAGACAATGAAGCCCTTCAGAATAAGATTAAAAGCAAAATCGCTTTAAAGGGGAAGAGACAAAAAAAAGCTGATGCTCTCAAGGCACCTGAAAAATTTATAAAGCAATATAGGGCGCAGCAAAAATCATATGCTCATTATCGACTCAAAGTAAATTCATCCCTAATGCAGAACAAACAAAATCAACAGTTAGTATTAAATGGAGAACGTAAAAATGTGGAGGGAGTAGGAAAGTTGCTCCTTGTGATCAGAATCAGGGGAACTACTGATATATCAAAACAACAAAGGATTATTCTTTCAAGGCTAAACTTGAGAAGAATCAATACAGCGGTATTTATTAAGGGAACTGCTACCAATGTTCGACTCTTGGCAAGAGTGGAAAACTATATCACCTGGGGAGAACCCTCCAAAAAATTGATCAGCGAATTGATTTATAAAAAACTATTTGGAAAAGTAGGTGAGGAAAGAATTCAAATCAAGTCTAATGCACAAGTCGAGAAGTCTTTGGGAGGAGATATCATTTGTATTGAAGACATCATCAATGAAATCGTTAATTTAGGAAAGAATTTCGATAGGATCACTAATTTTATCTTCCCCTTCAAATTGACCACTCCCCAAGGCACTCTCGCCTCGAGAATCAGAAAACCTGTATAGGATAATGGACATTGGGGCTATCGAGGAGAATAGATTAACAACTATGTTGAATTAATGATCTGAATATCTGCTCAATTTCACCTAATCTAAGTATAACTAATATATAACTGACTTCTAAAGAATCTAATATTAAATGACTCACTTTTAAATTATAAATAATAGTCTAAATGCTTTAAATAAATGCTTCTAAATATAATGATCTATCTATCGGATGCATGATATATATGCCTCAATAATGTGATATTTACATTAGATTCTCAATTTTACTGAACGTATATCAATGAATAGCAATCTATGATTTATAAATTAAAGATTAGAAATTGATGTCTAGTAAAAAAGAAATGACTTTCATCAGCTATTATGTGCCCGAGGATGGCGATGATTCATAATCACCAAATGTCTTTGCAATTCCTCTTGGAAAGGCAAATCTTCGCCTTTGTCACATTTATGAGTATTTTCCATTGAAGGGTACTTACATTTTTAGATTCAAATTTTCATATGATGGTTTCATTGTCTGGCTAGATCTCCCTGATCTTGAGGCAAAGCTTCCTCTTTTCAAAGATAAGGTTTATATAAAAGCAAGTCGAGTATCTTGGTAAGATTCAAAATCATCAGTTCCCTCCAGAACAAGTCAAAACTAAAAAGCGACCTCGAAACAAAGCAAACCTCAGCATGCTGACTTGTTTGATAATGATCATAGAGTGCCAGCTGCCATTCACAAGAAATAAGACAAAAAAGATCTTCAACAAAATGCACATCATATTGATATTTTGAATTAAAAGCCAGATCTAACGAAGACTAACACAACGAACATTAATTTGCTAAGCGGAGTTAATCCTCATGTGAATGCGGAAAGCAATATTGATTTTTTCAGTGGAATGACATCATCGGTTCAGCCCACTTCCACTTCTAAGAAGAATATTGAGATAAATTTGATGAATTCTTTCGAAAAGCATGGAGATTTGATTTGATAGTATTTTATATTAGATTTGTTGATATATAATTCAGAAGCCTGACTTCAACATCATGAATATCGCATTAATTGAGAATAATAACTTTTATCATATCTTTAAACTCCATCACTAAATTATTTACTCTTAATATTCACCCACCTAAACTTCATATTATTTCTGATTGGATTGAGGATGATAATGGTTGCGTTATAATTCTCATTAACTATATGATAAAGGTAATATTAATATCAGCTACATTGATTCTTTTCGCCACTTCTATTCGCTTTAATTATCTGTTGCCCATGTACCAAATACAATGCTTTCATTAAAGCGTCGAGAAAGACAGTCGATACCAAATTTCAATTAAGGGAGATTCATCGCAATACTATCTGCATGTTGTTGAAGGCGAAGTGGTCCATGAAGACTCCCGAACTTAAAACGCAGAATATAAGTATTATTCAGCTTTTGCTGCAAAGAGTTCTGTTCTAACATTTTGTATCGGCAATTTTGCGTAATTTAAGATATACTTTGATGTTCAATTTTATCATGGAATGTACCTGGAAGACGAATTTTAATCACAAGTTCAAGGCCATGAATTGGAGGACCTCGCAGATAGGTGGTCGCATATGTTAAATATGGTTGAAAGTAACTATGAAATATACGGCACTTATATCAATTCTAGGCGTTCGAGTAATCAGCGGATTACGATTATCATGACTTTGATGGTGGCATTCATTGTAATTGGAACGGCAACTATCAAATGTATTTATTACAGAAAAATGGTGGGATTTCTCAAAGATAAAAAATTAGTTTGATTTATGAATCATATTGAATGACTATTTTGGAGTAACGACTCATGCTTGATTGGATTGAGAGCAATGTTTTGGATTATTTCTCGTTTAACTGTTTTAATGATTTTATTGATAAAGATGAATTATATAACGTTTCTATTTTATTGGGGAGAGCATAAGAAAAATAGTTTGAAAAAAGATCATACAATTTAAAAATACATTTTGTTATGAAGAATTGGTTCGGAAAAAATGGAATTAAATAGAAAAAAGAAATAAAGTCAGTAATGTGGAAAGTTATCAAACATCCAACAAATTTGAAAAATTAAAATATGATTTCTATACCAACAGCAGATAAACATGTTTAGGCAACTTAATTCATGCCCCAACTGTTATTTTGTGATTGTCTAATCAAATGGCAAAAAGGTGCTATTTTCTATTTCAGGAAATATGAACAAATTTGTTCAAGCTACTGATTTAGTGGGGAATATTCTGTTTTGAAAGTGATTTGTATCTCCTATTTGGAGAACTTAAATTTATTTTTTAATGACGTTAACCCTATCCATTGATAATTTGATATAATATTCTCATAAGCGAAAATTGTAATTCATAACTTGTTTTTTTTTATTGAAATGCTGAAGGACAATTCGCGGGGTTTGGAGAGTTTGATAATCCCGCCAGTGCGGAAGAAAGTATTATCAGCTATTTTTAAGTTTCCCTCAAAGCCATAAATCAATGTTTAATGCAATATCCATAATGAATTGAGAAAAATAGAATTTTAAATAGAACATAAATTTTTCATTCTGCGAGGAAGGAAAAATCGAAATAGTCTAAACCGATGTTGGTCATTGATTAATTCTGCTCAATTTCGTATTCTTTGACAATTTCTCGATTTGCGTGATTTTTGCTTTTTTTGGAGAATTAGACCCTGGGAAACATTCTGCGGACAAATATTTTTCTCCACTTCGCCTTGGTGATGGCAGAGGAGCGCTGAAGGAAAGATTAAGCGTAAACTTGACTTATTGCTTTCATATTATTTTAATAATTATTACAAAAACTTTCCAATATATTCGAAATTTGAGTTTCCAATCAAACTCATGCATCGAAGTCAAATATTTTATGATTTTTCCTCATTATCATTCTCATAATGCCCAAATAGCTTGTGTTCTCATGCTAATTTGCATGCCATGCTAATATATCTTTTGAAATCGATGTTTAAGGATCCCATTGCCTGATTTCAAATAAAAATAATTTTTGGAGGCGATGGTTGCGGTATAAGCTATTAGTATAGTCTAAACATCAATGTCTATTGATTCGGCGATCAAATATCTGAGGACTCCATTATCAACAAATAGTACTTGCATTAAAATTTAATAAAAATGCTGCAAAAGAAGTTTTATATAAATATGCTATCTCTTGAAAGACCTCTGTAAGATTGTTTGATCGTTCATATCGATTATAAATATAGATAATTTTATACTATAGGGAATGATAAAACCACCAACGACTGCGCCGGAGACGCCCATTTACAAGAAGATCCAAAACTATATCTTCAAGTTTTCTGATTTACTGGGACAGGGCAACTTCTCCAAAGTCTATCGCGCGCACCAGGAGATCACAAGTAACCGCCCTCTTACTCAGATGAGGTTGTGGCCATCAAGATAGTCGAGCTCGAATCCCTCAAAAGCAAAAAGCTGGAAGAACTGCTCTTCTCCGAAATCGATGTCCTGAAAAAGCTGAATCACTCCAATGTGCTGAAATGCTACGAAGTATTCACTAGCAACCGCAACTGCTACATCATCACTGAGCTCTGCAACGAAGGAGACCTCGAGTCGAAGTTGCGGAAAGAGAGATATTTTGATGAGTATAAGGCTTCGCCCATCATCAAGGACATCTTCGAAGGACTGTACTACCTCGCGGATAAAAATGTCATTCATCGGGACCTCAAAGTTGCGAATATATTTTTAAACAACAGCAAAGCAAAAATAGCAGATTTTGGGTTTGCAAAATTTACAAAGTACAGATTTGAATATTGAGGTAAAAGTTCAAAGATATTAACATTGGATCTCCTATTTATATGTCCCCTGAAGGATTCATCAATAACATTTATGGTCCAAAGACTGACGTTTGGGCTTTTGGAGTCATGATCTATGAATTACTGCATGGAGAAACCCCTTTTTCATCATGTCGAACTGAAACTGAGCTAAAGCAAGCCCTGTCAATTCCAATCTTTAAAAGCAAGTTAAAAAGTGATTTGTCTCACGAGATAAAGGATGTTATCGTGCGCTGCATGGAGATTGATGAATCGAAAAGAATCAGTATATTTGATCTGGCTAATACTCCATTTTTTAGAAAACTGCTCGGCAACGAACTCCTTACGATACCTTTGCAAAATCATCAACTATTACATGGATCTGCAAATTAATTGAGGGGGCGTTCACCCTCATATACTATTGAAGGCAGTAATAAGGTAATGCAGCAATCTGATCATGTTCCTGTTAAAAGGAAAGTATCAGCCTAAATACCCTTCATCAATTTTCCTCCGTCTCCTCATGTAATAAAAGTGAATATACCAACCTATGATAAACCTACAACAACAGGCATGACTCCGATGAATAATGTTAACAAGCCTCTCTTGCCGCCCTCTAGAGAATAGGTGAGAGATCGTAGAGCAGTTTCGTCCTCAAAGCCAACTTATCTGGTTGAGCAACATTCAAAATAGATGAATAAAAACGATAAACCTATCGAAAGTTTGCCAAAAAAACTGTAATCTAAATATCAAATATTATAGGGATTACTTTCCTTTAAAGAGTGCGTGAATATTTTACATTATGGCAGATTAATCTTTAAATACTTACTCACTCTCAAAGTTACCTAATATAGCAACGATAACGAACTCTTCAAATTATCAAAATGGTTAATGGAGCTTTTGGCTGAAATTCACGAGAAAATAGAGCGCAAATAAATTGTCTACGAAGGAGAAAATGCACCATTAAGGGAACAGAAACTGCGATAGGTGCGTAACGAATATTAAAAGAAATATCGAACCGAACTATCAAACTATATTCGTTTGCAACTCAATTTCGGAGAGCAAAGCTACACTCTAGACTACATAAAGAACTACTGTTACAACCTGTACCAAAAATACGACAGTCTGATCAGCAAATAAAACAACAAATCGCTGATAATGCTGGGGCACTGCATCATTATGATGTGCGATTCGACTAAAGTGCTAAACAAATGCTATGAGTAGCGTAAGTATAGTTATTTTTTGAACTATAAGGATATATAAACATTCCTCAACCTATCGAAAGAACAAATCGAAATCAATAGCTACCTGAATTATCGCAAAAAGATGGTTATGTATTTTTGATCATGTTTATATTTTAAATAAGTATTTGTATGTTATTCTACAGTTTAAGAGTCGCTGTGATTCCCAAGAAATACTCAAGCGTTTTAAAGGCAAAATAAATTATATAGAATTACGAACTTAAACTTTTAAATGAGAATCTGATTCCCTGATAATTGAATTAGATATATAAATTTATTAAAAGGATGGATAAGGGGGATAAACTCACAGAAGAGAGAATCGCATAATTTAAAGAAGCCTTTCAACTGTTTGATAAAGATAACGACAACTTTGTCAGTGCCTCAGTAATATTTACTTTATTTAGTAATTGCCGCTTCTTGTCCGATCATTAAATCAAACCCCCACTGAGGCCGAGCTTGCCTCTTGGATCAAAATAGTGGATCGAGATAACAAAGGAAAGTTCTAATTTTCAGATTTTCTAGCTTTAATGGCGAAGTATCTGACTTAAGATTCAGTGAATATAAAGAGCCTGAGGCTGAGGACGAACTTATAGAAGCCATGCAATCAATTTTTAAACCCAAAGGATCGACCATAACTGTAAAAGAATTCAGGAATGTTATGACAAATCTCGGGGAGAAGCTGACTGACGATGAGCTGAACGAGTTGTTCAAGGAGCTCAAAATGTAGAAAGAAGATAACTTTAACTATGAGTAGTTCATTAAAACTATCCTCACCCGCTGATTAGTCTGATTCATAATCTTAATTTATTAACAATAGATTTGTATTGTTTAAATATTTGAGGATTGCATAAAAGGATAAAGAACGAATTGATGGAATTGTCATTTTGCAAATATTGACTAATTTGTTTCAGTTTTAAAAATGTTTGTTAATGATGTTGTGAATATCATGGACCTTATGAATGAATCACTTTAGTTAAAATAAATAATGATTAAGCTTTAGATTATGATAACGAATTCAAAACAAATCATTACGAATGATCTTCTTTTTCATTATTGTCGAATTGCAAAGAGTCACCTTTTAATAAAATCCTTCACTTTTCGTTTTTATTTTATAGCTCCATTGCTATACGCTTCACCGGTCTTTAATAATCAGCAGATGTATGTATCTTTTTGCGAGCGCCGTTTTTGGGCATTTTATAAATTTAACTAGCAGCCTTTATAATGTCATCATCTTCCACATATATCCTTGACACAGTTTAAATATCGAGGACTCAATATCTATTTGACATATAAATCATTTGCTGTTGTTCTTTCTATCTTGTTGGACTATTGAATCGATATGATAAACTATTTTATTATTGCTGGAAAATACCTTGGAAACAAGATTTCTATTGCAATTAATTTATATAAAAATGATGCTATACTCGAATTAGATGACCACACTTGTTGCTTGATACAAAATAGTCGTATTTCCGTATAAATTTATAATTTTTCATCCAATCTATTAACAAAGTATTAATTTACTGTGAGCTGATGTAGAAATTAAACGATTCTACTAAATTGGTACCTTCTGATTGCTTTTTCTTTTTTTTCTTCGGGATCGAGAAGATGACTCAGATATCTATTCTTTTTAGCTTTGCTGGCGATTGATGAAATAGTCTTCTTAGTTATATTAGCACTTGACACCTGCCTCTCCAAAGACTGAGTTTCAGGTAACATCTGCGGATATGCCTTCAAGAGAGAGTCAATGAGCAGGTTTGTGAGCTATTGCTCTTTTCGCAGCTTCGACTCGAGGTCCTTCGTTGCAGAGCTAAGTGATGATGTAGCAGTTGCGGTTGCTAGTGAATACTTCGTAGCATTTCAGCACATTGGAGTGATTCAGCTTTTTTAGGACATCAATTTCGGAGAAGAGCAGTTCTTCCAGCTTTTTGCTTTTGAGGGATTCGAGCTCGACTATCTTGATGGCCACAACCTCATCTGAGTAAGAGGGCGGTTACTTGTGATCTCCTGGTGCGCGCGATAGACTTTGGAGAAGTTGCCCTGTCCCAGTAAATCAGAAAACTTGAAGATATAGTTTTGGATCTTCTTGTAAATGGGCGTCTCCGGTGCAGTCGTTGGTGGTTTTATCATTCCCTATAGTATAAAATTATCTATATTTATAATCGATATTAAAAATGAATATATGTTTGTCTTGAATCAAATGGTTCTTTGTGTTTATTTATTATATAATTTTGAAGACAAAAACATTATATTTAAATATATGCGTTTATCAAAATAAATATAACATTGAACAAACTGCAAAATTGTCCACAACTCAAAATTTCCGGAATTGGATAATAATTAAATTTTATATTAGAGATGAATTAGATTCAAATTTTCATTTACATATTACATAAAGAAAAATTATTTTGAAAATTATCTCATGGAACCAATCAGCTATGAGTTTTCTTGTGTAACTTAAATTCCATGCTGTTGATTATCTCTCAGCACTGAGTATTTTTAGGACTTTAATATCCTTTGCATTTTAAGATAAGAGGATAATTATATCAAAATAGATTAGTTTTTTTCATAATCCGGATGAACTCTTCTTCATTGATTTCACCATCTCCATCACGGTCAGCTTCGTCAACCATCTCTTGCAGTTATTCATCAGTCATGGTCTCTCCAAGTTAGCGCGCTACCCTCTTTAGATTTTTCAGAGAAATCTTTCCAGTTGTATCGTCATCGAACAAACGAAAGGCTTTAAGAATTTCCTCTCTTGGATCTCTTTCAGCTATTTTTCCAGTCATTAACTCCATAAAATCCCCAAATTATATCACTCCCTTGCCCTCACGATCCACCTCAGCGATCATTTTTTTAACTTCCTCCTTCTTTGGTTCAAAACCCAACGCTCTCATGGCAACTTTGAGTTATTTGGCGTCGATATATCCTAAATAGCTAATGAGATACCTACTCCATCAGTGTCGAATAGATCGAAGGCTTCTTTAATTTCCTGCTTTTGTTCTTCTGTGAGTTCGTTCCTGGCTTTGCGCGTGGGTTTGAGTGGAGCTTTTTCTTTTTTAAAGGTGGACATTTCAAATCAAATAATAACTGATCGCCACATTTGTTATCATGCAATTCAAATCATAAACTTATGAGAGAAATAATCAACTCAAGGTAAATCGATTATTATTTTTAAAAACCGACCAGCTACAGCTTAATCTCTTCAAGCCTATTTATTTAACATTCCTTGTCTATAAATTGGATTGAAAGGAGTTGGATTTGGTGAATTTAATTTGTATTTTCTCACCATAAGGCATGAAAGAACAGTCAAAGACTATGCATAAATATATTAACTTTACAATGAATAAAATTGATGAATGGCAAATGTTGATGAAAATATAACAATAATTAATTCTCTATCAATTCCATCTTAATCTCATTGAAATCCAGATGTCAATCTCATGCTAAAACCCCACATCTCGCCCTCGGGTTGTTATCCATCCATTTATTTTTCGTCTATAAGTTGGTCCAATAAGTAATCATTTTTAATTTTTTAGAGGATATTCTCTGACTCTTCAACTATCTTCTAAGACGGTTGACTTTCAAATCTTAACTATCTTAAATTATTCAATAACACTTTTTTAAAGTCAGTTTCCTTTTACTTCGAGATGATGCCTCGGTTAACTTTTGTTTATAAACAAGCTTAGACCTATTTTATCAGGTGATGAGTGTCCAGCTATCTTATTCTATAGTAATCATTATAAAAAGAGTAGAGGATATCGATTTAGCTGTTGAGTCCTACTTTCTTTTTCGAATGATGAGTACGACACTGTTTGCTGTCTTTCTTCGCCAAAAATTTACTCATCTCCCGATAGAGTTTACTATGTTTTTTATTGTTCTACTTCAAAGACTGGTAGTGAAGAATGAGAAAGAAATGATATTCTAAATTTAATTTTTAACTCCAATGAAAGGACTGTTATCCTTTATACAACTCCATAAAAAGTAATTTAATTATACGAATCGTTTCATAGCACTTCGTTTTATTATTTCTTTTTCTAATCAATACTGATAATAAAAAAATATAAAGTTTGGGGAATCAATTGATAAATGAGGATGTTTCAGTCATTGGCAATTATTGGTTTTATTTTTAGACATTAAAATTAATAAAAATATAAAGTAAGAAGAAGATGGGCAACAATATTTAGATAGAAGGAAAAGAGACAAAACTGCAGAGTACTCACTCAATAGCATCTCCTCACATCATGCTCAGCAACTGCAAAGTCATTTTCGGAAATCATTAAAATTTTATTCAGGCCGAATGGCCATTTAGCGACAAACGATAGTACGATAACTGGGAGAAGAGTTATAAATAGTTTCTGGATAGCCTCTTTAAAGTCAACGAAGCACAACTCATAACTGATTAAATAGCTAATTACTTGCTTCTCCCTCACCACTACAGTTATTCCAATACAAACATATGCACTCCCACCGGAGTCACAGTCATTAGCTATAGTTTCTTTTAATAGCCCTTGATCAAAGACATTTAGTCCAGAAGCCATTCAAATCAACCCTATTCAGAACAGTAAATTTGGATTATGCTGCATGAACTAACATCCACAGCCAGTTATATGCATGAGCGCAGCAAATTTTTAGGAGATGTCAGATCGGAAAATATTTTTATGAATCCGTAGAATAAATCAATAAAGATAGCAACAGAAGTCTCCTGGATCGGAGAGAGAAGCTTGCAAAGCAAATATGAGTCGGGAGAAAACTTATATATAACCTCGTAAATGGCGTTATATCTAAACAAAAAAGGGAGTCTCCCCTTTACTGCTTCTTGCAGCAATGACGACTTTTCAATTGGAATGACAATAGCTGAGTGTATCTTGCTCTAAGACCTTTCCACAATCTACTAAACAAAAGATCAAGTCCGTCTTATAAATGAACAAAAACACCAATAGGTAATTTAGAATTTGCTGAGAATTAAATATTATCCGGCTAAACTGTTGCTCATAGTGGTTGGCATGATTCAGCTGCAAACCAGCAAACGATTCAGCTGCTAAGAGGTGAAAAATTGTTTGAAAACCTTTAAAAACTCCATTCTGATGTAAGATAGCTTTAGTTTGACCAAATAACACTACTCTCGCTTCTTTAATAAGAAATATTTGGCGCTGGATGACTTAGTGAGCGATTATAAGACGAAAAGCAACTAAAGGATGTTTAAAAATGGTGAGCTATCATTGTCTCATGTGTATACCATTAATGATTTTTCATCAGTGAGAATGGTCAAACGAACTCAGAACGAAACCTTCAATCTTGAAATATTCGATGCCTCCAATTGTACTGCCAAAGCCTATAAGAAATCGCAAGCAGAATCGATTATTAATAAGAGCTGGAGTAATAACAATCAGAAAAGCAGTGTTCAAAAGAATAAACTGGAATACAGCAACATTCTTGAAAAATTATCACCGAGCATATACACTAGCAGAGTCGGGTGTGACAAAGAGACATCAAAGCAGAAAGACCTCAAAGTAGGACAGTATAGTACTTTGGCTTCTAAATTTGTAGAGTCGCACGTAAAATAAATCGAAGAAGATACAATGAAGTCAAACATCAATACTGCATCTCCACTGCCCATCACTAACTTCAACGAAGTTAGTAGTATTCCCTGCTCCCCTGAATTAAAAATATTCTAGGAAAATGACTAAATTGTCCATAATTTCAGTTTCCATTCTCCTGAGTCGAGAATTGAACAAAAGTTTAAATATCAGATTCCATAGCATGATGAACCAAATAAGTTATCAAGAAATTCCTCTTCGGTAGAGTCCTTAGTGATGCCGAGTCTATATCATCTCAGTCAACCTCCATCCTCTTACGTTTCCTACCAATACAGCAAAACCTCTTTCACAAACCCTCAAAAATCTATTACTTAAATATCACCAATGAAAAGTTCGAATACAAATGATTTGAGATCAGGGGGAGCATATTTCGGAGGAAGTCTTCGTGAGAATGATTCGACAAGAGTAGGAATAAATCTCTAAGGATCAGTATGATCTAATTCAAAATATATATTATTAAATTCACCGAAAATATTTGTTTAAATTATCATTTCCATCAAATCATTTCAATTATTCCAACAATATCAAATGTTTAACTTTTGTAGATAGAAATAAATTTGTTTTACTTGTCATAGGCAAAACGTTTGAATATTGAGTTAAGATACTTTAATAAAAATACATTTGACAATAAATTTTGGAATTATCAATCTTTTATCTTCTAGAAAGCCATAATACAGTCTATGGTCGCTGTATTGGGAACTGCATCTTATTTCCCTTCTCGAATTTTTATTCCTTCCTTTCGACGCCTTATATTGAAATATTTCGGCCAAAACGTTGACAAGTCCAATTGAATTTCACTCCACTTGAAAACATGCATTCCAGGAAACATCTTTGATGATTCTCCCACCATTATATAGAGTTCACTGCCTTATTCGCTTAATTGATTTGTTTAAAATGTTTCTGATTCCGATTATTATTTGGGAATGAATTCATATCCAACAGGACAGAAGTAATGATCATGAGCATGGTATATAAAGCAAATATTATCTTTGTTCAGGCCCTCCAACAATCCTTTTTTGGCATGAAATTCATCTTTATGTAAACTTCTGTCCGAATTTATTTTATAAAAATAGTAAGACCGCCCACTTCCACCGTATATACGACAAAGAAGTCGGTACCACCTTAAAAGCGTATCATTTCCTGTAAAATATCCGAAATCAATAGAACTAATGTAATCCCGAAGATTTGAATCATTGAAATAAGATTAATTGCTTTTATTCGACTCGGCATTTATATTAGCTTCAGTTTTCTATGCATTTTCAGTCAGTTAGCTGACTTTTTTGTAATTTTTTCGTAAACTCTATCCGATGGATCCTTTTCCAATGAGATTAAGTTTAAGCATGGCCTGTTCGATACAAATTGGCTCTTTGGTGCCTAACCCTAGTCGAGAAAATTGATAATTCCAAATTGATACCAATGCTGAAATTCCGCAAGTCCTTTAATATTGTGGCCTCGATATAGTGAGCCAATGTTCCTTGAGATATCTCAAAGGAAGAGTTATTGACGAAGGCTGGATGATATTTGACACCTCCTATAAACTTTCCTGCTATTCTTTGACTTCTTATGGAGAAGCTTAAATTATGCCTTACTAATTCATTTAAATTTTATCATTGCGATTACTTTCATTTGATAAATATGTGATTTGACAATCCTGATAAGTTCTAATAAGTTCTCTAAAAAGTTAAAACTCACGTTCAATATCATTCACTGAAGGGAAGAAAGATAATTAACAGAAAATATAATCAGTTTACTTTTTTCTTCTTCTTTATTTTTTTTCCCTTGTTTCTATATTGCTGCCTCTATTGCTATCTTTGAAGTTTCTCTCTTCGACGTTTTTATTTTCCTCTATCATCTAAAAGAAACTAACTTTCTTCACTCTATCTAAACTGTTCACTCGAAAATGGTTATCGGTCAATCTCCCTTATATTTATTTGATTATCTGGCACACGATAAGTAAACACAGGATTTTATGGCTTTGGACGGTGATTTACAATCACTGCTGGGCTACTTAAATTTACAAATCCAAGTTCCTCAATCATTTCATCATAATCTAATATTTTCTTTGGTTTCTCCTTAATTTAAACATTATTTTGCTTAAAGTTATCTTCCTAATGAGAGAAAATCAGACGACTGTCTTATTCATGTTTGATAGCATACTCTAGTGATTATTTTTTCGTCATCTTTAATAAGTTTTTCTCTATTCTTGGTTTTTCATTCATAGATTAATTTTAAGATAAGCTAAGCTTAGTTTGTCTTGAATTATTTGTTTTTTCAGTTCTATCCTTCATCCTATCCCTTAACTCTTTCTCTTCTTATTTAGGTATTTCCTTTAAAAGTTACTTAGGTAAGGGATCCACCTTGTCAGATTTCTTTTTAATTAATGGCTATTGATCACTAACTTCTGCTAAATCTTTTAAGATCACTTTACTTTCGAAGAAAGCAAATAGTATTTATGGATACTTATTTTTAAGAATTGGATAACGCAGATAAATGGGCTCAGATCCCTTTTTGACTCTGACAAAAAAGATGGCCGGAATGCCGCTTTTTGCGATTTTTCTGTTAGAACCCTCAAGTGGAAAAATCTTTATGACTCCCACATATTGATTTTTTTGTTCCTCTTCTTTCATCGATGGAAAATATTATCAAAATGCGCTCCTTGATTAGATACTAAAAGATATTGACTAATTTATACATTTAGGCATAGAAAATCACCTGAAATAACTTCTGGAAAATAATTAATATTTTCTCTTTATCCATTTTGTTGTCCTAGATATATAAAAGTATTGAAAGATAGCTCAATATCTGATTTTGGCATGTTGAAGTCGAATTCAATATATTTCTATTGAATATAAATAATAAATAACTTTGGTAATATACTTCCTAAGACAGCCGTTCAAGACTTTAAGATGTTTATTAGAAGTAATACAATTATTATCGTATTTATTTTAAAAAATAATATAAATAAATGCAACAAAAATGGTTTTTCCTTGATAGTCAAACACGTAAAAGATAAATAAACGAATTCTTAATTGTCCTTATAGTGCGGTTTTATACAATTTTAATTTAAAATTTGAAATATTTCATTTATGCGGAAAAAATATTATTAGGCGGATACTAATTTGATGAACGAAAAAGATTACGAATCTTCCAAGATGGAAGTCAACTCATAAAACAATTAAGCTGAGACCATATTTCTTTAAAAAACAATACAAGAAAGTCAGCCTAAAATGGAAATACAGTAAAATTATTCACTCAAAGTTCTTACCAAAAATCACAAAAATTGTTGTAAAAAACCCCAAAAGAGAAAAGTCATCTAAAAATAAGTAAATTATGCTTCGTATGCTAATTTGATTAAAATTACAGTTTGGAAATCAAAAAGATTACAATAAAAGAGAAACAATCTGGAAAATCAATTTAAAATCAATGCTAAAAATGCTGAAGTTGCTTAGCTTTAAAAAAATCGACCAATGTGCCCACTGACTAAACTGAACTGTTTTTCTCAGAAGAAGAGCCTTGGAAATAGAGTCGGTAAGCAAAAGGATCAAATGAGTTACATTGTGTTCAACTCCATAGAGGACTATTTTTTATGATTTGTATTACTAGTTGGTCTTTATTTACTTTTTGCAATCATTTAATGGCATTAAAGATAAATATAATATAATCAAAAGATTGGTTGTTTATCAGTCAATATTGGCTGAAAAACTAGTCGATTTCGAAAATCAGAATGACTTCTAACTCGTTAATCGTGGGCTTGAGAAAAGAAAATATCCACATGTCATAAACTTTACTTGTAGTTGCAATTTCAAAAAATACAATGAATCAATTTGAGAATTTATCATGATGTACTTTGATACAATTGTGGATTTTATGTCCTACGAGCTATGATTGGAGCACAGGGAATATAAGACAGAATATAAAGAGATGATGTCTTTAACTTAGAAATGAGATCCGAGATAGCACGACCAATCATAACTATACATCATAATTTGCCCTTTAAACGGATTCAGTTCGAGCAGAACACGCTTTGGAGAATATCTTAAAAGCAGAACTAAGTTAAATTTCTCTTTAAAAAGAGTCGTTATAAAGTTCCTCCCTAAAATAATAAAAATCGATATTTCTGCAAATGTATTTATTAAAAGGAACATTTGAATTATGGAATTCTCTCCAACAATGATTATCATAAAGATGATTATAAAGATAAAATCTTTGAAATATTAATGCGAATTATTTTGACTAACCTCACTTGATATATATATACAATTTGAAGTCAATTGTAAATCATAGTTTCCATTGAATATCTTCAGCATCCCATTGCAACGATAAAATACGAAAAGGATCTGATTAATCTACAAAATAAAGTGGCCTTAACATTCATACTTCTCCTCTTTTGTCAGTTATCCTCAATAATACTTTGATAAAAAAACAATATGTATAAAGTAATTCACTATGAAGAAAAAAGAGATGAAATAGTATGCAAAGAGCAAATTGTTGACTATAGAAGAAAATGAACAAAACTAACTAAAATATTTAAAATGTTAATATTTCATACAAATTTATTAAATCAATGGAGGTGGTGGAAGAAAAAACAAGTTCATTTGAAGAACCATAGAATGGCAATGAAGTTAATAATATCTCAATCTGCCAACAAGAAAAAGAATAGGAAGAAAACAAAGAGAAAATTCCAGATAACACAGTTCCACATGAATAAAATTCCTAATTGAAAGAATCCTTCTAATATGGATATTCTCTTTTTAGAGACTAGCAATCAAACAATATAGGATAAGTAGTGTTGAATTTACATGACGAAGAAGAAATTTTAAAGGAATGCCAAAAAATTGACAGCATTAATACAACTTAATAAAATATAAACGCTCTAATTTAAGAAGAAAATTCATTGACTTTTTTGCTTTGGTCACTGAGTAGCAAAGGTCTATTGACCATTTAATTTATTGAATCCATTGAAAAAGTTTTTATAAAAAAGATGATCCAACTTCATCAATAAGGTCGACTGAAGGATATTGATGATAATATGAGAATGGTCTTATGCCTACTAACCGACTTACAATTCCTCAGATATCCGCAGATGTAGTTTTAACCTTCATTTCTAATCAAGGAGTAAGATCCGCACAAAGACAATCACGAAAACTAACTTAATCTCCAGAAGGTCAACGATAAATTACTCCCGAAATAATCATATAATGGCGATCTCAAGCGCAAAGAAATACAGTCTCAATAATTGACTATAAATTAGGGTCCTCATAAGCATTCAAATATTACTTCAAAAGCCCACACAAAATTTTTTTTCTTCTTGAATAAATCAATGGAAAGATTAAAAGTAAAGAAATTAATAATATAAGTTTGCATTAAAAATCAAGCATGGCCATTAAGATTCTGTTTAATAGATTTTTTTCGCAGATTAATAGCAATAAAATCTTTTTTTCCATCATTATTTCCGTCAATAGTAAATCAGTTTAAGATTATTATTGGTGAATTTAGCCTAAAAAAAACATAAAAATTACATTAAAATTATGCTAAATAGATATTAACCTCCAGATATTTAAAATGCCTTAAAATCTATTCTGAAAGTGATGACATTTTAGAGGCTGCACAATGTATTTATAGTATTTCCATAAAAAAATCTATAAAATAAAAAATAAGTAAATTGATGCATGATCAAATGGTTCTGAGTGCTAAGGCCTCAGCGTGGTAATAATAAATATATAGTAATTACGAAAGTACAAATGAAAAGAAACTATCAAAATCATTGTAGAGAAATTCCATGGAATAAAATACAATGAAACTAAAATATTCATCAAAAGAAAAATAAATAAATATTTCATAGAAAATATTCCAAAAAACTAAATTTCTTTGGAATCCAATTATAAGGCCTAAGTATTTCAATCTTTAAAATTTATCAGCAAATCATATACAATTTGATTAGGCCATCCATCCATAGTTGAACCTTGATAAATCTGAATGATAGGCTAAATTGCATATTAAAATTAGCAACCAATTAATACCTATTCAAATATAATCAAAGCTAATTATTCTAAAGTTTTAATTTACATATTTATGATTCTCATTAGAAAAATATAATAATAATAAAATAATATCTCATACCAATGGTAAAAATCTCCAAAGAGAATTTTAAAAAGGAGATTTAACTCCAATAGAGTAGTAAAACTTTTATTATATTGTAAAAGATTGAGGTTGATTAATTAATCATGTTTTTGCATACAAATTCATAGAAGCTAAAATTTAACTCTATTTTTATGCCTACAATTTCCGAGCTTTGCGTTTCATCTAAACTTGATAGTCCTAAAACAAGAGTATTTTAGTTCCAAAACTGCTTAGTCTTGATTTTTTATAAAGTTATTATGCAGCTGTTAAAATATCATCATTTTCAGTATAAACTTTCATGCAATTTTAATATCGAAGAGTTAGAGTTTTTTTTGCATATTTTTACACTTCATTCTTTGTTTCCGATAAATTGAATTCTTAAAGAACTCTCAAGAATTATTTTGAAATTTTATCAAAATAATGAGGAAAAAAGTTCTTTATTGCTATTAATTTGTTTAGAAAGGATGTAGCACTGTGGACTGAACTATGACCCGATGTCCATACTTTTATTGATTTACAAAATGGTTTCACTATATCTTCAACGTTTAATCTTTTCATCGAAATATTTAAAAACTCAGAACACAATTGATAGCCTTTATGACGGATAAATTATTTGCTCATTTTTCTTTAATTATTTATCGAGAATTGCTTAAAAATTATTTCTTTGCGCTTGAGATCGCCATTATATGATTATTTCGGGAGTAATTTATCGTTGACCTTCTGGAGATTAAGTTAGTTTTCGTGATTGTCTTTGTGCGGATCTTACTCCTTGATTAGAAATGAAGGTTAAAACTACATCTGCGGATATCTGAGGAAGTGTAAATCAGTGAGCTTGCTCAAAACCATTCTCATCTTATCGTCAAGTAGATTCTTTTGATCCATTTTAATAAATTCTTCAATAAAACCTTGTTAAAGATCTTGTATATCTTAATTATTTAAAAGACCTTTGCTGGCTATAACATATAAGATCGCCTATATTGAGTTTGCTGAGTTACTTTTTATTTTTAAGGAGCCATCAGACGTATTGTAGGCCCTCGTTACCTATTACTATTTCACTTCGAGTTTGACCTATATCTTTGTTTACAATTCCTCAACTTCATTTTATTTTAGTTACTTCTGCATCTATCAATTCAATAAATAATAAATAATGAAAAACCGAATATTTTTGTCAACTCTTCAATTTAGATTTAATTGTTTTGCTAACTTTATATTTAATTAGATTTATTAATATTTTTATTATAATCTTAATAATTAAACTCCACATATTTTATAATAATGGGAAAATTCATGCTTCAACGAGCAGCAAAGTACCTTCGCCCCCATCCCCGTCCCAGTCCTAGTCCCGGTCCTCGTCACCATGCCCACCAGATTAATTACACCGTTATATTGACAGTTCTGGTGGTAATTATCTTGATCATGATCATGATGCTTTGAACAAACAAATTATTCAAATATTTCAAACAATTTATGTATTCAGCCTTTCCCCAGCCCCAGTCGTTGATGCCCTGAAGAATCTCGTTATTTCCAGACCAAATGGTAAGTGCAGGATAGTTTCTCGCTCTCCTGATTTGCTGCTTGATTTCCTCTTAAACGTTCAGGAGGAATTTCTCAGTTGAAGGATAGATGCTATCGCTGAACATGAAATCATAGAAGAGCATAATCCCCTTTCGAGAAGCAAGCTATAGAAATTTATCAGATTCATACTGACCTCCGCCCCATACTCTCAGCATATTAAAGTGGGAGTCTACAGCTGCGTCTAGCAGAGCCTCAATTGTATTTGCTGGAGTGTAGGAAGGATTTTACAAGCGAGGGTAGAACATATCTGGAGGCACATAGTTCGCTCCCTTACAGTACACTGAGTATCCATTGATCTTGATTTAGAATTTTTTGTTGCTTTTATCCATCTCTACGATACGGATGCCGTAAGGGATCTTCTTTTCATCGACCTTAGTATCGGAGTCTAGCCTTACGAGAGCCACAACAAAATCGTAGATATACGGCTTTCCAATGCCATTGGGCCACCATAATTCAGGATTCTCAATCCGTAGGTTATAGTAGCTGTATTTTTCTTTGGCTGGGAATCCCGCAATTTATTTACCATCTAAGTAGATTTTGTACTAATAGGAGGCTTCCAGTTCTTTTCCATTCTCCAAAGCCACTGCAAAGTTGAGACTAGCTGTCTCCTTGGAGATGGAGCGAGTTCTAACCCATACATAGTCAATTTTGGTTTACTCAAAGGACTATAGATAGACTCTTTTCCAGATTCCGAGGGTATTCAGATACGGGGCCCAATCCCACGAATACTGATAGCAGGCTTTTCTGGTATGAGCGTACTGGAAGGGCATGACATTGAGCCTTTGATTTTCAGCGTCGACGGGATTAGTTGAATTGATGATTACTTATAACAAATTATCGCCCTTTTTTAAAACTTGCTTGACGCTAACAACATACTTTCGGAAGGCATTTTCTGTCGAAAGGATTTTTATGCTATTTAGGTAGATATCAGAGTAAGTGTCGATGCCCTCAAAGACCAACTGCTGATGAGAATACTCGAGGATATTATCATCCACATTGATAGTGACAGAGTATCGAGCAGAACAGTCGGAGACCCATTTTACTTTTGGATAATTTTATTTTATGAACGGATCTGGGATATCTTTGGCTGTAAGGAGGTCGAGATGGATGGTGGTCGGGATGGATGTTTTGTATGTCTTTGATTTAATGCCTAAAAAATTTACTGAGGACCGTTGACAAGATTCTAGATTCTAGATTCTGAACGATGAGAATATTTATGAATAAGCTCATTCTATTTAATTATTTTGTAGCGGTTTTCTTTTTTACAAGGCTATATTAAAAGTAAATTTTGGTACCAAGTATAATATGATTTAACAGTACTGGCGGCATAACTGAGTTATGATATTTTAATATTAAGATTATATGATAATTATTTATCTTTCATCATTGGCTTCTAACGATGACGTTGCTGTCTTGCGTATAAACTTCTCTGTAACTACGGAATATAAGTCCATCCTTGAGCTTGGTGAGGCCATCTGAATGCTGGACTACAACTTTCACGGGATGTCCTGGTAAAAGATCAAAGTAGTTATTGCTCAATCTCAAATAAGTCTGTGAATGGCTAATAAAAAGATTTTTAACCACTGGCCCATTTGCTGTTACAGTAAATTCGTTAAAATCTGGGTGATATTCGACTGTAATTTCCGCCTGAACAAGATTTAAATCCTTGAATCGACCATTGAAATGAGTACTGCTCATTGTTTCTTACTTCCCTGCAACTATTTCTGTATAGATCACAACTTCGTTTTTATTTTGCCCTTTATAGTCTTCGTCTGATACGGTGTGAACAAGTTGCACTTCATTAGGGGCCAAAACTACAGCCATCTCAATTTTGTTAATTAGGGAACCATCTAATTTAACAAATTAGATAAGCACATACGTATTCACTTCATAGAGCTTGTCGTTGATCGCACTAATCTTGTCATTTTGAGTAAATATGGAGACATCAGGGTATAATCGTTTGGCCATAAATTGAAGAGGCTTCCATCGGCCTAAGTAGTCGATGCTTGACCATGAAATTGCAGGCCAAGCATCATTGAATTGCCAATAGAGTGTACCATAACTATTTGGCTTGGCGATTCTTTGAGCTTTAATGGCAACTTCGATGGCATAGGCTTGCAAAAGACCACTCTGATAAGTTTAAAGCTCAAAGTTAACAGAATTTCTCATATAGCTATTCATATAGCTTCGAAGGGTAGTAAATCGCGAATTATGCCTTTCGTGCAAAAGCATCGAATTTGATTCATAAGCCGGCTTTGGAGTCATTGTCTCAATCAGTGTTTCCCAAACAGGCAGGCCCTGAGTACCAAATTAACTATTAAATTTGCCAATATTCTGGATATAGGACTAGAACTCAGCACCTCCAGCCCAAACTCCCCAATAATGCGAATCTCCTCCCCTATCAAGCCCGTAGTTACCCACTCCGTAGACGGGAGATGAAGGGATATATGGAATATAGGGACTCTCATACTCTATGATCTTAGGAATCAGTATTTCGAACAATCTGTGATAGTCTTCTTTGTATTCAGCCTTTCCCCAGCCCCAGTCGTTGATGCCCTGAAGAATCTCGTTATTTCCAGACCAAATGGTAAGTGCAGGATAGTTTCTCGCTCTCCTGATTTGCTGCTTGATTTCCTCTTAAACGTT
>Ga0302188_10000081_pt1 | contig 70813 bp, 63 predicted proteins | sample II_Bog_E2_1_FD_198783 | JGI IMG/M metagenome (GOLD analysis project Ga0302188, IMG submission 198783) | Peat permafrost microbial communities from Stordalen Mire near Abisko, Sweden - II_Bog_E2_1 | ecosystem: Environmental > Terrestrial > Soil > Wetlands > Peat | place: Sweden: Abisko... | reverse complement strand
CAACCCCAACCCCAACCCCAACCTATAATATGTGTATAGTAGAATATAACATAATTAAATATCTAAAAAATTGTAAAAATGGGTTTTTTTTCTCACCTCTAAAACAATACGGGAAAGGTTAATCTGAAACCAAAAATATCTACGCCTTCGTAAGGGGTCATATCCCCTGTCCTTGGCTCCCTCCTATTATTTCCCAAGAGCTTAAAGGTTTTCAGTGCGGACCAAAACAGTATGACTTTGTGAAAATGCAAATAACGAGGTTTATTTTTTTTATAAATTAGTAAATCCTAAATGTAAAATGTAAAATTAGTAAGTCTGAAGAATAATTATAAAACCCATCAAACAATTCATCAATGAATTCTGCCTACATTTAAAAAGTGGGATTGTACTCTATTTCATTTTTATAATATATTTAGAAAATATCCCATATTGTGAAGTTTTATTAATAAAAACGAGGTGTGAGAAAAATAAAAATATTTTTTGCATTTATCTCATGAATGGTGAGCCTTACTGAAGTAATTTTGTTAACTGTTAGACTGATAATCGAAATTCAGTCATTTTCTAACTTAAAATAAAAAAACCGTTGAGGGATTGATTTTATACAATAAATACTATATGAGGAGAGACACACGCTCCTTGCATTGATAAATCAAATGCATAAATCTTTTTGCTAGAGAGTAGAATTTCGTATTCTTTTTTAACATGTTTAGTACAAGCTGATTCTCCACGCAGTCGAAAAGTTTATTATAAAACATTAAAGTAACTTTACAATCTTATTAATTTTGTTTCCAAAAATATTTTGTATTTAATTTCTATCTCTAATAATATTTTAATTATGCTTTATTTGAGTTATGGATATTTTTGTGATATATAATAATTGTATGAGTTAATTAATTGAATAAGCCCAACCACCGAAAGTTCTAAAATTTCTTAATGACTACAGGAAAAAGCTTAGCTTATTAAAGATAAAGAGCTTTTATGCCAACCATCTCTGCAAAAAAAATTGCCTCGAAGGGAAGCTACTCAATAATAATGATAGCTGTGTTAAAGCGTGTGACCTTTGGCTTGATAGCTACTTTGATTTAAAGGGTAAAAAGAACCCCGATCAAGAAGAAATTGTTCTTTCCAGTAGTTCTGAGGTTCCTGAATCTCAAAGAGCATAATATGAAAGAGGAGTTGCTAGAATGCGCTTAAGCATTAGCGACTACCTTTTAGAACTCTAAAACTTTGTTGAAGATAAGATCGTAATTTAAAGTAAGAAATGATGATGTTTGTGTTAATAGTTGTTGAATGACAATTAAAAAGATATATTTTTCGAAATCAATTTTCTTCAACGACAATATGTTTTTGAATTTGTTCAGAAAAGATGTCATCCAATATTTTTTCCATTTCAACCCAAAACTGAGTCTTTTCGTTTTTTAAATGAGTTGTTACTAAATTATTGCTTTCCATTTCAACGTTGGGATTTCTGGGGTTCATGAAATAGCAATTTGTTCGGCCATATGAAGATGGGAAAGTATCCACTTCGATTATTGCTTTAGCCGTAACAAATTACTCTGGATGAAGAATATAAAAGATGGTGCATGGGTCGTGAATGGGAGGAAAGGGGAATTTGTAATTGTTAAAGTACATTTCCTTGAATTGTACAAGCATATTATAGACTGCCTTTGCGAAGGGAATGTGCTAGTTAATCTTGAAGTGATCAAAGACATCCTGAGTCGCCATGTTCTCGTGAGTGACCTAAAGTGGAATCATTACTAAAGGTATTTATTTCTTTAACCTCAGTACCTCGTCAAAGGCATGAGGATCAAAGAAAACATTGAATTCAGCACTAGGACTGATATTTCCTCTGCCAATAGCTCCTCCCATCATTACAATTTTAATAATTTTAGTTTTCAAATCGGGATAGCTGAGCAAAAGGATGCATAAGTTAGTCAATGAACCGGTATTAGCCCATATGATCTTTCCATCATGATCCATGATTCTGTGATAAATTTTCTAAAAGCTTCTTTCTGTAACTGCATTCTCAGGAGATTTTGGCAGTTTGACTCCACCAAGTCCATTGGATCCATGCATGTGTTAAGCCAATTTCATTTCTCCCTTGATGAGTGAGTTCGATCCTGCAAAGACAGGAACATCTCTTCTGCCGATATTATAAAGAACATCTAGAGCATTCTGGGTGGTATTGGCAAGGTTAGTATTACCAGGCGACGTAGAAACACCAAGTAAATTAAACTCCTTGGCATGTCCAGCATAAATAATAGCAAAAGTATCATCCAATCCTGGATCACAGTCAAGCCACAGAGCAATTTTCTTTTACATCTATGTACTAATTTAATTTAAAAATAACATAAAGAAGATATATTCGCACTATTAATATCATACTAATTTACAGGTAAGCAATAAAATTAATTACAATCGAATTCCACTACAGCACAAGAATCCAAGATTAATCAAGATCAAAATCAGAATTACAGATCGAAATTCAGCTTTTTTTGATAAGTTTTTATAATTGGTTAAAAGTTATTTTATGATATTTGAGCTACGTACTAAATCTGAATACAAAATAAAAGATATGGTCTTAATTGTTCAATCTTATGATCACGTTAAATATCATAAGTCTGCCCTCAGAGCCTTATCTTTAGTCTTAATAAATAAATATTTTTAGAAAACATAAAATAATTCCTAATTGGAGTTGAATTGCAATAATTATCTGAGGTTTTGTCGTTATAAATTTTTAGAAAATGTTAAAAATATTGAATTTAATCAACTCAGATATATTTATATTGCAGAAACAATGGCATATGGAAGAAATGAATGAATTCTTTTATGAATACTATACGAGGATAAGACCTCGTTATAGCTTTAGTATTTTTAGTCTTTACTTTATTAACCTTTGTCATTATCATTGCTGCATTCAAATTTAAAATATATTTTTATTTAATTTGATGAAATCCATCATTGTTCAAAATTGGTCACAGTTTTGGAGTGTTTCTTTCCATCAGTCCTGGAAAAGCAACTGCTAAAACTTCCTTTATTTATTTCACTGGATAAAATTGTATATTTTTGCGAAGTTAGCCATCAATTTTTTCTAAATCTTTCAGATTTGCGAAGGGGATAATTATACTATCTTAAAATATAAGTACTGCTTAATGCCTTCATATATAGCTGCTATGCATTTTTCCCTCACGCCTCCAACGGGTAAAACTTTACCACTTAGTGTAATTTAGCCTGTCATGGAAAGATGCTACCTTACTGGAATCTTTAAAAGCAAAGAAGCAATGCATGCAACAATAGTGACTCCTGCGGAAGGTCCATCTTTTTTTGTGGCTCCTTCTGGGAAATGAATATGAAGGGATATTTCCTCAAGATATTTAACTTTTTCGTGGTTGGTCATATGTTGATTATAGCTACCCAAAATTGCTAACTCTTCTAAATTAGATTTAATCCAAGAGAAGGCAATATTGACACTTTACTTCATGACATCTCCGAGCTGCCCTGTTACGTCTATCTTCTGCTTGTTGCTGTGGTACTGAACAGCTTCGACTGTTAATACTTTGCCACCCAATTGAGTCCAAGCCATCCCGTTTACAACTCCAATTCCATTCCATAACTCATTTTTGTATCTCTTCCCTAAATACTCTTCCGCCTTTTATTTGGTAATCAGCTATTTGATTCCTTTCCTTGCGACTTTGCGGCAAATTTTTCCTATTTTTCTTTATAGCTCTCTCACTCCCATTTCGGTAGTATACTTAATAATTTCCTTCAACCCTTAATTGTCAAAATCAATAAGTCCTTCAATCCCATTTTCCTTAATTTGCAGCGGAATTAAGTGATTTTTCGCAATTTAAAACTTCTATTATCGACTATATCCGGGAACTTCAATTAACTCCAGTCTATTAAGCAAAGGACCTGAAAGTTATAAGGTGTTAGCTGTGCAGATGAACATTATCTTCGAAAGGTCAACTGGTATGCCAACGTAGTGATCAACGAATGAACTATTTTGAGAGGGATCTAAAATTTAGAGTAGTGCATTTTCAGGGTCTCCCTTGTAGCTTCGACCTATTTTCTAGATTTCATCAAGTAGTATAACTGGATTGTTAGATTTGGCCTTAATTAGAGCTCGAATTATAACTCCAGGCATGGCTGCAACGTAAGTCCTTCTATGCCCTCGCAATTAAGCCTCATCATTCAAGCCACCAAGTGAAACTCTAGTAAATTATTTTCCCAGAGATTTTGCTATTGATTTTGCAATTGAGGTTTTTCCAACCCCCGGTGGGCCATGCAAACAAATTATGTTCCCTTTTGAGTTGCCATTTCGAAATTTTACGGCCAAAAACTATAAAATTCTTTACTTGACTTATTTCAAGCCAGTGTGGTCGTCGTTAAGAATCTTTGAGGCAATTTCCATATCTTTGACATCTTATGTAGATTAAAGCCAAGGAATTTCCAATAAAGTTTAAACATACTTTTAGGTGACAGCCCTTTGACTCTCTCCTCCCATTCTTTTCATTTCTTTTTCAATTTATGTCTTGACGTTTTCAGGCAATTTTTTGGCGTTGATTCTGTCGCTCAATTCTTTTTTGGAACTAAACTCCCTTCCAGTTTCTCCATAACTGGGAATTTTCCTTTTGACTTGAGACTTATGCAATTCCTGTCTTATCTTGTCTTAAATGCCGATAACACTTTTCATGTTTTCTGTTTTATCAGTCAAGTAGGCAATCAGAGCATCTAGTCTCTGCTCATGCTTGTTTAATTGCAAAAATTTAATTTTTTAAACATACGAAATTTCAATCTCATCAATTGTTTTGAAGATGAGTTTATTCAAGCTCACTTAATTTTCCAACTTCTACTTGCTTATCTCGGCCTCATTTGATCTCAGCTTGCACTCATAATAAGTCTTAAGCTATTTTTTGAAGTTTTGGATTAAGTTTTTTTTCTAGAGTGCGAGCTCAATGTCTTTTGTAACTTCGTCAGTAAAAATTTAAATAGTTGCCAATATCTTGCCCTATATTTTAGAGGTCGAGATTATTTTAAACCTAAGTAGATTAGGCTATACCTTGCAATGGTAAGTCCAAGATAGTTTACGCTAAAAACTTTGGCTCTTTCATAAATCTGGTACCCTGTAACACTATCAGATTTTTGTATTCGTAGGAGGGTTCCATATCGGGAGAGTCCTTCAATCCTTTCGACTCCTTTATAATCTTTAATATCATCTATCTTGGTTACAAATCCAATGAGATTATCATAGGTTTAGGCTGAGTTAACGACTGCTTACGGTTGTATGCATTGGTGTTGATTGAAAATCTGTATTCGTGATATGGAAAAATGATCTTTCCTTCGAGTGGGTAAATATAGATGTTGTGCCTTTTCATTTAAAATAAACTAAATAATTTATTCCTTATGACGTCGAAAGCATAGACTATCAGATAAATTATCAAAATTTTAGACCATAAGTCGAAAGATAGGACTCAAACAAATTTTCAATTTGGAGAGGATTTTGTATTTTGCAGACTGTCATCTCATGAATTTTCTCCTTTTTTGGAATTAGACCTGCAGAGTCTAATCTATTTCGCAGCATGTTGAATATTTTGCCTTGGGGTAGAATCATTAGCAACGAGTTGAGGCTTTACAGAAGAAAGTGGTCTTTTCGTTCGAGTATTTGCAATCTTAAGTCTCAATAATCAAATATATACATAAAAAGGCCGGCTTTTAGAGCAAGTTTACCAATTTGCACAATCCCATCAGCACTACTGAATTAATTTCATACTTCCCGATTAGAGTGTTAATTATTTTGAAAGACAACTCGTACTGCTGCGAAATAAAACAGAGAGAAATCACAGCTGGCGGATTCAACTTCAAACAATTGAAGAACATAGTGAATAATTTAACAAATTCTGGGGTATCCCATTTGTTAAGATTTTTTCTGATGTTGACCATGCTTTCTTCGTTGATGATGATAGCATTCAAATTAGCAGCAATTTCATAGCAAAATCTGTTGTTTTTGTGTTGTAATTTCTGGCTGGGGGTTGACTCTATGTAAAATGTTTTTAGTTGAGAGCACACCTTGCTGCAAAATTGATGGCTGTCCTTGAGACTAATAAATTTGGTCATCATAAAGTAGATTTTGTCCTCACTTTCTTTAAAATGTTAAAAAAGATAGGAAAGCATCTTCTAAATGATTAATTCGAAGTACTCTTCCTTAAGAGTGGTGTTTTTGATGATATCAGTAACATTTTTTAAATTAGATTCGTATATTTTTTATATTAACTTTTCAATGATTTCCTTTATCTGCGGAATTATTTTATCGTTATAGTTCTATAGCATAAATTTCATCCAATTTATCGCATACTCTGATGTATCAGTCGATTTCTTTTCAGATAACACTTCTTTGAGAATGGGTATGACTTTGATGAAATTGATTGGCTATTTGCCTTCTATTTTGCGAATGCTGTCCATGAGGATGTCATTGGCATTAATGCTTTCCCTTCTGACTTCTTCTTCTTCGTGGGACATCAATAGAAGCACAGGTTCTAACACTTCGTCAAATCTCTCAATGATTATGCTCTTAAAGTAGAGATGTTGATGAATTTTAGGCTCTTTGGGCTCAGTTTGTTCCTTAAAAAAAATGAAGATGATCTTGAACCACTACAAAACTTGTAGCTTAGTGTAGCTTGAATATTTACCTTTGGCCACTCTAATTAGGATTGACACGACATCATTAATGCAAGTCACACTCACCTGCTTCTCTAGCGATCCGTCATGAAATTTTTCCCTTAACTAAGTTTCAAAAATGGTTAAACATTCTGAAACCTCATTTTATAGCTCTTTAATGCTAATTAAAATGAGTAGGTCTTCCAGAAAATCAGGCAGATAGACAATCAAATCGAGTTTAATAATGATGTCTTTGATCCATTTGATTAGAAATATTCTGACTTATAAATTCAATGTCTTGAGCTTCAGTTTTAATATTCTCACGAACTCACACAAGTCAAAAATGGTTCTGTTTTAAAGAGAAGTCATGAGAATATCGTTAAGAGTATCATTCAGAATATTGCATTCTTAACGAACAATACCTTCTCCATCATTAATGCAACTAATTATCCTTTCAAAAATCAGGTTGAATAAGCGAATTGATTTTTCTTTGAGGATGTGGGTGATTTAAAGTACCGTTTTAATTGCGATGCATCTAATCTTTGGTTCACTGTCATTCAGGCAGCGAAGAATAATCGAGACTATTTGAATATCAAGAGCCTCTAAAACATCATGAAAAGGCTCTAGGGTGCGGATAAGAGTGAGCATAACTTCGAGTCCAGCTAATTTTCGATTGAAATCTGAGGCTTTGATAAACTTATTTGCAAAAAGATGTATGATATTCTGTATTCCCTGGAGATCATTTCTATCTGCCAGTGGAAAAACAATCCGTGCGAGTTCTCCCCTCCCAACAGTTCGTTTTTCATCGTTTCTAAATAGTGTAAAACGGACTTGTCAGTGATTTTTTTCAGGAGATTGATGCTAATCATATCCTCAAAATGTTCGCTCATGATTGGCTGATTCTGTCTTTTCGGTATAAGCTATCATTATAATCATTAATAATTGAGCCTTAATTAATTATCAAATATCAAAATACAATGGAACTTTTATTAATAGAGAAAGGATTAAGAGGACTTCCATTTGTTGGCTGTTTAGGCTGACTGATTGACTTTTCTTAAAATATGGAATTCATGATGAAATAAACTTTTTTCATTTTTATTCATGACCTATAAATTAACATGCTGAAAGTTTCATCTGAAGTTATTTGGATGAAGTTGATTCTTTAAGATGTAGTTGTAGCGTTAGTGTATTGAGCTTATAATTTAATGTTGTTGTTTTTAATATTTTAATTTTTCATTTTTGAAGTAATACAAAAAACATGATAAGAATATTGGCCTATTCATTGTTTCAATCTCCAATTACCATGAAGCAGAATGGCCAAACTAAAAGACGGATGAAATTGTTTTTATCTATAATATAAAAAATCAGCTCGCCTTCTGGAATAGAACATGGATGATTAATTGAAAAACAGATATAATTTGATGTCATACGCCGCTGTGCATCATAAAACTTTGCCACACTCATCTAAAAATGAATCCAAATCACATAACTCATTTAATTGTATGTTTTGCCATGTTTATAAAGATTAATATTTTGATGGATATCCTAACTTAGCAAAGCAATCACCACTTTATTTAGTGAATGAGAGAAGGTTAATGCATGAACAATCCCGCAATCAGCCTTCAACTATAATTTCAGGGTTGGTTTTTATATTTCGAATTAACTCCCTGTTTTTATTGTAATTATTTTTTAAATGAACTTTTTAAACTACACCTTTGCGTTTCCACCCTCACCTTGCCTATACGCTCCTCAACTTTCATACACTCTTTTTAGCCCTTCTCTGAACGATTCCCCTTACTTGGCAAAAATTGAGCCAAAATCAACTGTGCTATCATCGGTTAAAACATCCAACAATTATGAATAAATAGATTTTGCTAAAATTGAATAAAAGTTAAAGGAAATGCATGCTGAAGGCTGCCTCTCAAAAAAAACTCATTGGACAGTTAAAGAAGACGAGTTATTGGAGAGATTAGTTGAAGTTTAGAGGCTGGAATGGAAAGAAATTCCAAATTATTTTTAGGACAGAAGCCAAAGCATGTGCTACAGCCGATACCGCAGAATTGCTACAAACTGCAAGGACCGAAGTTGGACCAAGCAGGACGAAGAAACTGTCACCTTTTTAGTTGATCGCCTCGGATAAAAATGGAAACTTATAAGCAAAAGACTGCCAAGTAATTTATCATTAATTTAGAGTTTACGCCCAAACAAATAAGAGAGAAATACCTGAACTATCTCAGACCCAACATTACAAAGTCAGAATTCAGCTTGGAGGAAGATTTCAAAATTTGTAGATATGTTCTCGAACATGGAAAACATTGGAGGAAAATAGAGGAACTGATTCCCAGCCGGTCAGAAGGGAGTATTAAAGGGAGGTACTACGGAAAACTTCAACAAATTATCAAGGAGACCACAAATTATGAAACCCTTGATTGACGTATAATGTTTATAGGCCTCTATTATAAATTATGGCATTATTTATATTAATATTCCACTTCGTTAATCAAAATATGCGAATAATAAAAAAGTATCAGAGCCGCAACATTACGTTGTCGGTATTCAGGATGCTGCTCGGCTTCTTACAGCTTTCACTGCGGTTGGGGAAAACATTCCAGAATCGGAGGGTCTCGTCTCCCGCTCCAGTCACGATGGTGCTTCCATCGGGGCTCATCGCGAGGTACAGCACACGATAAGTATGCCCGGTCAGTGTGGCTGTTTTCTACATTTTGGGGTATTTCCAAATGTTTATTTCATTCTGAGAGTAGCCATGAGTGCTTACTAATTCATTCATGGTCTTACTGAACATCAAGTTACACACTTGAGATCCCACGTCCATTGACTTTACTGTTGCTCCGGTCAAAGTGTTTCGAAATTTTATTGTTCTATCAGCTGTCCCTCCTCCTGAAACGAGCAGGCCGTGCTGGTGTGGCGACCAGGCAACTGCTTTCACGGCAGCCAAGTGATCGCAGTATTTGAGGATGGGCTCATTACAATGACTGTTCCACACAAGTAGCTTGTTATCATTACCTCCAGAGCATAGTTGCTGCTCATCAAAGGACCATTTCAAGCCACAAATTTATTGTTTGTGTCCCAGTAACCGAGTTAAGAATGGAGTATTAGTGCGTAAATCACGATGAAGAATGCTTTTATCGCGAGAGCCAGTGCTAAGAAGAGTAGAGTTCCAGGACATAGCTCCAACCCGGTTCGTATGTCCAGTCATTGTTCTTAGTTTTTTCATTTTAACCACATCCCAAATTTGGACATCTCCACTATTTGTTCCCACTGCAAAGATTGGTCCTTTCAATGACCAGGATACTGAAGTGGCTGAATCACTGACTCCAAGATCACAAAGTTTATTGACTTTGGAGTTTGATGCATTCCATAGATATACACTTGAGGAGAGACCCACAGCCATCAGGTTCTGTGTTGACCAATCAATTAAATTCAGGTAGTAGTCATCTTGAAGAGCGGGAGCATCGAGCACCTTGCAAGGAAGTTTGCTAATTTTTCGCTTCTGAGGAGAACCGCTGCATATTTAGTCTGCCAGTTATAGAGTTGAGGTTTTTGATTGAAGCTGAGCATCGGTGGCGTTGCTCGGCATTTTACTGGTGTATTTGAGGATGTTAGTGTTTTAAAACGATTAAATGTGGCTGTCCTTGTTTTTTTTTGGTGATTCAGTCATTATGAAGCGACGGTAAAGATCCGATACAGTTGATCGATCCCCTTCTCCACGACAGCCTTAGTTCTCAATATTGCTTTCAAGTTCTTAATCTCTAAAGAGAGATTCTTTTCTAAGCATTTTGCGGCTGGGGATGAATCTATCTGTGACCGCATGACTCTCTGCTTCACATACATCCTCCATTGATGAGCACTGGAGATAAGGACTGAATGTACTGATGTAATCTACATGAGAAAAAAGTTACCAGTGAGATTGGGTGATGAATTGTTGGTTTTGGTGGCGCTAATACAGTTACTACTGAGATCGTGGGTATCAGTAGAGCCTTAATTGGAGAAATGGATGGATTTGCACCCTCTTTCCGGAGTGCAGTAGACGCTGTTTTGAAGATCTGCCATGGAATTTCCTATTTTGTTTTATTTGATTATAAGGTAATAAAATTAAGAAGGGGCTAAGTACATCTCATGAACTGATAAATTTTATATAAAATGTAATGCAATATTTTTCAAAGAGTTGAAGATCTCCTTATATTGCCTCCGTTCTTCAGTGCATGAATGAAGTTTTTTAACAATTTCAATATGCCCTTTTATATGGTTTTTCAGTTTAGTCTGCAAGAGCTTTGTGAAATTAACTTCCTCATTAAGTCTATGTGACTAAAATGTTGGTGATTTTCACTATTAGGATATTAATAAAATTAACTTATGCATCGAAAAATAGACCTCTCAGTTGCAAGTCACTCCGATCTCAATACTTCCCGCTCTGCTTCTAAGAAGAAGCTGACTGTAATCAGCAGACCAGTCAATCCGCGCTTGGAGAGTCAACTGCATAAGAAAACTGTTATACAAAACTTCTTTAGCTGTGGGGGAAATCGCAATCCTTAGAAAAGCATTGAAACACTAGTGTAGACCACCATTCACAGAAACAACGATCTTCGAAAGACTTCAACTGCTTTAACAGTAACCTCACTCATGTGGGGTTAAGACTTCTGGGAACCTCCTCGCTCGATGAAAGAAATAGGACAACGTTAAAAGTTATGGAATGCAAACTCGCCGATAAATCGTTTACTGAGTTTGGACTGAACAGCATTGATATTGTTATAATATCCATGAGTATTGAAGAATTCTTGATGAAAATGATTGAAATTATGCCATTGCAATAGCATGTGACAGCAGTGAAGCAAATGACTGTGCCTGCATTAATCATTTAATTTTAACTCTTTTGATCTTTAATGCATTTTTAAAGTTATGCTACAAAATGTAAAGCTATTCCAACAACAGACCACAAACCGAAGATGGTTACATTCGAATCCAGGCTCCTCTTTTTCAGCAGCCCACCATCTTAAAATGATAGAAATAGAGTCCATATTTTTTACCAGTCACAGTCATACTGCTCACTCACTTCAGTAATAATGAATTTCTTAAAACCGTAAAAGGATATCGAAATAATCATCAACCTTATTTCCCTTAGAATATTGGTAAAACAAAGTGATTGAGATGTTGATTCCTTGATTTTGGGTGATCATCCACAATTTCGGTATGACAGTACGAGAGCTAACTGCGGGAGTATAATAATAATTATTATTAAAGATGATAGAAGTCACTGCCACAGCTATCTTGGCACCTCTCTTCAACAACTTCGGAGTCACCCCCTAAGTGGTCCTTTAACTGCAAGATAAACCTGTCTAGGCTGAATGTTTTCTATTACGGTTACCACAAACAACACCGCAGCAGCCCACAGACTCAGCTGAACCCAACACACTCCTCCAGGTAGTTGGTTAATTTGTGGTTGAGCGCAGTTTAGATGGCACTCAAGTGCTATCTGCCTTCCATTGTGATTATGAAATACAGTTTGAAATTCTACGCAAGACTTCACCCGTAAGTTGTATGACAACTCAGATACCCAATAAATTAGGAGAGGCGGAAGGCATTCGCTTCATCTTTAGGGGCCAGGGAAATCAGATGGTTGAATTGCAAGTGAAACCCGAAAGAAGAAATGAACTTTAGAATTTCGGAAGGGTGCTTGGTAGGAAATTTATAGTGCAACTAGGCTTCCACACTGCCTTCAAGGCCATTAAAAAGATCGGAAAGGGAATGACTGCCTGTGTTTACAACGCTCTGAACTTTGCTACTGGTCGTGAGGTTGCCATAAAATCTTTCAAACGTTCAGTGTACTTCTAGCAGGACAATGGCAATGGAAAGGTAGTTTCTTTCCTATGCAGATTTCATTCCGCAAGGAGTTTAAAATTCTGACGGAAATTAACCACAAAAACCTTTGCCAAATTTTTAGCGTTTACTAAACTGATAATTCAACTTATGTGGTTCTCGAGTTATACCCCCTATCTCTTTATGGTTATTTACAGAAATTTGGCTTTCCAAATGAGGAGCAGGCTAAAGGGATAATGATAAATCTCTTAGAGGGAATAGCCTACCTGCATGACCTTGGAATTATGCATAGGGATCTAAAACTATAGAATATCATGGTTAGAAAAGACGACAACAACAACGGACACGTCATTCCTGTTATCGTCGACCTGGGTCTAGCTGAGTACACCAGTTCTCAAAAATACCTCTACACTCGGTGTGGGACTCCTGGATATGTGGCTCCCGAAGTGCTAAAGCTGAAATCAACTGACTTAGTGCAAATATACTCCCAAGCCTGCGATATCTTCTCATTAGGTGTTATCTTCTATATCCTGTAAGGTTTTTCTCATATAGATTTTTCCGCAAGCCTCTCTTCTAAGGAAAAGATGTCAAATAAGTAATCAAAAAGAACTGCTAGAGCGATATTAACTTCTAGAGTGAATTGTTCAAGAGTTTGACTCCAACTGCCCGTGATTTGTTCGAGAGGATGCTGACCAGAGATCCAATCAAACGTATTACAGCCCGAGATGCTTTAAATCATCCCTTCCTGAGTCGTTAAAAAATGAACCAGCTTGAAAACGAACTCGAAGCACCTAACATTTTCAACACTGAGTACTCAATACGCTAGTGAGTGAATGATTTAATATCTGACCATGCTTCTTCTGCAATTATCAAATATATTGAGGAATTGAAAATGGGTTTGTTTAGTCATTTGGCTTTTTGCAGAGGAAGGGGAAGGGAATAGTAACTTTTTTACATAGAGGCAGCACCTGTTATTGAACCAGTGCCGATAATTATGGATAACTTTAATGAAATAGCGTCCTCAAAATAGTTGATTTTAAGCACAGGCTTCACTATAGATGTTGCTGTGATCACCACTAACATTGCCAGCAGCCTGATTGTTTTTATTTCTTTCTTGTTTTGTCAAAAAACAATGAATCTCAATACCTTGGTTGCATCAATATTATCGATAATGGCTCAAATTTCTCGAATTAATGCTTTCGAGCAAAGTTCATTCTTTTTTAATGATAGTTGGTATTGGAATAATGGTAAGTTTTGCTGCTGTTGGTGCTTGATGTTGGTTTATTATATAAATTAAATTATTAGCATTGATCTATATATTATATTGATTGATTGTGGCAGTCATTTCTGACATAATCGACATTATTCATATTGTCTATTTATTAATGCATTAAGCTGTCTATGCCTTACAAATAATATGTTCATAATTATTTTAGACAATATAACCCTATTAGCATTTCTAGCATAAAACTCTATAATTGACGTTTTGTCACTCATATATTGAATGAAACGGTAATTATTCAGGCTCATTTATGCCGACTGTTCACCCTCATCAGGAGTTGACTGTCATCTAAACTCGTCTTTATTAAAGTTTTAAGTCAACAAGAAATGTGCTTTAATTCATAATCATTATTTTATAGATGCAGAACAATTAGAATCAGGGAATTTCCAAATGCCAAAAACATTGTTTCTGCCTCAAGGCGGTGCAATGGTAGCGCAGGCCCAACCTCAATGCAGCCGCCGTCATGTGTCGTAGTAAACAGACCAAACACAAAAAAAGCTGCGATCAGTGCAAAAACTACGATGCGCCCATCTTCAACCGGGACAAGTGCCACGCTACTCCTTCTTTCATCCTACCTTCTGAAAAAGTAATGTATTTTATATTCAGATTGACTATCTGCAAAGCACGCGTGAGTTTATCCGCAGTCACTAAAAGAAGGTGCGTGAATATGAGGAGCCTTTGGACTAGCTGGTACAATATTATAGATGTAGTATGTGCCCAAACCCCGTTCGAAGAGCAAACACTGCAACGTGTGCCGATAAAATTACGAATAATACCTAGATGTACAAACTATTTCATTCAGCACATTCATTCTTTGGGTCATAGGAACAATATTCGCGGCTGCGTCTTCAACGATTACATACTGGAGATGGAAGATGGCTTTAAATCAAAGAATTATCAAGAGAACAACCTGAACTCCGCAGAAACAGTCAATCGACTCAGTTATACGGACTAAGATGCAGAGCTAGTGGGAGAAAGAGGTCGAAAATTAATCAAGACTAACTCTGAGCTCACGACCAGCATAAACCCCTGCACCATGAATGCAAACTATGCTTCACCTAACATGTTTATGCCTTCATCTGCATTGCAAACGGGTTTTTATGGTTTTGAGGGTCTGAATACCTGCCGCAGTTCTGTGAATTATTACCCTTCTTCTGCCTATGGATACAATGCTTTCTATCCATTTCTAAACGGAATTGGTCATCCCATGAACTATCCTATGTACTGTATGTCCTATCCCCCAATGGTAGCTCTCGATATCTATCAGCGTCAATGAGTAGCCAATGATATTTATCCTGTTTTCTACCATCTTTCAAACATATGAAATAATTGTATCTATAACTTACCTGATATCTATGATCTAGTCTGAAAATAATTGGTGAGGATTATTAGTTACAGCGTATATATAATTTATTTATATACTCATAGAGTTTCTGCTATTAGTAGAGCCACTTCATCATAACTGATCAAAAATTATAGTGGCGTGTTCCGAGACATCTATAGAAGTTGGGTGTCCGGTAAACCACGCCACAAGGCAGAGAGATTTCCCTTTATATTTCGGGGCTAAGGGATAACTCCCCAGAGACTTTTTTTTTTTGGGGTTGATTGACATTCAAGAACGCGCTTCTCTGCCTGCTTGTGTATCACCCTTTCCCTTATAACCAACATCATTCAAAAATATCAAGATTATGGGTCTCTAATTACATCATAGATTGGTAGCTCGCGTCAGTACTTGCGCAAACTGCTCCTCAGTTACTGTGTAAGATTTGTCTCCTCCGTTGGCCTCTGAGATCATGAGTTTAAGTTCGTCATCAGTCATAGTTTATCCAAGCTCCATAGCTATTTTCTTGAGGTTGTCAAAGCTAATGGTCTTCTTGTCCTCAAAGGCGAACAGCTGGAAAGCTCTTTCAATCTATTCTTCGGACTATTTCTCGTTCATCTTAGCCGTCATTATTTGCAAAAATTAGGTGTAATCAATTGAGCTGGAGTTATCCTTTTCCTTTTGTTCGTTACTAATTTACGAGATGAGCTTTTTGATTTCGTCCTTCTTGGGCTAAAATCCCAGTGCTCTGAGAGCAACTTTAAGTTATTTAATGTCAATGACTCCCGATCCGTCTGCATCGAAAAGGTCAAAGGCTTCCTTGATATCTTTCTTTTGTTTTTCGGTGAGTTCCTGGCGGAAGGTGTCCTTAGATTTCATCTTCTTGATGGTCTTTTTCTATTTGTCCTTAATCATCTTCACAACGTTATATATTTAATGCAACTTCTGATTATGATGAACGACTATCAGTTTGACAGTCAATCACAAAGGGTGTCAACTGGATGTCAATTCTATTAGTGCGTCCTTTCTAAAAACGGCTTATAATAGTTATGCTTGCAATTAAATCGAAGGGTAGACAACCCGCCTCAAAAAAATAGAATAGTAAACCGACCATTAACGTGATGAAACTGGTGAAGGACGCGTGCAGCGTGTACATATAGAAAGGAAGATACCACTCCACAGCCTCAAAACTTTCCACCACCAAAAATAAATGCGTGCGTATGGGCCGATAGCTGTAGATCCTGGCCACCCGTTTTAATTTGCTCTGAGTCAGCAATGATTATCATCAATTGATGAATGATGCTTTCCTGAATATGTTATTTGATAATGAATTGATGCAATACCCTTGCAAAATAAACTACGATTCACATCAATATAAGATTAATTAATTCCTCGTCCTTCTTATTGGTCCACAATCGTTCGATGTCCCTTTCAATTCGGACCGTTTGGGAGTAGAGGTTGATGCTGCTGGATGTGCAATGCAGCGACATGTTGTGGTGCATCATTAGATTCTCCTTGTCATCGAGTTCGCCCATCAAGGTCGAGAAGGATATTTTGGTGAAGAAATCGTCTTAGAGGCACAGTTGCGACGAATAGGATTTGCTGGACATTTATAACCGTTATTATATTGGAAGTAGTTAACCTTCGAATTAATATTTAAGCGGCTTGAAAGAATGTCAAGATATTACTCATAATTTACTTGATTGTTTTACATTTCCTATGTACATAGGAATCAATATCTTTTCTAATAGTAATTGCTTCAATTATCGGATATAAAAATAAAAGCATTAGCACCCTCTTTCTATTGTCCTATTAAACAGTATTCTGCATGGTCTATGTCGTTTGATTGCCTTTAGACCATCATCCATAATATTCATTTATAATAGATTCGAATATATATTGTGGATGGAGCAAAACTATTACCACTCCCGCCTCGACAAGGCAAAGGTACTTCTAAACCAACTTAGTAAATGTTGATGGCGGGTCGAAAGGAGGACATGCCACTGGGTGAAAGCGAGCGTAAGAGCGAGAGCAAAAAGAAGAAGAAGCACAAAGATGATAGGTAAGAACACGCACATTATTTTGTTTTAGGTTGACAAAATCTTCTATGTATTTTCTTTAACGCCTTACTAGGTAGACGCTCCCATAGTCGGAGCCGCGATAAAAAGAAACGGTCCCACTCCAAAGAACGATCCCACGAGCACAAACATAAGAAGGAGCACAAACATCGCGAAGAACGAGAAGACAGACCTCAGCACGAAAATCGTGAACACAGGGACAAGGACAGAGAAAGGAGAAATGACAATCCTGACAGGAGGAATGACAACCCTGAAAGGAGGAACGACAATCCTGAGAGAAGGAATGATAACCCTGAAAGGAGAGACCACTACAGGGATCAAGGCAGACAGGATTCATACCGTGGTGGACAGGATCGAAGAGATAACTATCGAAAAGACGAACGCACATTGGAGGAAAAGGATCCCTACTACGAAAGGCGCAAATAAATTGAAAGAGCGCGCATAGTCAATCCTAAAGAGGCGTAGCAATTGGAGATGGACCTTGAAAAGCAGATTCTCTTCGATAAAAAGGAGAAAGAGCTTGAAGAAGCCAAGGAAAAGTTTAGATAGGCACGTAAGCATTCATTTACATAGAGAAGGAAATGGAGGAGGCAAAACGAGAGGATCACACTATTCTGGTCTACTGTCTGCCCCTGAAAGCGAAAGAGAGAGACATATGGAACTTCTTCAGCAAAGCCAATTGTGGCAAAATTCGGGACATCCGTATTATCAAAGACGCCAGAAGTGGAAGAAGCAAGGGAGTAGCCTATGTTGAGTTCTATACTTCTGACGCTGTGCAAAAAGCCCTGACCATGACTGACCGCCCCTTCGAGCTAAAAGGAAGATAATTCATGGGATTGAGAGTGCAACATTCTCAAGCAGAAAAGAACAGAGCCGCTGCAGCTGCCAAGTAATAATGGTCTCAGATAGACATATGAGAGTAATCAAGCCAGTTGACCCACTCTAGCAACAGCAAGAGATTATTAGAAGACAGACAAAAGTAGTCGTGGGAGGACTAATTGATAATCTTGCTGAGATGCAAGAAAGCGAGTTAAAGGAACTCTTCGAACCATTTGGAGAGATTTAATACGTGGATATTCATAGAGATCCACAGACAGGCCGCTGTAAAGGTTTTGCTTTCATACAATACGCTAATACTGAGTGTGCCAAAGCAGCTGTGAAAGACATGAACGGGCTAGTCATTCGTAAGCAGAAGATTTCAGTTCAAACTGTCAACGTGGCTCAACGAGGAGAAGTGAGTGCAAGTGATGAGTTCATCTATTCTGCAGGAACCAAGGCAAATCTCAGGAATCAGTTAGCCAGCGGTATGAGCGGTCCTTCTCACTCCAACTTGCAGAGGCCTCCTATCTCTACAGTGACAACTCCATATCTGATTATGACTAACATGTTCAAGATGTAGGGAACGACTCCTCACTACTTTGACGAGCTAAAGAAAGAGATCCAGAAATAAGTAGAGGTCTACGGTACTGTGGAGCGCATTTTTATCGAGAAGAACAACCAGGGCAACATTTGGATTAAATATTCGGACACTGAGTCAGCTAAGAAATGCCAGGATAACTTAAACGGCAAATTCTTCGATAACCACAAGATATTCTGCTATTTTGTGACTGAAAACACCTACCAGAACCGTGTGGGCATTTGATTATCAGACAATCCATCAATGAACTATTTGTTTGCTCGCTTTTGCCGTTATATTACTATGCCCAATAATTTGGCTAATTTGTAAAAACTAGACTACCAGAGATTAAATTATTAAAATGTGCAGAATGATTCAATGCAAGAATTATGATTTTATATGATTTATATATATTGTTAAATATTTAATAGAAATCAATTAATTATTCAAGCTAGACATTACACCCCTGTCGAACTCAGAATCTCTATTATGAAGATGGAATAAGCATGGTTTATCGGAAATAATTTGTTGGGATATTCGGCTTTTTACCTGCTTCTATTGATAAGCCTCGCTAATTTGCTAATTTTATATGCCGATGAAGATTATTGTTAATGATGATATTATTCACTAACTATAGTTGCTAATAATTAAATTTAGACCTTTGTATCCCTCATTAGATCTGATCAATAATTCATATTACCATTATCAGATAGATAAGTATAAATTAAATTAATACTGCTCCCCGATACTATATTATGAGCCGCACTTCCATCAGCAAATACACTTAGGCATCAAAGCCAGATTCAAATGCCTCAATCGTGACGGCCTCTAGTCCCAAATCTAACAATCAACTCTCTTTTAAACAACAAAATTGCAGCGACATTCTTTATTTTGAACACAGCCTAGGAAATTTCTGTCCCCTCTACAACAGAGATCTTGTTCTCAAGAATTAGAGTACCACTCATTTTATAAAATTCAAGCTACAATGCAGCAATCCAGCCAATTATCGAGTTTATCCCTCCTCCTGTGAGATTCCACCAGGGAAAATGATATCAATTGAGATATAGATGCTGGGCGTTGATGAAGTAGCAGAAATGGGAATAAATCTCTTTGCCAAGTTCGCCTGTGATAAATTTCGTTTGAGATGGAGCTGCATGAGCTCTAGCGAAAGGCCCTTGTCCTCTAGACTGTCCAATAAGAGAGTAGGCTTCTTTAAAAACAGTGACTATTTCCACGAAAAGATATTTTCAGTGTCTGTGAATATAGTCAAAAAAGAAGAATAGGAAAAACGATAACAGTTCACGCCCAAGACGAAAATGACTGAAATTGCATCCAATACCCTGAGAAAAAATAAGCAAGAGCTGATTCGACTGGAAAATTTAATCTTGGAAAAGGAGATATAAAGAGTTGATTCAAACTGGTTGTCCTGCGGAGTGGTAATGGCTTTAACTCTCTTGGCAATACTTGTAGGAGTAGCATTGCCACTATGATTACTAATAAACTACTTTAGTCTTTCCTAATACTCATTCATTCATATCTTTGAGAATCATGACTATGCTATCATTCTGACCACTCAATGCTGCTGATCAACATAGGACTCGTTCTATTGATTGAAGTGCTGATTCTACTTGAAGGCAGAATAGAGGGTAAACATCACATGCAGGGACTATACCAAAGAGTTTGGCAAGCCTGAATAGACAGGCACATCAAGCAATGCGCATCCTACCTTGCAATAGTCGTTCAAAGCCAAGTCAATCTCCTCGGAAGGAGCAGCTAACTCTGCCAATAACTCTTAAACTGCTTGCGGCCACTCTTGCATGAGCGAATCGATATCAGGCATAGGCTTTGAATAGGAAACGGATGGAGGCTGTTTGTTCTTGTGAATATCTGCTACTGAACTTATCCATGACAGGATTTGCTTAGGGTTCTTCTCTGCCTATTAGATAGCGTGTATTTTAGTGTATTTGCCCCCTCTATATTGTTTGTTGTTGTTTATTAATTGGAGGTCGATCTTGGCTTTGTCGGATTGGTTAAGAGCAGGTTCATCCATCACATAGAGACCTAAAGTTTAAGGTTGGCCGTCAGGTCTTGGCATCTTTAAAAAAGCATCGACTTCACCAATGGCAGGAATGTACTCTGGCACAAATGCCTTGAGTTTAGTGTCAAGTTCCTGGATGAGTGGAGTGTATCTAAATTGTGCAACGACATACCTTTGAATGGCTTTAAACAACTCTTTGAGCTATCCGCTGATAGGTAAGCTGGCATATTGAGCTGGGTCATAAGCACCTTCCATAACAGGTTGGCTGCCTCCTTCATAGTTGTTGGCATTCTGGCGTACTGGTTCGCCCTGCTCGCCTGAGTAGTCTAAAAAGTACGAAACTCTTCTGCGTTCTCTTCTGATTTGGACGAAATAGAAGAGCCTTCGACTTCGATCTGTTCATCAGCGTGGTCATTCTAAATCTTGGTTGTCTTTTCCATGTGCAATCAAATTTAAATAAAATTGATTATCCAATCACACCTCAGAGGGCTCGCGATAGTTTGCGAGCCACTGTTTTCCCCTGCTTGAACTCCTTGTCCCGTGATTGCCGCTTCTCCAGAGGCAATCTGGAGGTGGAATAGCTTTTGCGCCACGAACTGTATTCTCCTATGAGTATAGCCTTCTCGTCTTCACGACTTCCTATTTTGAACTTAACTAATTCGAGATGCTTCTTTCCTTCTAAAATTTAAGTTTCTTTCTGTTCGATTGCTCTGTCAATTTCCCCCAAAGTCAAGATACTCTTCTCTAACTATTTAAGTTTCTGAGTGTATATTCTACTTAATTTTCCAGTTTCCGAGTCGTTGCGCTTGGCAAGAATAGTGCTCAGCTTAACTATGCCTTGGTATTCTTGATATTGTTCTTCCTCCTTCTCTTCAAGCTAATGATTAATTATTTCCTAGGGCACTGACAAATCCTGTTAGGCAATTACAGATTGGGCTAACTGCTCGCTAATCTTGTTGTACTTGTCTAACAACTTCACATACCTCACCGAAAACACTCGTAACTCTTACTCGAGACGAGTATGTTATGACAGCGATTCTGGCTCTGAGATGTTGCCTCGAATAGATAAGCGCTTGTTCGTTTCTGTTTCTTCCAGCTTGAGCTGTTTTATTTCTAATGTACACTGTGCTACTCTGCGCTATAACTCATATTTTTTGTTGTTTAGTTTGGACTATAGTCCATTTTTCAAATCATCTCGTCTCTCTCGAAGTTTGATCGCTTCCTTTTCGATGACTCTAAGCCGATTGTCGTTGTTTTTAATGTTCTGCTGAACCAACTGCAGTTGATCAGTGTGCTGGTGTTGGACACTGTTAGAAAGGACGTTTTTCTTTTGCTGTTACAACTCTTTGTCCAATCTTTTTTCAAGTAACTTAAGAGTTTGCAACACTTTCTTATTTTGAGTCTGCAGCTATTGGTTTAAGATGGAGGTGTAGTCTGTGGGTTGACGAATCCAGTCGATATCGCAATGAATGGCCTCGGAAATGACAGAATGATTCATGGACCTACCGAAATATAAAATAGAGGTTATATAAAAGACAAAGAAGTGTCTTTAGCAACAACAAGCTAAAAAATTTCCTTCATAAAAACCAACTGTTTAATGAATTTACCAGTTCATTTGAATGTTGGCCTTTTAAGTAGTATAGACCTTAATAATATTTACTATTTTCATGTTAAGAATAAGATCGGTCCGTTTTCTCTACACTGTTCTCAAGGATTAGATCAATTTCACTCCCTCCTTCAAGAAAGTATCATCTTTTACACGCAGGCCCTCAATAAAAGACTGCAAAGCAAATCTGACCAGTAATTTCTTAGACTCGAGATCGCCGCTGGAGGTACCAGTTCACCTATTCAGAGGGGTGCGAGGGCTACACCTACAAATTCAGGTTTGATAGCCAACTGGGAGAAAAGGACTTCGTGCAGACCAGTATCCAAGAAAGAGTGGAGTTTGCCGTTGCCGAAGAAGAGTTAAGAATGATTCGCGGAGCAACAGTAGACTATGCTAGCGAGCTGATGCGAGAAGTGTTCTACGTGAAGTAAAACCCAAACGCTGAGATTTCCTGTAGCTGCAAGACATCTTTCTCGCCTCGAGAATATACCCTCTGATATTTACCAAGTCAGTCAATTTGTATACTGCAAATAACAATTCGTCAATTAAAGGGTTGAATATTGTATTTGATTGGGCATGCTTATGATATTCTATTAGGACAATAAATAAATAATAATGAAGAAGGCTGAGAATTCGATAAAGCCTAGACAGTGGCGCGACAATTATCAGGAAAACCTTTCCCTCAGAGGTGCTAAAACGCCTGTTACTGAGAAAAGTCAAACGAAATTCAATCGCAAGCCGGAAGGGCATCTTCCTGAATCTAAAAAGCAAATCTTTGGGGAGATTGAGTCGCAAATTAGGTACATTTCTCCCGGAAGGAACTCTTTCTCTCCGAGCAGTCCTTCTGCTTTCTGCATCAGCAACCTTTCCTTCCAGGAGATATCGCATAAATTTGCCCTGTCCAGCAAATAACTCAATATACCAGTTAGAATTGATTTGGAGGAAGCAAGAAATAATAAAAATTAGGAGTCAATCAAATATTAGTTCGCATCAGCGCTTGAGAAACAGGAAGAAAAGCATACCATCATATGCAACCACAAGGAAAGTGAGAAACTGTAAGAAAATATTACCCGAATAAAGGAACAGAATCAAGCTATGCGTGCCGATTTCAAAGATTTAGAAGTAATTAAATAGGCCAGGATAAATAAGGAAGGTTTCAATCATATCATATGCTAAAACACTCGTTTGAGTAAAGAACTGAGTCTCAAATCGAAGGACAATTAAAAATTGGTGCAGGAGGTAAGCAACCTCAACAAGGAGTTACAAGAACTCAAACAGAAGCTCACTAACCAGCAATAAATACAGGCTGAACACGCTGAAAAAATATAAACTCAAAAATCAGAGATTGAAATGATACTAAAAGCAAATTTGTAACTTACCACGCTGCTCAATATCAAATCACAGCAGGAAAACATCTTCACTCAGAGGTACAAAGAAAACAGTTCGAGTCCCAATCGACCAAATCTAAAAACGCGGCAAAAACAAAGGTGCAACACTTTTGTCCAATAATCTTCGAACACAGTTCTCGACCCATAGGTTATTAATAAGGTTAAAGGGTCCTATCCTCTCTATGACTCTATCAAATAGTTTTCATCTCCGGATAAATGGAGTAGTGATTTGATGACTGGCTGTTCAGAGACCACAGAAGAGCCAGCCTGTAATGAAAAAGTCAAATAATTGAAGCAGAAAGTGCGATATTGCGAGATAGAGATTGATATCCTGAAGCGTGTCAAGATGAGTGGTGACCAACAGGCGAAAGATAACTAAAAACTGCGTAAAACTAACCACAAACTGCTGCAGCGTTTATCGTTTCTGCGGCAGAGCCCATCTCGCCGCCGCAACAGTGTGCATTCTGACTCTTCTTTGTCGCTATCCCTTTCACCGTCGCATTATTGATTTTGATTTTCTATGTTTTTTCAGTATAAGCTATTCTTATTATTCAAATTGAGAATATATTGGAAAGGTTTGTAATTAATTATCAAGTTAAATGAAATCAGTTGCCAACGCCACTACTCTTTCCCAGACCACCCGCACCTCACCCATCCTCAAGAACAAGTGGCGCAGGCAATTTCTCAGCCGAATCCACGCCAGGAACATGGAATTTATCGATAAGGAGGACCAACGGACATGTGCGGAAGATAAAAGCTAAGAGGTATCTGAACAGCTGGCCACTTAGGCCGTAGACTACTTCGACTTCTCCTTTGTCGAGGAGTGAACAACCTTCTATTTTGAATGGTTTTGTATAGAATTCTATTTTTACCATGAATATTGGGAATATAACAATAAATATTGATGTTTTCTCGAATCGAGTTAAAAATAGGTTTTTTATGGCTTATTGTGAGATTATATTGGCCGCCCACTGTCCCCGTACCCCCTCCTCTTCGGGGAAGTCTAGTGCTAGCTTGGATGATGCCAATAAGTCTGTCTTTTAATTTGTTTTTAAATGTTTTTTTATTGGTTAGCTGGACTCTTTTTTTCTTTTATCATCGCTTTAGCTGAGTTATCTGTCAGTATTTCATGTAATGCCAAGGGAATTCTGGCATATTCTATAATATTCTTCGAAAAAAATGGCTGTTGATAAACCGCATTCAAATTCATGAGTTGAATCGGCACCCAAGAAGGATGACTGACAGAGAAATGCTATTTTATGGAGTTTTAGGTTCTTTTTAGCTAGTTCCAAGCAGTTTTAATAAAAAGATGTCTTGAAACCTTGATATTGGGTCAAATATGTTGGTTGAAACACACTCTCAAGACCAGTCATTATTTATTGCTATTGGACATCATCAATAAGCTTCATTTGACCGGGAGGCAACTGTTTTGCCCTCCCGCCTTGAAAATTCTATGATTTTCTTGAATGATATTAGGAACAATTGGCGTAAACTCACTGGATTACAAACCTGATTAATAGGACATAAAGCCTGACATAAATTTCTTAACCATGACTCAAGGAACAGCATAATCGGGATTGGGAACTGGAAATTATCAAAAATAGTAAATTTAAATCATAAGCTATCAAATAAGACTATTGATTGAATAAGGCCAATTTCCTTTGATTGAAACAATGCTTTAAATCAATAAAATTGAAAGGAAGGGTCCTCAGACTTCGTAACTTGCAAAATAAACCAGGGATTGAATCTCATTATTGTATTTCAAATAATGTAAATAGTTAGCTTTAGTAATCAATTGCCACTCGTATTCAGGTCAGGCAAGAGCAAACGAGCAGTTTTTAAGTGATTTTTATCAAAATAATTGGTCGGCTTTGCTTATCCTGATCTTCAACAGATGAAACGCATGCCCCCTTCTGTAGAATAACCAGAATACTAATACAAAAAATGCCTCATTATTAGGCTTAAAAGACTCACTCTATCCATCCATGAGCCATGCTTGCTGAGTTACGTTCCTATTTAACCTCTGTTTTTTTCAGAATATTAATTGAAAGTTGCAATAAAATTAAGCATACTTTAATTGCGAATATATCGCCTATGCAAATATTGCATAATAACGTATTCTTATAATACAAAAACAATATCATAAATAAAAGTAAATGCAGGCCGTTCGCCCAGCAAAACTTTTCTCATTTCTTTTTTTCTATTTCAGGTTCGGTTTCTTTCGATATAATATTAATTAAAGTCAAGACTATGCATAGCGTCTTTCATTTGCCTCGTAAGCATCACACGTTGCTGCTCTAGGATCAGCATCCTCTGTACGTCTGCCTGATGAGTAGCGAACGCACATCCAAACTGATCATTAACTCTTCGACTTCCATCGAGGAAGAAAATCACTCATCCTTACAGTTACAGAATAATCACATAAAAGAGGAGAAGGGGGACTATTCATCCGACAATAACAGTGAACTCTTCGATTTACCGCATTAAATCGACACTTTTTAATAATTTTCTGGAGTTGATATTGATAGCATGTGCCAAAAAGGCAACACGTCGCCCACCTTCGACGAGCAGCCCTGCCTCTGGACTGAATACTGAAACTAAGGCGGCCTTACCAGATGGACGCCTTGTCTATCTCTGATTTATATGCTTTAATAAGTGAACTTCTTTGCCCAGCAGTAATTCATAAATCACGATCAATATGCTGCAAATAATGGGAATATAAATTTATGATCGGCAGGATGGAAGCCCTGTTAATCTGAATTTGCAAGGGGAGAGAGAGCACAGAACCATCAAACTTCGAGGATTATGGGCAGGTAGAATCACCAATAGATTAAATGACATCATTGGAATATCATAACTAATTATATGAGCAAATTACTATTTAGATAGATCTTCAAACAAATTTGTGTCCTCAAGCGCAATGAACAACGCTTGGCTGATTATCTTACCTCTGTTCTCAAAGAACATCATGCTCTCTTCCAGGAGAGGAAACGGGCCATCGGAAATCGAATCAACAAACAAAGAGATGGAGAAATCGCATAGGCATTCCTTGGTTTTTTGCAAGAGATCAATCGATAAGGCACGTTCATCGCTCAGCAGTAACGATCATTATATTCAGATCAAAGATAAAGCTGATTGGAATTTTTGTAAACATTGACCCCTTTGTTAACGATAGATTTCACCTCCGCCCAGATAACAATACTCACTGGAAGGCAGTCCTCGAGAAATACCCTCAATTCGTTTCGCTAAAAACTGACAAAGATAAAGAGTTTGTGAAATCTGTCATTGCCAAAATATTTGAGAAATAACCCGATCAGTTTTAATATAGCAACGTGTCAAAGTTCCTCCGAGATATGAAATCGAGAAGTACCCCTTCGTCAATGCAGCTTCCAAACTCACAAAATAGGCGGCTCTGCAGAAATCCAGTATCGAGGTGAAACAATACATTTAGCAGATATTAAAGGGAGAAGTTACTTCTCGGGTCAGCCAACACTACAGGAAAATATACGAGTCTATCTTCAGTCCATCGCAACAATCACCAGTGGAAAGAGTGTTAGACTGCTACCTGGCCAGCAACTATATTCTGCTGGACTTCGACTAATTAAACCTCAAAAAATGAATGATTTATTTAATTGTCCCCATCAACTTAAATAAGACAGTCTTATCGCTCGAAATATTGGGCATTTAATTTCTTTTATAACAACAATCAATGAAAAGAGTACTTTGCTGTTTTACCATCAATCCAGACTTCGTCTAATTCGCAGTACCCGAACTCAAGTCTCTTCTCAAATCGTCACCATTTCCTCTCGAGATTCTGCTGGAAAACTAACTGAAAGGAAAGGAGTACGCCCATCCCTATGAACTGAATTACAATATATTGACCAACTTCCCATTTGTAGTACTCAACGTACCCGAATTCGAGAAGAACAGATCATGTAAAATCCACCTTACTCAGTTTTTTAACATCTTGGCACCGAGGCTGTCATGACTTCGAAAGTGATACTGCTGATTGCAGATGGAAAGACATACGAGGAGATGTACGATAACAGCGATAAAGAACTCTTGGAGAACTTATGTCGCAACTAAACGAGTCAGGTTATGTGCGATTTCGACAGTCGCAACAGAGCCCTCGTCCGAGAAGACCAAATCCAGCGCATTCACCAAGTACTCGGTAAATTCGACATCAGGGGGAAGGTCAATTTCAAGACCCCTTAAATTCGCTACCAACTGATTTAGCAGCACTAATGGTACCAAAAGCATCATGAAACATCGCTTTAAACTACGCTGAAGCATGTCTACTTTGGAATAGAGCTGAGTTGTAACAAGATAGCTACTGCCAAATTCAACTCAAAATACGAACTTAACAAAAGGATCTATTTGGGTCCGACATCAACCGATAATGATTTGGCCTTTATGATGTGCAATCAGGCGTTGATTACTGAGGGAAGTCTGGTGATTGACCCATTCGTGGGGACAGGAGGGTTGCTGATTCCACCAGCCAGTAAGAAAGCGGTTACATTCGGTTCTGACCTCGACATTCGAGTAATAAACGGATATGCTGTCGGTAGAATAAACAAAAAATCTCCGTTCTATAAGGCTGAAGACAAGTTGTAGATATTCACACCCAAGATAAACTTAAATTTTGAACAGTATGGATTTCCTATTCCAAATATCATAAGAATAGATTGCACCAAGTTGTAAATGCGATAAAAAGAGTTTTTTGATGCCATTATCACTGATCCTCCCTATGGGATACGGGCTATGAGTCGATCGGTGACTGCCAAGAAGGAAGAAAAGAAAGAGGAGATTGAAGTTGTTGATGATAAGTAGGAGTAATAGTAGGATGATGATGAACCATAAACAAAAGAGTTAACCACTTAATAACTTGCCTAAAAATAGAGAAAAAGGCTAAAGCGAAGATATTTGAAGGATAATAAAAGAAAAAGGCAATAGCAACTGCCTGAAGAGGAGAAGCAATTTAAAAAAGACTTGCTTTCAAGACTCAATCGAGAAAGGGTGGAGAATTGGTAAAAGTTTGACAAAAGTAAAATATAAACCACCCAAAGAGTCACTATATTCTAAGCTTTGCTCGATTTTGCCAGAAGTTACCTTCGTCCAAATGGCCGTTTGGTGTTCTTATACCCTATCTATGAAGAAGAATAGTACCTGGGCGTGTCCAATTTGCCATCTCACTAAGGTTTTGCTGTAATCGATCTCAGTCAAAATAAGATGAGTAAAGGCAACTCACGTATCCTGGTCACCCTTTAAAAGTTGTGATGCTCTTTCTTTTGATAGCACTTTAGTCATTAAAAATAAAACTCTATAAATAATCATGGTCTTTTTTCGGATGATTTTTGCTGTCCCTTTGTTATCACCGCCTACGGCTTTACCTTGAAGGGAGATCGACTATTTGGTCTGAGGGGACTTGCCTTTTATTTCAGTTCTTTTGGATTTACGAAAGACGTATTCATAGAAGTGACGGCCTTTGAACTTTTTGCTGAATCTTTGCTAATCACACTCCTTTTTCGATTCTCCCTTATTTCTTTTCCATCAGTCTTCAACCTCTTTCCCTCCTCTGTGATTTGGGCTGTTCGAGCCTCGATATAACTAACTTCGTTATTTTTTTGCTTTTTGCCGTTATTAGCCTATCTCTTAATTGTTTCTACAAGTGGATTGGTAAAAATCATCTTTGAATTGATGATCTTCTCCACCTCAATAAATCTCGACAACTCCTCAGAATATTTAGTCTCATGATACATCCCCATTTCATCTTTGACAATCTTCTACAATTTTGCTAAGTGAATACTCACATTGCGGTTGAAAAGGAGGTACTCTTCACTGGTTTGCTCTTCGATTTCATTTACCTTTTCGATTGCATAGACGTTGATCCTCTAGAATTATTTAGCGTAGGCAGCATACTCGTAGTTGACTCTACTCCATGTTTGTTGTATGTGTTTAACCTGTTCATTTTTCTTCTCGACGAGCAACTCATGCAAACCTTGATAAAATCGATTCACCTTATCAATGACCTCGGGAAACTCCCTCTCCGCCCGCTCTAAATTCTAATGACTTCTCTTGACAAGATCGCTGACCAGGAACAAGCCTCTCTTGACTCCCTTGATGCACATCTTTAGTTCCTCAGACAATTCGACTCCTGCTCGATTTAAAGGCACTACCTTATGTTTCTTATGAAAATTGTTTTGATACATACATGTAACACAGAGGGGCAGTTTATCGTTTAGGCAGTAGAGGGTACTGACATTGTTGTGGGATAGGCAACGCTGAGCTGTTTTGGTTAAGTGAATGGAAGTGTGAAAATCGATAGGGGATTAAATTTACTTATGAAATTGGCTGATGAAATCAGTCAACTAGGGAATGTCGAATGCCTTCAAGGGTTCAGCCTTGGGAATAAGGTAAGTATTTGAATCTATTTTGTTGTCTGATCTCTCTGATCTATTTTTCCGATCAAAAGATGACGGTTTATTGGAATAGATGTCTCGTTTAGGCAGTGGACTTCGACCTTTCATAATTATATTTCCTCGATTTGATATTATTAACAGTTAGTTGCAGATAATGTAGATACTCTCTCCAATATTAAATTTGTAATTATTTGAATAATCAAATGGGCTGTGCACCTAATAGACCCAAACCTCCAGCAATAATAGTCGAATAGACTAAAGAGTAAACCAGAGACAGGAGAGAGAGTAATAAATTCGAAAAGCTGAAGTCAAAGATGAGTGAAGTCAAATAATAATTAACAGAGGGCAACGCCAAGCCTCCCCCTTTCTATACTCCTAAGTATCAAGTCTACCTCGAGTCCATTCCCAACTATCAAGCGCACATTGAATCCATTCCCGAGTGATTTTAACAGATTCATCTAAGCTACTCTTTTTACTAATTTTCTAATCCTGAGGAAAATAACCTCAATCATGTATATTATAAAACAGTCTCGAAAAAAATCATGAAATTATTCATATGTCTTGGTCTATAAGTCCGTTGAGTAAAAAGTGTATTATAATTTTTGCAAATAGTTAGTATATTATGAATAATGATTAATAGAATTTGATCAGATGTCGATAATAATCAAGGGTACCAAAAGTAGTCGACAAAGGCGTGCCATTTTTTGCTGCCGCATAATAATGGAACTGTAACATTACCAGCAACTTGTTTTCCTGAAATTTGCCAATCAAGTGTCCATCCTCCAAAAGGAATGTAATCATCATATGATTAAGTTGAAATCACATTTCCAGTGTTGTCGTAGTTGGCATACCATAGAGTGGTATTTACATCTGCCACAAAAGTATCACAGCTGCTTCCAAAGAACTGCTGCCAAATGTGGGCTGTTGTAAACACACCAGGCATCCAATGATTATTCCCAACTGCCATAGCAGCCTATTTTAAGAAATTACAGTTATCTGAGTGACTATAACTTTCCCATGAACAGTCTGGATTAGTGCTTGGTTCCACTTTTATATAAAAAATATCATTAAAGTGCATCCAATAATCACTGGCCCATGGAGTGAAAATTTCATTCTGCACTAAATTTATTTGAGAAGTGGCATTAATTCCGCGGCAAAGTTCCACATAGATGCTAGCTTGATATCCAGCCGCAAAAGCATTTGTAAATGTTTAAAGAGCATTTGGGTCTATTCCTGCTGGTGAATGAGAGTTTTGATAAGCACGAATAATGGCATATTGTGCAGAATTAGGAACACTGGAAAGAAGACATGTAAAGGCAGATGCAGTGAAAGGACCAACCACTGCAAAGCCAATGTAACTATAAGAGGACCAAATGAGTAGTCCTATCACTAAAAATACAGTAAGATTTTTCATTAGAAAATATTATAAAGAGTATCTTTCTCTAAGGATTTATGCAGAATTTGTTAAAAAACGAGTAACATAAAATAAGTGTGATTAATTTTGATGGTTTTCTGCCTAAATTGCTGTGAATGATCCAAAATGTAGAAGTATATAAATGCATATTCGGATATCCATCACTATCGGTGGTGAGGAAAGTGATAATTTTAAAATTCTATTATTTTATATAAGTGAATGCTTTACAGAGGGCTTTTCACTGATAAAAATGAAGTCTAAGTCATTTTATTCGAACGGAAATGCTAAAGAATGTCGACCAATTAAATAAAAATTGTCTCCAATACAATTCAAATTGAAAAATTATCTCCAGTCATTGTTTGGAAGATGAATTGGGTCGGGAAAGCAAATTATGGCTTCTTTTAAAAATCAAGTCCCCAAAAGATGACGTACAATTTTATTCAAATATAAAGTAAAAACATAAAAAATGAAAAACAAAGTAAATTCGCGATAAAGCTTTTAGATTTTGATTCCTAAAAACAGTTTGGCGATCAGAACAGGGATAAACCCCAAAGTTTAGTAGTAATCGCTCGATCCTTCATCGTTTTTAAAGAATATGATAATTGAGGAGAACTTTCACAGCTTTGAGGAGTGACAGAGAGTTTGGGAGATGCCCAATGCTCTAGGAATATAGGCAGCAATTTATTAACCAAAACATCCAAAAAAGGAAAAATGATTCAAATAAAGCATTGACAATTATATGATCACCTTCGCAATAAGCCTTATTTCATATTGCTAAATATTTATTAATGGATTTAATGAGATGCTGATCACAATCAATACCAAATTTAATCAACAAAGGCATGCCACGCCTTGTTTCCACATAGCAATGGAATTGTAACATTTCCACCTACTTGTTTGCCCACAACTCGCCAACTAACATCTTGCCATCCTCCAAAAGGCACAAAATCATCTAATGTTTGAGTTGAAGTCACATGACCAGTGCTGTCGTAGTTAGCATACATAAGCCAGGTGTATGTATCTGTTGCAAAAGTATCACAACTGCTTCCAAAGAATTATTTTCAAATGCGAGCCGTAGTAAATATAGCAGGCTACCAACCAATATAATGATACCAAACTGCATTAACAGTTTCATATAAAAAATTACAGTTCTCTGATTGACTATAGCCCTCCCATGAACAGTCTGGATTACTGCTTGGCTCAATTTTAATGTAGAAAATACCGCCATAAGAATTAAACACAGTGTAGGGGCCAGTCTGTGGTAGAAGAATTTCAGTATTCACTAAATTCATTTGAGAGGTGGCATTCATTCCACGGCAGATTTACACATAGAAGCTAGCAGAATATCCAGCCGTAAAAGCATTTGTAATGGTCTGGAGAGCATTTGGGTCTATTCCTGGAGGAGAGTGAGAATTTTGATAAGCCCGAACAAGAAAAACGTTTGACTGACCAGGCAATAGTAGGCATGTGAAGGCAGATGCCGTAAAAGGACCAACAACTGCATAGCCAAGATAGCCATACTGTTCAAATGATGACCAAATGAGGAGCCCTATCAATAAAAATAAGTTAAATTTCTTCATTCAAAATTATTATAATAAAGTGTATCCGTCGCTAATTAATTTATATAGCATCTAATCGGAATTTTTTTTTTAATTATGATCAGTTTGATCGTATTGTGCTTAAACAGTCCTCTGGTGGCTCACATCCATGTTGATGGTGGACTCTGCAAAAAAACATATACAATTATACTTTGATGTCCATCGTAATGTTGATATGCGAAAACAATAATCTTGAAGTTTCACTATTAAATATTAATGAGAAGTTTATTGAGCTTGATTTTTTATAATACAAAGGATCTTTCCTTCATAATTTTATTGACAAATTAACGGTCTAAAGAATGATGAAAAATCAGAGGAAAATTAGTGCCAATGACTCCAAATTGATAGAAATATCGTAAGTCCTCGGTTACAAGCAGAACTGGGAAGGAAATAAAGTTTGGACCTTCTCTAACAAATCCATTCCAAGAAAGATGGAATATAGTTTTATTCAAATACAAAATACTAAAATCAATAAAAAAAAGTTAATGAATCCTTTATATTTAATGTTTTCAGTTTGTAATTAAGAATAAATTGTTCAAAATTTGAGTCTCATTTACTTAAAGAAATTAAAGTTGGAGATAATTCCATATCTAAAAATCGGAGGACTTTAACTTTTCGGACTTTGATGTCCGAATATGCATTTTATTGAAGGAATTCTAAATCAAAACCCCTATATCATTAAGATTGCAGATTAAAGTTACCTAAGTTATACGTGAATTCTGTACAATAGTTTTGTTCCTTATTATTGAAATATCAAATACAGGCTCTTTTAATTTTTAATTTGATTTCTTCAATAGAAGGAACGCCATGAAGGGATTACAGAGATTTAGAGATAAAAAAACAGGCAATCGGTAAAGTACTATTATCAAGCGAACGCAACAGCAACTCAGAAAGGAATTGTTTTTTAATTAACTTATCACAGATGTTTAGGAGCAGTTTACTCAACATTAGATGCAGCTTTTTCTTGCTTTTATAGAATATAACCATTTTCACTCCTGGAAGGCCAAGCCGCGCCAGTTCGATAATTGTAATTATCCTTCACATCTCAATTTCCAAACGAGCTAAGAGGAGGCCAATAACGAACCTATTTTTAAAATAGAAGCAAATATATTTGGAGAAGTCAAGGAAAGAAAGTGCCCCATTCGAATGTCATTGAATGATACTGATAGGCGTGCTCATCTTAATACTCCTAAATACCGAGGAAAAATGAGTTAAAGATGTCTTTTGAATGGAATGATGTTGAATATAAACAACAAAATGAAGAAAGATTACACTCATAGCAGGGAAATACCAATGATCAAGAATAGATACGACGCTTTCGCTGAAAATAATCAGACCAGCCAAGTCAAAATGAGATATCAAACCCAATGTTAGGAGAATATAAAATCAGATTAAATTAGCAGTGTTCCCCTCATTCTTATGAAGGAGAGATGGTCTAAGGCTACAATTTAAAGATAATACGATAAATAATGCTTATAACAAAAGAGAAAGTAGTGTTTTGTGGGTAAATGGGCCTCAGCTCAAACTTCCCCGCGATTAGGATCGAGTAGATATCATTTGCATATCTGATAAGTCAAGAGTACTAATATTTTCCTTTACTTCATAATTAATATAAATATATTAGTAGAATTATCTCCGAATTTTAAGCATCCAATATATCTTTAATTACTATCAAACATAAATCAATAATAAAATAAAAACAATTTCATTTGAAAATATTGCCTGTATGTATCTTAATATCTATCATACTAGAGCATATGTATTTAGTAGACAATCAATCCCACCTGAGAAACGGGTCATCGTTGGCTTTAATCTCCGCCCCCTCCCCATTGCTCTCAGCATAACTCGAGAAGTTGGACGTGTCGCTGGCACTCTTCACCACTGGTCGGTACGGTGGTGATATTTTCTTGGAGGTGAGATTGCCAAAGTTGATCGTGTTAAGGTACCGGTGATTCTTTATGTCATTCACTCCTGCATAGCAAAAGAAGTACCATTTTTTAGGTTGCCGTAACGTTTGCTGAGATCGTTGACCAGTAAGTGTTTTACTAGCGATTTGGCATCGTTGTCGAAACCTTTTGGGAAGTGCAATTTGCCCTTGAGTATGTTCTGATATATGACCAGAGGATCGTCGTCAGCAAAGGGATCAATGCCAGCGATCATCTCATAAATAAGCACACCCAAAGTCCACCAATCCACAGGTTTCCCATGTCCTTGATTTTGCAATATTTCTGGGGCTAGATATTCGGGAGTTCCGCACAAAGTGAAAGTTCTATTATCGATGGCTTTAGCGAATCCGAAATCAGTGAGTTTCAAATAACCATCAGCTGCAATAAGTATGTTTTCCGGTTTAAGGTCACGGTAGATGACGTTTTTCGCATGCAGATACTCAAATATGAGAACGATGTGAGCCGAGTAGAACCTATGTATTGGATGAGATACGCTGCTTTATGCGGTTCAAACATACCCTCCTCCCGCAAATGCGTGAAAAGTTCTCCTCCCGGTACGTATTCCAGAAACATGTAGAGACTACGTGAGTTTTGCGCAATGCCCTCGAAATTGACCTGAATCACATGGATGATACGATGAACGGATGTGAGATTGAGCTGAGTATCTTATACTCGTTGGATATGTGATCAACCTGCTGTGCTTTTATGAGGTCCTCCTTCTTCATTATCTTCACGCACGAGTATTTGGATGTATTCTTCTTCTTAACAAGCCGCACCTGTCCGAAGGAACCTACTTGAAGTGGTTGGTACCTTATCCTAGAATGGTTAAGTAGTCGTAGTCTTTGATGTTGACCTCGAACTTGCCCTTCTCGCCTTTCTTCTCCTGCATTTATTAATTATTCGATCGAGTATAAGCCAACAAATTTAAATTAATCCTGATATTGATTAGTTCACTCTCATAGTTACACATTTATCTTCGAGTGAAATTGGTAATAATTATTATGACTAGTTTTAGGAAGTAGCTCAATTAGGCTGGTTGATAAGATAGAGTTAGGCAGAATATACAGCGATAGAGATCAACTCTACTCCTCTATCACGATGTCGGATGTGAATGCATTCGATTTACTCTTGACCTTCTTCGGAACATGTTATGGATGCTTAGTGAGAATGTCCTCGCAAAGGTCTCGCAGTTTGTCACTTCTCAAGATGCGATCATCCCAATTATGCTTGGTCTAAGCTAATTTCTCCTTTTTCTGCTTCTCTTCTCTCTCCTGCCCCTACAAGAAGCGCTTTCCCTCTTCCTTAAAGCCTTCCTCGTCGACGTCGTAATCCACCTTAACAAACTGTCCAGAGACAGGATCGAACACTACCCTCGTCTTGAACTCCTCCTCCTCGTTTAATTGCTGTTTCTCCAAAATTCTATCAATGGCTTTCTGCCTATCAGATTATGCAAGCCATTTATTCTCTGATATATCATAGTAGTCGACTTGTTCGTCAAAGATGTTCTGAGTTTGATTTTCGGAGTGATCCCTCTCCACCAGCTTATTTTTATGTTGGATGGCCTTTGATTGCTCGACTGAGACCTTTGCTCGTTCCTCTTTCGAGAGGGAAGGGAAATATTGCTCGCTATCATCAATAAAAGTGCCATCTGGACGGGTGACTAGCTTCCCACAGTAGAGACAGTTGCCCTCGCCTTCTTGAGCGCAAACCACCTTTCCACAATTGAGACAGTTGTTAATAAGCTCATGTTTCTGTGCCATGCAATCGCATTTGACTCTATTTAGGTACACCTACTTAGGTCTAGCCTTCTACTTCTTCATGACTATTATAATAAAAGATTAATTAACATCAAAGCGGCTACCAACAACATAATCAGCAAGTCAATCCATCCTGTGGATAAAAGTCAAGTATATGGTTGAATCATTGATTTAAGCTATAACTAATATTCTATTATGAATAATAACCCAAATTCCTTAGTCAATTTGAGGAAATAGACTGATTTCCATATCAGCATCCATCGCAAGACCTCTATTCGCTCGTAGAAGAGTACCTCCCTTCTGATTTAGAATTTACAAAGGTTGCCAACAGTCTTTCGTAGCATCGCATCCTCCCAACCGAACTCAAAGCTTTTATCGACTCTGTTCCATAAAACGAAGCAGTCATCGAAGATTACATCCAAGAGCTAAAGTAAAAATTGAGATTCGTCAAATTTACATTCCCAAAGAAACTGAATCATCCGTTATAAAACGATCAGTTGCTAAAACGTAACCATTATGCAAAAATAAATCCAAAGACGAAGGTGAAGTCTATCGAAAAATAAAACTAGGCACATGCAATCAGTCTGTTAATGGCTGGAGGAATGTTTAGAAGGAGCTTTGATTGTGGGAATCAGGTTTTAAATATGAAAAAGGGAGAGACCAATGGATATTTGAAGGCAAGTCTTCATCAAAAGAGAGTAACGACTGAGAAGCAGTGTCATAGATATTTCAATGATGATTAGGGGCAGGTTGCGAGCCAAAGGGAAAAAGGGATGGGCACAAATATGAGAATGAGGTCCAATACAGAGGAGGTTATTAGATCGACTAAACATCCGGCTAGAATATATCGTTACAGCAGTCTCAAGAAGCCTATAGCAAACAACAACGATATCATCGATTCGAGCAATATCGTTCATTAGAAAATTAAAGAAGACAAGCCAAAGTAAAAACCAAAAATGGCCATGTTTGACGAAGTGGCAATTGCCAGCAACTAAAAAATTGGAGATATCAGCACAATCATTCATCAAAAATAAACCATAAACTTTTTAGGAGAAAGCTGCATGGTTCTTCAGAAGGAGTTGTAACCACATCAATAAAACTTGTAAAAGCTACTTAATTTCTTCGGATGGAAGGCCAAAGAACTGGAAGATGCCTTTTCTGCCTGCAAACAGAAGAAAAAGAAGCCAGTTCCCGATAAGTTGAGCAAGATATTTCCTAAGGGTTTTTTTGCATGATTTTTTATAGTTGATATTAGAAAAATTAAATAAATTGGATAAATTTTATGATAAATTGATTCGAGAACAATCAGTTAAAGCTTTTGGCAAGGGTGATCCACTCAGAAATCTCTGTTTCCTTCTGTTTACGCTAACTGTCGTCCACTATCTTTCCAAATAGCTCTTCGACTATGGCCTACACACTCATTGACGCGTTTTTCAGGGTGGCTTCCTTAGCATTCTTTAGGTAAATCTGATAGTCGCTAAGGTAGTAACTTGCTATCACATTATCAAGGGGATCTTCGGGTTCAGGGGTCAGAATTAGGCCATAAACGCAGTCCAAGATCTGTCTAAAAGAAAGTGCAGGGGAGTAGTTGCAATCAAGTATTGAGTGGCAAATTCTACCCTGAGCGTTCATGTTGCAATGATAGATAGGAGTGATGAACCGAACAACAGGAGGCTTGAAGGGGTAATCTCCAGGGAATTGGGCATACAATACAAAGAGTCCATTCTCATAGGGCGTTTCTTTGGGTCCCAGCAGTAATATCTTCCATAAATTAATGTTAGAGCAAGGAAAAATAGCCACAAAGGGATGAGGATTCGCAGTGTAATTGTTGATCTCTTTTGCAATTCTCTTTAGGCAGTTATTTCCTGCGATTTTTTTAGATTACTCTGATCCCTCCATTTTCTTAATGATGTCTTTGGCAGAAAGGCCTCCAACTACTTCAGGCATTTTAAATTCATGAACATTGTTCGGTAAGTCGAAGGGTTGAGCGCGAGCCACTTGTATCCTTTAAGCAAGACTCATTTTGACAATATTTAAATCTGGTTTTCTGGCACGAACGCTGAGTACTGTCTCCTGCTCGAACAGTTTTAAACTATCTTCCAAATTTCTGGTTAAGTAACACCTACCTCCGGAAGCTTTGGAAATAACCTTAAGTCCCTCACAATTGGTGCCAACTGCGAAAGAATCAATGACTATATTGTTTTCTATCAATGCTGTTGCGGTTTGCTCAATGGAAGCTTTCGAGCCTGTATCCTCGCCATCAGTAAGCGCAATTATTCTGAGAATGCAGTCAGGGTATTTAAGTTTGAAGGCTTTTAGTTCGTTAACAGCGACCATTGCGGCATCGAACATGAGGGTTGATCCTTTGGGGGTGGCTTGAGATACGAGTCGGTTGAAATCGTAGATAGCCTCGGTGAATCCGCACTTGTTCTCGACATTGTGGTCAAAAAAGAAGAGAGAAATGACATGCTCAAGATTATAGGCAATGGTTCTGTAGGCAAATGCTTCGAAGAAAGATTTTACTGCTCCAATTCTTCTAAGATCGGGTTAGTTGAAGAATGAAGTGCCCATAGATCCTGACACATCGAATAGAATAGCTATGGCTTCTTTTGGTTATCTAGTGATAACTGGCTTAAAATCAGCAGCATTTATAACTTCCTCCACGTTTTACGATCTTACGTTTCCTGACATCAAATCGAGGTTGACAGCTTGCTCCTCTCCAGTAAAAACATTGAAGAGATTATGTGGTTTGGTGATGTCTTTATTCATACTGACAAATACTCTCAAATTGTTCTCTTTGTTTCTTAGCAATATGTAGGTTGTTGATTTGTTCTTAACTTCTAGTGGTTTGTGTACTTTCAAATCGGGATAGACATCCATGACTCCATTGTATTTGTCAACTGCTCCCATGGCTGGCAGCACGACCTGAGGATGCTTATTATTATAGCCAAGCCAGTAGATAGTGTTAGTATTCGAATTGTCAAGTTGGTTAATCAGGTATTGGAAGTAGACTTCATCGAGATCAGCAGTTGAAAATAGACTTTAGCTTTTGGGCAATTTGAGGGAGGGAAAGGTAAACCCTTTCAGAATTTGCTCTTCAAATGCCTCCCGGTCGACAAGCACTTTTTAGTTAGTATCCAGTTTAACAAATCGTGCTACTTTGATAGGTTTGGTTGTAAAATGGCAGTTTCTCTGCAGATGAACCACTTCCTCTGTCGCTTTTATCTATTCTAAGTTTGTCAGCGTTTTTAGTCCTGACAACACATAGTCAAGGAAGTTTCTGAAGTGGAGAAAGACGTCTTTGTATTCGAGCTTATCGAGTTAGGGAGTGGAGTGTTTGATGAAATCAGAGACACAAAGCAGAAATCCTTCCTCCAATGCGATTCTATGGGTCTGACTGACGAAGTCGTTGCTGAACAGACACTTAAGAGCAAACACTAGGGGCATATTCTAAGTAAATCCTCTAATGAAGACTGCAAATTTGAGTTTATCATCATCAGTTAGATGAGCAGCTAAAGTGAGTAGATTAGCTCGGAGTTAAACGATCGAGTTCTATGACTGTTAACGAGTATGTTTGATGTCCTTGTAGTAAAACTTGTCTGCAAATGTGCAGGGGACGAGGTTGGAGTTGAGTTTAAAGGATAGTTCGATTATAGATTTGTCACTTATTCCGTAAGATTTAATCGACTCCGCCAGATTGATTAAAGGCTTACCGGCAAATTTGACGATCTGATTGGTGGGGTGGATTTTTGTCATAAGGAATATTTTGTATTTAAGCACTGCGACAGTGTTTTCCAGGTCAATGTCAATCACGAATCTATCATTTTCACGAGTCACGCTCAAGGAACTTATGTTTTGGCTTTGGTAGAAAGGCTCCTTGACAGGCTCATCTACAGTTGATGCGGTAGACGTGAAAATGACTGACATTTATTAGGAAAAATCAATTTTTGGGAGAGAAAGATGCATGAGATCTAAGTTGTATATGAGAGGTTAACCGTATTTACCATAGATTAATGCTTTTAGGGAGGTATCAAGACCAAGGCTATTCACGATCCATTTGCTTAGCTAGAGATAGGAAGTTAGGGTATCAGGGAAGGGAATTTCAATGAGACCTTTTCTGATTTGAGGGCAGTACACTCGTAATTTATGTTTTACCTCTGGACCCACCTGGGGGAGCTTAAAGCTTGTTAGGTTGAGAAGAGTATCTTTGCAGACCAGATTTGAGGTGGATTGTGAAGGAACACTTATCAAGGGAGAGTTTACAACAGGAGAGCTGTTGATGGCTGGCTGACTTATTGCAGGACTTTGGAGAGTAATAGCAACAGTTGAGCTAACTTGACTTGCAGGATTTGGTGTCTTGTAGAGTTTAACTTTGCCATCAGTGATCACATCTTGGACCTAATCATCCGAAGCGAGTTCATAGTCATCGTTGTCTTTGAGTGAAACTTTGGTATCAGCATCTATTTCTTTCTTGGCAATGAGTTTGTCGCAGACAAGTTGTCGTAATTCTTTGACAGTATTGACAGCAAGTACAAACTTGAACTTGTTTTTGAGTGTTTTGTCCTCCGAGTAGAGTTCTATGAAGTAAGGCTGGCTTTTGGGTGCTTGCATCCTAAATTGTTATAGCAGAAAGATCCGTTCCTACAAGATTTATCAAATTGACGTTTGATTAATACTGATCAATAATAAATCTGGACAGAAATTGTCAGATAGCCAGATAGCATAAAAATCATAATTATGAGGAAGGAAAAGGGGAGTAGCCCCGGTGAAGCAGCACCAATAGCCATCAAAATTGGAGATGAGATTCGAGTCAAATTTGAATAAATTAGGTTTGATTGGTGATTTTCTATTTTCACTCCAATGTATAATATTACAGAAGAAAATGGATAATTTGACTCTCAAGGAGCGAATATAGCTCTTCAAACTGGGAAAAAAACCACGCAAACAGATCCGTCTGCGATTTGATGCGATAACAATGGGTCTCACTCTACCAGAACTCAGCACCACGCCCAGTATTAACCTCGTTCACTTCAAATAAAACGAGAAAGAGTTCAATTCATAACTTAATTCGAGATACAAATCCTAACACTCAATTCCAAAACAGCTAAAGAAGTGCCAATAGCCCCCGGCAATAACTAAGTTAAAAAATGAGTTCTTTACTCAGAAAATGCTGCATGACTGCCTAGTAAATCGAAGGAAGACGGGATAAATTCTAAAAAATTTGTCGGACAAAAATAGTCAATGGATCATCAACGGTGTTGAATAAAATTGATGACTTGATAATGATACTAACAGTTTATATGAACCATACATGCTATAATTGAAGATATACATCTCAATGGATAGTCCCTCCCTACTTCTCCTCGAAATTCTAGATGTAGCCCTTCTTTTATTACATCTATAGCATCTTCTGCTCGATTCTTTTCTTGAATCGGGAGTGCATGGTCACTACGATGAAGATGAGGATGAAAACACTGAGCACGCCAATTACGATGTACAATTTCGTGTATTGCTCGCGGATTCCGCAGGCTAGATTAGGGCTTTAGATGTAGAAATTGTTAGCCCAGTTCTAAAAATCAGTAAGAGGGCATTAGTATTGATATCCGCAGATGGGAATCTGTCTTGGGACTCCATTATACAAAATCTAAGTAAGGGTGTTTGTACTTTGACTATGTACGAGAGGTTGTCTTCTTCCCACAGTTACAATACGAAGTTAGCAGCAAAAGAGGGGTATTTTGAGATGCAGGTGTCTTAGTTCTTGACATTATCGTAGAAATTGGCCATGACGCAATCCAAATTTAAAAAATTAAGAGCAGAAGCAAAACTGAGTAGAGTAGTATCATGAGCACTATAAAGAACCAATTGAGGACCCTTTCCATCGATGGCCAGTTTAATATTTCGGATTGTTGATTGGAACAAACCCGTATTGCTAGTTTTTATTTGATCTTAAGTATGGAAAAATTGCAGAAGAGTCGAAGTAAGGAAGATGAACTCTGAATTTGAGAAGAAGTACATGCAGTTTTGAACATTTGTTGATCATCGAAGAGAGATAAATATTAAGTTCCGAGGTATAATTCGCATTAATAGTCGTCAATATATTTGTAGGCTTATTCGTATTTGATGCCTGTGCCTACTGCGTCACTGAGGGTCGAGAGGAAGGCGGCTATCTCGCTTGAACTTTTAATCCGCATGGCTGCTGCCGATAGAAGATTCTACTTGCCCCAAAAATGTTGATTTGGACATTAGCTAGTATCGTATTTGGATAGGAAATCTCCTTAATCGTACGGGTTGGCTCGATACTTGTACCCAGAACCGGCTGGCGCGCTGATTTATTTTTCCATATGGATGGGAATGGTATGGAAATTGGTGTTAATGTTGCCAAAGACATTAAAATAAGTTTGATTTTAGACAATATCTTCATAATCACTCGCATTGATGAAGGGAGGAAAGGAGTTATTCAGTTGAGAGAGGGGTAGCTGATAAGGGGGCAGGTCTTCCAGCAACCCTAATAGCTGGCATTAAGCACTTTCAATGGTGCGATTCACATTGGTGCTTTTAACGTAAATGAGAGAAGGATTGTATTTGTTGAGATACTCTGTTCCTGCGAACAGTTATTTCCAGTATTGATCGTACATGATTCTACCGAGAATGTATTGCATGTGTTTGCCCTGGGTGGTGAGTTCTCCCATGAGATACTCTGTCGATCCGGACGTATCGTGCTCCACCTCATAAATGGGATAACGGGCTCCATGCCTAAATATCTCTTGAACAAAGATGAGTTTCTTGGGAAGGGTGGATATGAAGCACAGCGCGATTAAGAATAAGACTTTCATTGATGGCTTAATTTAAATTATAGCTCATCGGAATATCTTCAGAAATAAAAAATCATTTTCATTCAATCTAATTATCAATCATGACACTGCAGTTCTTCAGAGCAAAATATGTCGACAGTATTATTGATTTTTTATACACTTAAAGCAGGAAAGAAAAAGAGGAAAATGGTTAACGCCAAATGCTGAGGTCATGAAGGAGAAGGGTGTTTGGTCATGGATAGCCTCAGCCTAAGTCATTTGATTGTTGAAATGTTGCATGAGTTACTGCAGAAGTCACATATACAGAAATTGAGCCAATAATTTTTAAACTGTGGGCGATAATTCTAAAAGAATGAATATCACAATTTCAATGAGGCAAAAAAGGCTTTGACTGAAAATTTATTCAATAAAAAAAGATTCGTTATGGCGTTTAACGAGGAAGAATTTTTAATTGAGAGAGGGCGTCTCGATCCATTGCTCATTTTCAACCCACTATCAATTGTTAGATCTGTAAAGATAAACAAATTCCGGAAAACTGGGGAGTTGTTTAACAGATCCTAGGCCTCAGCAGTCAAGGGATTAAGACAGTTCGTTCAATAAAAGACGCATGGCTTTCGAAGGCGGCGTTTTGAAAGCCGATAATTCACCGGACTTGGCACTTTGGAAGTCTCCAACTCTCTGCAATCTTCAAAGCCGTGAAAATAGGCCATTAATATTTTTATTCTTTGGAGATGACATCGGAGCGAGGAATTGAGATGTAAATTTGAGGTTTTATGATTTATAATGAAGAAAATGCTGTAATCAATATTAATTAATAAATCTAAAGATTCATAACGATTAACTATAATTATTATTTTGTTATGTTTTTACTGTTTATTTTTTTGAGTTTGCATTTGAATAAAATTGTTCTAAAACATTACTGAATTTGATTTTGCTAAAAAAATAGAAACTCGTTTCTCATTTTGATTCTGCTTTTGATTGGAGACTTATGATAAAGTTATCAATCCCAGGTTATCTGAATCGATTTTTACTTTTACTTGTTATAATTCTTTGCATTTTATTTTTTCAAAATAATCGATAGACGCTTCATTTTATCAATTACCAGCAGGATCTATAACGCTATCACTCATACATAGTATTTAAAGGCAAAGGATATTAATTTTGCAAATCGAAGATGGATATCAAAATATAATTTTATAAATTCTTGCATAATCTCGAATTTAAACCAATTTTTATCCAGCATTGGGCAGTTGCTGGGCAGAATACGGCCAAATCAATATAAATTAATTTTATTTACGTTGATTTTTCGCTTATGTTCTATAAGTCCTGAGAGTAAAATACAAGTTATAATAATTTCTAAATGAAGAACTTTAACTTGTTTCTATTGGTTGTGGGGCTACTTCTTTGCTCCTCCTATAGTTCTGTTGGCTTTGGACTTGTCGGTCCTTTCACTACATCTGCTTTCAAATGTCTTCTTTCGAGTGTGCCTGATGCGGCACCATTTGTCATTGTGAGGGCCTATCAAAACTCTCACTCACCACCAGGAATAGACCCAAATGCTCTTCAGACATTGAATAATGCTTTGACGGCTGGATATTCCGCAGGTATATATGTCGAACTTTGCCGTGGAATTGATGCCGCCTCTCAACTAAAATTAATCAATACTGAGATTATTTTGCCAATGATCACCAATGCAAAATTTTTTCCTTTTATTTATCTGAAAGTGGTGCCAAGCAGTAATCCAGACTGTTCGTGGGAGGGTTATACTCCCTCAGATAACTGCAAATACTTAGTAGGTGTTGCCAATGTAATATATCCTCTGGGCAACTAATATTTAACTCCTTCTATATTTTCTACATCTAGTATCTTTCAGCGATTCTTTGGCGGCTACTGTGATGGTTTCGCACGAAATTAATATTCTTTTGTCAATTATGTCAAATACGACTCCACTGGACATGTGATTTCAACTCAATCGACTAATGATTATGTGCCTTTTGGAGGATGGACAAGTGCTTAAATTAAACTTAAACAAATTGGTGGTAGTGTTCAAGTTCCATTATTATGTGGTAGCACGGCGTGGCATGCCTTGGTCGAATAATTTTACATCGCCTCCTGATTGTTGATCGAATCTCATCAAATCCTATAAATCCTATAAACCCTATAAATCACTATAAATATTCATAATTTACTACTTATGAGGTCAAGTTGATGAGGTGAGAATATTACTGCAATATTTTTATGCTGAATCATTGATTATCTTTGAGATTAGATTGACTGTATCATTAAATTGAAGAAAAGATGGACTTGATTTATAGTGTCTCCAGTCGGCTGTATTCCAGTTTTCGAATTAAGACTCCTAAAGAACTTGTCTCAAAGCGGCGTAGTCTGCCTCACTTCATGGTTCATCAATAATGAAATATTGTTGCTTATATCTTATAATTTGTTCACCTTCTGATAAGCCAAAACGCAGGAGGAGTCATAGGCCGTACTTGAGTATCCCATAGCGTGGATGATTTGTATCGTTGGTGATTTTTGGATAAGTAAAGAGTCACTCCTTCTTGGCGATTGCTTTTGATTCATGGAGAATGAATAAAATAATCTTCTTTATTTATGTCAATACTTGGCGAATAGGATAATGGCAACGGTTTTTGAAAGCAAATGTTTGAATACCAGTTCATGCACTTTCACTCTGATATATAAACAAGTCTTTGCTTGTAATACGGCGCATTTTCATTATATTTGACAAATCTCTTTACACAAAATGCTTTTAAGGAGTCCAATGAACAAACTGAATTAAGACAGAATCAGAAAAAGAAAAACTAAACACCAAAGCGTGTGACTCGATTTCAACTTGACGAATGAGACTACAACATGAGGCCAATCTATACACTGACAAATTGACAGCGTGTAATGGCAAACAAAATTCCGGAAAACTGTGAAGTGGTTTAATAGATCTTAAGGCTTCCTCAGCCAAGGAATTGAGATAGTTCAAATAAATAAAAGACGGATTAGGCTTTCGAAGATGGCAGTTTTCAAAGCCGAGAAAGTCAATGGACTTGGCACTTTGGGAGTCTCCAACTCTCTGCCAATCTTCAAAACTGTGAAAATAGACCACCAATACTTTTTTTATACGATATTGAAGCAGGGAATTGCAAACTAAAATTGATGTTTGCAGTGTTCATCAAACTATTTTTCTAAATCAAAATGCATATGATTTATCGTTAACTTTTGGTTGATTTATTTGTTTTTGTTATTTCATATTTAAATAAACTCTTCTTTGAGTTTTACTGAACTTGATCTTTTACAATAATCCAAACTCGTTTTCCGTTTCTCACCCTGCTTTGCCTGGAAGATTTTTGCTAAATTTGTCAATTTGAAGTTATTTAAATGTCTTTTTAATTTTACCCGAAAAAGTTCATGGTTATAAACTTGTTAAAAAAGTGATGGAATTTAATTGGTTGTAACAAAAAACAAAAATATATAACAAACTCACTCATATATAATATTGAAAGCTAGAAATTATCATTATTGAATTTAGTTGAGGGGGATTGAAATAGAATTTTATCTTATTCTTAAAGTTTCCATTGTTTTCATCGTTTGAGGAGGGGCCAAAACAATTTTTGGACAACGCACCATCGAATGAATCACTATTCTTCTCGTTGAATTGCATAATCAAGAATTTACTATAGATCCACTGTTAAAATAAGGCTTATAATAATTTCTAAATGAAAAACCTTAACTTACTTCTATTGACGGTACTGCTGATATGCTCAACCTATACTGTTGGGTTTGGACTGGTTGGTCCCTTTACTGCATCTGCCTTTACTTGTCTTCATTTAGGTGCACCAATTGATGATCCGAACACATGGACTGTTATCCGGGGTTATCAAAATTCGAAATCTCCCCCGGGAATAGACTAAAATGCCATCCAGACATTCACAAATGCTTTTGTGGGAGGCTACACGGCTGCATTCTATATGTAAATCTGCCGCGGAATTAACGCCACCTCTCAAATAACTTTAGTGCAAACTGACCTAATTGCTATATTGCAGAATCTTCCCTCAAATGCCTTGATTCCTTTATTTGTTATGAAAATTGAGCCAAGCAGCAATCCAGACTGCACATGGGAGGGCTATCTTCCCTCAGATAACTGTAACTTCTTAAAAGAGGCTGTTGGTGCAATTCATAATATTGGGCAACTGCCTGTTGTATTTTCTACAGCTCGTATTTGGCAAAAATTATTTGGAAGCAGCTGTGATACTTTTGCATCAGATACAAGTACCTATCTCGTGTATGCCAACTACGAATCAAATGGACATGTAAATTCAACTCAGACATTTGATGATTTTGTCTCATTTGGAGGATGGAGTATTGATTCTGGGTTCGTTGTGGCGAAACAAGTTTTTGGAAATACTACAGTTCCATTATTATGTGGAAGCATTGCATGGCATGCATATGTCGATTAGTTCTGGTCCCCCTTCTTGTGATTGTGATCAACATCTCATCAAATCCTATTAATTTATCAATTATTGATAAGGTGGCATTGATTGTCTTTGTATTTTGAATTATTTATGAATTATTTACTATTTTGAATTTGGGAGGAGCATCAACTAAAAGTGATTAAAGTAGGCATTTATTTCGAAATATGAGTTGGATTGGCACGAGACTGTGGATTTGAAACTCCTGGAAGGATGAATTCTCAAAGTGGCCAAAACTATTTTGCTTGCTAAAGAAGTAGTCCTGCAGTAGAAGGATGGGTGAGAACAAAATCTATGAATAGTATACACAATTGATAACTTTCTGAGTAAATGAAGACTGAAGACTAATGAAAGTCGCCGTTTGCTTGCAACTGTTGATTTAATCAATTAATAATCAATTGAATCATTTCTATATTTTACTGTGGTTTAACGACAATCATCCATCCCTCTCATTTTGTGGCCTTACCTTTAAATAATCAAATCATTTATACGCGATGTCCAAGGCTTTTAAAAAAAAGAAAAAATAGGAGAACTGTGACGAGATTAACCTGAGCAAACTCAACTTTATGATTGGGTCGCAGATCGTCCAGCCCAATTCTTAAAACAGTATCGTTTTATAAAGAAGTTTGATTTTGAAAAGCGCTATGTTCTGGGATACCAAAGCTCGAGTCGAACGCATTAAGAGTTTAGTACTCAGCAATTTGAACCTAACCGAGTTCGAAGACGTCAATGACTTTAAGATAGAGGAACTCACTTCAGTCGAACTCCTCAGTCTCTCAAAAAATAAAATTATCCACCTACAGCCAATCAGCGTGCTGGATACCCTCGTAACCTTAAACATCAACTACAACAAAGTCTATGACCTTTCACCTTTGACTTCTCTGACTAAATTATCCGAGCTCTACGCTTCCAATAACGAAATAATAAATATCGACTCTTTAGAAACTCTGTAAAATCTGAGAGTAGTCAATTTGTATCATAACAAAATCGCTTTGTTTGATAGCACACAAAGTACCCTTTAGAAATTGAGGAAGTTGGAGGACTTAGATGTTGAATAAAACCCTTTTTTTATGGAGGATATCCGCAAGGAACTCATTCGACTGCCTATAACTCGGTTGAACGGTCAATTAATTTCAAAAACTTAGAAATAAGCTCAATTTGTCAAGAACAATAGTATGCTAAACATGTCTTCAAGTTGCATTATCAACCCTCTTAACGTATCAATGGTGATGAACAACACCAAAACTTCCTTTTTTAACAATGCCAGCCGAAGTTCCAAAAGGAGTAAAGTAAAATAATTGAAGGATCAACTTCAAAAGCTGTAGGATGATTACATGAAGATTGACGATGAGTTTGAAGAGGAAATAGTTAAAAATGTTCAGCTTAAATCGGAGTATCATAAAACACTTGCAAAAGTGAGGGAGAGTCAATCTGTGAAGGAAGATAATGAATACAAGGCTCAAGAGATAAAGTTACTTAAACGTAAAGTAAAGGATCTAAAATAGAGCGTAATAATGTTGATATTCTAGTTATTTACCAAGAATCAGAAGGGACAACTTCTGAGAACTTTGTTCTAGCTATAAACTCAAGCCATTCCAAAGAAATCCTAAGCAAAACCAACCGAAAGAAAGACTCTTTGGACTCGGCGGTTCGATTGCGATGATGTAATCATCATCGAAGACGACAACAAGTATTTGCAGTAAGACAGTGAGCTTGCTGCTTTACTGTAGAGCAATTCTAATACCCTATAGTAGCTGAGACGATAACTGCAATCGATGTATTGATGCTGGTAGGATAAAGAAATACCCAAGTATAAATTAATATTATCAAATAAGCAGTTTATGAATTTTAAATATTAGATTAACAATCAGAAATGAAAGGTGATCTGTATTTTTACCAGATTTGCATGATCATTGCTTTGAGTTCTTTTGGAAGCCATACCTTTTAGGCAAGGTATCTTTCTATTTGATTACTTGCGGGATGAATTCAAAGTTTGGGTGGTTGAAGAAGCAGTTGACTTGCTTCGCTTTATTTTTGAAAAGGGGTTGGATTTTTATTGATAAGGCTTAGAAAAGAGTCTCTTGGTGGGCTGACACTCTTTTTTATCTTTGCCGTTTTTGAGAGAAGTCTTGATGGTAACAACTTTGAAAATTTCATGAAATCTCTGAAAGATATCCAATTTTTAGGGTCCTTCCTCTTCGTGAGTTGACATGTCGTGTTTAAAAGCCTGAATAGGTCGTTGAAAGTTAAGTGGTTTTTTAAGTAAGGCCTTTCTGCACTATTTTGTATTATTAATGGGCGTGGATAGCATTATTCTAACTATATATAATCTAGCATTTTAACAGTTAATTATCAAATACGTCTGAAGCATTATTATAAAGATATTGATGGAAGAATATGGCTGCGTGCCGCATAAGAAAGCGTGGGATGAGGTTTAATGAGTATGGTTGTGATTTGTTTTAAACAACGAAATGGTGATGTTAGTGATAAATCAATAGTTTTTATCATTATTATTTAAAATTAAAGTACAGTCTAATAGAAATAGCAAATGAAGGGCTGCCAACCTTTATAAAAAATGACTTTTTACAAAGAGAATCAAAGGGTCTTCGGATATACTTCTCCCAACAGTAATTACATAAATAAAATCAACAATATCCTTCAAAACGATGTCACTCATGGGAATACATACACTCACAAAGGACATCCCAAAAGATAAGAGCCTAAAAGTAGAATTAAGACAGATACACAAACATCTTTTGACTCCCCTATTCCAAACATCATTCCAAATAGAGAGAAGTCAAAAGTCAAAATGACTCATCTGCTGAATCAAAACATCTTTTTGCTAAATGAGCTGATGATCCAAAAGTAGAAGGAGTAGGACTACCTGCACACGATCAAAAAACTACAAAAAAGTAGAAGCGAGCAATAAATCTCATTCATCAGAACAAATTCAAAATATATCAAGATATAGGAAAGACCTTTCTCACCAGATAGCCGCAAGTTTATATGCAACAGGCCGAAGCACACCAATAAATTCAATTTCTCCACAGCCGAAACAGATTTAAGTCTAAAAATGCACGATTAGTAGGAAAGCTTCATTAAATTCAGTCGCAAGAGAATATCCCAATAAATTCAATAACTAACTGATGAACTTTTCCACTTAATCCAGCAGTCCCAAATATAAGGGTCCTCTACAACTCATAAATAGCATAACTCGGAGATGTTCGAGTGTCTGAAATCATTATAGCTGCGTAAGAAGTACGTTTCATAGCATTGCATATGATATTGCCTCTATTTATTTGGATAATTGTTGCCCATTAATATAATCCAATAATTTTTATCATTATTATTTAACAGTAAAGTATAGTCTGATAGTTACAGAAAATGAAGCGCCGATTACCTTTATAAAAAATGACTTCCTCGAAGTAAAATCAGAGCGCCTTCGGCTATACTTTTCGGAGTCTGAGACCATCTAGCAATTATCTCAATAAGATCAATAGTATTCTTAAAGATACTACTATTAATGTGAATACGCAAACACAAAAAGGACATCCAAAGATAGAAAGGTCTAAAAACAGAATGAAGACAGATACGTAGACATCCTTGCAATATATAAACTCAAGCACCATTCCGAACAAGAAGGAGGAGAAACTCAAAATGAGTCATCTATTAAATCAGAATATATTTTTGATGAACTAGCTCATGATCCATAGATATAGGGAGTAGGAATATCTACAAACTATTAAACAGCTGCGGTAGAGCAAAAGCGAGCAGTAGATCTCGTTCAGCCGAGCAAATTCAAAGTATGTAAAGATACAGAAACTCTCACAATCAATCCAATCACTAACCGATGAGCTTTCGCACTTGATTCAGTAGTAAGGTTCGACCAGGCGGAAATAACATACATCAGAGATGTAATAATCTCTGAAATCATTATATCCGCGGAAGAAGTACGTTTCAATGTAGTAGTTCTTATGATATTATCTCCATTTGTTTCAATCATTGTTGCATATAAATTCCTCCTTTTAGAACTTACGAATTTTACGATTGAGCGAAGTTGATAAGAATTAGAGGACCATTGCTTCTATATTAATATTGAACTATTTCTAAAAATGGAAATGCAATCATAGATTTCTTCTCTGGTCAAGAAGCACGAAAACAATTACATAAACCAGCTGCTGCTCTATCTTCCAGCAAGCTACACCAAAATAGCATCGTCAAACTTGAATAACTACGAGAAGATCATTTCAGGTCTACACAAGTTGTGCAATGAGAGCAAAGGCGAAGACGACATTGATGATTTTTTTAAGTAAATCGGGGTGGATAAAAAACTGTGGATGAAGTTGTAGAGTGGCGAGTAGAAGTTCAACTACATCGTTAAAAATCTATAAAAATGCGTGGACGAGAGCATCAAGAAGATCAACTCCCAGATCGATGTGTACGTGACCAACAGTAAAAAAAGCGTGAGTTGTACAATTAATAAGTAAAACAAGAACAAGGATAATTTCTAGTGGCTGAAGCTGAAAAATAAATACCCAATGTGCGAACCGAAACTCAAAGCCAAACTTGTCCAAGCCATCAGTGACAGCAAAAATGAGAGCAACATTAGAGATCGTATGAATGATCCCGACCATCTTCCCAAAGTGTCACTACTCGATGAATCATTAATAGTCGACGAGTATTAAAAGATAAAGATTGACTATAGATGGAATGAAGAGGACGAGAGGCTGTTCATTTCAAACATCAATAATCTCAAACAGAAGTTCAACAGCACTGAATTCCTCAAGAGATGCAATCGATTTCGATTTATCTCCGATCATTAACTATAAACTCTAGCGGCGGAAGAGATCTCGCGCAGGTTAGATCAGGATAATAAAATATACTTATCGCGGGAGTTTCTACTTGATAAGTATTTTTCAACAAAGGAGTTCCTCACTGAGCCAGAGATGAGGTTTATACTTAAGACCAGTCCCATGCTCAGCAAGTGTGTCGATAAGACCTTCATAAGGAATGCGCTGAAAAACATCGACTACGCCGATATCAACAAACTGTAGTTGAAGATAGCGGAAAACATTATCAGCAGATTCGATCAAGTCCGAAAGGCAGTGCGTGAAAGTCGCAAGACATACAAACAGACCAAAAACAATATGATAAAGGAAAGAATAGTGGAGTTTTAGCAGAAACAGGAGTTTGAAATCATCAGGGAAATCGCAAGGGACGAACTAAAAAAACATAAAATGCGAAGACCAGCCAAATTAGCCAAAAGTCAGTCCTCACCCAAATTTAAACCCTTTAACTTTGAAATCAAGAAAAGCTTTTTGCCTCTAAACCAATACCATCCTCCGAGCGGTTTGTTTGTGAAAGACTGCAACGAACAATGCAATGATGACCTGGTACCTTTTATATAACGCAGTTTAACCGCTACGAAGTAAACTACATCGAGAAGGAGAAGATACAGAACATCCACCAAAAGACACCCATGAACTCGATTTCAATGGTTGAGTTTTATACCGGAGGACTCGAGACCAAAACACCCAATATTCCGTTTGATGCCATTAGCACAATTTGCCAAATCATTAAAGCTCAGTTTTATTAGAAATCAATCCGCGAAGCCTTGGAAAATTACTAACCATCTAATCCCGCGGAAAGCACTAGAAGGACACAACGCTCTGGCACTGGCACTGGAAATGTATCGGGAATCTACAAGCAGGGCAGTTGCATCGATTTGGACAAGCGTCCTAAAACAAATAATGGTAAAATTGCGGCATAGGAGTCTTCTTAGGCTGTGATAAAGAGAAAGATTCTGTAAAATAAAGAAAGTACTTTCCAATTAAATTAGAAGCCAAAGGCATCATCTATGTGAATAAATTATTAATTTTGGCCGCAGAGAACTCTTACACCTCATTCAAGGCTCTAAATGCCAAGTTTACAGCAGAGCAAGTCAACACCAAAGACCATAGAGGAAATACCGCGCTTTACTACGCCTCAAAGAACCAAAACATGGAGTTCATTAATCATCTGCTCAATTTAGGAGCTGACCCCAGCATTCCTGGCTAAAAATGTAGTCAATTATCTATATAGAGTACACCCCTCTCCATTATATCTTCAAGACAAACAACGTCAATTTGATAACTCGATGCCTATGTTCTCCAAAAACACCAAACCTTAATGCCCTTAATAACGACAATAAAACTCCTCTAGCGTACGCCACACACGATGTGCTCAGCAGACTGTACCTGCAGTAAGGAGTGGTGGTAGTCCAAAACCGAAAGGTATAATTCGACAACAATGTGCTGCTCACACGAGAGCGACTAGAGAGGATGTCTGACGGTTTTAGTTTTGATATGAGTCGTCCGAACAGCCGTGTTAAAATTAACTGATGATAACTATACTTAATTTTACCATAAAACTGAAAAAATAATAGAAATCATTCGATGAGTTCGTAATGGATGACGGCATTGGTCGATGCTCTTGCCTATCCGGATTGAGAATCTAAGTTGTTTGGAAAGTACATGTGAGGCGCTATTGGGATGAAACGGGACTGTCCTCATCCAAATTTAGCTTATTACAGATTGTCTAAGCCTTAGAGATATCGAGATCATTCATAAGCCTATCTTAATCAACAAACTTTTTCTACTGTTCTGAAGCTTTAAAAGTATAGCTAATATCCAAAGATTCTTCACTCTATGACTTTGCGCCAGCGTTCTTAACTAAATCATTGTATTATCGATCACAATATCCCAGTTTTCCCCATGAGTGAATTAATGATGTCTTAAAATCGCTGAGTTTACTGCTGACTTTATAGTTCAAAAGTATTCGCTCCTGCTGTTCATAGTTTATCTGTAATTTTAATTTATGCTCAACCCCCTTTAAAACACTAAGATAGTCAGTTCCAACCAATTCGTTGAACTTGATAGGATGGATATTCACATAGTGGTTTCGCTTCCACTCTTGCTATTACTTTTGTTGTCTTCCAACAGCAATAAGACGATTGCATTTTGTTATTTACAACTATTTCTGGTTGAGTTGAGCCCGAAGACTCTCCAAGGTTGAGGAACTTCTCTCGTTTTCTGTTTGCAGCTTAATCCATACATTAATACCACATCTGCCAGTTGTTGCATTTAAATTCTAATCTAACCAATTGATTCCACCATTTCAATGATTGTTGTCAATTATCTCTCTATAGTCCTCTTCATTAGGGCTATTTTAATCAGCACCCTATCTCTTACTTCCCTAATTTCTCTTATCTCAAATTGTTTGTTTTCCACTTCGCTGAATCCGAGCATTGCCAGCGTCGATGTCAACACCACGGAGTAGCTTTTCACCACCCCTTCCATAACCTGCGACTCCCTACTCAATCTCCCATAAAACTGGGCTGTACTCCTGCCCTGTGCTGTTCTCCCTTGCTAGTTTCCTTGCATTGCTATTCTACTGGCTAGTGTTTTATTATCGCCATATAGATGCCAAATAAATTCATATTATCATATCAATACGGTGCTTTTCTTTTTAGTTTTTTCCACTCCTCCTTTGATTTAAGTTACGGCGCCTCAGTGTACTCCGAATGAGATCTTGTCTCACGTGTACTCACTCCTCTCTTCGAATGAGAAGAGCTCTTACGTCGACGAAAACCACTATTTTTCTTACATATTTTTATTATCTTTTTCACCTCGCGATGACCCCTAAGAAAGGGATCGTTGATCACAAGCGAAAAATAGTTCTAAAGCTCCGCTCTTCGCTTTTCGATTAGTTCTGGGCTGTTATTAGTCTTGCTCCAAAAATGCGTTTTTGGGAAGGGTGGTAACTAAAACTGACTAAATCACGAAGTACTTTCTTTTCGTGGAGGGATTAGTGGATAGTCTTCATCTCCTTAAAGCGGAACTGAGAGACATAAACCTCATTGTTGACCAGATCGCGGAGACTGACGTCATAAAACACCACACCTGATAGGATTTGGTAGGTCGGAATGGTAAATTTAAAGAACTTGTCCGATCGGGTCAAGTCGTAGTCAAGCTGGATTTCTTTTTGATATTGCATAGGAACAACTAATCGCGAAGATAGTATTTTATATTTATCATAATTAGGACGATGGCTTTCTTGGACGATATTAGCGCCTGTTGTTATGACTCATACAGCGCCTATTGTTATGATTCATACAGCCGATTTATAGGGATCAGTTTGATAATTAAAAAGTCAGTTAGTTCGTTTGAAATGAGGAGTCGGTAGAAAAGCAGTCAGGGATCTTTCCAGAGCGATCAGGAGCACAGCAACAACACTTTTCAGTATAATAGCAACCCTAATTTGATGGAAGAAGGCGGACGATAAATATTTTCGTTTCAGGAGACACAGTGTCAGTTTTGTATCAACAAGTATATCATCTTTGAGCAACTCAAAGTTCTCAGGGATACAGTTATTGCCAAAAATGAGAAGATTAAGGAATTGGAAACCTTTATCTAAAAATTATCAAAAATGGCCTTCACAGAATCGACTGATAATCAGACGTATTTTGATTTATAGGAGAAAGCCAAAAGCCAAGCACGGGAAAGAAGTGAGTCCTAAGACATGGCTTTTGTTAAAATGGCCTCTGATAAGATGTTTAGCAGGTCTAAGATTTCTGAAAACAGGAGTAAGTAATCATTAACTCAATAAAAATTAAGTTCTTCTTCTATTTTAAGCGAGATGACGATCACCTAGAAGTAGAAGATAAAAAGATAGATCAAGAGCGAACTAAAGAAAATGAATCTTTCACAAGCAGAGTAGAGCAGATAAAAAGCGAGTCCAACTTTTTGCAAAGAGTCTAGTCTAAGGTCGAAGCTGATGTAGATTATGAATATCCTTCCGGGAAGTGATTCCTCTCCTCACTTGCAATCTTTTCGCACTGAAAGCGAGCCTTTCCAGGAGGGACGAGTCGCAAGTATAAAATAAAACAACAAACTAACTAAAAACAGAGGTCTCCCAAAAAATGGAGAGTCCTCCTATGAGTAGTCGCTAAGGAACACTATAAAATCATAAACCAGTCAAAAATCTAAGTAGTTATCGTTTTCTTTGGCGTGATTTATATCTATATTTTCATAATAATAATGTGGCATTTCAAATAGAAACAACATCACTCACCATTATTACTCCTCCTTCAACTTGTTTATTTGGATCCTCTTGCGAATTTACTTCAAAGTGGTTTAGGGACTGGGCTTTTAGATACCCCATACGCTGTGAGTTTATTTCTTTTCCCCTTTCTTTTCACTCTTAAGCCGCAACATCACATTCTTGTATCGCAAAGACTATAGATAGTACGTTTGCTATTCGGGAGTCAGACTGTTGAACTCGCATGCTTTCATGCTCAATAAATTCTCAGCATGCTCGCCAATCACGTCAATGTTGGTACTGCCAGTGAAATCACCAAAATTTACGCTTAGAGCATGTGTGATGAGAGTATCCACTATCTTTTTACAGTGCAGACATTCATATAGGCCCATCTCCTTCTTCTAAGTGGGCCTCTTACAGTTTTTACAGGCTTGATAAGATTTTTTACGATTGATGTCTAGCGCCCACACACTAAATAACAATAATCTTACTCTAAGGCTGAATACAAGCGTTCGTCATCTGTCCTGCGGGTAATTTCTCTAAGATCATGGATTGTTCTATGAGTGAAAGCGAACATACTGATATTCCTATAGTTTTATGTTTCCCAATCCGTCAGCTAGATGATCTGATGAATTTGGTATATAATATCGCCTGGACTGCCTCTTTCCTTGTCCTCGAAGTAATAGCTTTTATAGGTGGAGTTGAGTCTGAAAATGCTCTGCTGTTTGAAGATTTGAAAGTTATGCAGGATAATCACCATTCCAATGGTTATCTCCTTTTCTTAGTTGTTTAGGAACAGCATAAAATCTATCTCCAAGTGCTTGATCGGATCGCAGAGGGTGGCTGTGTACTTGGTCTTACTCTTGAACTGCTCTTTAGTCTTGATCCTCCTGACCACTCCCAAAATGTTAAGCATATTACCATGTTCCTAGTTAAGAATCTTATCGATCCGCTTAAACCTGCTCGGCAAAGTGGGAAAGTAGACGTGGTTCTGCTGGATAATATCCGAATTGCAATCGAAAGTAATCTGAAGCTATTTTTATTTCTGCGATATCTTGACCTCTCCCCCTGCAAAGAGATAGTAGCCACCGATTGAAAGCGTCTCTTTCGCCATCTTGATGTCTCCCACGAAGTACACACACTTCATTTCACTTCCATTTTAGTCAGATATGATAAAGTTTACAGCGAAGAGGCCGTTCTGACATTCAACAATGCTCATATAGTTTACTCTGCAGAGGATCACCCATCCAGTGGATCGCTCATATAGATCTTTAATCTAACAGTTCTTCTCCATCTATTTGGTGCCTTTCACTGCCTCGACAATGGGACTATTTTTGCTGACCGATTTGCTATCATCTCCGCCTACGATTTCCAAAGGTGATTTTTTGGCCATCTCTTCTTCTGATTATTCGTCAGCAAAGCGTAGTTCCCTCTTTTCGTTTAAGATTTATCCGTTGATTGCTGCTCTCTTCTGCTTGTTTGCATCCGGCCTTACTTCATCTCGTTCTTAGTTTTTACGTTTAGGAGCGTTCTAATTAAATAAGGCTTTTATATCTTGAGCTGTATATCGAGGGAAAGCAGTAGAGTCTTCGTTCAACTTAATCCTTTTAGTGGGAGGGCACTCATACCCGTTTTCTCTCGTCTCACGATTGAAGTAGTCCTGCAATGTGCAGGGAGGGTTTCCCACTATCTTCTTGCCTGCCGTCGAGACGACCTCCAATGTTTTGACAATGCTGAATAGGATAACAGATACATGGGATGAGCTCTATCTTAAAATTTAGCTGTGATTTGTATGAAGTTATAGTTATCCAGTTCTATGTCTTGCAGACACTCGAACTTGGCGCCAATATAAACAGTGCCATCAGTGACACAAAAATTATAAGTGCCCCTCCGATAGAGATCACGTCTAATGCCGAAGGCCTGCAGAATGAATGGCCCCTAAAACCCAGCGCTGATGTGCACGATTGCGTTTTCTGATAGCAACTACATTCTGATAAAAACAGATTATAATTTAGAGGAATAGTCTTAAATCACCGCTCAATTAGCAAAACAGTCGCGCCTTTCATATATTTATATAACCACCCACTCATTGCTAAGAGTTGTGCTGCACTTTATTGGAGATTCATTTAGCAAAACTCTCTGCGAATGTGTGCCAAAAGCCTGCGTAGAGAATGTGGCCTGCACCATTGGAGACTACTTCAACACTCTGTCGATAATATATTCATTAATAGGTATAAGATGAATTTTGGTAAAACCCAGCAATTCATGAACAGAATTTGAGTCTATGCTAATGCTTCCTTTCCACCCTCAACCCTTATAATTAAAATAATAATGTTGCTATTTATTAATTGGATTTATTTGATGAGATGGTGATCAAGAATCAGTAGGAGGCCCAATATTCTTCGACAAAGGCATGCCAGTCTTTGACACCACATAATAATGGAACCGTAGCATTTCCACCAACTTGTTTCAAATAAAGAAGATAGGAAGTAGCTGTCCATCCTCCAAAAGGCACGAAATCAGCAAATGATTGAGTTTAATTCACATGTCCAGTTTTGTCGTAGTTGGCATACGAGAGTTGGGCACCTGTATCTTCGGCAAATGTATCACAGCTGTTTCCAAAGAATTGTTGCCAAATACGAGCTGTAGAAAATACAACATGCTACCAATTTCTCGGCATGGCGCGGATAGCTTCTTTTAAAAAATTGCAGTTGTCTAACGGACTATAGCCCTCCCACGAGCAGTCTGGGTTGTGGGTTGGTTCAACTTTAATAAAGAAATTACCAGTAGAGCCATAGAGCGCGGGCACTGGATTAATAATTTCAGTATTCACCAACTGTATTTGAGAGGTAGCATTAATTCCACGGCAGATTTCCACATAAATACTAACCCAAGATTTAGCCGCAAGAGCATTGCTAATGGTCTGAATAGCATTCGGGTCTATTCCTGCGGGTGACTTCGAGTTTTGAAAAGCCCGAATAATGACTGATTTGGTAGAAGTAGGAAGACTAGTCTGAAGGCATTTAAAGGCAGATGTAGTAAAAGGACCAACAACTCCAAATTGAATATGACCATTTTCAAATGAGGAGCAAACTAGAAGCGCCATCAATAGAAATAGGCTAAAGTTGTTCATTACGAAATTATTATAAGCCGTGTTTTGTTCTATGGATTTATAGGTCATTCGTTAAGAGGAAGTTAAATAAAATACACTATGATCAATTCAATCGTATCTGCAAGGAAACTCCCCAAAGACTGCTAAATTGGTGCGGATTCCCAAAATAAAGAAAATATATAAAGTTCTATTCCAATGTCCCTTCCCAATGCTGAGAAGAAAGATGATAATTAGTAATTTCAGTATTATTTGAAAGAATGAATGCTTTGGGGAGCGCTTTTCGTTGGTAAAAATGAAGTAGAGTCATTTTTTAAAAAATCCATTTCGAAGAACTCCGAACAGTAAAATAAAAGCGGGTTCCAATTGTTTAAAATTGAGAGATTTCTCGTCAGTCATCGCCTGAAAGACGAATTGGGTCCGGAAAACAAATTTGGTTTTGTTTTGACACTTAAGTCCAAACAATGAGGAGGTTAATTTTATCCAAATAGAACCCCAAAACGTAAAAAATTAAAATAGACTAAATCCATCAAAAAATTCTTAGATTTTGGTTTCTGATAGATATTAAAGAGTCAAATATTCAGTATAAGATTTGTTTATTCGATCTTGCATCGTTTCAAGGGATTAGAAATGATCTCAATTTTCACAGCTTTGAGGACTGACAGAGAGTTTGGGAGATGCTCGATGCGTCTAGGCCTAACTTTACAGACTCACTTCACATACTTTGAAGTTGCTGGGTTCGACTACCGAATTCGTCTTTTTTATTTGATGAATTTGCATATAATATACAAATATGAAAATGATTTACAGTCTATAGATGCTGTAAAATCTACCCTTCCAATCTTCCAATGATACTTCCATCAGTTCTAATGTTGCCATCAGCGTACCTCCAATAATTAGCATAATAATATTGAATATTTATGAATCAAATAGAATTCGAAGAGATGTCGATCGACAGTCAGTGTGCGAACCAAAATTGATAATCTATCATAGGTCTTTGATGGAGGGAAATCATTGTCGGAAAACAAGTTTGCCTTTTTCCAAAGTCAAGTCCAAGAAAGATTTAGGACCATTTCATCCAAGGATAAACCATAAAAAATAATCCGCGATAAAGCTTTTAGATTTTGATCCACAATAAATTCCCAAACTTTAAATTTTAGTTCAATTTTCAATCCTTTATCGTGATCAAAGAAAATACAAATCGGGCACTCATGCTCGCAAAATGAATAGAGAGCTGGGACAAACTTTTTGGCTGAGGATGGAGTGAGTCCAGGGTGAGGAAGATCGTCACATTCGATCGAGGACTATAGAGTCCAGCAAAGGATAGGAGAATACGCCTCTTTCTTGAAACAGGACATGACTATTGAAGAGCTTTTGTACAACAAATTATACATAAAGCTGGCTGCTAGCTTTATCAGGACTGCCCTCTTGTTTAGTATTAAGTACTTTACCTGCCAACAGTCAACATGATTGTAAATAAGATATGCAATTAGTATTTGGCTATTGTTTTGTTGATGGAGATGACTTTATGCGGATCATAGTTTCACTTCACCTTGGTAATCCAGCCGTATTTATCCGGAGATCTGCCTTCCTGAATATCCAACATTTTTTGTCTGATTTTATAGGAGATAGGTCCTATATGAAGTTTCTCGTCAACAGGAATCTTATAATTCTTTCCCTTATACTCGATGTTATTGACTCCACTGATGATGACTGCTGTTCCGGCCCCGAAGCACTCGAGTAACTCCCCGCGTTAATGTCTTTCAATCACCTCCTGGATTAAAATCTTCCTCTCCGATACTTTGTATTCCTTCTCATCCCGCAACAATTCCTGCATTACATCAACTCTACCAAGATCGAATCCCGAGTAATACCAGGCAAAACGAGGTCTTCGAGATCAGGGGTTGCGATTTATATTTGGCCTGATTTGTCCTTAAAGGCGAAGAATATGTTTGAAGCACCCACTTCGATTATCTGATCATCGAGTAGCCATAGAGCTTGTTGATGACCCTTCTCTGTCACTTGAGATGCTGTTAAAAGGGTTGGAGCGTAATTTCTAAATTAGTGTGGAAGTACCCTCCGATTTTGTAAGAACCCGTCCCCTTGCGCGCAGACCGGATAGCCTATGTGGCACAGAAGAGAGAAATTGGCTTAAATCCAGTCGGGTAGTATGGGCCAACAGGGCCGGCCATGATCAATAGCTTAGATGTATTTGGCGAATGGACTCCTAAAGCTCTATCAACAGCAATGTGAAGAGGCCTCACATAGAGACTGAACTCAGATGTGGGTGGAATCCAGCGCTATTCTGTACGTACCAATTCAGATATCAATTTCACCAACTCGTTTCCATCGAAATCAGGGAGGGTAAGTCTTACTGACGAGCGTTTTAAACGCATAGCATTGGCTTCAGGTCTAAAGAGGCGGATTGAACCCGATGCATTGCGATAAGCTTTGAGTCCTTCGAAACATTGAATACCATAGTGTAGGCAGGAGCTGAACGGACTCATTTTCAAATCTTAGAAAGGCCCAAGGACAGGCTACGACCATCCTGATTTGACATCATAATCAACCGAGATCATATGATCGGAATTGAATTTACCGAACGTGAGATCAGAGGCTACCGGTAGAGGAAGCAGATCTTTACGTAAGTGAGTCACTAGTTTGCTGGCCTGAGTCAATACAGAGTTACTTGAAAGGTTGAAGCGGTGGATGTCAGCTTCGCTCCCTTGGGATACAGTTGCGAGAAGTAGTAGGATAGTGTTACCAGTGTCCTTTGCATATGAGGTATAATTTTTGATAAAAAAAAAGGTCTTAAACTATAACTTAGATTAATCTACCTATCAACAAATTTATCCATCGAAAAGGTTCTACTTGGGGGTATTTTCCTCAATAAATATTCATATCTATTTTAACTTTATCATATAGTAATAGTTCGGCAAGGAAACACTTAATTTCAGATCCATTTGCTGGGGATATGCTAATATCACAATAAAGTTGATAGAAAGCAGAGATAGGGAACTTCCCAAGCAACTTGATAAACTAATACTCCTTCGAAATAGTATGGAGCTTGATATCTCGTTGAGAGGGATATTGTTCGAACACCTTTTCAGCCAACCGAATAAGACCATCATTACCGATACTCGGGCGGAGTCAAATGATAGTGTCGATAAGACCTTATATCGAGCAATCACCCGATTTTACCTCCTCAATCTCAGTATTTATCAGCAAAGGATTTTGCGAAATAGATTCAATAAAAAACAATGCATTAAACTGTCAAATTTGGTGAGTTTTACAGTGCAAAATATTAAGACCTCAACGCATTGCTAAAATCTTTAACTCCTTGTCGATAAGACTGTAAACTTCTCAATTTGAGTTATCTTTGAGCAGCATATAAGATCACATCGTTGAACCTAAGATTTGAGGTTTTTGCATTTTAGAGTGAATGAAACTGTTTTAATCAATACATTGAAAAGATCTATCCTGATTTATTTCTTGCTATAGAGTTTATTGGAAAAAACAATCTTCTAAACCTTTTGAACTTTATTTTTGAAAAAATATCATGCTTGCTTTCTGATTTGTGATTTTGCCAAAATGTCTATGCTTATTTTATCAATTTTGAAGTGATTTAAACATATTTTTATTTTTACTTGCCGGCATTCTTTGAAGCATGGATCTGCAAAAGAATTGAGAAAACTTCATTATTATCAACCAAAATCTTTATAAAGCTTCAACATACTTTTAATACTTAAAGTCACAAATTATCATTTTCGCCCATCAGTAATGGAACATATGTTTTTTATATTTTTGCATGTTCCAACATTGGTCTGGATTTAAACAGTATTTGGCCAATTTTGGGAAGAATGGAATCATATTAATCATATTTTTTTATTATGCTGCCTTTTCTCAAGTGATCTTTAAGTGCATAAAATAAAATATGCTTTATAATACATTCTAATGAAGATCTTTACGCAATTCCTCTTGGTGGGACTACTTGTTTGGTCCTCCTACAGTACTATTGGCTTTGGAGTCGTTGGTCCTTTTAGTGCATCTGCCTTCACGTGTCTTCATTCTAGTGTCCCTGGTTCTGTCAAATCAGCCCTCATTCGGGTTTATCAAAACTCGGAGATAATTGCAGGAATAGACCCAAATGGACGTTAAACACTGGCAAATGCTTGGGCAGCTGGATATGTAGCTGATCCCTATGTGTAAATTTGCCGCGGAATTGATGCTGCCTCTCAAATAAGTTCATTGAATGAGGCAATTATTACTCCATTGTCCATCAATCCACCAATTAATGGTGGTTTTGGTGGTCATATCTATGTCAAAGTCGAGCCAAGCAGTAATCTAGGCTGCGCATGGTCATTTTATAGTCAATGGGAGAACTGCAATTTCTTAAGAGACGTTGTCGATGCCATTAAGAATATTGGTTGGCCTACTGTTATATTTTCAACGGCTCCTATTTGGAAATAATTCTTTGGAAGCAACTGTGATACTTTTGCTGCAGACACAGGTGCCTATCTTTGGTATGCCAACTACGACAGCACTGGAAATGTGGATTCAACTCAATCATTTGATGATTTTGTCTAATTTGGCGGATGGAGTCTATTGTCACAACAAGTATTGATGAAACAAGTCGCTGGAAATGTTACGATTCCGTTATTGTGTGGACCCACAGCATGGCATGGTTTCGTCGACTAAACCTGGAAATATTCCGACACCACTTCCGGATGATTGTTGATTAACATCTTATCAAACCTATTCAATTAATAATTATTCATTACTATTGGAGCGATTGTTGGGAATATAAAGATTTGAATCATTATTTATCTTTGGCTGAATAAATTTAAACGTAATTGTATAATGACTCAACCACAGCAATGGTTCACTCTTGTAGTTATTAATTTATATTGACTTGAAGCGGAATGAAAAAGATAAAAATGACTGGCGCTAACCTTTCACTTGTGAGGCAAACGTGTATGATTGTTTGCAATATATTTATAACTAAGAATTTCAATGCAAAGTTCATTAAATAAAAAAGATTCATTCAGGGTATTGAACTCTGGCAAATTCAAAATCTTGGCATACGATCTCTCCCACTGGGCATCTTCAGCTTTCTGTTTATCTTCAAACTTGTGAAGATAGCGAGCCTATTTGATTTTTATTGTAGAAGCTATATCAGAGTGAGTAATTAAAATAAATTTTTAAGGTTTGCTATTTATCTTTGATCGAGCTGGTCGTAAATGTAAAAATATCATAAATTTATTATTAATATATTTGATGTATTCTTTTAGTTGTTATTTGCAGTTCGTTTTATTGAAGAAAAAAATATAAAAATTTTTATGATTTGACTTAAAAATAAAATAGCATAGTAATCTGCCTTAAACTTATTCTAAACTGACACCTTTGCTAAATCCATCAATTTGAAGTCATCCGAATCGATTTTTTATTTTTACTACGAATCATCTTTTTTACAAAAAATGGAGAAAAATCATTCCTATCAACCAAAAGTGAGTTCTATGAAACTATTATCACTCGTGTATAGCTGTGAAACTTGAAAAGTATTATTTTTGTAATGCCAGCAATGGGCATTAGAATAGAATTATATCTATTATTGCAGGTTTCAACATTTGCATGAAGTTATGTGGCCTTTCGGCACCTTTTGGGGCTCAAGCAAAGTAGTAATTATTATGTATTTTGTTTAAACTGTCGTTTAGAAAATGTTCTATAAGTCCAAACAGGAAAAGATCCAATATAATAATTTCTAAATGAAGAACTTTAACTTGTTTCTATTGACTGTGGGGATACTTGTTTGGTCCTCCTATAGTACTATTGGCTTTGCAGTTGTTGGTCCTTTCACTACAGGTGCCTTTAACTGTCTTTACTCCAGTGAACCTAATTCGAACCAATATGCCATAATTCGGGCATATCAAAACTCTCACTCACCTGCAGGAATAGACCCATATGCTATCCAAACAATTTAAAATGCCTGGGCTGCTTATTATGGCACTGACATCTATGTGTAAATATGCCGCGAAATTAATGCCACCTCTCAGATAAATGAAGTGATAAATGGAATTATTAATCCACTATCAGGCAATCCATCAGCTTTTTTTGTTAAAGAATTCTATATTAAAGTTGAGCCAAGCAGCAATCCAGACTGCTCATGGGAGGGCTACAGTCATTCAGATAACTGTAATTTCTTAACAGAAGCAGCCAATGCAATTAATAATATTGGTGATTTTTGGAGTCCTGGCGTATTTACTACCGCTAATATTTGGAATTCATTCTTTGGAAGCACCTGTAGTACTTTTGCAGGAGATACTGGTGCACAGCTCTGGTATGCCGATTATGACAGCACTGGAAATGTGAATTCAGTTCAGTCATTTGATGATTACGTGTCTTTTGGAGGATGGTCATATGCAGCTCAGAATTTAGGCATGAAGCAAGTTGGTAAAAGTACTACGGTTCCATTATTGTGTGGTCACACAGCGTGGCATGCCCTCATCGACATACTTTACCTCTCAGCTTATTGATTGTTGTCATCATCTCATAAAACATCATTCCATTAATAAATATTTAGTAGTATATGAACGATTAGGATTTCATATGGTTTTAAACCATTTATTATCTCCTATTGAATTAATTTAAACGTAATTGTATTTTTTGGCAAGAGATGGTCTCAACCATCTCGTGATTCAATCTTGCAATCGCCTTCAAATATTAATTCCCTCTGTTTTTATATTTATTATTCTCTTAATGACGAAACCCATAATATGCGATCAAATGGACCTCGATTAGAAGCACTTCCGAGAATAGTCTCCCAAGTTGAGCTAACTCATCAGAATGTTGTAGCTCAATCGCCAAAATCAAGAACAACTCAAGAGTATAGGTCTCGGCATATAGAAATGAGAGATGTCATCAATAGTCGCATGCATGGCCTGTAAGAATTTGTCAGCACCTATCGCCTCAAAACCGAATTTCCACCCGCTTCAGGCCTCATGAGTTACCTTAAGTTCTAGCGCAACGCCCCTCTCTCCTACCGGAAGCAGCTGAAAGTCATCGAAGAGCAGGAAGCTATCAAGAACATAGGTGATGATGATTGCGAATTCATTAAGAAACTGGAAGATGACAACATACCCGTACCGAAACGAAAAGCAATAAACTTTGCAGAATTACCCAAAGATCCACTGATGATCAAATTTTAATAATTAGCTCAGACAGCTCATTATAAGACGGGGTTAGAGGTGTATCGGGTATGGGTGGATCTCAATCGGCAGAAACAAATCAAACGTGCCTATAGCTAAAAGGAGTTTAACGTTCTAATTGAGGTTCACAAGAAATACTACGATAATTGGGAGAAGATAATACAATATTTATAGCCGCGCAGCTTCGAGGAGGTCTACTACTAGTTCAACAACCACCTAAACCCGTCACTAACGGCTGGGCGTTGGACAGTTCGGCAAAGTTTAACATTGCTCGTCTTAGTCGAACATTTCGGATTGAAATCATGGTCGAAAGTGTCTGAGAGAATGAAAATAAAAAGTGAGCTGCAAGTGCGATAGCGTTTCTGCAACATACTGGACCCATCAATCGGCAAAGACATTTGGACTGAGGAAATGGAGGCGAGACTGCTGGAGGTGGCTTCGGAGTATAACTATTGTTGGAAGGATATTGCGAAGTTGCCCAATTTCGCGAAGAAGACTGATAACTCAATTTGGAGAAAGTATCGGGCGCTGATGATAAAAAGACCGAATGAGGAGATTAGGGAGATGATACGGGATGATGGGAAAAGAAGATTGGCTGATAAGATAATAATGTTCAAACAGATCATACAAAATCGCAAAGATGCCAGCCGTAAGAGGAAGAGCAAAAGCGGCAGTACGTTACCGCTTGAGGAGGAAAAGGAGGAAGAGATGGGAGAGGAGTAATTCTTCAACTAGTCACTTAAAAGTCAATTGCCACTGCCGTTCATTCAAAGAGACAGTTCGATTTGATTATTAACTCAGCTGCAACCTTTAATCTCCAATAATATTTGCCCTTCCGAGTTATTATGAATCCATCAACTTGAATTAAAATTATAAACATGAAATCAGGCTTCATTGAGCTAGTGGTCAAGAACAGACTGGCGGGCAAGTCAGTCCCCCTCGCGACCTCGCAGAGGAAGTACCAACCCGTCGATTCCTTCAAAAAATACATGACCAACATCCTGCCCAAAATCGAGGAGTCAGTGGAGATCGAGCTGCTCAAGAAGAACTTGACCAAACTGGAGAGTCCCCTAATGCGCAAGTAACTCATCTCCGCCTACCTGCGAAGATTGTATCGTCTGCGTTTCTACGAGTAGGACGAGATAAAGAGCTACAAGATTCTGCCTTAGACCTCGCAGGAGGAGGTGATTATGATTATCAACCCCACTATCCTGAAAAGCATTAACGAACACAGTTACTACGATGTGGGTTCTTACATCATCTTTAGTAATGAGGATTTCCGAACAGTTTTTAAGAACAAAGCTTTTGGTATCTTTGAAAGGGAGTATGAGGTCACTGAAAAGTTTTCGATCATGATCAGGAAGGAGTCGATTGGCATCAGTAACGTCATGAAACTACTGCAAAACGCACAGCCAGTCGATTGGTAATACATTTATAGTCTCACCCCCGAGGAACGTTCAGAGTGGATTAACAATGAGACACGCTACCCTATTCTTTTCCAGGAAGTGTCCAATTATATATACAGTAAGGTCAAGGCATTTAAAGGGAAGTAGACCTATATGAGAATTTGGGGCAGTTCAGTCATCTGCGATACGCTGGTCAACTCACTTCTGCAAAATATCCATTTGATTGATGACATTTTCGCGATGGCTGATCAGGCTATTGAGAAGGTGATGGAGATTGAGATCGACCCCTCCGCGGAGGACTTCACCAAGCGGTTCAAGTAACTGCCTACTAGTCCCCCTCTTAAGATATACAAACAGATGCCTTACTTCGCTAGTTTCAACTACACCACTCCCTCCTGCAAAAGTATCTTCATGGGTGGACTGGGTGGAACTGGTAAATCAATGATTTTAGCCTACGCGGCGATGTACGCCTTCAAAAATAATTGGATCGTTATTAACATAAACAACGTGATGAAATGGACTCAAGACCGTTAAGCCAAACCAGTCAAAATGTTCAATGGGTTGTTTGTGGTGGAAGAGCACGTGATGGAATGGTTGGATTAGTTCAAGACAACCAACCAGCACATCTTGTCGGAGATGCTCGTCGATATGAAGTTATACGGCAAGATAGATCTCACCGGTACACATGAGGATGAGTACTCGCCAGTGCCGAATATCTACTATCATGACAGGCAGACCTACTTCAATGATATTAATAAAAAATATGAGGAGCGCATAGAGATGGAAATCGATACTAGGCCCAAATGGAGATTGCCTGACGTTTGTCCTGAACCAAAAACAGTGCTAGATATCTTATAGGCAGGACTGAAGAATCCAGTCTACTCAACCTGTGCGATGGCAGAGATGCTACGTCAAGTTTATGAAAGCGATAAGTTGATCCTGGAGGTGGTTGATGACTTTTCTTGGCTTTACCGAAGGACTGTCTACCGCAACTACAAATACTATAACGACAGTCATTTGTTTGGAGCAATTCCCCCTTATCATCTCGCTCACTGTCGGTACTTTGTTAATTTGGACGGACACAAGCTAAAACGTGGTTTAAAAGTAGTGGCGAGCAGTATTGGCGTTCTCTATAAGCATCACTTCGATATTAAGAAGATTATGCTTCCCGTTGGTACTTTTATTTTAACACAGAATATTAGCATCGAGTGCCCAATCTAACCCCGTAGTAATTCTGGATGGCAGCCCGCTACAACATCCTCACTGGATATTGGCAAGCAGATGAGATCCAGCGTAAGAATCCACAATATATGTTCACCCTATGCCAGGGTAACTTCGTGGACTTCATCAAGGCCGCCGAACTCGCTCATTATTATTGATCCATAACTAACAATAAACTTTCATAATTATTCCATCTGCATTAATTCAGTCTATAATTGCCACCATCCTTAATATTGATTTTCACTGTTATTATGATTGGAGAGGAGGAACGACAACCACAGCATATCGTCAGCGACAATAGATAGATTATTAAGAAATTGCCAGAGCTTATCTTTGCAATGCTGGACTCTTATCAGAAGGCGCACCTTGATGATCAGGCGGAAATCACTCGGTCACTTGAGGAAGGGGACTTCAATACTTAGTTAGAGTACTTCAAATAGACTAGCAATAAGTTTGTCGATCATCTATCTACTCTCAAAAAGAACTTTATGACTTTACTAAATCGGTCATAGGATAACATTCCAGCTGCTTTTGGGGAGGAGAAACGACCGTCAAATTTTGATAGTTTTGTGGTGGAGCACTGTGAGAACACGGTTCGTAACAAAGTGTAGATAATATCACAGAGGAGAGTTTCCGAGACTATTTTACAGAAGATTCAGGCTGATTTATGATTTTATATATCTGAAACAGATTGAACTGAGCCATTTGCATATAATTGACGGTATTGATGGTCATATATTAATAATTTGCAGGTGGAGTTGCTAAGGCACAT